>VOFF01000223.1_pt1 | contig 31153 bp, 35 predicted proteins | sample 5384061 | NCBI WGS metagenome assembly VOFF01 (sample SAMN12384725, study PRJNA508395) | human gut metagenome | isolation source: healthy gut E | host: Homo sapiens | reverse complement strand
TATTCGTATCGGTTGATTTAACAGACATTATTTCTTCCAACAACTGATCGACACCTCCGATAATACTTGCCACTCCAGTTGTAGCAGCCACAGCTTTCCACGTTAATGCTCCTGTTATCCATCCCAATTTTGAGCCGGCAACATATCCAATGGCACCGGCGACATCAGAGATAAGTATTCGTTTGCCAATACGCAATGTACTATTCCAGAAACGTCCTTGAAGTCGAGGATTCCATACCGTATACTGAGTATCCCAATACTCATAAGAACCATCGGCTACTCCTGCTATCCAACTTATCAACTGTTTTTCTTCGGAATTAGTGGCGCTTTTTATATAATTAACATACAACAAATTGAGTTTGTTTTCACAAGGTGTTGTACCACCGTGTTGATCTATTGTTTTTCTATTTCATCTACATAAGAAAAAATAAGCGGAGATATTGAATTCGTACCATATACCTTTTTAATCGCATCTGTTGCAGACAGCCCCCCATTGATAATATGATTGACTAATTGACTCTGACGACTGTTCAAAGATACATCCAAAATATCGCACACCCACCTGTCAATATCGCCTGCCGGAGCATTATTTTTATATGCCAAACGCACGGCAGCACCATAATCGGACATCAAGCGAATAAACTCGTCTGCATTAGATGAAGAGGCCAAGACAGATGGCGTTTTATGTATTTCAATAAAATTCTCCAATATTAAATTGTGATAAACACCAACCTCTGTTTGGGATATTTCGTCTTCAACAGGCATTGAGTTTTGAGATTCTTTTTTTACAAGATACAACATAGTGTAATACTAAAGGAAATAATGCCTAATAATAAAGATTTTCTCATAAAATTAGTTTAAGGTTTGTTCAAAAATACAATAAATATAACATAGAACAAAAAATACAAATATTTTGCATCGGGTGATAGGTGTTCGTTACGGAAGTCTCTTTGATTGTTCCGCATAAGAGTTCCGTATTTGTCTTTTCTCATTCACACTTTGATTTTATCGGAAACGATATTTTTATCGGATGATTTTCAGGGGCATTCGATTTGGAATGGGTTAAAAAGTATTTTCTTGCAGTTATGGCGGACTGCTGAATTGATATTTTTTGGACATCCGATCTTTCACCGGACGGGTGCTTTATAACTCAATCACTTGTCCTAATAACTGGAAGGCACTACTCGCATTGAGTATATTCGACAGTAGCACAAGAAAATGAACAATGTCCGGTTACGCCGCAAGCTTGCGAAGCGCAACCTCCGGAGATGGGTTCGGACGGGCATTGAACGGATTGAGGTTGCTGGCAGCCTGCCAGTGTAAGACAAGCGCAATCGGTTTCTTGAGTACCAGCCGCCGTTATACATTCTTCATCGAGGGTTTCCCAAGTCGGTATTGTAATATTTGTGTCGCCTCCTCCTGCCTTTTGGATATTGCCCAAAAGAGACGATGATTTCTTTTTTCAGTTTTAGTTTTCTCATAGGTGTTGGTTTTAAGCATGTTGAATATTTGTTTTACTCCAGTTTTATCGTCCGGTGAAGGATCGAATATTTTTCATTATGCAGAATGCCCTCGATGCGGATGGAGTAATCTGCGGGTTCGTCCGCCGTGTAAAACTCGATTTCGGCCCTGCCCTCGGGAGAGATCTCAAGTGCTGAGTTCCAATACAGCGTGGTTCTCAAATCCCGCTCGGGAGCATTTCTCTGTCTTGCCGTCTCGTATTTTGGGGAATAGAATTCAGCAGGCGTTTGATAACCTTGAGGTCGAACGACCTGCATGTACTGTTGGTCCGGATCCCGATATCCGCTCCGCAACAGTTCCGACCCGTCCTTAGTCGTGATTGCGATGACCGACCAACTGTTTATCTGAATTCTCTTGGGTAAGCTGCGATTCATCCTGTTGATACCGAACAAAGTCGTATTCACCGCCGGAATAATATCGACCCGTTTTATCATTTCGACCGGAACGAACGGCACTTTTTCGCCGAAAGGCATCCAAAACGTTCCGTCGATCATATATCTGGCCGGATTGCCGTAGGCGTAAACTTCGTTATTTCTGATATGTACGCCATGCTGTCTCATGAGGAGTTCCTTCCAGGTCGGCATAGTATCCTTTTTTCGATTTCCCTGTAATCCACGGATTTTCTGGCAAGGACTTGGTACGGATTTTCGATGGGTTTCAGCGATTCCTGCGAAGCGGCCACCACGATCTCTTCGATAAGTATATGTTTGAGGCTGTCTGTGAATGCGGCGACGTTCCGGTCGTAGCGTTTCATCTCCCGGGATCTGTCGTACAGGGGCCGGGGTTCGTCGGCTGCGGGGTATGCGGGCCCGTCTACGAGCAGCAGCACGTCCGTCTTTCCTCCGGGGCCTTCGGCCCGGAGCACGAAGTGCGTGCTGTCGGGAAAGTCGAATCCGTTGAGTGCAAGCGCCCCTCGTGGTCGACGTCCGTGCGGAAGAATCGCCCGAATCGAGGCACGAGAGCCGATACCGTATATCCTTTGAAATTCCGTTTGCGGAAAATCCCCGTTTTCTCGATCCTTCCCGTAATCTCCTGCCCGATTTCGAGAGGAATCGCAGGCTCCTCATACCGGCCCTGCACGACCTGCGGAATGTCGTAGCGTCTCCATCCCTGTGTGAGCATCAGGGCATCGGCTGCGGCCATTCTCTCTGCCGTTCTCTCCCCGAAGTAGTAGTCAGGCTCCTCGATGTATCCCTTCAGCTCGGATTCGAGCAACAGTTGCGTGCGAATGTCACGGTGCATGATGTCCGGGGCCACGATCCTGTCGTCGGTCACCGACACGGAGACATTCCCTTCAAGAGGCCGCCCCTCCGCATCGTGAAAGTCGAGTTCCAGCCTCACCTTTTCCCGGCGTCCGTACTCCTTCCGGTCGGGCTGCACCCGGGCCGTGGCCTCTCCGCGGGGATCGTAATGGAACAGCAGCCGTTCGCTCAATGTCTGCAACCGGTTGTCGAGCAGCAGTATCTGCAACACTCCCTGCGGGAAGTCCCTCCAGCGGAACGACGCCTTGTGCATCCGGGGATTCAGCGTGCCGTAGTAACAAAGTTCTCCGCGGCAGTGGATCAGCAGATGCAGTACACCCGGGTCGTAGCCGGGCGTCGCGGAGGCCTGCACCGTGAACCGCTCCGAGGTCGGGAAGACCCGGAGCACGCAGACCCGGGACTGCACGTCCGGCAGGCGGAACCGGCGGCGCATGCCGTCCGACGTGCGGCATTCGGCGTAATAGCGCTGTGCGGCGTCGGGCGTGAACAGGAACTTGCCCATGCCGGCATGCAGACTTGCGAAGCGTGCGACGGTATTTCCCCCGTTATCGACGATCTCGCCCGTCACGTCTACCGACGTCCCGTCCTCACGCAGTGCCTTGAAACCCACCGTGCACGGGACGCCCGTCGTGAGATAGCCCCCTTCGGGATGGAACGAAACGTCGTAATCGGATGACGCACCGCGGTTGCGGCTCCTGTATTCGTAGCGCCTCCCGTAATCCGAGACGTGACCGACTGGCGATAGAACGAGGCATTGCCGGTATTGCGCATGAAATGCGTATAGCACGTGATTTCGTAGTTTCCGCTTTCGAAGGTCATCGGAAGGGGAATATAGCCTGCATATACCCCGTTTCGTTCGAGGATGCGGGAAGCGCTGCGGTGCTGGAGCCTCCTGGCCGACAGGAGGCTTGTCCACGTGGTGGAAATCCACATAGACATAACGGCTCGCATGGACAGGAGCATGGCTTGCGGCATCGACCACATGCGCACGGAAACGGATCGTGTCCCCGGCCATGTAGTAGGGTTTGTCCGTATGCAGGTAGATCTTCTCTTGAGGATAGAGCGCAAGCTGGCGACGCAAACGGACTGCCATGCTGTCCGCGGATGGCAGTGCGGAATTCGACTGGGCGGAAGAGAGCAGCGGGAACAGAACGGATACGGTCCAAACGAAATGGCGGAGCATAAGGCAGGCGGGGTTGGTTTGCCATAAAGATAGTGAATTTTCATGAACTCCGGAATAACTCGTATATTATTATTTTTCAATAATATCCTTTATTCCGTTTTTTGTATGTCCGTGCGATTCGCCCAAACAGGCAATATCCGCTTGCCATTCCAGACGGAAAGTGAAGGTTTCGAGCTCATCGTATCAATAACCGGACGTTGACAGTGGCTTTCGAGAGGTTGGCGGTCGGATACGACGCGACGGAACTCGACGAACCGACTTTGGCTTGCAACAAAGGAATACGACCGTACTGGAAGTGGAACACCCGGCTGAAGGAGCGGCTGAAGCTGGCTTCGGGAGGTTGAAATATCCCTATTGCCCGAATCGGCTCCGTGCGGCCGTCAGAAAAAGATGTCGGATAGCCGCAACGGGATGATAGAGCGGCATCCGCGGCCCGGCATAGCGCATCACGGCCCGGATCCTCTCCCGAAAGGCCGGGGCGTAACAGTGCGTCGGGCAATCCTTGCAGGCGCCTTTCCGATTTCCGTAACGGCAATGTTCCAACCGCCGGCAGGCATATTCCCGCAGATGCCGACAGTCGTCGCATAGCTCCCTGTTGCCCTCCTTTGTGCCGGCAGTAGAGTGCGATCATGCGCCGCAGCGTCTCCTTCTCCCGTTCGAGGCGTGTCATTCCCTTATTTCGCTTTTACGACGAGCAGTTCACGCCAGTCGGTTGTATAGCGCCGGCTGAGGTGCTCGCGGTTCATGCGGAACGGTTCCGTGCCCTGGGCCGCCACGACGAGCTTTGCCCTTGCCGCCTCCCGGTTTACCGTATCGAGCACCTTCATTAGACGCTGATGCTTTTGTGCATCGGCCGGAGCGAAGAGCGAAGCCTGCGTCTCCGCGGCCGGGAATATTTCGGAGAGGATGACCCCGGCCTTCTTGTAGCCGTAGCCGCGACGGTAAATCTGCCGCAGGGCCGCCCGCGCGCAGCGGACGATCTCCAGCGTGCTCGACGTCGGTTCGGGCAGCGTCATAAGACCTGTTTCATAACGCTGCGGCCGGTCGTCGCGGTGACGGTCGGTGTAGATGTAGCTGCGGACTTCGCGGCATACCGACCGCTGGCGGCGCAGCTCTCGGCGCACATGGAGGCGAACTCCGCGACGATACGCTCCAGCGGCTCCTGTTCGTAAATCTCCTTGGGAAAGCTCCTCGATACGGTAATCTGCTGCTTCTGGGGCGGCATCTGCTCGAAGGCGATGCACTCCACGCCCTGCAACTCGTTCCACATACGGAGCCCCGTGACGCCCATCCGGGCATGCACCCATTCCCGGGACAGTCGCACGAATTGCAGGGCCGTCCGGATGCCCATGCCGTCGAACATTTTGCCGTAGCGGCGGCCGATGCCCCAGATGTCGCGCAGCGGAAAGGTCGTGAGCACCTTCGATGTCCTGCCTGCGGTGCATGTAGCAGCATCCGTCGAGGCGGGGATAGCGTTTGGCGAGCTTTCGAGGCGATTTTCGCCAGCGTCTTCGTCGGGGCGATGCCTATCGAGACGGGGATGCCCGTGTTGCGGCGGATGGTGCGGCCTATACGACGGCCGTATTCGTCGAGCGGCTCCGCGACGCCGTGCAGGTCGAAGAACGCCTCGTCGATGGAGTAGATCTCCGTATCGGGCACGAGCGTGCGGAGCGTCTCCATGACGCGGCGCGACATGTCGCCGTAGAGCGTGTGGTTGGCCGAGAACACCGCGACCTGCGCACGGGCGATGAGCCTGCTGCACCTGGATAGAACGGCTGCCCCATGCCGATGCCGAGCGCCTTGGCCTCGTTCGAGTGGGCGATGATGCAGCCGTCGTTGTTCGAGAGCACCACGACGGGGCGGTCTGCAAGGTCGGGCCGGAAGACCCGCTCGCAGGAGACGAAGAAGTTGTTGCAGTCGCAGAGTCCGTACATGACGTTACCGGAAGGTTTTGACGACGTGGCGCACGACGCCCCAAATCATGAAGTCGTCGCCACGCCCGACCCGAATCGGCTTGTAGTGCGGATTGGACGGCAGAAGCCAGGCGCCGTCCCTCTCCAGCTTCACCCGCTTGACCGTGAACTCTCCGTTCACATAGCAGATGGCGATGCAGTTGTCATAGGCTTCGATGGATTTGTCGACGATGAGCAGGTCGCCGTCGTCGATGCCGTCGCCCGTCATGCTGTCGCCCGCCACGCGCACGAAGAACGTCGAGGCGGGGTTGTGCACCAGGCTCGCGGTTCAGGTCGAGCGGCGTATCGAGAAAATCGTCCTCCGGCGACGGGAAGCCGGCCTTGACCTCCCCGCCCGCGACGGGAAAGCTCCCGGCAGGTCGACGTGTCGGGACGGTAAAAATTATATCGTTTTTTTCTTTATTCACACAATATGAACGAGCTCAAAAATAGATTATTACGTATTCTTTTTTGCTAAGGTATTACAATTTCTGTAAGTGCCTGATAAAATTCACGTAACTCGTATTCTTCCCCATCGTTCAGGGCTTTTATGAATTGAGGACTTTTACTTTGCCGAACTATGTCATTATATTTTTCGGCCATCCATAAATATTTGATACGAACGTCTATAGGCAATGTTTTGGGAATACCTGTTTCGATAATCTTTTTTAATTTTTGGAGGTAATCCGGATAATCATATAGAGGATTATCTAATTCCGGTTGTATCTTGGAAAAATATTCGACATAATATAATCCATCCGTATCTTTTGCCAACAGTGCCCGGATATGTTCTTGCTCGTATGACGAATCGTTCAATCCATATTTTGCGCCTATTTTGATGACAGATTCATCCAAAATGATACGGGGGATATAATGCTGCTTTCGATTCGGTCATATATGCTTCAACCAATGCAGGGCCGAATATCATTTTTTGTGTGTGATATAATTTTCCGTGAACGACCGCACCCCGACATAATATACCTTTATCTATCAGGCGCATAGTCAACCACATGATTTCAAGCAACATGTAAAACAAGGCAGACTGTTCTGTAGATTTTACAGATACGATGATACAATCCGAGAAGATTGTAACCCGTTTTGATTGCCGGATTTTATTGGAAAAATTCTTTTTTGAGTCCAAATCCCAAATATCTCGTATCGAGTTGTAGGCTTCATATATCAATTGAGTTTGTTCTTCAACTTCTTTATCATCTTTTGATAAAGTAGATTTTATCCGGTTTTTGAATCCAAGTACATCGATATATGCAACTATGCGATCTTCGTATCTTTTCATATAGATTATTGATAATGGCTCTAATGTACTAAAAAAATTCGAACAATAAATTATTTATTACCTCTCTCGGTTGCCGTCGGGGAAGATAGGCACGCGAGCGGGCCGCGCGGCGGCCCTCGTCGGCGTCGGACGGAAAAATCGTCCTCGGCCTTTGGCTCTGCGGTATTTTTCCGCCGCTCCGCCGCCGTCGCGTACCTTGTGTATCTTCCCGAGGCAACCGACCCGTTCGGGAATAAGCCCTCATAACATCATCATTTACAGTCCGCACTCGAAGATAAAGATCGAGAGTGCATAAAGACGTGAGACACACGGTAAAAACTGTCGTATGTCATGCAGACCGCACAAAAGCAATCGAAGAAGCGGCAGGGCCGCAAGGCCGCCGACCGCACCGCCGGCGACGCGGCGATGGAATCCGGAGGAAGCACGACCCGCCGCAGGCCAATCCGCGGAAGCGGCCGCGCACGCCGGCCGCGGAAAAAAGCTCTTCCGACTGCGTCGCAGGCAGAGCCTGCGGTGCGAGATCGTCTACGGCGAGCGCCGTTACTGGGCGGCAGCCCTTGCCGATCTGCCCAGCATCCCGGCTTTCGTCCGTACCATGACGGATGCCGAGGCTGAAGACGCAGCGATCACGGAGAACCTTCAGCGGGAGGATGTAACGCCCCTCGAGGAGGCCGCGGCCTACAAGCGGGCTTTGGAGTCGGGCCGTCACAGCGTGGAATCGCTTGTCGGCAAATTCGGCAAGAGCGAGGCGTATATCCGCTCCCGTCTGAAGCTCAACGAACTGATCGAGGAGCTGGCGGAGCTGCTCGACCGGGAGGAGATTTCGGTGGGTGTAGCCATCGAGATCGCCAAGACATCCAGCAGGAGGTCTACGAGGAGCACTTCTCCGACGAGTGCCGCACCTCGTGGAAAAACGCCCGTATCAAGGAGATCGCACGGCGGCTTTACGAGCGGTATATGACCAAGCTGGAGACCTATCGTTTCGACAAGACCGAGTGCCGGACGTGCGCCCACAACACGGCCAACCAGGTGCTGTTCCGCGACGAATGTTCGGACGGCTGCGCCGGTTGCCAGAACAGGGGAGTGCATGATGCGCAAGAACAACGAGTTTCTGGTACAGAAAGCCGTGAAACTCCTCACGGACGACCCGCGCACGACGCTCGCCTCGACGGACGAGACCCCTTCGGAGGTGCTCGACGCGCTCGAAGAGGAGGGCTACCGGAAGGTCGTGTGCGCAAATACGCCGTCCTCGACGCGCTCGATATCGTATTCCGCTACGAGGAAGTCGAGGACGAGGAGCGGGAAGTTACGGTAAACGAGGGGCAGGACGATGAGCGCAAGGTGCTCGTCACGGTCGTGCCTCCTTCGCCGCTGGAAGCCCTCGAACAGCAGGACCTGCGCAATCGGCAGATCTGCTACGAACATATCACGACGGATATGAAGCGGATGTTTCTCGATGTGAAGGTTGCGAACAAGCCCTTGCAGAAAGAGGAGCAGCAGATGTTTTACTATGCCATGATGCAGCGCATCATGAGCGACTCGAAACTCCGTCAGTGCGGTTTCCGGCCCAAAGAGGGCTCTTTCTTGACTGACGAAGAGCAGTTCGCCGCTGCGGGACGCATCACGGCCAAGCAGCAGGCGGCGCTGACACGCGCGTATCTGGTGGACTACTTCCGCTCGGCGGCGCCGGAATGCTACTGCACGGACGAAACGCTGCTGACGGGGATGATGTGCCGCTTCGCGGATCTGAATTTCACGGAGCAGAGCCGGAAGGTGCAGCAGGAGTATCTGAAAGTCTACGAGCGCCGCAAGGCCCGCATCCAGGAGCAGATCGACAATCTTCGTGCGCAGGCCGAGGCCGTCGAGAGAGCGGCTTCGGTGCAGGATGCACCGGATACCGAACCGGAGATGCCCGAACTGCTGCCGGAGGAGACGCCTGCCGTATAACCCTCGCCGGAACCGCTGATTATCCCGATGGATCCGGATATCGAACCCGATACCCGGATGCCGGAGGAGATGAAAGCGGCGGCATAACAGCGATGCGAATGAGAGTGTCCAACCGACGGAGCAGGTCGTGCCTGCTCCGTCTTTTTTCATTACTATGATTATGGATAGGATTTCAGAGATTCCGCAGCAAACGCCTGTTGCGGAAAAAAATCGGTAGTCGAGATGCCCGCCGATCCGTGGCGCTGCGCCGCATGCGGTTCGCTACAGGTATCCTGTCAGGTCTGGGTGGACAGCAACACGCACGAAGTAGAATCCGTGGCGGAAGACAAGGAAGACCTGTGGTGCGATGACTGTGCCGAACATACCCGTCAGGTGCGCGAGAGCGAATTGATGTCCGATACGGTCGAGCCGTGGTGGAAGGACGGCACGACGGAAGAGGATCGGGAAATTATTACAGGACTGAAACGGGAGAATTTCCACCCGAAGGATGATCGCAGGGCTTTCCGCGACGCCTGCGACATGTGGTGGTGCGGCAAGACGGATGACGGGAAGATCCGCATCTGGCGGCAAGCTGCCGCTCCGGAGGTAGAATAACATGAACGATAAAAGCCATGAACAAGAACCTTATTGAAAAGATCGCTCCGCAGCTGACGGAGCTGATGATAAAGAAAATTGAGACGCTCACAGAAGAGTGGCGCAAGCCGTGGATCGCCGACCTCGCGCACGGTCTTCCGCGCAACCTGCGCGGCACGCCCTACCGGGGCGGGAATATCCTGATGCTGCTGTTCCTCTCGGAGATCGCAGGCTACAGCACGCCGCTCTTCATGACCTTCCGGCAGGCCAAGGAGGAGGGCCTGAACATCCTCAAAGGCTCCGGTTCGTTCCCGGTCTTCTTCTGGAAACTCTACATCCGCCACAAGGAGACCCGCAAAAAGATCGAACTGGCGGAATACTACCGTCTGCCGCAGGAGCAGCGGCGGCAATACGACGTGCTGCCCGTGATACGTTGTTACCCGGTCTTCAACATCGACCAGACGGATATGCAAGAGCGGCAGCCGGAGCGCTACGCCGCGCTTACGGCACCGGCCGGACCGAAAGACTACTCGGACGGCATGACGTGCGAGCCGCTGGACCGGATGCTGGCGGAACGGTCGTGGCTCTGTCCCATCTTGCTCAAAAGCCGGCAACAGGGCGTTCTATTCGCCGACGCTCGACCGTATCGTCTGCCCCGAAAAGCGGCAGTTCCCGGAAGGCGCGGCCTTCTATACGACGCTTCTCCACGAAGTCACGCACAGCACGGGGCATCAGGAGCGCCTGAACCGTCCTTCGGGCGCTTGCTACGGAGATGCCGGTTATATCCGTGAGGAGCCTGGTCGCCGAACTTACGGCGGCCTTGTGCGGCGTCCTGCTGGGCTTCGCCACGACGCCCCGCGAGGAGAGCGCCGCCTATATCAAGGACTGGCTGGCGGAGTTCCGTAAAGAACCGACCTACCTGTTCGACATCCTCACGGACGTGAACCGCGCCGCGCGGATGATCTCCGGACGGCTGGACATCGGACGGGGAGACCGAAACGTCCGAAGCGCTGCCGGCCGAAGCCGCCTGAACCCTTATAAAACTTTTTGTTTAACTCGCGCCGCGACTTTTGGGCCGCGGCGCTTTCATTATCAGCAATATGCAACAAGCCAAAACCAAAGAACGGTACAGCCGCGAAACGCTGCTGCCGATAAATACGCTTTACGACCATATACACCATCTGACGCAGGCGGATGTAGATGCTACCAATGCTTTGGTCTGCCATATCGAACGTACCCGTAATCCGCATATTCCGAAGGTCGGCGACCGGGTGCGCTATACCACGCGCCACGGCGACTTCTACGGCAATGCCCTGATCGAGACTGTCCGTGAAGATGGAACGCGCTCGATCTGCCTGTGCCCGTACGTTCCCTTCGTGCGGGCGACAGCCGGCGGCATCGGCTGCGCGGTGAGCGGAGGGCCTTTTACGGTCGTGGCGCCGCACGCGTTGCACCCGACCGGAAGCGTGCTGGGGGATTTTTGTGCTTGGGGCCATTGCGGCGCCTGCGGCAACGGAATCGTCCGGTTCTGCGCCGAGGTGCCGCTGTGGGAGTACCGGGAGCCGGAACCGTTGTACGACGATTTCACGACCGAGAGGTGGCGGAAAATCCGCCTTCATAAAGACCCGGAACGTCGGGACGGCGACCTTTACCGGGGCGATTGCATTTCGTTCCGGACGGAGGAGGAATTTCAAATGTTTCTTTCTGATTACGAAGGAACAGTCTTTCCGGCTCTTGACCCGAAGTCCGTCATCGTCTGGTGCTACCGGGACGAAGAGCGGGCCGTATCACAGAAGGAGTGGGATGCGCTCGACGCTCCGGTTTCCGACGGCGCCTTTACAATGCACCCCGGCCTGTGAAACTCGTCAAAGACCGCGAGCGGCATACCACGGTCTGCTATTACGTCCGTCCGGAGTATGCCGTTCGATGATTGTCGTACATGATGTAAAGTCGAATGATGGAAACGAGATTGATTGTTTCGCAACTCGAAGGCGATACCTTTTTTGTTTTCATAATAATGAGGTTTTAAGGTGTGTTGTGGATTATTTTAGAGAAAACGTCACTTGAAAGCTGCTTACTGTGTTGTTTTTTTAATTTGTTGATTGAAAAGTTCAGAGGGGTAATCTCCAGTTTGTTTACATCTTCAAGGAATTGTTTGATCAAGTAATCTCCTCCGTGTATAGCATTCGGGACGTTATGACTATTATCGAAATATATATAGCATATGTCTAAATCTTTTTTAATATTTTGTTCGTTAGGTGTTAAAGGTTCGGATTGCATGATTTTGGCAACGGTATTTTTAACTTCTGAGGCATTAAAGTTACTTTCAATCAACATAAGAGCTGTTTTGCCGTACGCAATGCTATTTATGTACGATATTGTTTCGAGTTGGCGTTATTGACAGTTTCATTAACCAATCGCTCGGGAATATCCATTGTGATATTGAATAACTTAATTGCATAATTATATATCAATCCTGTTGCCTTTTCCATTTCTTCCTCGAAATAGGGTTTATCGTTTATTAGATTATCCAGTGCTAAACCCATATTACTCCATCCTAATAAATGGAGATGTCGATATGAAGTATATTGTTGTATTGGTGAAATACTTGAAAAGAGATATTCTGTTGGGGGAATATCCATTATGATCTGCTGTACGATATCATACATTCCTGCAAAAAGAGGTAAATCTTTTTCATATAATTTTCTATTCACATATGCACTAATATGAATCGGATTATATGAATATTCATCGTATGTGGTTAACGCATTATAATCTAAATTAGGATCAATCAAATGCCCGAGATAAATTTGTGATGCGCACGAAGGAGATATGAATATTTCATTCCCGGTTATTTGGTATATACGGCAATTGTCTTTTTCTGTTGCATATTTAGAATTCGTAAGTCCACTTACAGGAAAAGGCTCCCAATGCAGAGGATCATGGGAGATTCCCATTCCTTCTTGAAAAATGGTTAAAATAGCTTGTATATCATTATATTGTAATTGAATTGTCGCTTCTCGTGCTACTGCCGCTGTGTTGGGATCAATGTTAATGTCAATATATTGTTGGGTAGTAAGTATTGAATACCACTCAGATGGAGCGTTTACGATTTCCCAATTACAATTGGATGACACTGAAATCCGGTATTGACCTCCAGAATAGCCTACAACAAGTGTATTGGGTTCCAGATTAATATATAATTTTTTATCGGTGCCTGTTTTCTCACAGGCGATAGCAACAAAGATTAACCCGCAAAATATCCAATTTTTCATAGTACCTATATATTATGATGAATATTATTCTGCATTTTTTTTATTTCTTGTATATATATAGCAAATATATAATATTATTTCAAAATAAATCCACTTTTTGTTTATTTTTTGTGCCAATAATTTATCAGTTTTTCATATTATCCGTCCACCCGTCCAGCAAGATAGCCGCTGCGGACGACGCACCAAGACCGCAAGGGTCTTGTCTTCGGTCGTCCCGCAGCGGCTATCGGACTTTTGCTGTCCGGGCGTTCCGGACAGCTTAAATATCATTTTCCATGAAATTGCTCACAAATGAAATCGTCTCGAAATTCGAGAATCATCCCATCGGCTCGCAGGACGGAAAGGGACTGGATGCCGAAGTCCTCGTCAAGTATTTCAACCCATGCGGTCGGGGGACATGGCTCGTCACCGAGGCCGAACGCGAAGGCGACGACTGGCGTCTTTTCGGATATTGCCATATCTTCGAATGGGAATGGGGCTATCTGATGCTCTCCGAACTGGAATCTCTACGCCTGCCGTTCGGAATGACCGTCGAACGGGATTTATACACTTCCGGAAAGATTGTCCGGGATTTTCTGACGGATTACGAATAATTCCATTTGAAAAACATTTCAGTCATGCGATATAAAGACAAGGTCCTCCGGCTTGCGAAGGAGTTGGAGGAAGCCCTCGACGACGAATGCTACAGGAATCTGTCGTTCGTCGCTGCCGGGAATCTCTCACGGGGCGCTAAAAGCTATCTGAACCGACACACGGAGAAAATCTGCCGGCTACGGCATGAATACGACCTCTGTCTGCGCATTCAGCGGATCATAGACGGCGAGGTCTTCACGCTCGAAGATATTAATGCCTGCCGTCTGGAAATCATGCGGCAATATCCTGAATACGAACAGCCCGTAACCGCCCGGTCGGGAATTATATTCGCTGTGGAGGCCATTCGCAAATCGTTTGGACGAAAATACTATCTACCGCTTTACAAGCATCCCATCCGAATCGATTTCGGAACGGCGAACGGCCGGATATACATCATTCATTCCAGCAACTTCATCGAATACGAAGCCAGGGAAAAGCAGAGCCCGGAGACGTGATCGTTCTCCGGGCTTTCGGTTGAATTTCATCGCAGCGCCTTTCGGAAATGGCGTTCCAGCACCTCGAAGATGGCCGACTGGGGATAGAGGAATTTCCCGCCGAGCATCGTATAGGGTATGATGCGTTCGTCGCGGTAGGTCTGCAAGGTGCGTTTCGAGATGTCGAACATCGAGCGGACCTCCTCGCCTGTCAGATAGACTTCGTTGAAAATCGACGGCCGATGCTCTTCGATAAGGCGTTCCGTCAGCCGCAGCGCCTCGGTAAGCCGTTTGCGCAAATCCCGGAAATCCTCCGTTGTGCGCGTAATCAAATCCTCCGTCATCGTTGTGCGGGAATAAGGTTATCGGCGAGAATGCGGTGAATGTCCGCCTCCCGGAAAAAAATCTTGTTCCCGATGGAGGTATAGGGAACGATGCCGGTCTGGCGGTAGTACTGCAAGGCCCGGCAGACCTCCTCCTGCGTGAGCCACCTGTCCGGTACGGGAGATACGGACGACGAGGCCAGATGCGCGATGCGGCCACATAGGCGCATGATGAGCGACTGCAATTCCCGGAAAACTGCCGATTCAATCATTTTGCATTCCATAAAATAAGCGTTTAGGTGAGACGTACCCGAATGAACGGGCGGACGGCAAAATAACAGCATTCCGGAGCGAAATGTTCTCGGTGTCCTGCCTGGGCCGCGTATGGCCGGTAATTATTCTCTCAGAGATGAAAAAACAACGATTTGCAGCTTTCGCGAATTTCGCTATCTTTGTATTGCAGAGTTGTTTGACAGAATGTCAGCGTAATATTCGGAAATTCGGAAATACGTTTCCAAATCATTACCTTACTCAAAAATAACGCTGTAACTTTTTAGGTTACAGCGTTATCTAAAAAAGAAGGAACTCCAGTCAGTGACAAGATTTATATTTTTTCATCTGATTCGAAAAAATCAGAATGATTACTTATCTTTGATAAAGTAATCCAAACGTCCGATTATATTATGAGAAATCGTATTTCACGCAATGAATTGCCAGAAAAGAGGCTGTTACTCTTTTTTTGTTATCATCTTCCTTGTCTGGTTCTGTTGGAAGCCTTATTTCCTCTCCTTCTTCAACGATTATATCATCCGGTATCTTGATATCCGGACCAGTAGCCTGACTGATGCGCTGTTTATTGTTATCAGCTTATCTATCTTGGTTGTGCGATCATTATGGGCATACGACGAAGATACACTACGTCGTATGCCCATATTTTCTCGATATTATCGGTGGTCGTTATTTATTTTTCAGCCAGGTGCACAGATGGTTATACCGCCGCGTCGCATTGGTTCGATCTGTGGGTTACAGCGATATACTCGCTGGATTAGCAGCTCTTTTCGCACTCATGTGCCTCGCATGCCGATTCTGTAAGCCTAAAGAAAAATCCCTGCCCGGACGGGACTTTTTTTTCAATAATCCCCGACGTGCCGATCTCATCGTACAAGGATGACCTGCTCGACTATCATCGTGATGCAATTAATCTCTGTAAAACAATCGAAAATCTTCCTGCGGATATTTCGCACAGCATAGGCATCATATCGCCTTGGGGAAGCGGAAAGACCTCTTATATGAATATGGTCAAAGAGCAGATGAAAAACGACCGATTCATCGTCGTGGATTTCAACCCGCGCCACTCCAAGAAAGCCGAACTTATACAAGAAGATTTTTTCAAGGAACTCTGCTCACGGCTGAAGGCCTATAACGGCGAATTCTCCACGCTTTTCGAAGATTATCTCGACGCCCTGAATATCATAGACAAGAAAGGTTTCGCATCATGGCTCAGAGTTTACGATAAACTGACAGACCGGGCGGACAGGAAAGAACGGCTGCAAGCGGGCATAAGCCGTTTGAACAGCCGGATCGTGGTTTTCATCGAAGACTTCGACCGTTTGCTGGATGTCGAGATCGTAGAAGTTTTAAGCTGATCGATGAAAACGCTTCGTTCGGTAATATCATTTTCATCTCCGCTTTATGATAAGGAAACACCTGCAGGGACTGCTTGGGTATAAATACGATAATGAAGGGGGTAAATTCTCCGACAAGTTTTTTACGTTGGAAGTCTATTTGCCCCGAAGGCCTTATGAAAAAGATTCTGGATTATGTTTCTCAAAAGCTTAAAAGATTTCCTCTTTTGGGACGAACAGACGTGCGAATCCCGTAAAAGCATGGCTACGGAGCAATCGGGATATGATTCAACAATATATACCCACCCTGCGGGATACGAAACGCTTTTTGAATCTGTTTCTCAGGGATTATTCTATAATTAAAAACGAGGTTATCTTCAACGAGTATTTCTGGTGTCGCTGATCAAATACAAGTACCCCCCAGGAACTGAACGCCTTATATGAGAAAAAAGTATCTGACGAGGCGCGATATGGCGTCGTCGGTATTTCAAATAATCAAGGACTGCAAAGCACAATCGTCGGTTGTAATCGAAATGCTTTTCCCTGCTTCTGCCTCTTTTTGACACCGAAGATTACAAGTCGATCCGGTATGAATTCTCTTTTCATAAATATTTCGAGAATTATGTCCACGGCATTCTGAGTGTGGAACAGATGGAAGAGGTGCTCGACCCTGCGACAGACAGCGGCGAAGTCGAGCGAATCCTTGCCGGTTGGCAACATGACCGGGTCATACAAGACCTGTTGAACTACCTGGATTTCAAAGAGCTGTTTCTCCTCGGTTCGAAAGAGCGCTTCGAAAGATATGTAGATATTCTGTTTCGGATCAGCTCGTATGTAAATCCGTATATCCATATTGCCAGGTTGATAACGAAAACTCATACCGATAAGCTGCTGCAGACTTACGGATACGATAATGTGGATGCATACAAACAATTCATAGACTCGAAATTCCGTGATGGCAAGATACCTACATAACGCAACAACTTATACTCGACAGCCTTAGCGCAAAACATAGCATCGAGTTTATTTTCTCCAAGGACGAAATGCTGGGGTGGAGCAAATCATATCTTGACCGCTATGTTGCGACAGGAAACCCCGAACTCAAGATATATAAAGATTTGCTCTACTCCTGCATTGCCGACGTGGATGAAGTTTCTCAGAAGATCAGGCTGGATGCCGGGGCTTGCGAGAAGGTAAGGCAGCTGATAGAGAGATACCCATGCAGCTATTTGGACGGATTTGTATTTTTGGGTGTAGTATCCACGAGCCCGGATTTCAACAGTATCGCCTGCGAACCGTTTTGGGAGCAGATTTTCGGCTCTGCCGATAATTTCGAGAGTTTTATAAACGATCCTGCACGCGATACCTGCGATAAAATAGATTTAGTAAGGAACTTTTGGAGGCTTTATAAACGAAACGGTTTTGAACAGATTCACTATGAAGGTATGGGTAACGTACAGGAAAAAATAGATAACGCTCTCTGGGACGAGATCGATAAGTTGGGCAAGAGCTCTCGAAGCGATCGAGCGGGAGTATGAGACGGCGAAAACCGCATTTGCCACCGCACCCGAAACGAAAACGGCATATCATGATAAACTGCAAAAGTTGCGTTCCGAGATTGAGGAATTACACCTTCCCGTTAAATACAGAGCAAACGTTCAAATTCAAATAGCCCAGGACTTGACCGAGCTTTTGACGCCCGGTAAATTCATAGCCGATTTCAGAATTTAGAACTTGCGCCATAAACAGGCGATAAAAGAAGATACCGAGCGCCCAGACAAACCGTTCGAAAAGAGATGTCGGGAGACGACCTTACGTATGTATAGTGAGGTGTATCTTCTAGTAGTATACACAGTAATCGAGATCCTTGGTAAAGTCGTCTTTTTGTATAGAAGAGTTGTTTAACTGGAAAATAGGCAATATTCGGAAATCCAGAGACGCGTTTCCAAATCATTGCCTCACTCAAAAATACCGCTGTAACTTTTTAGGTTACAGCGGTATCTGAAAAAGTAGGTACATCAAAAGGGTGTGGGATTATTTGATGCTCTTTGAGCTAAAATCTCTACGCCTGCCGTTCGGAATGACCGTCGAACGGGATTTATACACTCGAGGAGATACAGTTCGGGACTTCCTTCCGCCAGAGGAATTAAGGTAAGGACGTTTACCTGAAAAAACGGCGGTACATCGACAAGGGATATCACAATAGATGTCGAAGTTTGGAGACCTGATTAAATATTGGCATGCGAACACTTTTATTCGCCGTATTTTATCATTTTAACGGGGCTGTCAAAACAGCCCCGTTGTTTGGGACTTATTGCAACACTCGGACAAAGTGCGATTCCAACAATTTATACAATGCCGACTGCGGGTAGAGAATCTTTTCTCCAAGGGTGGTATAGGGTATCTGGCGGTTGTCCCGATAATTCTGCAATGACCGCTTACTGATACTGAAAATACAGCATATCTCCTCCGAAGTCAGATAGACTTCGCCACAAACGGACGGGCGGTGTGTCTCGAACAGGATGTCGAGGTTACGAATAGCCTGACAGAGGTTCCGGTACAGTTCCTGATATTCGGAACCCTCCCGGGTGATGATCCGATCCGACATGATTATACGGTCTTTATCAGGTTGCTATCCAATACATGCCGAATGTCAGCTTCTTTGAAAAGTACTTTGTTCCCGATAAAGGTGAAAGGGACGATTCCGCGCAGACGGTAATATTGCAATGCCCGCGGAGTGATGCTCAATGCCTTGCAAACCTCTTCGGACGTCATCCACCGCTGGGGGAGTGGCGATACATTCGACAGAGCGGCCAGCTCCGAAATTCGGGAGGTCAAACGGGTGATAAGAGCGTGCAGTTCGTCGTACGCTCTCGTTTCGATCAGAATACAATCCATAAACTCGTTATTTGGTTCGAAGCGCAAGATAGTATCTTCCGGCAGTATCCGTTCTCCCCGTCCGTTCCAGTCCGCCGCAGTCCGGTCGTATGACCGAACGGCTATATCGCCATACTCTTCGCCACAGACTGCATATCCCGCATGATGGAAGAGTCCAGAATGCGTGCATAGTGCCGTGTCATGTTGGTATTGGCATGTCCGAGCATCTTGGCGACATTCTCGATAGTCGCACCGCTTGCGAGTGTCAGAGTGGCAAAAGGTATGCCTTGCGCAGTGTGTCGAGAGGTGTTTCCGAATGCCGCAGATATCCGCCAGTTCCTTCAAATATGCGTTCATCTTCTGGTTGCTGCATACCGGAAGCAGAACGCCGTGTGTCTGACAGTATAGATTGTCTTTGTAACGTTTCAAAATCTTCCTTGCCGCATCCAATAAAGGGATGTTGCACATGTTCCGGGTTTTCTGACGTGCCTTGCGAATCCAGTTCATGCCGTTTATGTCCTTGACGATATGCTCCGGTTTCAGTTGCTGGACATCCGTGAAGGCGAGGCCGGTCAGGCCGCAGAAGCAGAAAATATCACGCACTTGTCTTATGCGAGGGATATCTATCTGCTTCTCCAGAACATGCAGAAATTCATGCTTTTCCAGAAAGGCTCGCTCGACTTGTTCCATGTGGATATGCTTCTCCCGGAATGGATCGTTTTCCAACCATCCGTTCGTCATCGCTATGCGGATGATCTTTTGAAATTTTTTAGGTTTTTCATCACAGTATTATGATCGCACTTGCGGTCGGTCTTCATATAGAACTCGTAATCTTCGACTAACTGCCCCGGCAGGTCATCCAAATAAAAATCATCCTGTCCGTATTTGGACCGAAGAAATTCCTCCGTAATCCGGAAAAGACTTTCATACCGCTGAACTGTTGTCGGAGCAAAATCGATACCGGATAATGCCCGGCATTTTTCGTTATGCTCCCGGAATACTTCCATTAACGTATGGCGTTGGGGAGCGTCTTTCCCAAGATAACGAGACAGAATGTTTTGGGCTGAAACGGCTACTCCTTCGATTCCAGTTGACGACGCACCTGCATGATATTGAAACCGATGGCATCGAGCATACGATTCACCTCTTTGCCTTCGCGGCTGTTTTCGAGTGCGCGACCTTTGGCTGTATTCCAGAGTTGTGGAGATATGTGATACTTGATACTCGTATCGGCACGCAGACCGTTCACTGTGACACGCAAAAAGATCGGTGCCTTTCCTGTCTTGTCGAGTTTCGTTCTACGAATATAGAACGTCATACCGAATGTTGTTCTTTCCATACATCGCATTTTTTGAGGTTGCAAATTTAATTCCACAAGTCCTCATTGTCAAGATGAAATACGCTGCAAATCAATGAAGTGAACTCTAATTCGGTGTACTTTTTCGGCGCCGTAAAAAGTACACCGAATAGGCCGCATGCGACATGCTCCGAACCGCATTTTCCTGCACTTCCGGAAAAAGCAAAAAACCTTGTAAATATTTTATTTACAAGGTTTTTTGCTTTGATATCTTGCGGTGCGTAGGGGACTCGAACCCCTGACCCCGTGCGTGACAGGCACGTATTCTAACCAGCTGAACTAACGCACCGTTTTTCGGTATTGCGAGTGCAAAGATACCACATTTCCCGAAAACTGCAAATATTTCCGTCGGTTTTTTTATCCCTTCGCCCGGCGCCCGCACCCGGCGCCGGATGCGCATTGTATAACGGTCCGAAAATTCGGACGGCCTCCGGCTTTCGTCTCGTTCCCTGCCGGAGTTGCGGGAAGGCGGTTCCCGTGCAGGTAGGAATCTGCGGCAGGGTAGTGCGGCCTGAACGCTTCCGGCGTCCCGACGCAGGGGCAATCCGCCGCCCTCCGGCGTTCCGGGTCTCCGGAGTGAATCCGGAGCGCTGCGGGAAGTCCGGGATGCCGGGGAGTTGGATCGTTCGGAATATCTTGCTAATTTTGAGCGGCCGATTCCCGTTCGGAAGAACGCCGGTGCGGCCGGAGACCTCTGGCCGCACGGCCCGGAGGGCGGCCGGCCGGAAAATCCGGGCGGAATGATAAAAAACAGAGATACGATGCGAAAAATCCGTTTCGGAGTCGTCGGGACCAATTTCGTGACCGATTGGGTGATTGCCGGGGCCCGTCAGGACCCCCGTTTCGAGTTGGCGGCGGTCTGTTCCCGCACCCGGGAGCGCGCTGCGGAGTTCGCGGCCCGGCACGGGATCGCCCGCACGTTCGTTTCATTGGAGGAGATGGCTGCGAGCGATGCGATCGACGCGGTCTATATCGCCACGCCGAACTGCATGCACGCTGCGCAGGCCGTCTGCTGCATGGAGCGCGGCAAACACGTGCTGTGCGAAAAGCCGATGGCCTCCAATGCCCGGGAGGTGCGGGCGATGATCGAGGCGTCGCGCCGGAACGGCGTGGCGCTGATGGAGGCCGTGAAGACGACGCTGACGCCCAATTTCATGGCCTTGCGCGAGGCGCTGCCGAAGGCCGGGACGCTCCGACGTTATTTCTCCGCCTTCTGCCAATACTCTTCGCGTTACGACAAGTTCAAGGAGGGAATCGTGCTGAATGCCTTCCGTCCGGAGCTTTCCAACGGCGCCATGATGGATATAGGTATCTATACGATCTATCCGATGGTGGTGCTGTTCGGCCGCCCGCGGCGGATTTCGGCGTCGGGCATCCTGCTGAGCAGTGGTGTCGATGCGCAGGGTACGGTCGATTTCGATTACGGGGAGATGAATGCCACGGTGCTCTACTCCAAGATCGCCAACTCCTCGCTGCCGACCGAGATTCAGGGCGAGGCGGGTAATCTGACGCTGGACCGCATCAACCGCATCGGCCGTGTCGTGTGGCAGCCGCGGCCGGCTGCGGCCTCCGGACTGGAGCGTCCTGCGGAACCGCAGGACCTGTCCCGTCCGACGGAGCGGGACGAGTATTACTACGAAGTGGCCGAGTTCCTGGACCTCGTCGAACAGGGCCGCCGGGAGTCGTCCGTCAATAGTCACGAAAATTCGCTGGCCACCATCGGGATCATCGACGAGGTACGCCGGCAGTTGGGGGTGGTCTATCCGGCCGACCTGATCTGACCTTCCGTTTCCGGCGCCGGGCATACCGGTTTTTCTTTCGGGCATAAGACCGTTCACGAGACGGATGCGCCGTTTCTTTCCGAATCCGACTTCGGGAAGGAACGGCGTTTTTTTGTGTTTTATCCGTTTGGTGCAGTGTCGGTTACATATCCGTCCAAGTGCGACCGGGCGGATTCCGCCTTCCGGGAGGGAGCGACATGAGCCGTGCGGAACCGTTTCGGAAGCGGAAAAACGGGGAAAAGGGGGCCGTTTTGAATAATTCGCCCGGCGGCTCCGGAATTTTGCTAAAAAATCGTTGGTTAAATCGTTGGTTTTCTGCGGTAAAGATACAAAAAAAGAAAATACGCCCGTCTTCCGGAATATAAAATTTTTTAGTGTCAATTACATATATTTTCGTCGGATACCGGTTTTGAGGCTTTATATCTGGATTTTAAACCGATACGGATTTTAACCAACGATAAATACCGATATCCGGTCTCTTTTTTATGTCGGTCGGATGTGTTGTAGGTTGTGGCTTAATTGTTTATTGCTTGATAATGAGGGTTATATTATCTGGTTCGTCCCTGAGGAAACTGCTGCTGGCTGGTTTGTTCGGAGCATTTGCGGCCGGGGAACTGCATGGACAGACGGCCGCCGACTCGGCGAGAATCTATTACCGGCGGGGGACACCGTGAAGTGGATATCCGTTTCCGGGAGAACGGAAGCGAACTGGAGCGCTTCATCGGTTGCGTCCGCGAAGTGTACGAAACCGGCCGGCTCGAGGGCGTCGAAATCCGTTCCTACGCCTCGCCGGACGGGACGGACCGTCTGAACGAAACGCTCTCCCGGCGGCGTGCTGGCCGAACATTTCTTTCCCGGGCTGCGCACCGGTTTTTCGGCCGTGATCCGGCTGGAGTCCGGGCCGGACGTTCCGGCGGAGTCCCTTTCCGCCGCCGTTCCGACGGCTGCCGCGTGTGCGGACGGACGGGAGGCCGATCCGGCGGCCGGGACCGGGTGCACGTCGCGGTCCGGAGCGGCGGCCGTGCCGTCGCGGGAGATACCGGATACCTCGCCCGGGGCCCGTCGAATGCGTCGCGGTCCGGTGCGGCGGAAAGCCCTTCGTCCGAGATGGAGACCTTCCGGACCGATCCGGCAGCCCGGAAGGAGACGACGGTTGCGGAGCGCGAACCGCTGCACCGCCTCGCCGTCAAGACCAATCTGCTATACGATGCGGTGTTGATGCCCCTCGCTGGAGGTGGAATACCGCATCGACGACCGCTGGTCGGTCAATCTGGAGGGCGACGTCGCCTGGTGGAAGAACGACGGCCGACACCGGTATTACCAGCTCGCGACCGTCAGTCCCGAAGGCCGCTACTGGTTCGGGACCCGGAAACCCTGGCACGGGCATTACGTCGGAGTGTTCGGCGGATTCTCGTGGTACGATCTGGAGAACGGAGCCCGGGGCTATCGGGGCGAAGCGGAGACGGTGGGGCTCAGCTACGGCTACATGTTTCCCGTCGGCCGGAGCCTCTCCTTCGAGGCCGGCATCGGCATCGGTTACATGCACAGCGAATACGAGGAGTATCTCCCCATCGACGGGCATTACGTTTACCAGCAGACGAGCCGCATGAACTACTTCGGCCCGCTGAAGCTGAAATTTGCCCTCGTGTGGCGTTTGTGGAATACCGACGGAAAGAAAGGAGGCGTGCGATGAATGCGAAATTCCGCTATGCGGGCGTGGGGCTCGCTCTGTTGGGTCTTGCGGTTTCCGCCGCGGGCTGCCGCAAGGATTTGTGCTACGACCACGACGCCCATTCGCCGGGCTGCCGTGCGCTGGTGACCGCCGTGTGGGAGCGGGAGTGGGAGCGCGACTACGGCCTGGGATGGCTCGCGGGGTGGGATGCCGCAGCCTATGGCCGCGCCTACGACGATCTGCGACCCGATGCGGCGGAGGGCATCGCCATGGTGGTGTACGGCGATCCGGAGAGTCGAACCGCCGTGAGCGACGAGTTCCACCTGTCCGCCGGGGGCGGCAAGGTCAGTCTGAAAGAGGGCAGCTACTCGCTGCTGTTCTACAACGACGACACGGAGTTCATCGTCTTCAACGACATGGCGTCGCTGCCGTCGGCCAGCGCCACGACCCGCACGCGGACCCGCGGCTCGTACAGCGAACACCACGCGGAGGAGCGGACGGTGAACACTCCCGACATGCTCTACGGGCATTTCGTGGAGCGTTACGGGGCCGAGATGCATCTGGGCTGGGAGGAGCTTCCGGTGAAGATGCAGCCGTTGGTGTACACCTACCTCGTGCGTTACAGGGTGGAATACGGCCGGCAGCATATCGCTCTGGCGCGCGGCGCTTTGGCGGGCATGGCCGAGAGCGTCTATCTGCAGGACGGCCGCACGGGCGACGAGGCGGCGACGCTGCTTTACGACTGTACGCTGACGGCCGACGGTGCGGAAGCCTGCGTGCTGTCGTTCGGCGTACCCTCCTTCCCCGACAGCCATTACGAGCCGACCAAGGCGGAGGAGGGCGGCCGTCGCTACGGGCTGAATCTCGAGGTCATGCTGAACAACGGCAAGCTGGTGACCTTCGATTTCGATATCACTTCGCAGATGGAGCGGCAGCCCCGCGGCGGTGTGATCGAGGTGGACGGCATCCGGATTTCCGACGAGGACGCCGCGGAGGGCGGCTCGGCATTCGATCCCGACGTGGACGGCTGGGGCGACTACGAGGACGTCGAGATCCCTTTGTGACGCCCGTCCCCGGTACGAACGGAAAAGACAAATTCACTCAATGTTTCACTATTAACTGTTAATCACAATGAAAACCAGAATGTTTTTACTTGCAGCGGCGGCCGCGGCTCTGGCCGGCTGTGCGCAGAACGAGGTAATCGACATCCCGCAGACGCGGGCCATCGGCTTCGACCCGTATGTGGGCAACACCACCCGGGCCGCAGCCAAAGACACCGATTTGTCTGCTCTGCAGGACGAGGGCGCAGGGTTCATCGTATTGGGCGGATATGAGGATGATCAGATTTATGTCCCCGTGTTCGACGGAACGAATGAGACCGGGTCCCACATAACATGGAACAAGGGTTCGTGGGAATATAGCCCCATCAACTATTGGTTGGAGAGCAAGACGTACAAGTTTGTCGCCTATGCCCCCGCCAAATTGCAGGAGGGTGATCTGTTCGATATTGATTATGCAGGCAATAAACTGAAGATGAAAGACGGCGGGACTTTCACCGCCGACGGCGAGACCGACCTCGTCGTAGCGGAGGGCAAACCGCAGGGATATCTTGTTGCGGCAGAACCGGTGCAAATGGAGCCTGTCGGTTTCAAATTCTATCATGCCCTGTCGAAAGTGAAGTTCACTTTCATCAACGGATGGCGCAATGCCGTGACCTTGAAAATCACGAATATCAAATTGTCGAATGTCAAGAATACGGGTTCGCTGACGACGTCCGGAACCATGGCGCAGGTGAGTGATAAAATACAGTTGTCTGCATGGAGCGGTCAAACGGGTACGGCCGATTATGAGGACAAAGCGGACGGAATGAATACGGATGAATATGAAGCATCTTATGAGTTCGAGAATTTCTTACTCCCCACAGGGCTGAGTGACTCTCAGATGAAACTGACATTCACCGTTCTGGTGACCAACAGCCAGGGTACGGGTCCCGATCTCGGAGCCGGTGCGGGCAATTCGGTCGTAAAGGAGGTTGTTATTCCGAAGGATGTGGTAACTGAGTGGAAGCCGGGCTATGCCTACAACTACAAGCTGACGATCTCCGGTTCCACGTTCGGTTTGAAACCCATCCAGTTCGATGATATCGACGTAGATTCCGAGTGGGGTAATGGCGGCGAAGATGACATTGAGAACGGCGAAATCAAAGTAGTTCCCGGTGCATAACCCTCTCTCCGCTCCGTCTGCCCCGGCTTTGCGCGGCGGCTGAGACGCGACGACCACCCGGGCGGGGTTGAATGTCCCCCTCCCGGGTCCAAACGCGGAAGACGGCTTTTCCGCACTTCTCCGCCGGACACATTCCCCCGGGCGGAATTTATAAACACGAGGTACTATGATACGAAGAACGAACATCCTCAAGACGTTGTGCGTGCCGGTCGCGGCCGTGTCGCTCGCCGCATGTTCCGACACGCTTCCGGGAGGTCCCGGCGGCGGGGACCGCGACGCCATCGGCTTCCGCGGCGCTCCCGAAACCCGTGCCGCCGTGAACGGATTCGCTGCCGGCGACGCCTTTTCCGTATGGGCTTGGTGCCGTTCGGCGCAGGACGCGCAGGACACGCCGGTTCCGGTATTCGACGCCGAGAGAGTGTACACCGGCGACGGCTCGGCGTGGACCTATGAGCATACGGAGTATTGGGCCGACGGCCGGACCTATGCCTTCCATGCGCTTTTCCCCCGATCGTGAGGCATTGGCGGCGGCCGGGGCCGTTTCGTGCGTGCCCGGTGAGAACGGTGTGCGGCTGACGGTTTCCGGATTCGATGCGCGGCAGACGGGCGAAGGGGCCGTGGACCTGATGACGGCCCGGCGGACGGTGACGTATGATGCGGCTGGAAGGACCCTCTCCGGTCTCGCTGAAGTTCGCTCACGAGCTGGCGCGCCTCGCCTTCAGGGTCCGGACGCAGGGCCGGGAGGTCGAAATCGTCTCCTTCAAGGTGAACGACGCAGGCTATGCGGGCGACTTTGTGCGGACGGAGGAGACGGCGACGTGGACCCTTCGCGAAAGGACCGTGGCGGACGACGGCATTTTCGCCGTGTCCGGCCTGTCCGTCGGGGCCTCCGACGTGGCCGATCTGCTGGGCGACGTGCTCGTTCCTCCCCAGACGCTGGAGGAGACCGGTGCACCGGAACTGACGCTGGTTTACAGGTTGGCAGGCGAGCCGGAAGCGACCTCGCACACCGTTTCCGCCTCGCTGCGCACTTCCTCCGTCACGCAGTGGCAGGCCGGACAGAGCTATGCCTACACCCTCGATCTGCGCACCGGTACGCTCGTGCTGACCGTGACGATACGGCCGTGGATCGAGGAGGATGCCGAAGTGGACTGGAAACCGAGCACCCCGGCCGGCACCGCTGACCGTAATCAATTCATGGCGATATGAACCGATTCCCGAATATGAATTTCTTGCGCCGCATGTTCCGTCCGTGGGCGGCCGGTGCGCTCGCCGTGGCGGCGGCCGCATGCACCGGCGATGCGGCGGGCACGTCGCCCGCCGGGACGGGCGGGCTTCGCTCGCCCTGCATGTGGCGGTTCCCGCGACGCGTGCCGACGTCTCCGAGGAGGATTATGCCGCATTGGAGAACCGCATCGAACAACTGCGCGTGCTGCTCTCGCCGGAGAACGAGGAGTTGTACAACCGGCTTTTTTCCGGCGACGATCTGACCGGGGCCGCCGTGGCCGACGGCTATGCCTTCACGGTGGAGGGCCTGCCCGCGGGCAGTGCGCAGGCTTTATGTCATAGCCAACGAAGACTATCTCGGCGAACCCAGTCTGGTGGATGTTCCGGACGATGAAGGCATTGCTTTCAAAAAAGCTCCTCGTGAAGGACCCGAAACGCGAAATTTTCCCCCAAACGCTATTCCGAGATGACCGCTGAGCGTGGCGCCGCCCTGCCCATGAGCGCGTACGACCGCGACCTGACCGTCGGGACCGGAACGAATGCGGTGGAGATCGCGCTGGTCCGCGCCGTCGCCAAACTGAAGATCGAGATGGTGAACGAGCTTACGCGGCCGATCACCGTGAACGAGATGTCTTTCGGTGCGTTCATGGCCGACCGGTTCTATCTTTTCCAGGACGGAAACCTCGACGTGCCCGGCGATGCCGAGTATAGCGGTCGGTCGTACGGCAGTCAGGAAAACGAGGCCGAGCGGCTGAATATCGTCATCGGCGGAGGGGAGTCGCGCACGCTCGTGCTCTATATCTATCCCTCCTATGCGTGGAAGGATGAGTCGGAAGATTCGCCCTACACCATCGGATTCCGCACGCCCAACGCTTTGTATCCGCTGAAGGCGTTCATCGGCGGAGGAGCCTCCCGCAATTCCATCGCCCGCAACACGCAGGTCCGTATCCGTGCCGTGCTGCACACCGACGCCAACCTTGTGCTGGATTTCCGGGTGGAGGATTGGGCGGAGCCTGGAGATATTACCGTTCCTCCGTTCAGTTGATCGTGTTTTGTTCCGAAAATATGCCGTATAGTATGCCAACGCTATTGAAACGATTCGCCCCGGCGCTGCTGTCCGCCGCCGTGGCGGCCGCCGCGGTCTCGTGCACCGACGACGACCTTTTCGCGGACGGCAGCCGCGACACCGTGCGCGAAGGCGTGCCGGTGACCGTCAATCTGAATTTCCGCACCGAGGACAACCGCGTGGAGACCCGCGCCGCACAGAATGCGGCGAACGAGGGTCGCGTGTACAACCTCTATGTCCTGATCTTCGACAAAGACGGAAACCGTCATGACGAAGGCGGTCTTTTTCTTCGATCAATCGACGGAACCCTGGAATCAATCGGGAACCGTTACGATAACGACCACTTCGCTCAATGACGCCCGGGTGGTCTGCATCGCCAACCTCACCACTTCCGCCGTGCACACCGATTATGATGTGACGCCGGCGCAGATGAATGAAATCCGGACGTTCGGTCAGTTGGAGGCTTTCCGGGCGCCGCTGAGCAACCGTACCGTGGAACGTTCTACCCAGTTCTTCATGACGGGGTACGGTTACCGGAAGGACAGCGACGGCAACCCCCCGACAAGACGCAGACCTCCATAACGATTCCCGACAACCTTACCGAAGAGGTGGAGGTCGATTGTATTCTCAGCCCCAGACGGATGGATGCCAAGGTGACGTTCAACGTGAAGACCGAGCCGCTTCGGGATACGTGGACGGATTTCGATTTCCGTCCGCGCAGTTGGCGGGTGGTGAACGTCCCCGTCCGGTCGCCCCTGCTGCCCGACGACGACGGAGGCGACGAGGGAGTCTCCCGACGTCGGAGAGTCGTATTATTTCGATACCCGGCCGACCGCCTTCGAGTGGGACAAGCGCGACGAAAACTATCTTTTCGAGGAAGGAGGCTTCACTTTCTACATGCCCGAAAAGCCGTCATGCGCCCAAGAAGTCCATTGATGCGGCGGCCCTCGGTCCGGAGGATGCCTACGCCCTGCGCGAGAAGTGCGAGAAAATAGAGGGGACATTCCCCGACAAGCCCGGACAGTCCGAGGAGAACGGCGCATTCGAATACGCCGCCGACTATGCCGCCTACGTGGAGATGACGGGCACGCTCTCCTACAGAATCCCGTCATCGGAGGCGTATCCCTCCGGCCATACGGTCAATGCCGACGTGACGTTCACCGTCCATCTGGGCTATGCCGACGGCGACCCCAACGATTATCGCACGCTGCGCAACACCCACTACACATACAACGTCACGCTGGAAGGGTGTCGATAAGATCGTGGTGGAGGTGACCGACCAAAAGGAGGAGCGTCCCGGTTACGAGGGGGCGACGTGATCTTCAGTTCGGCCGACGTCTATGAGCTGGACGCCCATTACGACCGTCAGCTCATCCTTATCGACCGCAGCCTCGTGCCGAAAGGCGACGTGGGGCGTGCAGACCCCTTTCAGCCAGGGCATATACGACGTCGGTCTGTTCGGCGGCGACGATTTCCCGGCGTCCGCCGTTCCCGCCCCGGAAGAAAGCGGCATCTACGACTACAAATGGGTGAAGTTCGCCATAAACGAGGACTACGGGGTGACGGAGCCGGACCGTTACGTGAAGTATCCCGGCGACCAGAATTACGAGTTTTACGACGGGAACGGCGGCCGGCCGTCGCCCTATTATAACGGCGGCGAGGGCGGCTTTTATCCCGATGCCCGTATGTACGACATTCACGGACTGCTGAAGAGGCTCAGAGAGGAGTATTACACGGAGAATAAGACTGAGGGCACTGTGGCGGTCACGGCCTTCGTGGACGAATACGTGTATGTCACGCATCCGGTGACCGGAGAGAACATGCTGGACCAGTGGCGGACTTACGTCGAGGCGGAGGACCGGCAGATGTATTTCGTCAACGGCGATAATTCGCGGTACAGCCCGGACGGCAACTCCAGCGTGATGGAGGCCGTGCAGACCTTCCGCCAGCACTCCATCCGCACGGTGTACAACACCGACCTCGGAGAGAAGAGCGCCGAGGAGCTGCCTACCGCATGGGGCGTGGAGACGATGATGAACGGCGGTTACCGTTGGGCGCCGGGCGATGTCAGGCGCGGTACGTCCGCGAGCAACGGCCGCAAGAACACCATCGACTGTCTGCTGGGCGGCGATGAGACGCTCTATTGGACGGCGGTGCTGGATGTGAATATCAACGATCCCGACGAACGTTACAACCTGAAGGATCCTTACCGCGATGCGCTGCACGCCGTGCTGATCCGCAATCGGGATCTGGACGGGGACAACGAAGTGGATGCGAATGAAATCCGGTGGTATCTGGCCGCCAAGGACCAGTTGGTCGATCTCTATATCGGCGAATCTGCGCTGGACGAAGATTCGCGCCTTATCCGGAGAACCCCGCCGATCGCGGCAACATGACGCGCTGGCACTACCCTCCAGCTCGTACAACGCGAACGACAGGGGACCGTGGATACTTTGGTCCGAGGAGTGTGCGGCTCTGGGCAGTTACAGGCTCCTCTTTCGGTTATATGGACGGACAGTTCGCCTACCGTTGCGTGCGTAATCTCGGCATCGACCTGGAGAATCCCGAAAAGGAGCCGAGCCCCTGATTCCCAAAGTGACGGCTGCGGAGGACGACGGCACGTATCTGGTCGTCAGCGGTTCCTCAACCCACGAATTGTAGGCCCAGCGCAGAAATCCGTCGTAACCGCAGGCAGCCGTATACCATCCGGCATAGACCGCTTCGGCGGGGGCGGAGAAGGTGAACATGTTGGGGAAGCGGTCCGAACAGCAGACGTAGTAGGTCGTTACGAAGCCTTGGGCGCGTCGCTCGGCGATATGCTGCGGCGGAACCCGGTCGCAAACTTTGACGCACATGCTGTTTATGAAAGGATAGTTCAGGTAGCTGTTCTTGTTGTCGGCCATGGCGATCCCCAGTTCGGGAGCTGTT
>VOFF01000623.1_pt1 | contig 31389 bp, 35 predicted proteins | sample 5384061 | NCBI WGS metagenome assembly VOFF01 (sample SAMN12384725, study PRJNA508395) | human gut metagenome | isolation source: healthy gut E | host: Homo sapiens | reverse complement strand
TTCACATAATAGTCCGGGTAGGCTTCTTCGTCGTGAAACTCCTTGTAATTCCGTTTCTCCTTCCGTTTGTTGAATTTGGCAGAGTCTGTAGCTGTCAGGAAGAGGCTGCAATCACCGTGCAGAATGGGGGAGAGCATGGTGAAACGCCCTTCTTTGGTGTCCTGTGAGGCCTCCACGATGTCAGTGCCTTGGGCAAAAGTAGCCGTCACGGTCACTTCCTTTTTCATCTTGCCGCTGTAAGTCGTGCCGTAAAGGTCGTCCAGCGAAAACGGCGTGCCGGCTGTGGTGTAGAGGGGAAGCTCTTTTCCCATCCCTGGGATGTAGATAGTATCGCCGTAGTCGGCTTCAGGCAGGAGCGAGTAAGTGGGATGTACGCTGCCAGTCAGGGTTTGCATCCGTTCGGGGAGGAAACTCAAGCGGAATGGTTCCACACCTGCCATCTCGCGCCATTCGTAACGCCGCCATCCCTGTACGAGCATGAGCAGGTCGAGGTCGCGGCGGTGGATACTGTCGTCGGCCTCGAAATAATATCCCGGGTCTTCCACGAAGCCTTTCAGGTCACTGCAAAGTAGCATTTCGGTAAGTATTGTGCCGTTGTCATAGGTCGATTCATCTGTACTGTGGTCACGTACGGAAATGGACAGTCGGGTAGGGAGTCCGGTAGGGAGGTATGGAGTTTCAGTTGTATTTCTATAGGCTCGAATGGTGCATATTCTTTTTTTACGTTGTTTACGGTCAGTAGTGTACGGGAAAGATCATGGTGGTTGACGAAGAAAAAAAGGCGCTCGGCCAAGATGTGTCCACGTCCGTCGAAGAGGGGTCATTTGGTTCACCCCTTCAGCCAGACTGTCGGTTGGAATATCGGCTGAGGCTTTTCCTTGGCTGTCTGGCTTTAAGGTCGTGAAAGCCTGTACGGCTCCACCGTGTAGGATTTGCAGGCCGACCTCCTCGTCAGGCAGTCCGTGACTTTCTATCCGGGCATGGATCAGGCTGTCGTTTTGCGTAACGCGAAGCGTACATCCCGCATCTTCCACCTCAGGTAATTCCACTTCATATTCATATTTCCCGTATCGGAATACGGCTTTGTATTTTTCTTCGGCTGAGACTTGGGGGATGACGAATGTGCCGCGTCCGCGATGGACGGTATGAGTACGTGCAATAATTTGCTTATGGCGATTGTATATCGTAACTTCTGCTGCGACATGCTGTCCGTTTTCGTCGTTCAGTTCGAAGGCCACGTGTCCGGGTAGTCCGGCCACGAGTGCGCCCCCTTCCGGATAGAATTTCAAGTCCATGTCCGGTTTCCCTTTCTGCGCACGGAAGTATCGCCGCAGGGGCGGAGCGTCATGTCTTTTTTGGGTAAATGCCGGGAGGGACGGACGGTCGAATACGGGAAACACGCGTGAGTAAAGTTTGTCGTAGTCGCGAAAGTAATCCTTGGCCATCTGTTTATTATAAAACATCTCTTCGGTATAAGGAGAGTGAGGATGCTCGTAACGGCCGAAGTTCAGCATCCAACGCGTATAGGCGCGCAGTTCGTAATATCCGGCGTACAGGGAGTCGGTGAGGAGAAAAGCACCGTGTGCTGTGCCGTCCGGCATTTCCAGTTGCTGGCGTTCCACCAGATAACCGTCCGGCGTGAGCAATTCCACGTATAGGATACGGCTCAAGTCCGTGAGGGTTCCTTTGTCGCTGCGGGTCACGTAGCCTTTGTACCAAATGGTGTCGCCCACGAAATAGCAAGTATTGTCTATATGTAGGTATACTTTCTCTTTGTGGTAGGGTTTCTCCGAAAAAGTTTTACACGGGAGGCGAGAGTGTCTATGCCCGGTACATCGGTTGAGTTTTGCGCCGGAGAAGATGAGCAAAGGATGAAAATGACATTCAGCCAAAGTAGCATTCTTTTCATGATGTTTTTCTTTTGAGTTTCGTCTTGCAAAGCCGTTGGTTCAAGCTTATGTGCAAATGTAATGATTTTCCCGTGATTAAGAAGGATAGGAAAGGGATTTTTCCGAGTATATCTTCCATATTAAAATACAGCCGCAATCCTTTATAAGGAATTACGGCTGTATGATGTAAAAAGGAAAGATGCGGATTATTTCACCGGCATCTTGTCTATCCGTCTTTGATGGCGACCGCCCTCAAAATCCGTGGCGAAGAATTCGTCCATGATCTTACGCGCCATGTCCGTGTCGATGAAACGTCCCGGCATGACCAGCACATTGGCATCGTTGTGCTGACGGCACAAATGGGCGATTTCCGGAATCCAGCTCAAGCCTGCGCGTATGCCTTGGTGCTTGTTCAGCGTCATGCTGATGCCTTCGCCGCTGCCGCAGATGGCTATGCCCGGATAGCATTCCCCGTCTTCTACGGCTTGGGCCAAAAGATGGGCATAGTCGGCATAGTCGCAACTGGCTTCGGAATCCGTGCCGAAATCCTTATAGGCATAACCTTTTTCGGCGAGGTATTCCTTCACGAACTGCTTGAGTGCGTATCCTGCGTGGTCTGAGGCTAGACCGACAGTCTTCACTTCCATCATCAGAGCATTTCTTTGACTTGGTTGTACACGTTCTGCGCCGTGAAGCCGAGTTTTTCATCAAGCACCTTGTAGGGAGCCGAGAAACCGAAGCTTTCCAGGCCGAACACCTTGCCGTTGGCACCTACCAGACCTTGGAGGTTGACGGGCAGACCGGCGGTGAGGCCGAATATCTTGGCGCCGGCAGGCAGAATCTCTTCCTGATAGCACGGGCACTGACTGCGGAACAAGCCTTCTGACGGGCAGCTCACGATGCGTACTTTCATGCCGTCGGCACGCAGCAGGGCGGCACCGGCCACGAGTGTGGATACTTCGGAACCTGAAGCGACGAGGATAACATCAGGATTCTCATCGGAACCGGCTACGATATAAGCACCTTTGGCTGCCTGGCCGTAGTCATTTCCTTCCGGCAACATTTCGATGTTTTGGCGGGAAAGGATAAGGGCAGACGGCGTGTCGGTATTCTCCATGGCGAGCTTCCAGCACACCGTGGTCTCTTCTGCATCAGCAGGACGGAGTACGAGGAGGGAATTCTGGCCGTGATGGTTTTTCAATTTCTCCATCAAGCGGATTTGGGCCTCCTGTTCAACCGGTTCGTGGGTCGGGCCGTCTTCGCCTACACGGAATGCGTCGTGTGTCCAAATGAACTTCACTGGTACCTGCATCAAGGCTGCCATACGTACGGCCGGTTTCATGTAGTCGGAGAATACGAAGAACGTACCGCACGCAGCGATGACACCGCCGTGGAGCATCATACCGATGCAGCAGCAAGCCATAGTCAACTCCGCTACACCGGCTTGGAAGAACGCGCCGCTGAAATCACCGGAGGTGAAAGCGTGGGTCTTCTTCAGGAAACCGTCGGTCTTATCGGAATTGGAAAGGTCGGCCGAAGCGCAAATCATGTTGGGCACTTGTTCTGCCAATGCGCTCAGTACGGCAGCAGAGGCGTTACGGGTGGCGTCGCCTGTTTTCTGTTTGATGGCCGTCCAGTCTACCTTGGGGGCTGCACCGCTGAACCATTCTGCCTGTTGTGCGGCCTTTTCGGGATGGGCGGAAGCCCATGCTTTTTCTTCTTCCACGCGGGCGGCTACGATACCTTTCAGTTCTTCGGCACGTTTGGCGTAAAGTTCCTTCACGTCGTCGAAAATCACGAACGGATTTTCCGGGTCTGCACCGAGGTTCACCATGGTGTTCTTATAGGCATCTCCACCGAGAGGGGCACCGTGCGTCTTGCAGTTATGTTCGTAAGAGGAATTGTCGTCCTTGCGGGCACCCTTACCCATGATGCACTTGCCGATAATCAACGTAGGACGTTGGTTCTCTGCCTTGCCTGCATTCAGTGCTTCGCGAATCTGTTCGCAGTCGTTACCGTTGATTTCAATGACGTTCCAGTTCCATGCACGGTATTTCATGGCCGTGTCTTCGGTCGTTACATCCTTGGTTTCGGTAGAAAGCTGGATGTCGTTGGAGTCGTAGAACATGACCAGGTTGTCCAAACCGAGGCAGCCGGCAATACGGCCGGCACCTTGGGAGATTTCTTCCTGAATGCCTCCGTCGGAAATATATGCGTAGATAGTCTCTTTGGCAAAAAGTCGGATTACCGGTACGTGCGGCCAAGAACTTGGCAGCGATGGCGGCACCTACGGCAAACACGTGTCCCTGTCCCAACGGGCCGGAAGTGTTTTCGATGCCACGCATTACGTCTACTTCGGGATGGCCCGGGGTGGGGGAGCCCCACTGGCGCAACTGTTTCAGTTCATCCAATGTGAACTTACCGATAAGCGCCAACTGGGAATAGAGCATGGGAGCCATGTGGCCGGGGTCGAGGAAAAAACGGTCGCGTCCTTCCCATTTCGGATTAGCCGGGTCGTACTGCAAAAATTCAGAGTACAATACATTGATGAAATCGGCACCACCCATTGCACCGCCCGGATGGCCGGATTTGGCTTTTTCAACCATGGACGCAGCCAAGATACGGATGTTGTCGGCTGCGTGGTTCATTACTTGTTTACTATTCATATTCATTAAATTTTAAATTGAATCCATACTTAAACAGTTTTTAAAGCCTGTCTTTTGTATTTTATAAGGACAAAGATAATGGTTTTCTTCCGAATATTTATCTTTTGAACCGAACGGCTGCTTCTTCAATGGGCAGTCCGGCCTTATAGTTTTCAATATATTTGTTGAAGCCTTCCACGTCCTCTGCTGTGGGTGAAACCTCTACGCCTGCATCACCGGCAAAGACATGTTCATCCAAGAAGGCTGCCAGTGATTGTTTCTTTTTCGTTGTTTACAAGGTAGGAACCCAATAGGGCGATACCCCATGCACCGCCTTCTCCGGCTGTTTCCATGACAGATATCGGAGAATTTATGGCTGCTGCCAAAACCCGTTGGCCTACTCCCCTTGGTACGGAACAAGCCCCCCGTGGCCGGTAATCCGGTCCACTCTGATTTTTTCCTCGTTGAAGAGGATATCATTTCCTATTTTAAGAACACCGACAGAAGCATACAAATGGGCTCTCATGAAGTTGGCCAGATTGAATTTGTCATTGGCTGAACGCACGAACAAAGGTCTGCCTTCGGCAAGTCCAGTGACGGGTTCTCCGGAGAAATAATTGTATGATACGAGTCCTCCGCAATCCGCATGACCTGTAAGTGCGTGGTTGTAAAGCTTGCCGTATATGTCGTCCATATCGACGGGCTGGCCCTGAAGTTCTTGGAACTCCTTGAAAAGGTTGACCCATGCGTTGAGGTCGGAAGTACAGTTGTTACAGTGTACCATGGCGACGAGGCTTCCGTCCGGCGTGGTGACCATGTCTATCATCTCGTAAGGTTTGGACAGTTCCTTTTCCAATACGATCATGGAGAACGAAGAAGTTCCGGCCGAAACATTTCCGGTACGTTGTTTGACGGCATTAGTGGCCACCATACCGGTTCCCGCGTCACCCTCTGGGGGACAAAGCGGTATGCCTGCTTTCAAATTGCCGGATACGTCCAGTCTTTTGACCCCTTCAGGAGTAAGGCAACCTGCATTTTCTCCGGCATTCAATACTTTGGGGAGAATGTCTTCCAGTTTCCATGAATATCCTTTGGGGGCAACCAGTTTGTCGAATTTAGCTACCATTTCAGCCGAATAGTTCTTGGTGGCCGGGTCGATGGGAAGCATGCCGGATGCATCGCCAATACCCAATACCTTTTCACCCGTAAGTTGCCAGTGTACGTAACCTGCAAGTGTAGTCAGGAGATCTATCTCGTTGACATGTTTTTCGTTGTTCAGTATGGCCTGATATAAATGAGAGATGCTCCATCTGAGAGGGATGTTGTAGACAAAAAGCTCGGATAGAGCTGCAGCGGCTTGCCCGGTGTTGGTGTTTCTCCATGTACGGAAAGGAACCAGAATCTCTTCATTCTTATCAAATGCCATGTAGCCGTGCATCATAGCGCTGACGCCAATGGCTGCCAAGGTCTCTATCTCTGTGTCATATTGCTTTTTTACATTGGCACGGAGATCGGCATAACAATCTTGCAGTCCATACCATATTTCTTCTATACTGTATGTCCAAAGGCCATCTACCAACTGGTTTTTCCCAAGTATGACTTCCTTTGGGCGATAGGGTGGTTCTCAGGGTCGATCAGGACCGCCTTGATTCGTGTAGAACCGAATTCTATACCCAGGATAGCTTTTCCGGTTTCGATGGTTGACTTAGCATCTGTTTTCATATTTAACCCTATAAATTAAAGTATAACAATAATAAATGAATAAATTAAAAGTGCTGCAAACGATTGCTCGCCGAGCACTTTTAATTTTAAATCCTTTGCTGGTATGCTATTAGCAAAGTGCTTTGTTCAGCATATAATACACTTCGTTCATACGGAGTTCCTTCTTGAACTCGCTGATGGTGGTGTCTTTGTTGATGTGTACCATTTCGATACCGGAGATTTCGGCGTAGTCTTCCCAATATTCGGCTGTCAAGTCGTATGAGAAGCAAGAATGGTGTGTACCACCGGCCAAAATCCAGGCACCTGCGCCGATTTCGAAGTTCGGCATGGGTTTCCACAATGCGGAAGCTACAGGGAGCTTGGGCAGAGGTTTCGGTTCGATACATTCTACATCGTTTACAATGAGGCGGAAACGGTTGCCCAAATCCACTACGGTGGCAGTACATCCTGTACCTACTTTAGACGTGAAGACCAAGCGGGCTGTCTGGCTCTTGCGAATACCAATGCCGAGGAAGTGTACTTCCAAACGAGGCTTTTGAGCTGCAATGAGCGGACAAACCTCCAACATGTGAGCTTGCAGGATAGAACTGTTCTCTCCATTGAAATTCAATGTGTAGTCCTCCAAGAATGAGCAACCTGTAGGCAAACCTTGGTTCATTACCCATACCGTACGGTAGAGAGCGGCAGATTTCCAGTCGCCTTCGGCTCCGAAACCATAACCATCGGCCATCAAACGTTGTGAAGCCAAGCCGGGAATCTGGTCGAAATGACTGCCGTCTGTTTGTCCCAAGTCATCGAAGTTTGTTGTAAAGCCTTTGGCTCCTTTGGCTTTCAAGATGGCTCGCAGGGAGAGTTCAGCCTTAGCTGAGTTCCACACCTTTTGATAAGCTTCTGTGGTCTTGTCTTCCAATGCGGCATCGTGGTCATATTCATTAAAATAGGTTTTCACTAAAGCTTCTACATCGGCATCTTTTACTTCCGTATGATATTGCATCAGTTCGCTAACCGGACAGTAGTCTACATGATAACCCATGCGCTGTTCTGCTTCGACTTTATCCCCATCTGTTACGGCTACATTGTTCATCTGATCGCCGAAACGGATAATCAACATGTCTTGTGCATCAGCCCATGCGGCACAAACACGCATCCATACGGCAATCTTGTGCTGAGTATCCTCATCTTGCCAATAACCTACAACTACTTTACGGCGGATACGCATACGGGTACAGATGTGTCCGAATTCGCGGTCGCCGTGAGCAGATTGGTTCAAGTTCATAAAGTCCATATCCATGGTATCCCAAGGTATCTCTTTGTTGAACTGAGTGTGGAGGTGAAGCAACGGCTTTTTCAGTTCCTGCAAACCGTGTATCCACATTTTAGCCGGTGAGAACGTGTGCATCCACGTGATTACGCCAATGCACTTTTCGTCATTGTTGGCCGCTTTAAATACGGCTTCCACTTCTTTGGACGAATTGGCCGTTCCTTTATATACTACTTTAACGGGGAGTTTGCCGGAGGCATTCAAACCGTTAACCATTTGAGTGGAGTGACCGTCGACTGCTACTACTGCGTCACCACCGTACAGAAGCTGTGCTCCCGTAACAAACCATACTTCATATTGATCAAATGCGTTCATGATAAAAATTTTAAATTGTTAAAGATTTGTTAGTTAATATACTTTGTTTATTTCTTTTTCTGTCCGTAGTAAGCGTTCGGTCCGTGTTTACGGTTATAATGCTTCTCGATGAGCAGCGGATTCATTGTGGTTTCGGGGTTTACCATAAAAGGACACGAAAGCCATTTTGGCACACTGCTCCATCACTTTGGCATTGTAAACGGCATTGGCCGGACTCGTACCCCAACTGAACGGACCGTGATTCTTTACCAATACTCCCCGGTGTGTGGTCAGGGTTAATCCCTTCAAACCGTTTAACGATAACATTGCCGGTTTCCAACTCATATTGTCCTTCTACTTCTGCCTTTGTCATGTCGGAGGTGCAGGGGATAGCTTCGTGGAAATAATCGGCGTGTGTCGTCCCGATATTGGGGATGTCTTTGCCGGCCTGAGCCCATGCGGTAGCATAAGTGGAGTGGGTGTGGACTACTCCTTGAATGTTCGGGAAAAGCTTTGTAGAGGACAAGATGTGTCGGTGTGTCGGATGAAGGATTCAATTCTCCTTCTACCACTTTACCGCTTTCCAAATCTACCACAACCATATCCGAGGCTTTCATCGTATCATAGTCCACGCCGCTCGGTTTGATGACTACGAGTCCCTTTTCACGGTCTATGCCTGATACATTACCCCATGTGAAGATAACCAAACCTTGTTTCACTAAATCAAGATTGGCTTGATATACCTTTTCTTTGAGTTCTTCTAACATAGTTCATAATTTAAATTTAGGGGCTTTACGGTAAGCGTTCTCGTTGAACTTATATAAAGCGGCTCCCCGTTTTTGACCCTGTTTTATCAATCTTATCTGTTTTTTCGATATAGTTCAAGTCTGCAACCCGTTTGCGGAAATTCCGTTTATCTAAAGGTTCTCCGTAAATGGCTTCGTACAAGCTTTGTAGTTGGAACAGAGTGAACAGGCTTGGCAAAAGGTTGAAACCGATGGGTTCGGAAGAGGCTTTCTTTTGCAGCATAATTCGGGCTTGTTTTACCATTTGGGGATGGTCGAAAACAAGTGGTGGAATTTCGTTGATTTCTGCCCAATGCGCATTATGTTGCTGTACCAGATTCCGGTCATATTCATTGATGTTGATTAATGCATAATATGCCACGGATATTACTCTCTCCCCCGGGTCACGGTCTACTTCTCCGAAAGTTCCGACCTGTTCCATATATACGTTTTCGAGGCCGGTCAGTTCCGCCAAAACTCTTTTGGCTGCATCGTCTACGCTTTCACCGTCTTGTACGAATCCACCCATTAAGGACCAACTTCCCTTTGCCGGTTCGAAATTCCGCTTGAGCAAGAGCAGTTTTAAACTGCCCTTGTCAAAGCCGAATATGATGCAATCTACGGAAACGTAGAATCGAGGGTTTATATTATAATAGGTGGTCATTTCCTTTTTTATATTATCACCAGAAATAAGCATAGAACAATCCGCACAGAACAACAACTCCCAATGTCGCAATGACATCCCATTTGTTCCAGCTCTCTCGGATGCTCTTTTTATAATCGGTTGTAAACGTAATGGCTTCGATTTGTTTTGCCGTCGGTTTCGGTGTGAAGCATGAAACTATGAACATGAATACAATGAGGAACACCAACAACCAAACTTCGAATACCAACCAGTTGGTTTGCCAGAACCAAGTTGTATTTTCCCAGAAAGCTCCGGTCATTACGTCTTTTCCCGTATTGGTCATTACATTGGTAGCCAAACGTACCATACCGATAAGGAATCCTACAATCATACCCCCATTCACCGGCTTTCGGAGTAATCTTCTTAGAGAAAATACCGAGGAAGAAGACAGCTACCATTGCCGGAGCAAGCAACGACTGAATACCTTGCAAATAATCGTACAAGCTACCCAAACTCATCATAACAGGAATCCATGCCATACCGAGGATGACTACAACTACGGTGGCGATACGTCCTACCATGACATAAGTGGCTTCACTCTTGCCTGGACGAAGAGGCTTGTAAAAGTCTTCGGTGAACAATGTGGCACATGAATTGAAGAAAGCAGCTAAAGAGGCAACCAAAGCGCAAATGAAACCGATGGTCACAATTCCTTTTACACCTGCCGGTAATACGTCTTTTACCATCACAGCAAAGCCGCATCGGTATTTGACATGTCAAATTCACCTTTTGCCGCCAATGCTGCTGCTACCATACCCGAATAAGGAACATGAATACCGGTAAGATTTTAAAATAACCGGCAGCGATTGTACCACGACGAGCACGTTTCATTACCACTCTGTTGTCTTCTCCTTTGGTCTGTCCGAGAACACGTTGTACAATGTGCTGGTCTGTACACCAATACCAGAAGCCAATAATTGAAGCCCCGATAAATACGACAAAACCGGGATACTCTTGGTACATGGGGTCGCCTTCTTCCCAATGGAACATGTGGTTGGCACCGTAAGCATGTCCATCTGCACCTACGTTCATGGCGTTGCGCGCATGATCCATCATTTCTGTCCATCCTGCAGCAATGCTACCGTCCCCTAAAGCAGAGAGGCCGAGAAAAAGTACCAAGAATGAACCGATGATAAGGATTGGAGTTTGAATGGTAGAAAGCGTCATGACTCCTTTCATACCACCCAATACGGTGAAGATACCTGTAAGTACGATAAGCCCGATAGCTCCATACCAGAATGGCAATCCGAGCAAGAACTCAAAGAAGATACCACCGTAAAGCCGTAACACTCACTTTTGTGAGTACGTAAGCTATGAGTGTAATGATAGAAAGCCATGTACCTGTACGTTGGGTATAGCGGAATTTAAGGAAATCGGGCATGGTGATGATTTTGCCCATCTTATTGTTCAATAACTGGTAGAAAGGAACGAAAAGCCATCCTAAGAATAAAATCATCCAACCTTGCATTTCCCAGTGTGCCATGCCTACGCCACTTTTTGCACCGGTTCCTGCCAAACCTACTAAGTGTTCTGAACCGATGTTTGCGGCAAATATGGCCGCACCGATAACGTACCAAGGTTCTCCCTTTCCGAACAGATAGTCTTGGCTGTCTGCCCCCCTTTCATTGCTCGTTTGTCTTTCTGCACAGAACGATAAACTGCCCATGCTACTAAAATGACTCAATTACCAGGATTGCCCAATCGAGCCAAATAAATTCATTTGAATTCCAATTCATGGTTTTGTTTTTATTTGATTATAGTTAATGATATTTACTTTTCTACTGTAAACTTGAAGATACATTCGCTGTGATAAGTTTGCCCGGGTTCCAGTATTACCGAAGGCCATTCCGGTTTATTCGGACTATCGGGGTAGTGCTGGGTTTCGAGACAAACGGAAGCACGCTGGTTGTATACGATTCCTTTCTTTCCACTTAATGTGCCATCCAAGAAGTTTCCGCTGTAGACTTGAATGCCGGGTTCATTCGTATAAACTTCCAATGAGATTCCACTTGTAGGCGAAGTAAGCTTAGCTGCCAATTGGTTGATATCTCCTTGGGTGTTCAATACCCAATTATGGTCATAACCGTTGCCGTTTTTCAGTTGGATAAAATCAAATTTGTCTATATCCTGTCCTACGGCTTTCGGAGTAGTAAAATCCATTGGAGTTTCTTTTACCGTAACGATTTCGCCCGTAGTCATATATGTACTGTCTACAGGAGTATAGTTGTCCGCATTGATATATAAAAATATGATCGGTAGCTGGTTGGGACGGATTGCCTGATAAGTTGAAATAAGAATGGTTGGTCATATTGATGACGGTCTTCTTATCTGTGGTTGCATCGTACTTTATGTCCAAGGCATTATCACCGCTTAGGGTATAGGTCACCGTTGCAGTTACAGCTCCTGGGAAGTTTTGGTCTCCGTCAGGAGAATACATCGTCATAGTCAGTGTCGTATCGTTCAACTGTTTTCCCTCATACACTTGATATTGCCATCCTTGAGGCCCTCCATGCAGACAATGGCCAAAATTATTGGTGGGCAATTGAACAGAATCCCCGTCAATAACAATTCTGCCTTTATTTATTCGGTTGGCATAGCGACCTATTGCGGCTCCGAAATCACTGGGTTTGTTAATGTAATCGGCTATACTGTCGAAACCCTAACACGACATCGCGTAAGGAATCATTTTTTGTCTGGTACCATAATAGATACGATTCGTCCGCCAAAGTTTGTGACACAAACTTCCATTCCATTGGAATTTTTAAGAGTGTACAAGCTTGTCGGTTTGCCTTTTACATCAGCTACGAAGTTCTGCGGATCAAGTCCTGAAACGGTTAAATTACTTTGAGGTTGTTGGCTGCATGAAGCCAAAAGAACTGTGATAAGTCCTACACCTAAGATTGCATTTCTTTCTTTTTTCATGGTGAATGAATTAAAAGATTTAAATTGAATGTAAAGTTACGACTTTATCTCGTATTTCTATTGCAAATATATATGTTTTTAGGCATAAGGTGTATGCCTTACACTTCTTTTTATTCTTTTTCTATGTTATAGTTTATTAAAAAACGTGCAGTCATAGAAAACTATGCTGGATAGGACATCGTTTTATTCAGTTGTGGGTTACGTTAATAAAAAGGGAATCACTACATTGTAATGATTCCCTTTTTCTACATAAATAAGATGCTAAGATTTTGTTTTTAGCAGAGTTTTCTGGAACCGTCTCCTATGACTACATCAATAATGACCGGTTCTTTACCGAATTTTTCTTTGAACTTCGATTTGACTACTTTTACGAAGTTGTCATAAAGTTCATCACTTACAAGATTGATGGTGCAACCTCCGAAACCTCCTCCCATAATACGAGAACCGGTTACGCCTTCTTCTTTTTTGCTATATCATTCAGGAAGTCCAATTCAGGGCAAGAAACTTCGTATTCTTTGCTCAGACCGTAATGGGTTTCGTACATTTTCTGTCCTACGGTTTCATAGTCGCCTTTCTCTAAGGCATCACAGACAGCCAAGACACGTTCTTTTTCGCCAATGACATATTTAGCTCGCATGAAATCCTCTGCCGATACTTCGTTCTTCACTTCATCCAACATCGCATAGTCTGCATCGCGTAAGCTCTTCACTTCAGGATGGTGCTTGTTGATGACTGCGGCTACGTTTTCGCAACTTCTGCGGCGGTCATTGTAGGGAGAACCTACAAGTTCGTGCTTTTACACAAGAGTTTACTAATACCAATTTATAGCCCTTCGGATCGAACGGGAAGTATTCGAATTCACCGCTGCGGCAATCCAAACGCATCAGGCTGCCTGCTTTACCATGAACAGAAGCGAATTGGTCCATAATACCGCAATTGCATCCCAAATATTTATGTTCTGTAGCTTGTCCGACTTTAGCCAATGTCATTTTGTCTATTTTGTTTTCGCCGAACATATCGTTGAGTGCAAAAGCATATACGCTTTCCAGTGCTGCAGAAGAAGACATTCCTGCTCCGAGAGGAACATCGCCTGCAAATGCTGTATTAAAGCCTTCTACGGGAATACCCAATGCCATCATTTCCCGACATACGCCGAAAATGTAGCGGGCCCAACTTGCTTTCGGTCCTTTTTCATCGTCTAAAGAAAACTCTACGTAATCTTTCAAATCGATAGAGTAGGCACGTACGTTTCTTGTTCCATTTACTTTTATTTCAGCAATCATGCCTTGTTGAACAGCACCGGGGAATACAAATCCGTCATTATAATCAGTGTGTTCACCGATGAGGTTGATACGACCCGGAGAAGCATATACAGAACCGGTTGTTCCATCAAAGTGTTCAATGAAACGGCTTCTTACATCATCTATTGTCAATTTCATAATCCATTTATTTTATGAGGTTAATAAAAAGAGATTTTTCTTATCCTTTAAGTCCTACTTTAGAACCTTTCCAGCAGAACCAAATGACATACAGGTAGTAGATGAACATCATGCAGATAGCCATGCCTACACCTGTATGGTCTACTACGACACCCATCAACAAAGGCAGTGTGGCTGCACCGATTACACCCATGTTAATGATACCACTGGCAGCTTTTGTATGCGGACCCAATTCCTGTAAACCGAGGTTGAAGATAAGCGGCCACATCACGGAGTGGAACAAGCCGGCTGCCAACATGGCGTATACGGCTGCCATCCCCGGCAGAACGAATGAAATGCCGACGCATGCCGCACCTCCGAGAAGGCAAACCGTCAACAAATGGCGTGGTTGGTATTTGCTTAACACACCGGCACCGATGAAACGTCCAACCATCATACCGCCCCAATACAACGGCAGGAAGTCTTCGGCTTTACCGCCCAAATCAGGCTTGCTGTCGAAATAAGCAGACAACATGGACGGGATACCGATTTCCAATCCCATATACATAAAGATGGCAAAAGCACCGAACCATACGTGGGGGTATTTGAACACGCTCGATTTGTATTCTCGTGTGTCACCATTGTCGGCAGCTTGCTCTTCTTCTTTGATTTCCGGAAGTTTCAAGAAGTAAAGAATGATGCAAAGCAGGAAAGTAAAAATGCCCAATCCCAAGAAAGGAACGGTCACATCATTTCCGCTTAATTGATCTTCCGATTTACCTGCAATAATAAAATAGGTAATAAACATCGGAGCCAATGTCGTGGCTACAGAATTTAAGGCTTGGCTTAACGTCATACGGAATGCACCTTTCTCTGGTGTACCTAATACCATTACGTACGGATTCGCTACGAGTTGCAACATGACGATACCCAATGCCACACAACACATACTGGCTAAGAAGATATTATAGATGGTCGTCTGGGCGGCATCCAAATTCGTTGATATACCAAAGTAATTGATTACGAAACCCAATCCGACAACGGCCAAGCCGAGAACCAATGTCATCTTATAACCAATCTTGTTCATCATAAGAGCAAAGGGAATAGACAAGGCATAAGCTCCATAAAAAGCGGAGTTAACAAGTTGTCCCTGTGCTTCTGTCAGGTTGAATACCGTCTTGCAGAATCCAATCATAGAATTGTTCATTGTCGTTACGAAACCGATAAGGAAGCAAACGATAATGACCACCGTGAGAGCGAACGTGTAGTTCGGTTGTGTTTTTTGAGTCATTTGATAATTTGTTTTTTTAAGATTTGTTTGTCTATTATTGTTTCACTTATTTTTCAATTCCGAATTTATAGATTGTTGTTTGGGTATAAGTTTCGCCCGGTTTCAGAACTACAGACGGAAAGTAAGGGCGATTGGGGGAATCGGGGAAATGCTGGGCTTCAAAACAAATTGCGCTTCGACGCGGGAATGTTGCGCCTAACTGTCCCTTGTATCCGTCGGCCCAATTATCCGTATATACTTGAACTCCAGGTTCGGTGGTATAAACTTCCATTGTACGACCGGAAACAGGTTCGTATATTTTAGCTGCAAAACTCAGTTCGCCTACTTCTCTCTTATTGAGTACGAAGCAATGGTCGTAGCCGGCTCCATTCCGCGTCTGTTCGTCATCGGCATCTATGCGTTCGCCGATTTCATGCGAGGTTGTGAAATCAAAAGGAGTACCTTTACAGGTTTGATTTCTCCTGTAGGAATAGAGGTGTTATCAATAGGAATGAAGTAATCGGCATTAATCTGACATTGCAGTTTTTCAATAGTAGGAGTAGGGTTGGCAATACCGGCCAGACTGAAGAAACCGTGATTGGTCATATTGACGATAGTTGTTTTGTCGGTGGTTCCCTTGTATTCGATTACCAATTCATTGTCGTCGGTAAACGAATAAACGACATTCATGTCCAATTTCCCGGGAAAACCTTCTTCGCCGTCTGCGAAGACGTAATGCAGGCGCAATGTCCGTTCGTCCGTTTGCTCTGCGTCCCATACACGGGCATGACATCCGGTGGGACGACCGTGGAGACTATTCGGACCATTGTTGATCGTCAATGAATACTCTTTTCCTTCTAACGTAAATTTACCTTTACAGATACGATTACCGTAACGGCCTATCAGAGTACTGAGGAATGGCTCCGGACTACTGATGACCTCCTGAATGTTGTCATGTCCTTGAATGACATTTGCCATTTTTCCGTCACGGTCAGGAACCATAATGGCAACCAGTGCTCCTCCGTAATTTGTAATGGCAACTTCACAACCCTTATTGTTTCTCAGAATAAACAAATCTGTTTGTTTGCCCTGAACTTCTGCTTGAAAATCTTCTCTTTTAAGACCACTAATATTTTTTAAACTCATCCGACTTATGATTTAAAGTTAAATTATCGTTATGCAAAATAAGAAAAAAACTTTCTTATTGCAAAAGATTTCGGGGAAAAAGATGATGCAGAAATGAGAAGATTTGCAGATTATGCTTGTTCCGGGTGATAAAAGGCTAAAAAGTCGGCCACAATGAACGTGCTACCTCCTACGAAAATCAGATCCTTTTTCGTAGAAGATTGCCGTGCCGCCTGAAAGGCAGACCTTACGTCGGGCCAGGAAGTTCCTCTTAATCCGGCTTCTTTAGCAAGTGTTTGAAGAGTGTGTTCGTCAAGTGCCCGTTTAACGTTTGCTTTCGTGAAATAATAGGTAGCGCATTGGGGAAGCTGTCGTAGAACGGAATGAATGTCTTTGTCATTTACCATACCTATTACAATGTGGAGCTTATCGGCCTGGATACCTCTCAGTTGGTCGGCAATATAACTTATCCCTCCTGTGTTATGTCCTGTGTCGCAGATTATGGTGGGGGGGGACATTCCGACTTGTTGCCAACGGCCTCGTAGGCCGGTGAGTTTGCAAACTTGTCCAAAAGCCGATTCGGATATGCTCTTGTGCGATAGTATAACCGGCTTTTCGAAGTTCGTCGATAGCCGTGAGTATGGTTGCCGTATTCTTTTTCCTGGCAGAGTCCACCCAGTTCGCCTATAAAACTTCCGTAATGAAGAGTCTCGTACACACGTGTATTGCCTTCCGAACGGGATGAGATGACTTCATGCTCTTCTTCTGCAAATCTTATTGGAGCATTCATCTCCAGTGATTTATCCTTGAAGACCTTTTTCGTTTCCTCGGTAGTCTCGCCGATGACCACTGGAACTCCGGGCTTGATGATTCCTGCTTTCTCTCCGGCAATTTTCGTAAGGGTGTCTCCCAGAAATTGCACGTGGTCAAAAACTGATATTGGTAATGACGGACAAATCCGGAGTAATGATGTTGGTGCAGTCCAAGCGTCCTCCCATGCCTACTTCGATAACGGCCACATCCACTTCGGCCTTCGCAAAATATTTGAAAGCCAAAGCCGTGGTCAATTCAAAGAAAGAAGGGTGCAGAGGCTCGAAGAAAGAGCGTTCGTCTTCGACAAAAGAAACCACTTCGCATTCCGGTATCATTTTTCCGTTTACCCGTATGCGCTCCCCTGAAATCGGTCAGGTGAGGTGACGTATAAAGGCCCACTTTGTAACCTGCGGTTTGAAGTATGGCTGCCAATGTATGGCTGCACGAGCCCTTGCCGTTAGTGCCCCCCACGTGGATGGTTCTGAATTTGCGGTGAGGATGACCAAAATGTTCATCCAACAGCAAAGTGTTGCTTAGTCCTTCTTTGTAAGCTGTTCCTCCTACATTTTTGGAACATGGGCACACTGTCGAACAAGTATGTTGTGGCTTCTTTATACGTCATCTCCTTATTTATGGCTTTTATTCAAAATAGCTTTTGAACTTTCTGAATATCTTTTCCTTAATGGAAGGATTCGGAGCGAAGTTGTCACTCTTCTTCATCTCTTCCAACGTCTTCTTTTCGTCTTTGCTCAAAGCTTCCGGAATATACACACTGATATTTACGATAAGGTCTCCTGTGCCGTATCCGTAACCTTGTACGGCAGGCAGCCCCTTGCTTCTCAAGCGTACCACCTTGCCCGGTTGTGTGCCCGGTTCTATTTTGATTTTTACTTTTCCATCGATGGTCGGGATTTCCGCATCGCCGCCCAATGCCGCAGTGGGGACATCCAGAAGTAAATTGTATATCAGATTATTGTCTTCCCGTAAGAGTTCCTTGTGCGGTTCTTCTTCGATATAGACTTGAATGTCTCCCGGGACTCCGTTACGTCGGGCAGCATGGCCTTTTCCCGTGACGGTGACGACCATGCCGTCTCCTACGCCGGCGGGAATTTTCACTTCAATGACTTCTTCGCCGTTGACAACACCTTCCCCTCCGCATTCTTTGCACTTTATTCTTTATGATGGTTCCTTCTCCGCCGACGCAGTCGATATTTCATTTTTAAGTCCTTTCATTTCGTCCGAAGGATAATTTTACCTTTCATTTCGTCCGAGCCGGCACTTGGGCTATAGCCTCATGCAAATCCGTATTGAAATCGGCATTTTCGGTCTCTATTTTCTTGACCCCCCTGTTCGCCCAAGATTTTCACGAATTTCTGGAATATCAAGTCCACGCCTTTTTACGGCAGCCACGTCTTCCATCTTGTCCATATTCTTCAATGCACGTTCCATGTCGTCCAATATGGGGAAGTATGGCTGTGATGGTTTTTCCGCCCCGTTCAAAATCAATTCAGCCTTTTCTTTGATGGTACGTTTGCGGTAATTGTCAAATTCGGCAACCTGACGCAGGTATTTGTCTTGCAGTTCTGCCACTTTGGTTTCTGCAGCAGCCAATTTGTCTTCCACGGACATTTCCTTTGCCGGTTGTTCTTCAGCTTTGTCGCCTTCGTCTGGTTGTGAGGTCGCTACATTATCCAAGGTTTCTTCTTGTTGTTGGGCTTTCAACTCTTCTTCGTTCATATCTTTATTTTTTTCCATGATGCAATATTTTAAAAGGGTATTTAGTCGCTAAATACCCTACAAATAGTTTGCCATTCGGCTTTTGTTTTCCAAAAATATTTTTAATCCCCGTACATTCTTGTTTTAAGTTCCTTGATGTGGTCGCTGGCAATGTACTCGTCGTATTCCATCATCTTGTCGATAATGCCGTTGGGGGTGAGTTCGATGATACGGTTGGCTACGGTTTCGATGAACTCGTGGTCATGGCTGGAGAACAAGATGTTGCCTTTGAACAGCTTCAGGTTGTTGTTGAAAGCCTGGATGCTTTCCAAGTCCAGATGATTTGTCGGAGTGTCCAAAACAAGACAGTTGGCGTTTTTCAACTGCATGCGGGCTATCATACAACGCATCTTCTCTCCTCCCGAAAGCACGTTGACTTTCTTCATTACCTCTTCTCCCGAGAACAGCATTCTTCCGAGGAAGCTCTTGAAGTAAACTTCGTTGCCTTCACCGAACTGGCTCAACCAATCCACAAGGTTCAAATCGCTTTCGAAGAAGCGGGTGTTGTCGAGAGGCAAATATGCCGTAGTAATGGTCACTCCCCATTTGTAGTCGCCTCCTTGTGCTTTACGGTTACCGTTGATGATTTCAAAAAAAAAGCCGTCATGGCACGCGGGTCGCGGCTCAGGAAAACGATTTTATCTCCTTTTTCCACGGTAAAATTCACGTCATTGAAAAGCACGGTCCCGTCGTCCGTTGTGGCACGTAATCCTTTCACCTCGAGGATTTGGTTGCCCGGCTCGCGATCCATCTGGAAAATGATGCCCGGGTATTTGCGGGTAGAGGGGCGTATTTCCTCTACATTTAATTTTTCCAACATCTTTTTTCGGCTGGTGGTCTGCTTGCTTTTGGCCACGTTGGCAGAGAAGCGCCGGATGAATTCTTCCAATTCCCGCTTCTTTTCTTCGGCCTTGGCCTTTTGGTTTTGAGCTTGTCTCAGAGCCAACTGGCTGGATTCATACCAGAAACTGTAATTACCGGCGAACATCGTCACTTTGCCGAAATCAATATCCACCGTATGGGTACAGACGGCATCCAAGAAGTGACGGTCGTGGCTTACTACCAATACCGTGTGCTCGAAATCGGAAAGGTATGATTCGAGCCATTGCACCGTGTCGAGGTCGAGGTCGTTGGTCGGCTCGTCCAACAGCAGGTTGTCCGGTTCGCCGAAAAGTGCTTTTGCCAACATGATACGTACCTTCCTTACCGCTCAGCTCGCCCATCAGTGCGTAATGCTTGTCCTCTTTGATACCCAGGCCGCTCAACAAGGCTGCGGCGTCGCTTTCGGCATTGTATCCGCCCATTTCCGCGAACTTTTCTTCCAGTTCGGCCACTTTAATACCGTCTTCGTCCGAAAAGTCGGCTTTGGCATAAAGCGCATCGCGTTGCTGCATGATGTCCCACAATACGGTGTGTCCCATCAGCACGGTATTCAGCACGGTACAGTCGTCATATTGGAAGTGGTCCTGGCTCAGTACGGAGAGCCTTTCGCCCGGTCCCAGTTCCACACTGCCTTTGGTCGGTTCCAATTCGCCCGATATGGCTTTCAGCAACGTGGACTTCCCGGCTCCGTTAGCCCCGATGACACCGTAAATATTTCCATTGGTGAACTTCATGTTTACATCCTTGTACAGGACTCTTTTCCCGAACTGGATGGCAAGATTCGATACGCTAATCATACTTTAAATTATACCTTGAATTGAATATTTTCGGCAAAGGTACGAAAAATATTTTATTCGTTCATGGTTTCTCCGGTAAACTGCAAGGGGAGTAGGGCTTTGACCGAATCGACCACGTAGGTACCCTCTTCGCCGAACAGCAGGATGCGTACGGGATGTCCGTACCGTTCTTCTACTCCGAGAATGACTTGCCGGCAAGCTCCGCAAGGAGGGATGGGAGCTTTCAAGAAAGCCCCGTGGGCGTATGCGGCAATGGCCAGTTCTTCCACGCTTTTCTCTGGGTAGCGTGCGTTGGCGTAGAACAGTGCCGTGCGTTCTGCGCACAGGCTTGACGGGAAGGCGGCGTTTTCCTGGTTGCTTCCCGTTACAATCCTTCCGTCGGACAGCCGGGCGGCTGCGCCCACGCAGAATTTAGAGAAAGGTGCATAGCTCGTCTGTGTGGCCTCCTTGGCCTTGTCTATCAATTCGCGGTCTGCTTCCGATAATTCTTCATAGTCGTATATTCTGACTTTGCTGATAATTTCTTTCTCTTTCATAGGACTGTTTCCTTTTGGTTAATAATGCACAAATATATGTTTTTTTATTCACAACGAAGAAAAAAGAGGTAACTTTGTGTGTGAGAAATCCTTCATGATATTTGAGATATGCGATTGAAAACCGTTTTTCTATCCGTGTTGTTCGGCGTGACGAGCTTTTTGCTGCAGGCACAGGGTGTCAGCCAGCAATACCTTAATTATATAGAACGATACAAGGGAATGGCTATAGACCAGATGTTACGTTATAAGATTCCGGCCAGCATCACATTGGCACAAGGATTATTGGAAAGCGGAGCCGGGACAAGTACATTGGCGCGGAAAGCCAACAATCATTTCGGCATCAAATGCGGACGGGCTTGGAAGGGTCCCTACGTCTTACAGGACGATGACGAACGTAATGAAAAGTTTCGTAAATACAGGAGCGTGGAAGAGTCGTACGAAGACCATTCACGCTTTCTGCAACAAGCACGTTATTCTTCGTTGTTCGACCTTTCTCCGAAAGATTATAAAGGTTGGGCGCGTGGTTTGAAACGTTGTGGCTATGCCACGAATCCGCGTTACGCTTCCTTGCTGATAGATTTGATAGAACGGTACGACTTAGACCAATACGACAAGTACAAATCGTCGAAGTTGCATTTTGATTATAGCAGCATAGACCGTCAACTGAACAGTGAGTCGTTGCCGTCCCATCTGGTGTACCGCAATAATGAGAATTATTATATTATTGCACGCGCCGGGGATACGTTTGATTTGTTGGCGGAAGAAACCGGTGTGTCGGCACGCGACATCCGGAAGTTCAATGAATTGCCGAAAGGGTATCGAATCCAGGCCGGCGATGTGTTATATCTGGAACGGAAGCGGAAAAAGGCCGCCAAGAAATACAAGGATGTGCCTCACGTGGTGAAGGCCGGTGAGTCGATGTATAATATTGCGCAACGCTACGGGATACGTTTGAGAGTCTGTATGATATGAATAATTTGCCGGCAGATTATGCCATTCAAGTAAATGACCGTTTGCGTGTACGTTAAAAAAGGAGGTCAGAATGAAACAGAAAGGTCTTTGTCGGGCTTTATTGCTCATTTTGTTTGCGACCTGCGCGGTTGCAGGACGGGCACAGGAGGTCTTGCGCTCGGATTCGGTGAAGGGTGTGGATGCCGGAAAGGAGAGTCTGGAGATAAAGCCGTCTGCATCGGAAGTGACGCCGGAGAAGGTCGGCGCACGGTTGGTCTTATCGGACACGTTGGTGGCCGATACGGCACAATGGACTTTTCGCCCCTCTCTTCCTCCATTGTACCGGGACGGTACCGTGGCTTATTTCCCGGCAAGTTATTATGGTGGATATTGGGGCTTATGGGAACTGCATGAAGGTTTCAATGCCAGTCTGGACATGAGCGTGTCGGCCTCGTTCGGCAAGAACCGTTTTCCCGGGGTGGGATTCGGGACCGGAATCTCTGCCATGTACGTGCGTAGCCTCACCGACCGGTTGGTGCTGTCTGTGGGAGGCTTTTACGACCGCTTGTCTTGGAACGGCTTGAATGAGAACCGTTTCGGGATCAATCTGTTGGCCGGTTATCAGTTGACCGACAGGGTGAGTTTGTACGCATACGGCAGCAAAGCTTTTTTCCCGATGCAAGGCCGTCAGCCGTGGATTCCTCCGATGCCGTGGATGAACAATTTCAGCAGTCGGTTTGGAGGAATGGTGCATTTCAAGGTCTCCGATGCCGTGTCTGTTTCGCTCAGTGTGGAAGAGACCAGTTGGAAACGTTGACGGGCAAAAGGCGATAGGAAGCCATAAGGCTTGGCGGTCGTACCTGTTGCCGACTCCCGAAAAACATACACATCCGTGCGGTTCCCGTCAAGGAGAGCGCACGGATGTTTTGTTTGGACAAAATATTGTTTGAATCCCGTCTTGAAGTATTAAAAAGAAAGCAAAAGGATGTTTCTGTTACGCCTGCCTTTCACGAAAAGTCTTTGTTAAGGGGCTTGACGATATTTTCGGATACATTTTTTTTTAAGTTTCGGGGCTTGTTTTTCACGAATCTAAAGCAAAATTAGGAAACACTTTCAGCCGAACGAGAAATCGTTCGGCTGAAAAAACATTTTTTTTTTCTCCGCATGTCGTAGGAGAGGCGTCTGCATGTTGTCGGAAAGTTCTACGTAGCCGGTGGCACGGCGGTCGGCAAATGCCCCGTTTTTACGCTATTTGGGGTGGAAAGGGACACAGATCCGAATGCCTTCTTGCGAGGCGGAACGCCTCGGATGCTTACGCGTTCCGTATTGCCTTGCGTCGGGCGTGGACTTTCATACGGCATTATGAAAGCAGGAATGCGGGGCAGGCTGGCATTCTGTACTTTTCCCGATGCGCGAGAATCGCGTATTTGCGACGGCGGCGGGGGAAGGGCACGAATAAGCGAGCCACGAGGAGGTGGATTGTCATATTGACACTTGGAATATCGACAGGTACCATTCGGGACTTGGCATGTCAAGTGTGGGAGTGTTGATGGCTTTCGGCAGTTTGGTCTAAATAATATAAAGGTATAGGGATATTTATAAGGTTTTACAGTCGGAAAGTGATTTTTTTTTATCGTACTTTTGTATGATAAATCTGTGAAAGAAAGAATGCGAAGAAAGATAAGACGGAATTGGATTGTCCCTGAAGGAGTCGAACTGACGGATTTGGACCGTAAGATTTTTTGGCTTTTCAGGAAGAAGGCTTTTTGGTGCCTTCGCGTAAATTGATTAAGACTCCTGAACAAATAGAGGGGATTCGCAGGAGCGGTGTGGGAAATACCGGGGTATTGGACCTTGTGGCCCAAGAGATACATGCCGGAATGACTACACTTGAGATAGACGAGATGGTATATGATTATACGGTAAGTCACGGGGCCATTCCTGCTCCTCTGAATTATGAAGGTTTTCCGAAAAGTGTATGTACTTCCATTAACGAGGTGGTCTGTCACGGCATTCCTAATGAATTCGACGTATTGGAGGAAGGAGATATTATCAATGTGGACGTTTCCACCATATTGGACGGATATTACAGCGATGCTTCGCGTATGTTTGTCATCGGGCAGACCACACCCGAGAAGCAGAAATTGGTAGACGTCGCGCGCGAGTGCCTGGAGATTGGCATGAAAGCTGCCCGTCCGTTCGGCTTTGTGGGGGATATAGGAAATGCCATCGAAAAGCATGCCAGGAAGAACGGTTTCAGCATCGTGCGCGATTTGTGCGGCCATGGGGTGGGACTGGAGTTCCATGAAGAGCCGGATGTGGAGCATTTCGGCCGGAAGGGAACGGGGATGCTCTTGGTGCCCGGCATGGTGTTTACGATAGAACCTATGGTGAACATGGGTGATTGGAGGGTGTTTGTGGATGAGGAAGACGGATGGACTGTCGTGACGGAAGACGAACTGCCCAGTGCGCAATGGGAACATACTTTCCTGATGACGGAAAACGGTTTGGAGATTCTTACTTATTGAGACACCATGATTTATAGGACGTGAGGAAATGGAGAAGAAAGATATCATTATATTAGGTATAGAGTCGAGTTGTGATGATACGTCGGCAGCGGTGATTCGCAACGGGGTATTGTTGAGTAACGTGACAGCTAGCCAAGCCGTGCATGAGGCGTATGGCGGGGTGGTGCCGGAACTGGCTTCCCCGTGCTCATCAGCAAAATGTAGTTCCTGTGGTGGACCAAGCGCTGAAACGCGCCGGAGTGACCAAGGAGGAGCTTTCGGCTGTGGCTTTCACGCGAGGTCCCGGATTGATGGGCTCTTTGTTGGTGGGGGTGTCTTTTTGCCAAAGGATTTGCACGCGCACTCGGTATTCCCATGATAGAGGTCAATCATTTGCAAGGACATGTATTGGCGCATTTTATTAAAGAAGATGAGGGCGACCATGACCAACCGGAATTTCCGTTCTTGTGCTTGCTGGTAAGTGGCGGCAATTCCCAAATCATTCTGGTGAAAGCCTATAATGACATGGAAGTGTTGGGGCAGACGATAGACGACGCGGCAGGCGAAGCCATCGACAAGTGTTCCAAAGTGATGGGGTTGGGCTATCCCGGAGGACCGATAATAGACAGGTTGGCGCGTCAGGGGAATCCGCAGGCGTATTCTTTTGCCAAACCTCACATCGGAGGATATGATTATAGTTTTAGCGGCTTGAAGACCTCATTCCTTTTATTCTTTACGGGATTGATGAAGGAAGATCCGGATTTTTTATCGAACATCACAAAGAAGACTTGGCCGCCTCTTTGGAGCATACGATAGTAGATATCCTGATGAAGAAGTTGCGTCAGGCGGCAAAAAGACACCGGTATCAGGCAGGTAGCCGTGGCAGGCGGTGTGTCGGCCAACAACGGGCTGCGCAATGCTTTCCGGGAGCATGCGGATAGGTACGGATGGAAAATCTTTATTCCGAAATTCAGTTATACGACCGACAATGCAGCCATGATAGCCATTACCGGATATTTCAAGTATCAGGATAAGGATTTTTGTACGATAGATATGCCTGCTTATTCAAGAGTAACATTAAAATAATTAAGATATATGATGAATGTAGAATCTAAAATCATAAGTCGTGAAATCAGCCCGCTGCTATGGAAAGCAGGGGAGACGGTGTGCACGGCAGAAAGTTGTACTTCGGGGCAGATATCGGCAGCCATAACCAGTGTGCCGGGAAGCTCTACCTATTTCAAAGGAGGTATTGTTTGTTACACCAATGAGATAAAAACTCGTTTTCTCGGTGTTTCGCAAGAGTTGTTGGAAGAAAAAGGGGCTGTAAGCGAGGAAGTGGTGCGTGCCATGTTCGAAGGGGCATTGGAAGCCATGGAAACCACATACGCAATAGCCATTACCGGCTATGCCGGTCCCGGCGGCGGAGAAGAAGCACCGGTCGGTACGATTTGGATTGCCGTAGGCGACAAGAATGAAGTGACGGTGGAAAAACTTGAAGGTGACGACGGCCGGGATATGAATTTGGCCAAAGCGACACTGGTTGCCCTTCAGCTTCTGCTCGACTTGCTGAAAAAAAGCGTCATCCGCAGGAAGAAGAGTGATTTTTTTGCGAAAATACTTGTATATTCGGTTTGTTAAGTACTAATTTTGCACTCTGTTTGAAAGAAGCTAATAGAAATAAACAAAAAGGAAGATAGAAATGTCTAAGATTTGTCAAATTACCGGGAAGAAAGCCATGGTTGGCAACAATGTTTCTCATTCTAAGCGTCGTACAAAGAGACGGTTTAATGTGAACTTGTTTACGAAGAAATTCTACTATGTAGAACAGGATTGTTGGATTAGCCTGAACATTAGTGCTGCTGGTCTGCGATATATTAATAAAGTGGGCCTTGATGCTGCGCTGGCCAGTGCGGTAGCAAAAGGCTATTGTGATTGGAAACCATTAAAGTAATTGCTTAATTAGAGGAGAGTAAGACTTATGGCAAAGAAGGCTAAAAGGTAACAGAGTGCAGGTTATTTTGGAGTGCACTGAAATGAAAGAGAGTGGTCTTCCCGGAACATCTCGTTATGTGACGACGAAGAATCGTAAAAATACTCCTGAAAGATTGGAATTGAAGAAATACAATCCTATTTTGCGGAGAATGACAGTTCATAAAGAAATAAAATAATATTAGGATACTATGGCAAAAAAAGACAGTGGCAACCCTCCATACCGGTAAAATGGATGGACGTTCCTACACTAAGGTAATCAAAATGGTGAAGAGCCCTAAGACCGGTGCTTATATTTTTTGATGAGCAAATGGTTCCGAACGAAGCCGTGAAGGATTTCTTCAAGAACTAATTCGTGTTTTAATGCGATTCAAAATAGTCCCTTCCACAAATTGTGGAGGGGATTTTTTGTAGGTATAGCCGACATTTAAAAAACTTGTGCTATCTTTGTCTTTACGAATATAGGATGCGGTTTGGCATGGGTAAGCTTGAAAAACTTTGTTTTTCGTTTGTCTCTGCGCTCACCTTTCACTATCTTTGTGCTTATAATGTACATTAAATAAAAAGACGTATGGGAATTTTCAGCTTTTTTCAAAAGAAAAAAAGAGACACTTGATAAAGGACTGGAAAAGACGAAAGAGAGTTTTTTCGGGAAACTGACCCGGGCTGTGGCCGGTAAGTCTAAAGTGGACGATGATGTACTGGATCGTTTGGAGGAGGTCTTGGTAACGTCGGATGTGGGAGTAGACACAACGCTGAACATTATCGACCGGATTGAAAAACGTGTGGCTCGGGATAAATATGTAACGGTAAATGAGCTGAATGACATATTAAGGGACGAGATAGCGTCTCTGCTCACCGAAAATAATACGGCAGATACCGAAGGTTTCGTTTTACCCGAAGGGAAAAAACCGTATGTGATTATGGTTGTGGGTGTGAACGGGGTCGGGAAGACCACTACCATAGGCAAGTTGGCCTACCAGTTTAAGAAAGCGGGGAAGAAGGTGTATCTCGGGGCATCGGATACATTCCGTGCGGCTGCAGTGGAACAGTTGGAAATATGGTCTGAGCGGGTCGGTGTTCCTATTGTGAAACAGCAAATGGGGAGCGACCCGGCATCTGTAGCCTTCGATACGTTGAGTTCTGCGATGGCGAATGGTGCGGATGTCGTTTTAATCGATACGGCCGGACGTTTGCATAACAAAAAGGGATTGATGGACGAATTATCCAAAATAAAACGTGTTATGCAGAAAGTGGTGCCGGATGCCCCTCATGATGTCATGTTGGTGCTTGACGGGAGTACGGGACAGAACGCTTTTGAACAAGCCAAGCAATTCACGTTAGCTACGGAAGTGACCAGTATGGCTATTACAAAACTTGACGGAACGGCAAAAGGCGGTGTTGTTATCGGTATTTCCGACCAGTTTAAGATTCCGGTACGTTATATCGGTTTAGGAGAAGGCGTTGAGGATTTACAGCCTTTTAATCGGAAAGAGTTTGTAAAAAGTCTCTTTTTGGAAATGAGTAGGGAGGGGATTTGATTCGTTCATTAAAAAAGTATATTGTTTTGCGAAAGAATACGATTGATGTCATAACGTTGGGATGTTCAAAGAATCTGGTCGATTCGGAAAAAATTGATGCGTCAGTTGGAAGCCAATGGGTACAAAGTGACGCATGATACAGACCGTCCCCAAGGGGAAATCGCTGTGATTAATACTTGCGGGTTTATCGGAGATGCCAAAGAGGAAAGCATCAATATGATATTGGAAATTTGCCAGGCTAAGGAAGAGGGGCGTTTGAAGAAACTGTTTGTCATGGGTTGCCTTTCGGAACGCTATCTGAAAGAATTGGGTGAAGAAATTCCACAGGTCGATAAGTTTTATGGTAAGTTCGATTGGAATGAATTGCTGACCGATTTAGGAAAGGCATATCATCAGGAATTGAGTTTGGAACGTGAGTTGACGACCCCTTCCCATTATGCTTATCTGAAAATCTCCGAAGGGTGCGACCGTCGGTGCTCCTATTGTGCCATACCTATTATCACGGGGAAGCATGTGTCGCGTCCGATAGAGGATATTTTGGATGAAGTACGAATGTTGGTGTCACGCGGGGTGAAGGAATTTCAGGTCATTGCCCAGGAGTTGACCTACTACGGTCTGGACCTTTACCATCGTCAGATGCTGCCGGAACTTATTGAACGGATGGCTGACATACCCGGTGTGGACTGGATTAGGCTCCATTATGCTTATCCCGCGAATTTTCCGGTAGATTTATTCCGGGTGATGCGTGAGAAAAAGAATGTTTGCAAATACATGGACATTGCTTTACAGCATATTAGTGACAATATGTTACAGAGGATGCATCGCCATGTGACTCGCCAGGAAACTTATGCTCTGATAGAACGTTTCAGGGAAGAAGTGCCGGGAATTCATTTGCGTACGACTTTGATGGTAGGGCACCCTGGAGAGACGGAAGAAGATTTCAATGAGTTGTTGGATTTTGTCCGTAAGGTTAAATTCGACCGTATGGGAGCTTTTTTGCTTATTCGGAGGAAGAAGGAACTTATTCGGCTGAGCATTATGAGGATGAGATTCCTTTTGAGACCAAGCAAGCCAGATTGGATAAATTGATGGCTTTGCAGCAGAAGATTTCAGCGGATTTGGCGGCTCAGAAAATAGGAAAGATTTTTCAAGGTGATTATAGACCGTAGCGAAGGAGAATATTATATAGGACGTACGGAGTTTGATTCGCCTGAGGTGGATCCGGAAGTTCTGATTCCTGTGAGCGAAGGGACTTTATCTCTCGGAACGTTCTATGAGGTGAAGATTACAGATGCCGATGACTTTGATTTGTATGGTACTCGAATGTTTTAAAGAGCTGTATACGTATGAATAACAAGGAGTTTATAGCGGAATTGTCCCGTCGTTTAGGTTATACGGTGAAGGATGCGTCTTCATTGATGGTTGCCTTGGTAGCTGAAATGACGGACGAATTGGAGGATGAAAACGTCATAGCCATTCAGAATATAGGTTCGTTTGAGGTGAGGAAAAAACAAGAGCGGGTAGTCGTGAACCCCGCTACCCAGCAACGCATGTTGGTGCCTCCCAAATTAGTCATTAATTTCAAACCCAGCGCTTCTTTTTAAAGAGAAGATGCAATAAACGTCGGTCGTAATGGATAAAAAAGGTTTTGATACAGGATTTAGCTGACGGGTTGGTGTTGCGGAGAGGTCTGCCTAAAAAGATGCCGATGTTTTTGTGCGTTCGGTTTTTGAAATTATAGGAGAATATCTGCAAACGGATAAGATCGTTAAAGTAAAAGGGCTTGGAACCTTTAAATTAGTGACAGTGGATAGCCGGGAGAGTGTGGATGTGAACACCGGCGAGAGAATCGTAATCAAAAAATATACGAAGATTAATTTTACACCGGATCCCGTTCTCGAGACGCGGTCAATAAGCCTTTGCACAGTTTGAGACGGTGGTTTTGTATGAGGGTACGGATATTGCCGATATGGAGCGGATGGATATTCCAGATTTATCTGAAGATAATGAGGCGGAAAATATATCTGATGTGAATGAAGAGGCAGATGAAGCAGATGAAATGGTATTATCCGAATCAGAAGAAGTCCTTTCGGGGGAAGAGAGAAGGATATGCAGGCGAAAGGGCATCATGGTATAGATGAAGTCTCAATAGAAACAGCGGCTATAGACGAAACCGGAGCGGTAGAGATTCAAGATGGTGAAAATGAGAATACTGATACTGAAGCTACCGTGAATTCTATAGAGGAATATTCCGATGTAGTGGAAGAGGTTGAGAATAAGGCCGAGGCTGTCTCTGAAAATGTAGATGAGAAATCAGATACGTCGGTTGATGATGAGACGGAGGATGAAAGAGTTTCTTCTTTGCGGCAAAACACGGAGAACGAAATAAAGGCAGAATCGATTTCAGCCGTTCAGGAGGGAGTGTTACCGGAAGGAAAGGAAGAAGGGGCGCACAATAAAAATAATACCAATGCTGATGTTCACCATGTGGAAAAAGGTGCATGTGGCAACTCAACAAATAGAGGTGCAGAAAGTCGAACATCAAACTGTGGAGAATCAGCATATTGTTCAAATGGCACCCGAACATCATGGTCGTAGACGAGTCTATTTGACGCCTTGGATGATGTTTTTGTAGTTTTACTGGTATTGTTATTGATGGCTATCAGTTATTACATCGGCTATCATCATCTTTTTATGGGAATCAGCCAAAAGTCGTAAAGCAGCCGGTGGTAGTGCATCCTGTTCCTTTAAAAAAGGATACGGTTCAGATTTCGAAAGAACAAGATTCTCTGAAGGTGGATTCCGGTTCCATACGGAAAGTACAAGTGCCGGAGGGTATACCGGAAAAAACAAACAAGGTGAAAGCGCAACCGGAGGATACACAAAAAGTATTTGTAGAATACCCGCAGGTGAAAAACGGGGCATACGAAATAGTAGGTACACAAAGAAGAACATCGTATGAGGAGCGGGGAGACTTTGCGCGGTTTGGCATTGAGATATTACGGCTCGAAAGATTTTACAGTTTACCTGGTGGTGTATAATAAAATCGCTAATCCTGACCTCGTGCCTGAAGGTATGTTGTTGAAAATACCCAAGTTAAGATTAAAACGCCGTTAACTGCCATAAAAAGTTTCTTAAATAGATATTTGGGAAACTTTTTTAATAATATAATATTGTCAGTGCGTACTAAAAAAGCTTAATTTTGGGTCACGAAAAACGAGAGTATAATTTATAAACAAATAAAACAGATATGGCTGAAGCGATAGATATTCGCGAGTTGAATGAGCGAATTGAGAAACAAAGTGCTTTTGTAACGAATTTAATAACCGGTATGGACCAGGTGATTGTGGGGCAGAAGCATTTGGTAGAATCACTGTTAATAGGATTGTTGAGTGACGGACATGTATTGTTGGAAGGAGTACCCGGTTTAGCGAAGACGTTGGCCATAAAGACTTTGGCATCGTTGATAGATGGAAAATTCAGTCGAGTACAGTTTACTCCGGACTTGCTTCCTGCCG
>VOFF01000104.1_pt1 | contig 31668 bp, 24 predicted proteins | sample 5384061 | NCBI WGS metagenome assembly VOFF01 (sample SAMN12384725, study PRJNA508395) | human gut metagenome | isolation source: healthy gut E | host: Homo sapiens | reverse complement strand
TGCGGGTCGTGGCGTTTGCCGTCCGTATCCCAGTAATGGGGGTTCTTATGCTCATCGAATGTACCGTAGGAGTACCAGTAATTAAATCCATGACGGCGCTCTTTCGGTGTGTAAGCGTCCCATGCCGGTATGCGGTCTTCCACATATTTCCCCGGCCGCTGGGGGTCGTTGGGAGTAGGAAAGTCGGTGTGCAGCTTGCCGAAGTAGGCACAATCGTAACCCGCACCGCTGAACACGTCGCTCACGCAATCCACATCCGCACGCAATGAACTGATAGGACGGTTGGAGTTGCAGTTCAAAGGGACGCCGCTTTTGTTGGGATACATTCCGGTCAACAACGAGCCCCGGTGCGGGCTGCTCAGCGGACAGTTGCTCATGGCGGAAGTCAGCACCATGGACTCCCTCGCAAAATCATTCAGACGGGGGGTATGCACCGGGTCATTCCGGAAGTTCACCCGCTCACGAAAACCTTCCTGACCCCAAAATTCCATTGCCTGGTTACGATACTGGTCGGGAAAGACATAAATCACATTGGGTTGTCGGGCTTGTCCGCCCTGTGGAGCCTTGCAACCCTGCAAGGCGAACAACCCTAAACCACCTAACAATATATTCAACCGGTTTTTCATTTCTCCAAGTCTCTTTTACGCATTAAAGCCTCCAGAAAGTAATAGTCGGCATAGTTCAGAGGCACATCAATTTCCGCACCATGAGGAATACTGCCTACCGAATGCATCAGGATGAAGTTACCGTTAGTCCCCACCTCGGCACGATAGGCCGGAGAAGCAAGGCTCTCCATAATCTTGTCCGCCTTTTCTTTATATCCCTTGCCCGGAATATAGGTGCTCAGCTCATAGAGGGCAGAAGCCGTACATGCAGCGGCGGAAGCATCACGAGGTTCGTCAGGAATCTTGGGAGCATCGAAGTCCCAGTAGGGAACCAGATCTTCCGGAAGATTCTTGTTATTAAAGATAAAGCCGTATATTTTTTCAGCCTGCTCCAAGTACTTGACATCGTGCGTATAGCGGTAACACATCGTGTAGCCGTACAGAGCCCATGCCTGCCCGCGAGCCCAAGCCGACTCATCGGCATAGCCCTGCGCCGTCTGCTTCTTGCGGACTTCACCCGTTTCCGGATCGTAATCCACTACGTGGTAACAACTGTTATCCGCCCGGAAATGATTCGCCATCGTAGTGTCGGCGTGTTTTCTGGCTATATCATAGAAAGTAGAGTCGCCCGATAGTCTGGTGGCCTCAAACATCAGTTCAAGATTCATCATATTATCAATGATGACCGGGCATTTCCAGCCGCGTTTCGCCTGCCAGCCCTTATCGGCATCCCAAGACTGAATGACTTCCGGATTCGGACGGAAACGGGTGGACAATGACCGGGCCGTCTGGATTATTACGGGCTTGTACTCTTCTTTATTGGCAAAACGGTATCCGTTCAGATAACTGGAACCGATCATAAAACCTACGTCGTGATGCCAAGTCAGGTATTGCACAGAGTCCAGCGCTTCCGTATATTTCTCTGCCAGCGGCAACCACTTCTTGTCACCGGTCAGTTCATACGTATACCATATATTACCGGGAAAGAAACCCGAACACCAGTCATCAATGGGAATATAATGAATATTTCCCTCCTCATCAATAGTACGCGGGTTGAGGATTTCACCGGATTTCTCAATAATATCTGTCTGAAGCGTTTCCTGCGCCACCGCATTATCAATATTCTCCTGTATAAAGTCGTTTGCAGACTGCTTTTGTCCTGTACAACCTGCCAAAACAAAAAGGGAAATGCCCAATGTAGTAAGAGCTGTTTTCATAAGTAAGGGATTTATTTATTAATATTGTCGATTTTTCGACTGCAAATGTAGCGCGGCCCTTAGAAAATAACCCGCCTAAATTATCCAATTAAAGGCTAAAATATTACATTTGCGTCCAAAACAACCGGTTTTCCTTTGATAACAATCATAAATTGTAACCATTAATCATCAAAGCAATATGACTCCACAGGAATTTTTCAAGAAAGACCGCTTCGCCGACAATGTTGGCGTGGAATTGATAGAAATAAAAGAAGGGTATGGCAAAGCACGTCTGGTCATTACGGAAGAGCACCTCAATGCCGGCAACCGCACCCAGGGCGGAGCCCTCTTTACGCTGGCCGACCTTGCTTTGGCAGCCGCCGCCAACTCCCATGGCACACTCGCCTTCTCGCTCTCTTCCAACATCACATTCCTGCGCAGCAGCGGTCCCGGAGACACGCTGTATGCCGAAGCCCGCGAACGGTATGCCGGACGCAGCACCGGATATTACCAGATTGACATCACCAACCAAAAAGGAGAGCTGGTAGCCACATTCGAATCCAGCGTTTTCAGAAAAGGGGATGCACTGCCGTTTGCCGTTCCCCTTTAGGAAGGCCGGGGTTACTTTTCCACTACGGATGTCATCGGGTAGCGGTTTCCCCTCACGCTCTTGAGAAAGGCTTTCGCAGAGCCAAAGTTCAGATACATATCCAAACGTATGGGAAGGTGGTTCTTGTCATCGGAAACAAAGAAAGTGATCACCTCTTTCTCTTTCCCCTTTCTTGTATTCCACAAAAGAGAATACAAGACAGCGATAGATGGTGTCATTATTCGCCTCTATCTCCTCCTTACCGCGATAAATCAGGGTCTGCTCTTCCACTCTGCGCCCCGTTGCCATGGGAAAAAAGTATCTTCTCCCCGACTTTGTAATCGCGGGGATCGTAGGAACGCGCCTGTGCCAAGATGCTCAACATGTCGAAAATGCAACGGCTGTCGCTATATTCCATTTCCTGCGGCTCGCGCACTGGGTTGTGCCACGTTCGTTTCTGCTTTACGGTAGCCACACCGTCATTATAGGAAAACCACGCCTCATCCACCGTATAACGCTTCCCCTCCTCGGCAGCCTTACGGAAATAGAGCGGTTCGAGCTTGTCACTGACATAGCAGGTCAACGTATCGCGCATCTTAAAGAAAAAATCAGTTTTCTTGCTGCCCACAGAGAGAAGGTTGAAACGATATGCAGGCTTGGAATGATAGGTAGTGCCATTCGTGGTCAAACTTGCCAGTCCCACTTTCTTCCAGATAAATTTCCAGTTAAAATATAAATCATACATGACATGCTCACCCGACTGGAATGCTTCATTCTTTGCCACACACTGGGCCTGCACAGGCATCGTGCCGCCCAGCCATAAAAGCCCCGCCAGCAAAAGCAGGCCCAATGCCCGCTTCTTTTTAGTAACTGTATCCCCTGCCGCTATTGCGGTTGCTGTCATTGTTGCGATTATTCCGGCTATTTTTCTTTTTCTTGTCTTCATCTGGTTTTTGTTTTTTTAGTTCATCCGGCTTCTGCTTATCCAGTGGCCTTTCTTTCACATTCCAATCCTGAATCAAATCAAAATTGGCCTTGAACTCCAGCACCTGCGGATAATAATAAACCATTTCCGGCTGGCGTTTGGCAGCATAATCACCGGTATCCCACACGCCGTTTCCGTTTGTATCGTTAATGAGCCGGGCTCCGTATTTTCCCGGATTCAGATAATAAAAGTCAGCCTTGCCCTCTACCACCGGCACTGTCCGTACCACCTTATCCTGAGTATCCAGCAATTCTACAAACGCCAAAGAATCGGCTCCGGTTATATTAAAGAATATCTGTCCGTACTCTTCCAGCTTCTTCACCGTAAACTCTTTCTTCACTTTATCGGTAAACAGGCCATAAAGCCCATGAAAAGCGGTGGAGTCCACTTCAAAGGCGTAGCTTTCACCCGGTTTCCAGTCGGCATACAGATTATACTGTTTCAAATCCAGCGAATCGCGCATAATGTCGAACGGGACATCCTGCCACAACGTATCCACCTTCTGCCTTACGTGCAAAGCAGTATCATTAAAGCTCGCTATCGGCTCTGTAAAACTCAGTGTGATATAGTCGTACACATCCATGGCCGAAGGCGCATACACATCCATCGACAGAAAAGTAGTCGGCTCCGGTTCTTCCTCACCCTTCTTCCTTTTTTTCTTCTTTTCCTTTTCGGCCTTCTCTTTCTCCTCCTGCTTCTTTTCCTGCAGCTTCTTCCAACTTACCTTCGACACGATTCTCAACGTATCCGTCCTGGGAACTAACTGTTCCAACGTATCTGTGTACAAATAAGTCAGGCTCATCCTCAATGTATCCTGCTGATAGAGTAAAGAATCTTTTATCCAATAATGAATCGTATCGTTCCGTCCGGTTGTTTGCTCAATGACAAAAGCATCCTTTTCATCGAAATTCAGTCCCTTCATCAGAGGCAGGCTGTCAGCCGGAGCTGTAAAATAGAAAGAAAACTTCTCCGGTATAAGGCGTTCCGTCTTCATAAGGCGCTGCGAGAAAGACTTCTGCTTGAAACTGCGCAACAGCACATCATCCGGCAAAAAGTGAGTATACCGCCTCTCCATAACCGTATCTATGGTCAGAGAGTCTTTCCACAAAGTATCCTGACGTGTACGCTCCTCCATGGAAGGAATAACAGAGAGAGTCATTGAAAGCTATGATCTCCGTAGGTTGGGAGAACTTAAAATTCTGGTCGGCATCCATGAGGGCATACATGCGGTACTTGCCCGGGGCCACCCCGCGTATGGAGAACCGTCCCCGGCTGTCCGTACGTCCTACGCGGTCGAAAGGCTGTGTGATAAAGGCCGAATCGGCCAGATTGGCATGCAAGCCAACCAACAATCCTTTCACCGGTTCCAAGTTCGATGCATCGAGCAGCGTGCCGGCAATGGCCATTGAGTCAAGCTCCGCCCCGGTGGAAAACGTGTAAGTAAAGCTTTCCATAGGATTGCCTTCATTATTATCTTGGATAGCGTCGGAGAAATCTATGGTATACGTGGTGTTGGCCTTCAGCGTATCTTGCAAATTAACCACCACTCTCTTGCCATTTGCCTTTATCTCCGGTTGTTGCACCTGAGGCGGTGAGATAACAACCTTCTCATTCGCCTTCTCCAACTTGATAAATTCATCGAATTCGATTGATATTTTTTTCTTCTTGTTATGGAGAGTGCCCGGCAATGGAGAACTCGTGACGAAACGCGGCGGTTCCTCGTCTATCGAGCCACCCTCCAAACGCCCGATGCTGGCGCAGGAATAAAGCACAGCAGCAACGATGCAACACCTGCCAAACGATTGAAAAAACGGTTTTTTTTTATTGAATATCTGTTAATCTAACATGATGCAAAAAATAAAGGTTATCCCTTAATTAGCAGTATGCTTTACAGTATTTATAAGAGCAAGAAGATATTTTATAAGGCTTTTTGAAAAAATGCAAAAAGATGTCGCATCGACACATTGGAGCTGATACGTTAAGTAAGCCCGGATGAGGGTATAAATGAGATATGTTCTTTACGGGAGTGAGTATATCATCAATGCCATTGATGATAGGCATCAATGGCATTGATGGTGGGCATCATCGGCATTGATGACTATCTCAGTACGAAATTCATCCTGCTTCAGCTACGGACTCAGCCTATTTCAGTACTACTCTTAACTCTGCTCCATCCCTCCCCTTTATATAATATATGTATAAAACATAGTTAAAAATAGCCAGTAATAGAACCAACCTGTTCAAAAATAGATAATTTTGCAGCCGGAAAACCCGAAGAGTGCTTCTAGTTTTCCCCCTTTGCCCTCCGTATTATCCAACTATGACAAAACATAAAAAGCCTTTTTACCAAGATAAAAAAATAAACCAAAAGACAGAGAATAATTACAAGTATGAAGAGTAGATTGATTTTATTGGCATGTTGCCTGTCACTGTTCAGTTGCGGACAAAGTGACAAAACTGCGGGTAAAGCACCCGAATTTGCAGTGATTACAGTGGAAACAACCACTGCCAACTTGACGAACAGCTATCCAGCTACGATCAGAGGTAAACAAGATGTAGAAATCCGCCCCATGGTAAGCGGTTTCATCACCAAGTTACATGTAGACGAAGGTGCAGTAGTACGTAAAGGGCAAGTGTTGTTCAGCATTGACCCTGTACAGTATCAAGCAGCCGTAAACTCAGCCAAAGCTGCTGTTGAAACAGCCAAAGCAGCCGTAAACACGCAAGAACTTACCGTAAACAACAAGCGTGAGCTGAACAAAAAGAACATCATCAGCAACTACGATTTGCAGATGGCAGAGAATCAACTGGCACAAACAAAAGCACAATTGGCACAAGCTGAAGCACAATTAGTAAACGCCAAGAACAATCTGTCGTATACCAGTGTAACCAGCCCCAGCGATGGCGTAGTGGGTAGTATCCCCTACCGTGTAGGTAGTTTGGTCAGCCCTTCCGTTGCCAGCCCATTGACTACCGTAGCCGATATCTCTGAGATGTACGCCTACTTCTCCATGACCGAAAGACAATTGCTGTCGCAAATCCGTGAAGGTGGTAGTATCAAGGAAATTCTGGAAAGAATGCCCGATGTACAGCTACAGCTTATCGATGGAACCATGTATGCCGACAGCGGACGTGTAGAAACCATCAGCGGCGTTATCGATCAGACTACCGGTTCGGTAACTATGCGTGCCCTCTTCCCCAACAAACACAATGTGTTGCGTAGCGGAAGTACCGGTAATGTGGTATTCCCCAACCCGATGACAAATGTTATTATGATACCTCAATCAGCTACTACAGAAATACAGGACAAGAAGTTCGTATTCGTAGTGCAGCCCGACAACACTCTGAAGAACACGGAAATCCAGGTGTTCAAGCTGAATGATGGTAAGTACTACTACGTAACCGAAGGTTTGAAAGCCGGTGATAAAGTAGTAATGGAAGGTGTGCAAAACCTGAGAGACGGGGCATCTATCACTCCTATCACTCCTGCTGAAAAAGAAGCTGAATATCAGAAAGCACTGAAAGACCAGAAAGAAGGTAATATCCAAACTGCGTTTAATTAAGAGTTGACGTTTCTGAAACCGAGTCAACTTGCCAACTAAAATAAAAGAGACATGAAATTAGATAGATTTATTAATCGTCCGGTACTATCTACGGTAATCTCCGTGCTGATAGTGATCCTGGGTCTTATTGGTCTGGCAACCCTGCCTATCACCCAATACCCGGACATTGCACCGCCAACCGTATCAGTGCGCGCCACCTACACGGGTGCCAATGCCCAAACGGTGTTGAACTCCGTTATTGCACCGCTGGAAGACCAGATCAACGGTGTGGAAAACATGATGTACATGACTTCCAATGCCACCAACAGTGGCTCTGCCGATATTTCCGTTTACTTCAAGCAGGGAACTGACCCGGATATGGCTGCCGTAAACGTACAGAACCGTGTATCCATGGCGCAAGGTCTGCTACCTGCCGAAGTAACTAAGGTAGGTGTAACAACACAAAAGAGACAGACTTCCATGTTGATGGTATTCTCTATTTATGATGAGACGGACCAATACAACATCGAGTTCCTGGAAAACTATGCCAACATCAACCTTATCCCTGAAGTAAAACGTGTTGCCGGTGTAGGTGACGCAATGGTGTTGGGTACTGACTACTCCATGCGTATCTGGCTGAAACCCGACGTAATGGCTCAGTATAAGCTGATTCCCAATGACGTAGCAGCAGTTTTGGCTGAGCAGAATATCGAGGCTGCCCCCGGACAGTTCGGTGAGCGTGGTAATCAGACATTCCAATATACAATACGTTACAAAGGACGTCTGCAACAGCCAGAGGAATTTGAGAACATCGTTATCAAAGCAATGGAAAACGGAGAAGTACTCCGTCTGAAAGATATTGCTGAAATCGAGCTGGGACGTCTGACCTATAGCTTCAATAATACTGTAAACGGGCATAAGGCTGTCAGCTGTATCGTATTCCAGATGGCAGGAAGTAATGCTACACAGACTATCAGCGACCTGGAAACATTGTTGAATGATTATTCCGAAAAGCTACCTTCGGGCTTGCAAATCAACATTGCACAAAGTGCCAACGACTTCTTGTTCGCCTCTATCCATGAGGTTATCAAGACATTGATCGAGGCCTTTATCCTTGTGTTCATTGTGGTATATATCTTCTTGCAGGATTTCCGTTCCACATTGATCCCCGCTATTGCTATTCCGGTAGCATTGATTGCGACATTCTTCGTACTGAAGCTGATCGGGTTCAGTATCAACCTGCTGACCCTTTCGGCCATGGTGCTTGCCATCGCGATTGTGGTGGACGACGCCATAGTCGTCGTCGAGGGTGTCCATGCAAAGTTAGACCAGGGGTACAAGTCCGCCCGTGCCGCTTCCATCGACGCCATGAGTGAATTGGGTGGTGCCATCGTTTCTATTACGCTGGTCATGATGTCTGTATTTATCCCTGTAAGTTTCATGGGTGGTACGGCAGGTACATTCTACCGACAGTTCGGTCTGACAATGGCCATCGCTATCGGTTTCTCCGCATTGAACGCTTTGACGTTGAGTCCGGCATTGTGTGCCATCTTCCTGAAACCACATGATGAACATGGTGAAAAGAAATCGACATTTATCAGTCGCTTCCACACAGGCTTCAATGTGGCTTACGACAAGATGTTGAAGAAATACAAGAATAATGTATTGTTCTTCATCCAGAAAAGATGGCTGAGTTTCGGTCTTGTAGCAGGTTCTATCGTATTGCTGATTTTCTTTATGAAGATTACTCCGACAGGTATGGTACCTAATGAAGATACAGGTACCATCATGGGTGTAGTGACTCTGCCTCCGGGTACTTCACAGGAGCGCGCACAAGAAGTGTTGCATCGCGTGGACAGCCTTGTGGCTGCCGAACCAGCCGTTGCATCACGTACAGTGATCTCCGGTTATAGCTTCATCGGTGGACAAGGACCTTCTTACGGTTCCATCATTATCAAGTTGAAAAACTGGGAGGAACGCTCCACAATGCAGAACTCTAATATTGTTTACATCACGCTCTTTATGCGTGCACAGAAGATTATCAAGGAAGCACAGGTACTGTTCTTTGCTCCTCCTATGATTCCGGGTTACTCTGCATCCAGCGATATCGAGTTGAACATGCAGGATAAGACTGGTGGTGACCTGAACCACTTCTTCGACGTAGTAAAAGATTACAATGCCGCACTGGAAGCACGTCCGGAAATTAACTCCGCAAAGACGAGCTTCAACCCGAACTTCCCGCAGTACATGCTGGACATCGACGCCGCAGCTTGTAAGAAGGCAGGCATCAGTCCAAGCGACATCCTCAGCACTATGCAGGGGATACTTCGGCGGTCTGTATGCTTCTAACTTCAACAGTTTCGGTAAGATGTACCGTGTTATGGTTCAGGCAGAGCCGGAAGCAACCAAGAATCTGGAATCATTATCCAGTATCAAGGTGCGCAACGGCAATGAAATGGCCCCGATTACTCAGTTCGTTTCCATCAAAAAGGTATATGGACCTGACATTATCAGTCGTTTCAACCTGTATACCTCTATGAAAGTAATGGTTGCTCCTGCTTCCGGATATACTTCTGGTCAGGCACTGGCTGCTATCGCCGAGGTTGCCAAAGAGAACCTGCCTGCCGGTTTCGCTTACGAATTGGGAGGTATGGCACGTGAAGAGGCCGAAACCAGTGGTAGTACCACAGGATTAATCTTCGTACTCTGCTTCGTATTCGTTTACCTGTTGCTGAGTGCACAGTATGAAAGTTATATCCTTCCGCTTGCCGTACTTTTATCTATTCCGTTCGGTTTGTTGGGTAGCTTCCTGTTCGTCAACGGTATGAGTGCCATTGGTAATATCTCCATTCTGAAAATGATAATGGGGTCCATGTCCAACGACATTTATATGCAGATTGCATTGATCATGTTGATGGGTCTATTGGCGAAGAATGCTATCTTGATTATTGAGTTTGCCCTCGACCGTCGTAAGATGGGTATGAGTATAACGTGGGCAGCTGTACTGGGCTGCCACCGCAGCCCGTCTGCGTCCTATCTTGATGACATCACTGGCCATGATTGTCGGTTTGATTCCGTTAATGCTGGCATCCGGTGCAGGTGCTAATGGTAACCGTACACTGGGTACTTCTGCCATCGGTGGTATGTTAATCGGTATGATTCTGCAGATCTTTATTGTACCGGCCCTGTTCGTTGCATTCCAATACCTGCAGGAGAAGATTAAACCGATGGAATGGACCGATGTGGATAACTCTGACGCAGAACCTGAAATTGAGCAATACACGAAGTAAATTAAGAATGAAGAATGGAGGACTTCGTTCACCATTCTTCATTAATATAGAAAGATTATGAAGAAACAGATTATAACTTTGATGTGTGCAACTGCTCTTCTGAGCAGCTGCCACATCTACAAATCATACGACAGACCCGAAGATATTACGGCTGCCGGACTGTATCGCGACACAACAGTTGTAAATGATACGCTGGCTGCGGATACAGCAAACTTCGGTAACCTGCCTTGGAGGGAAGTATTCACCGACACTCAGTTGCAAGCGCTCATCGAACAAGCACTTGCTAATAACCCCGATTTGCGTAGCGCCGCTTTGAATGTGAAGAAAGCAGAAGCTGCCCTTATGTCTGCGCGTCTGGCTTATGCTCCCACGCTGGCATTGTCTCCGCAGGGAACCGTTAGCAGTTGGGATAAGGGAAAAAGCTACGCAGACCTATTCACTTCCTGTTACAGCAAGCTGGCAGATTGACCTGTTCGGTCAGATACTGAACCCGAAACGTGGTGCACAGGTATCTCTGAAACAGACACAGTTCTATGAACAAGCTGTTCAAACTCAAGTCATCGCCAATGTAGCCAATATGTACTACACATTGTTGATGCTCGACCGCCAGTTGCAGATTACAGAATCCACAGCCGACATCCTGAAAAAGAATGTGGAAACCGTAGAAGCAATGAAGGACGCAGGCATATACAATACGACTTCTGCCGGAGTAGAACAAACCCGTGCAGCTTACGCACAGGTATTGGCATCTCTGCCCAGCATGCGTCAAAGCATTCGCGAAACAGAAAACGCCCTTTGCCTGATGCTGAATCAGCCAGCACAAGAAATAGAACGTGGTGTACTGGAAGATCAACAATTACCGACAGAATTCTCAGCCGGTATTCCTTTGCAACTGTTGTCTAACCGTCCCGATGTAAAAGCTGCCGAGATGTCTCTTGCTGCAAGTTATTATGATACTAACAGCTCACGTGCAGCTTTCTATCCGCAGATTACTTTGAGTGGTTCGGCAGGCTGGACTAACAGTGCAGGTTCTGCAATTGTAAATCCGGGCAAGTTACTGGCTTCCGCCATAGGATCGTTGACTCAACCGTTGTTCTATCGCGGTGCTAATATCGCCCGTCTGAAACAGGCCAAAGCACAGGAAGAGCAATCCAAAATCCAGTTCCAGACCACTCTGCTGAAAGCTGGAAATGAAGTGAGCAATGCCTTGTATCAATACCAAATGACCTCCGAAAAAGCCATTTCTCGCGAGATTCAGGTAAATTCTGCCCGTAAAGCTGCGGAAGATACAAAAGAATTGTTTAACTTAGGCACGTCAACGTATCTGGAAGTTCTCTCTGCTGAGCAATCTTACCTCAGTGCACAAACTTCCGAGGTATCCGACACTTTCGACCGTATGCAAGCTGTTATCAGCCTGTACCAGGCGCTCGGAGGAGGAAGGAAGAATTAATTAATTATAAATGATGAATTATGAATTATGAATTGGCTGCGCTATGATACTGCATAGCTAATTCATCATTCATAATTCATAATTCAAGATTGAAAAACATGATAAGTCCATTAGCATTTGTAGATCCTGCCGCAAAGCTCGGCAAGAATGTAACAGTCCAGCCTTTTGCATATATCGAAGGCGATGTAGAGATTGGAGATGACTGTATTATCATGTCCGGTGCGCGTATCCTCGACGGTACACGTCTGGGGCAAAAGAACAAAGTGCATCATGGCGCCGTACTCGGTACCACCCCGCAGGATTTCCATTATACGGGTGAGAAAAGTCTGCTGATCATCGGTGACCAGAACGACATTCGCGAAAATGTAGTTGTGAGCCGCGCTACACATGAAGGAGATGCTACACGTATCGGGAACGAGAACTTTTTGATGGATGGTGTACACCTTTGTCACGACGTGCAGGTAGGTAACCACTGCGTATTAGGACTTAAGACTATTGTAGCCGGTGATTGTCGTATCAATGACTTTACCATTCTGAGTAGTAACGTCATTTTACAACAACAATGCCACATCGGAAGCTGGGTATTGATCCAGTCAGGATGCCGCATTGCGAAAGACGTTCCTCCTTATGTGATCATGAATGGTAATCCGGCCGGTTATCATGGCATTAATGCTGTTGTGCTACAGCACAAGCATCAGGTAACAGACCGTATTCTACGTCATATCGTAAATGCTTACCGTCTGATTTACCAAGGTAACTTCAGCATACAGGATGCTTTGCAAAAGATTGAAGACCAAGTGCCGATGAGTGACGAAATACACAATATCCTTAACTTCGTACGCGAGTCTAAAGGCATTGTAAAATAAAAGAATACTCCTTATTCGGAAGGCGGTCGGGTTTACTCGTCCGCCTTTTTTGTTATCTTTGCACCACCTTACCCGTTCAATTATGAGAAAAAAGAAGAAGAAACAAACGAATAGCAAGAAACAACTGGTGTTCCTGATTGTCCTGATCATATGCGGCATCGTTACCGCTTATCAGACAACGAACTCTAAAGAAAAGACTGCCGGCCCTGAGCAGACAGAAATCATCGTTCAGAGTACTCCCCAAAATTCCGATATATACATCAAGCAAACAACTGCCCCAAGTACTCCCGAAATACTTCTGCAGCGCACCGGATACCTCGTATCCTATAACTCCAACACGCGTATAGCAAACTGGGTAGCTTGGAAACTGACTCCCGAACGTTTAAAAGAAAATACCGAGCGAATCAATAACTTCCGTCCCGACCCTGATCTGCCCAAGAGCAAAGCAGTCACCACACAAGACTATAAAGGTAGTGGCTGGGATCGTGGGCATCTTTGTCCGGCAGGTGATAACAAATGGGACCGTGAAGCCATGATAGAGAGCTTCTACATGACTAACATCTGCCCCCAACACCACAATCTAAACCGGGGCGACTGGAACGAGCTGGAACAGAAATGCCGCAAGTGGGTGAAAAAAGACAGTTGCCTTTACATTGTAGCCGGTCCTATCTTCTATGACCGGAAGCCACAGACCATAGGCGAGCATAAAGTTGCCGTACCGGATGCTTTCTTTAAGGTGATACTTGCTCTACACAAGAAACCGAAAGCTATCGGCTTTATTTATAAAAATAATGAAGGGAACAATCCGCTGGACTCTTATGTAAACACTGTGGACGAAGTGGAGCGGATCACAGGGATAGACTTCTTCCCCGCCCTTCCCGATGATATAGAAAGGACGGTAGAAGCAAGTTATAATTTGAAAGACTGGAAATAATTACTCAAAGTTCAATGTGCCGAAGAATTCGGGACAGTGAAAATTAGGCTTTTCCAGAGCAATAGGATTCCAAGAAAGGAAGTGAGGCGTTTGTAGTTTATCACCGCATTTGTAGAAATTGGCACGAACCGTCTTTCCGTCAAGACTGGTGATCTGATGCTTGAAAAAAGCAGAATATGGAATAACCAATGCCAGTTCCCAGTTACACTCTCCCACACGTTCCTCAAAAGACTGGCGTCCCAAAGAAGACCAGCGTTGCACTTTGTCCATCACTTCTTGCGGGGCATGTTCACGGTTTTCGCGTCCGGCACCGGCACCAATCAGGAGAATTCCGGCACAGTTACATTCTACGTTATAATAAATTCCATCTCCTGCAGGGATAGAAAAGAACTCTACACAAGCATCTTCCCATACTGCACCGTTATCTCCGGCAGCTACAGCACGCACACTGGCTTCTTTTACTTTGTAATGAACCAAAATCGCATCATCCGTATGAGCTATACGGAACTGCACCTCCGGCTGATAAGGGAATGTTTTCCAATTCACCGTATTGATCGACTGAAAAGCCACCTTTTCTTTATCCAACAAAGCAGGAATATTCTCTACTGCTACATTAGCCAGACTTACTTTTTTTACATTCAACTCTTTCATTTCTTTCTTTTGGGGGTTAGTTGCAAACAAGGGGAAAACACAAAGCAGAGTTACTAGCAAGACTGCAGATTTCAACACCAAGCATACAGGGGTTCTTTTGTTCATATTTTAATAAAGTTACGAACTACAAGCTACAGGCTACAAGTGGCTACGCTATGCACCGAAAGGCACTCGTAGCCTGTAGCTTGTAGCTTATAACTATTATACCAATGACGACTTTATAAACTCCTGCATTTCCGGTGTATGTTCTTCCACACTCTGCAACAGTTTGAACTGCGCTTTTGTACGTACAAGATTATGCTCAGGATATTTAGTCTTATAATAAGTGTCACCATTAATATAATCCGCCAGGAAACGAACGCATTGCATATAGGGGAATAATGCAGCTGCATACGGTAGGTTCTCAACCTCTATCGGAAGCAGGAAGACTTTCGCAGATTCCAGGTAACCTTTTGCAAACGCCTTGAATATCTCCATATTGAAATTCACATTATCCAGATTCTCATCATCCTCGGCACCTGTATTGGCTGCAGAACGAAGGAAATCGCCGAAATCAGAAAAGATAAAGTTAGGCATCACCGTATCAAGATCAATGACGCAGAGCACCTTACCCTCTTCATCAAACATCATATTATTCACCTTTGTATCGCAATGACATACACGTTTTGGCAATTTGCCTTCGTGATGCAAGCGTTCACCTTTGCACATCTCCTCTGCACGTTTTTCTATCTCATCCAGATAGTACTGCACTTCTTTCACCCGGCCAACCGCATCCGCAGCCACCGCATCACGAAGTTGTTTCAGACGGAACTCCATATTGTGAAAATCAGGAATAGTCTCTCCCAGTTCATCAGGAATATCTGCAAGCATTGCCTGGAAATTACCAAAAGCTACACCGGCATAATAAGAATATTCTGCATCCACCGTCTCATAAGTCTTTGCATTAGGAATGAATGTCATGATACGCCAATAGTTTTCACCATCGTACCAATACGTTTTTCCGGTATCGGCAGGAATAAAAAAGAGAGCACTTTACGATCTATATCATCCGCACCTTGTTCCACAAGTTTTTTGCGGATATGCCGGGTTACAGCTTCAATGTTCGCCTGCAACATCTCCACATTCTGGAAAATAGCATGGTTCACACGTTGCAATACATAGTCGGGGGCATCTGCTTCAAGAGTAGTCACTTTATACGTGTCGTTAATCAGCCCGCTGCCTAAAGGCTGGATTTCATTAACTGTACCCTTCGTATTAAAATGGGATACAATGGATTGAAGGTTGTTCATGATATTCTATATATAGATTTAAAATTAGTATGCAAATATACGTCTTCCTCATCAATGAAAAAGTCCAAATTCGTCCGACAAACGCCCAAAATTATACATTTAGACAGACATAACCATAGAAATCAGGCAATAAACTTCTTTCTTTTAAGCAAAACGCCTTATATTTGTGTTTGAAACCTTAAAAATACCGGAGGAGAAGTGCAAAAGTTTATCAGAACGCTGTTTCTTGTCTTAGTAAGCATAGCTACAGCAAACCTACACAGCCAGAATATTACTTTCAATCATCTGACAACCGATGACGGTTTATCTCAGTTTAGCGTCAACAGCCTGTACATTGACGAGAACGGTATCTTGTGGATTGGTACGCGTGAAGGTTTGAACCGCTACAACGGTAATGATATACAAACCTATAAACTGAGCAAAAACGACCCTTACAGCCTTTTCTGCAATACCGTGTTGCGCATGGCAGGCGATCAAAACGGTAAAATCTATCTGCTCTGTACCGAAGGCGTTGCCCAGTTCGATCTGACAACACAACGCTTTACGACTCTCCTTCAAGGTAACATTAACAGCATCTATTATAAAAACGGCCTGTTCATCGGAAAAAAGAATGAGATCTACCGCTACAATGAACAGACCGACAACTTCGACCTCTACTACCAGATGGCGGGAGAAAACATCGAGATCTCCTGCATGTTCGAGGATAAAGGACACATGTGGATAGGAACCACCAGCGAAGGAGTCTTCAACCTGAAAATAGACGGACATCAAGTCACCCATCCCATTGAAAAAGGAAACATTACCAGCATCTACCAGGACAATTCAGGCGAATTATGGATAGGCAGTTGGGAAAAAGGACTCTTCCGGATAAAAACAGACGGAACTATTGAGAATTTGCGAAACGACCCGAAGAATCCGCACAGTATATCTTCTGATTTCGTAAGAGCTTGTTGCGAAGATAATCTTGGCAATATCTGGATAGGAACCTTCAACGGCCTGAACCGCTATAACAAGACAACAGGACTTTTCCAGAACCACACTTCCAACGATATGCAGAATGAAGGTCTTACCCACTCCTCTATCTGGTGCATCGTAAAGGATAATCAGGGGACACTGTGGCTGGGCACTTACTTTGGTGGTGTCAATTACTTCAATCCTGAATATGAAATCTACACCCGGTATAAAGCCTCCAGAAACGAGAAAGAAGGTCTGAGTAGTCCTGTAGTAGGGCGTACCATTGAAGATAAGAACGGCAACCTATGGATCGGTACAGAAGGTGGCGGACTCAATTTCTATAACCGCCGCACACGTGAGTTCAAATGGTATCTTGCCGGAAAGGGATATAATAGTATCTCCCACAGCAATGTAAAAGCCCTCTATTATGATCCTACCAAAGAAATCATCTGGATAGGTACTCATCTCGGTGGACTGAACAAGCTCGATATCCGTACAGGAGCATTCACCCACTATCTCATGGAAGAAGGCAATCCGGAAACGCTTCCATCAAACATTGTTCGTGACATAGCACCTTATCATGACCAGTTAATTGTCGCCACCCAGAATGGCGTATGTTTGTTTGATCCCCAAAGCGGAAAATGCCGGCAACTCTTCAAAGACACCAAAGAAGGGCGCAAAATAACAATGGTGGCCGATGTAGAAGTAGATAACAATGGCACACTCTGGATTGCCGCCACGGGCGAAGGTATCTTCTCCTACCGTTTCGATACCAACAAGCTGACCAATTACCGGCACGACGTGGCACAACCGCACAGCCTCAGCAACAACAATGTGAACAACATCATGCAAGATAATAAGGGTAATCTCTGGTTTTCCACTTCAGGAAGCGGACTCGACCTGTATCGCCCTACCAGCAATGACTTCGAGAACTTTGACAAAGATAAGAACGGACTCGTCAGCGATTGTATCTACGATACGCAGGAATCCCCGGTCAGCGGCAAACTGATACTTATCACTAATCAGGGGTTCTCCATTTTCGACCAGAAAACAGAGAAGTTCCAGAACTATAGTGCAGAAAACGGCTTCCCGTTGACAGCAGTCAATGAGAATGCACTATGTGTAACGCGTGATGGCGAAGTATTCCTCGGCGGCACACAAGGTATGCTTTCGTTCAATGAGCTGGAACTTAACTTTACTCCGAAGCCCTACAAAATCATCCTTTCCCGCCTCATCGTAAACGGTTCCGAAGTAAAAGTCAGCGATGAAACAGGCATTTTGACGCAATCTTTATGCCATACCCAAGAGATCACCCTGGACGCAAACCAGACCATGTTCAGCATTGAATTTGCCACTTCCAACTACGTGGCAGCCAATAAAGATGAAATTATTTACAAACTGGAAGGCTTCTCCGACGACTGGAACAGTACGCGTGGCCAGCCCATCATCACTTATACGAACCTGAATGCCGGAACGTACAACCTGCTGATTAAGCCCAAAGGGAAAGAAGAATCCCTTTGCCCGCAGGTGCATCTGACTATTCACGTATTGCCTCCTTACTACAAAAACCCCCGCTTGCCTATCTTATTTATCTGATAGTGACTGCTATCCTTTTATGGTATCTTGTAAGAACGTACAAATCGAGAATCAAACTACGTGAATCGTTGAAATATGAGCAAAAGCACATACAAGATGTAGAAGCCTTGAACCAGTCCAAGTTACGCTTCTTCACCAACATCTCACACGAATTCCGCACCCCGCTTACCCTTATCGTGTCGCAGGTGGAAACCCTGATGCAACTGCAGAACTTCACACCCACTATCTATAATAAGATATTGAGTATCTACCAGAATAGTATCCAGTTGCGCGAACTGATCACCGAACTTCTTGACTTCCGCAAGCAGGAACAAGGACATATGAAAGTAAAAGTCAGTCCGCACAACATCGTACATTTCCTCTATGAGAACTACCTTATTTTTATGGAATATGCCAGCAGTAAGCAGATCAATTTCAAATTCGAGAAAGATAGCGAAAGCCTTGAAGTATGGTACGACCAGAAACAGATGCAGAAAGTTATAAACAACCTCCTGTCCAATGCCATCAAGCACACCCAGGCAGAAGATACCATAACCCTTAGCATCACCACCGAAGGTAACGAAGCCGTCATCCGTGTGACTGATACCGGTAGCGGCATCGACGCCAAAGAGATAGATAAGATATTCGACCGCTTCTATCAGACGGAACAAATGAATAGCCTTACCACCGGCGTTGGCACCGGCATCGGATTGGCTCTGACCAAAGGAATTGTCGAACTGCACCACGGCACTATCAAGGTAGAAAGCGAACTCGGCAAAGGTAGCAGCTTCATCATTCGTCTCCATCTTGGAAATGCCCATTTCAGCCAGGAAGAAATCAGTAAGAAAACTGAAGCCGTGCAACAAATAGAGCAGACACAAATTTCTGAAATCGATGCTTCACTCAAAGCAGAGTTGGAAGAGAATGCTCCGATAAAACGCATGTCCGACGTTAAAATGGTTATCGTAGAAGACAACGCCCCCATCCGTGAAATGCTGGAGAATATCTTCCGCCCATTCTATCAGGTACTGACTGCCGCAGACGGAGAAGAAGGTCTGGAGCTGGTACAGAAGGAAATGCCAAACATCGTAGTAAGCGACGTGGTTATGCCTAAGATGTCCGGTACCGAGCTATGTAAACAGATCAAGAACGACTTCAACACCTGCCACATTCCGGTAGTGCTGCTTACAGCCCGGACTGCCGTAGAACAAAATATCGAGGGTCTACGCATTGGCGCAGATGATTACATCACCAAACCTTTCAACACGAACTTGCTGATTTCCCGTTGCAACAACCTGGTAAACTCACGCATCCTTCTACAAGAGAAGTTCAGCAAGCAACCGCAAGCCTATGCCCAGATGCTGGCAACGAACCCGATAGATAAGGAAATTCTGGATCGTGCCATCAGTATCATCGAGAAGAATCTGGATAATACGGAATTCAATGTCAATATCTTCGCCCGTGAAATGGCAATGGCTCGTACCAACCTGTTCACCAAGCTGAAGGCCATCACCGGACAAACACCGAATGATTTCATCCTGACCATTCGCCTGAAGAAAGGTGCTTTGATGTTGCGGAACAATCCGGAACTGAATATTACCGAAATCTCAGACAAGATCGGATTCAGCTCTTCCCGCTACTTCTCAAAGTGTTTCAAGGATGTATACCATGTAAGTCCGCTGGCTTATCGCAAAGGAGAGGATGCGGATACAGGAAGCAAGGATGAAGAAGACGAAGAAGGTTAATAAGCCGTATGAGTCTTCTCATCTTTCTCGCTATGGTGAGAATCTTTTCTCATCAAACAGAGAATCTATTTTCATCGCATTGAGAAGAAACTCTCACCATATTGAGAAAAGATTCTCTATAAAGGGAGAACATCTTCTTCTGTACATTCCAGTGTTCTCATTAGCATTATGTACATTTTCGTCCTTCCCTTGTACTCCCTTATACACTCAATTCCGGAAAAGCCACTACCTTTGACCTCAGAAATAACAATCTAAAGTCAAAAAGCTATGAAACATTTTTCCCCTTTATGGTCCCTTCTTCCGGGCGCAGCCCTGATAGCCGGATGCGGAAACCGTCGAAGAAAGAAACCGCCGACACTACCCGTCAGAAGCCTAATGTTATCTACCTGATTGCCGACGATCTGGGCATCGGTGACTTGAGTTGCTATGGCGCCACTAAAATAAGTACCCCCAATATCGACCGCCTTGCCGGACAAGGTGTGCAGTTCACTAATGCCTATGCCACCTCTTCCACCAGTACCCCCTCCCGCTTCGGTCTGCTGACAGGTATGTATCCCTGGCGACAGGAAAATACAGGAATCGCCCCCCGGCAACTCCGAGCTCATTATCGACAGCCTGCGTCACCATGGCCGACATGTTTAAGGCAGAAGGATATGCTACCGGAGCCGTTGGTAAATGGCATCTGGGACTTGGTCCTAAAGGAGGCACAGACTTCAACCATCTTATCAAGCCGAATACCCAGGATATAGGATTTGATTATGAATACATTATTCCCGCCACTGTGGATCGTGTACCTTGCGTATTCGTAGAAAACGGACACGTTGTAGGTTTAGACCCCAACGACCCCATTACCGTTAATTACCACCATAAAGTAGGTGACTGGCCTACCGGACTGGAAAATCCCGAACTCGTAAAACTGAAACCCAGCCAGGGTCATAATAATACAATCGTAAACGGTATTCCCCGTATCGGCTGGATGACTGGTGGGAAATCGGCTCTTTGGGTAGATGAAGACATTGCAGATGTCATCACCGGTAAAGCTAAAGACTTTATCATAAAACATAAAGACGAACCTTTCTTCATGTATATGGGTACACAAGACGTACACGTTCCTCGCGTACCTCATGCCCGTTTTGCCGGAAAGAGCGGTATGGGAACCCGTGGCGACGTAATCCTGCAACTGGATTGGACTGTAGGCGAGATCATGAATACTCTGGATAGTCTGAACCTTGCAGATAACACTATCTTTGTGTTCTGTAGCGATAATGGTCCCGTTATTGACGACGGCTATCAGGATCAGGCTTTCGAATTGCTGAACGGTCATACTCCTATGAAACAATACCGTGGCGGTAAGTATAGTGCTTATGAAGCCGGAACACGTATTCCCTTCATTGTACGTTGGCCTGCCGGTATTCAACCTTGCAAACAGCAAAGCTTTATTCTCTATGATCGACGTGTATGCTTCCTTGGCTACCTTACTGAATCACCCGCTTACACCTGCAACCGTCGCTCCCGACAGCCGTGACCAACTGTCTACTTTCTTAGGGAAAGATAATACCGGATGTGATTATGTAGTACAGCAGAATCTGAATAATACCTTATCAATTATTCAAGGAACATGGAAATACATCGAACCAAGCAACAAACCAGCCATCGAACATTGGACGAGAATGGAGTTAGGAAACGATCCCGAACCCCAACTGTACAATATTTCCATCGATCCATCGGAAAAAGATAATGTTGCGGCAACGCATCCGGAGATGGTAAAAAGAGCTTTCAGCATTACTAGAGCAGGTGAAAGCAGGTAAGAACCAAGGAATAAGGTAGGGAATCGTACAGAACAGGTCTTCTCTATCAAGAATGTACAAATTCGTACTTTTTTGCGAACTATTAGCGAAAGTCGCCTTCTATTCAATCACATACATTTGCATGGTGATTCGAGTCGTTTAACGAGAAAGAACAACCTTTTTAATAACTAATTAATTTAATATTTATGAAACAGAAAGTAACCTTAATGCTACTGGCAACTTTTCTCTGCTGCGTATTAGGCGTACAAGCACAGACAGGTAGCCAAGTTACAGGTAAAGTTGTTGATGCTATGGGAGAACTTCCCGGAGTTAGCGTCGTTGTGAAAGGAACTACTAATGGAACTATTACCGCACTTGACGGTAGTTTTAAATTAGACAATGTTAAATCCTCTGATATCCTGCAATTCTCTTTTGTAGGTTATAAAACTCAAGAAATTAAAGTTGGCAGCCAAAAGACTTTCAATGTTACTCTGCAAGAAGACGCACAGGCATTGGATGAGGTAGTCGTTGTGGCTGTTGGTTATGGTGACGTAAAACGTCGCGACTTAACCGGAGCTATCGGTAAGGCTAATATGAGCGACTTGACCAAAACCCCTATCAACAACGTAGCAGAAACACTGGGTGGACGTATCGCCGGTGTACAGGTATCTTCCACAGATGGTGGTCTGGGCGACAACTTTAATATCGTAATCCGTGGTGCCGGTTCTTTAACTCAAAGTACCGCTCCGTTGTACGTTATTGACGGTTTCCCAAGTGAGACTTCCGGAATGAGCGCCCTCAACCCGAACGATATTGAATCCATCGACGTATTGAAAGATGCTTCTGCAACAGCGATCTACGGTTCTCGTGGTGCCAATGGTGTTGTTATCATCACAACAAAGAAGGGTAAAGCCGGAAAAGCAACTCTCTCTTATAATGGTAGTGTCAGTGTTAGCAAAGTAAGAAACACCATGGACATGATGAACGGCTACGATTTCGTCAACCTGCAAAAAGAAATCATGGAAGGAAATACCAAAGAAGTAGATGGAGAAAAAGTGGATGAGTTTGCTTACTACTATCTGAAAGATGGTATCACTCTCGATGATTATAAAAACTTCAAGAGCTATGATTGGCAGGACGAAGTTTATCGTACAGCTATCAGCCACAACCACTATGTAGGTTTAAGTGGTGGCAGCGATAAAATGGACTACTCTGCATCACTCTCTTACAGCAACCAACAGGGTGTCATCATCAACTCTGACCTCTCTCGTTACCAGGGCCGTTTCAACTTCAACCAAAAGAATCAATAAGAGCATAAAGATCAATGCAAATGCAAACTTTGCAAGCAACGTGCAAAACGGTCCCAATCCTTCCACCGCAGAAACAACAGTATCCAACTCACTGATGTATAGCGTATGGGGTTATCGTCCGGTTTCTCCCTCCGGTTCCGACCTTCTGGCCGAACTGTACGATAGCGATGTGGACATGAGTAATGACTACCGTTTCAACCCGGTACTCTCTGCAAAGAATGAGTTCCGTCGTACCACAACCAACCATCTGCAAGCTAACTTAGGTGTAGAATGGGAAATTATCAAAAACCTGAAGTTCAAAGTTACTGCCGGATACACCGGACGCGACATCAAAAGAGAAGAATTCAACGGAAGCCAAACTAGTACCGGTAATACACATCCGTCTAATACACGAAGCAAAGGTATCAATGCATTCCTGAGACAACAGGAGACAAGAAACTACCTGAACGAAAATACATTGTCATACGTTTATGCAAAGAACAATCACAACCTGAATGCTTTAGTCGGTGCTACTTTCCAAAAATACACCAGCTATCTTAGCAGCATTACCCAGGAACAGATTACAAACGAAGCTTTCGGAATGTCCGGTATCGGCAAAGGTTCCGCAACTCCGGTTGTCACAGCATCACAAGGAGAAAACGCCATGATTTCTTATCTGGGACGTATCAACTACAACTATGCATCCAAGTATTATGTTACAGCATCTATGCGTACCGATGGTTCTTCCAAATTTGCCCCCGGCAATCGTTGGGGTTACTTCCCATCAGCTTCATTGGCTTGGGCATTCGGTCGTGAGAAGTTCGTATCCGACGCACTTCCTTGGTTGTCAAACGGTAAATTACGTGCAAGCTGGGGTCTCACAGGTAACAACCGTATCGGTGACTTCGACTATATGGCACAATTGGTTACCAGTTCTAATGTATACAAATATCCTTGGGGCAGTTCTTTCTATCCCGGATATGTATTAGGATCAATGGCCAATGAAAAGTTGAAATGGGAAACTACCGAACAATATGACTTCGGTTTGGATCTTGGTTTCTTTGATGGGCGTATCAATGTAACAATGGACTATTATATCAAAACTACCAAAGATCTGTTGTTGGGTGCAGATGTTCCCGCAAGTTCCGGATACTCCAGTGCTACACTGAATGTTGGTAAATTACGCAATAAAGGTTTTGAGCTTACACTGGAAACTATAAACATCAAGGGTAAGAACTTTACATGGACTTCTAACTTTAACATTGCCTTCAACAGCAATAAGATTGTAGAACTGAATTACGGGCAAGATGACATGATCAGTTTCGTAAACTGGGATAACAAATATAAGACCATGCCTGCTTATATCAGCAAAAAAGGTGACGCAGCCGGAAGTATGTACGGTTTCATCTATGACGGTGTTTACAAATATGAAGATTTCAACACCTCAGTTGATGCTAATGGCAAAACCATATACAAACTGAAAGATGATGTAGTTCGTATTTCAGACGATGCCCAACCGGGTGATCCGAAATATAAGAAGCTAAGTGATAAAGAAGGCAATAAAATCACTGATGACGATCGCACCATTATTGGTAACGGACAGCCCAAGCATACAGGTGGTTTCAGCAATAACTTTGTCTACAAGAACTGGGATCTTAATATCTTCCTGCAATGGAGCTACGGCAACGATATTTTGAATGCGAACCGCATGGTATTTGAAAATCCTCAAAGCAAGAAGAATACAAATATGTTCGCTTCTTATACAAACCGCTGGAGTCCTGAGAATCCGGCTAGCAACATGCCACGTGCAAGAGCTATCGGTGCAGAATACTACAGTTCTCTGTATATAGAAGACGGTTCGTTCTTGAAGTTAAAGACCATCTCACTGGGTTACAATTTCACACCTAATACATTGCGTTCTTTAGGTATCAGTGCAGCCAGACTCTTTGTTTCGGCAGAGAATATAGCCACCATTACAGGTTATTCCGGTTCCGATCCTGAGGTTTCTACACGTAACAGTGTATTGACTCCCGGTTTCGACTGGTCCGCTTATCCGCGTTCATTCAACGCATCACTTGGTATTAACATAACCTTCTAATCACCTAAAATCAAGAAACTAATATGAAAAGTATCAATAATATCTTCAAGAAAGTTTGCATCTTGGCAATAGTTACTTCTATGGCTGGTTGCGATATGCTTGACACCAAGCCCTACGATTTTGTAGCGCCTGAAACATTCTACAAGAATGAAACTGATTGCACAATGGCATTAGCCGGTGTATACTGGACAATGGCAGCAGAACATGTGTATGGAAACCGTTATTCTTGCATGTTGTCCAATATTGACGATTTGAGTTATTACTATCGTCAAAACCAAACAAGTGCGGTAGTGGCCAATTCACATAATACGGGTAATACCGATCTATGGTACACATGGGAATCACTTTACTCAGGAATCAATAATGCCAATGTATTGCTCGACAATATCGATGGAGCCAGTATCTCTGACGAGAAAGTAAGAGCACGCATCAAAGGAGAAGCTAAATTCCTACGCGCCTATTATCATTTCTTGCTGGTACAAGGTTGGTATGAAGTGCCCATCCGTAAAGAAACAGTAAAAGATATTACCGTCAGCAGTCTGGAGGCTACCCCCCACGCCGAAGCACTCGACTGGATCATTCAGGAAATGGAAGACTGCCTCGATATGGTAGATAACAGTAGCTATGATCAGTCTCCTTCTCATGTAAAGAAAACTGTAGTAGAAGGTATTCTGGCCCGCGTATGTTTGTGGCGTGCAGGCGAACCTTCAAAAGGTGGAAAGCCATATTATGAAAAAGCTGCCAAGTATGCTAAAGCAGTATACGACTCTAAAAAACATAAGCTGAACCCGGATGTATATGCCATGTGGCAAGCCTTAGCTTCTGACCAATATGAAACTACATACAATGAAAGCATGTGGGAAGTAGAATTTGTTGGAACACGTGATGATGGTAGTTATACTGAAAGCCGTATCGGTAATGTAATCGGTAACCTTCAAGAAAACTCAGCAGGAACAGGCGCCGGTTATACGTATGCATTCTATGCCGGTAGTTTGATTCTGTGGGATTTGTATGATGCAAAAGATGCTCGCCGCGATCTTGCTATGGCACCTTACAAACTCAATAACAAAGATGTACAGGTTGCTTGGAAAGATAATCAGATTGTAGACCGTCGTTGTGGCAAATACCGTCGTGAATGGGAGAGCAGCAGCCCTAAGCATAAGAACTATACTCAAGAGAACTATTGTCTCCTGCGTTATGCCGATGTACTGCTCATGCTCGCTGAAGCTGAAAACGAAGCAAAACAAGGTCCTACAGCATTAGCTTACACATGTATCAACGAAGTACGTAAACGTGCAGGAATTGACGAAGTGAAAGATTTGTCATACGGTGACTTCCAGAAATTGATCCGTGATGAACGCGGTCGTGAACTTTGCTTTGAGTCTCTTCGCAAGTACGACCTGGTACGTTGGGGCATTTACTACAAGGCTATCAAAGAGAATTTGGGAGCAGCAGTCAATGACGCACGTTGGTCTACTGCCAACAATGCCAAAGGAGCGGCTCAGTATGTAAGTAATACAACTGAAAAGAACCAGTTCCTTCCTATCCCCACCAAGGAACTGGGTGTAAACACCAAATTGGAACAAAACAAATATTGGAAATAATCATTTAATTACACAGAACTTCTAACCTTAAAATGAAATCAAATAGACCTTAATCAATTTGATATGTGTGGAGGAGAGTGACCGTGAGGTTCCTCTCCTCTTTTATAACTTTTAAAAAAACAATATACCTTATGACCAGAAAACACTTGCTATTCACCCTTGCGTTGCTATGCAGCCAAGTATCTTTTGCTCAATTCATAGGTTTTTGAGACAGAAATCCCCAAAGAGTTTACAACAGCCGATAAGGGAAAAATCGCCCTGTCCACCCGGTATTATAAAGAAGGGAAACAAAGCCTGGAATGGGATTTCCATTCCGGTTCCAAACTCAATGTTTCTCTGGAACAGCTTCTCACCCTTGATGAACAAATGGAAAATTCATACGGAATAACTTTATGGATTTATAATGAAGTCCCCCAGCAAGATTCCATTCGTTTTGAGTTCCTTTCCCCCCAAGGAGATGTGTCTTATTGGTTCAGTTTCCAGTTGGCATCGGCTGGCTGGCGCGCTTGCTGGATTGGCTTCCAACACATGAAAGGAAATAAACAAAACAAAGAAATAGCAAGTTATCGCCTGATAGCCCCTGAACGAAAAGGCCGCATATTTCTGGACCGTTTGACTTTCCCTGTGAAAAAGATGAACGACCGCACTACCCCCGACTTGCAAATACCTTACAATAACTCCCTTTCCTATCGTGACCTGTGGCATTGGTGCCGGGTTTGGCAATGGGAACAATATAAGTATGATATCCCACTACCTGCCACCCTCACTCAAGCAGAAAAAGAGGAACTGTGCACAGTGGAACAACGGTTGACCACCGCCCTCGATATTCAAAAAGCACCGAAAGAAGCAGTCTCCAAAGCATACGATGTTTTTCAGAAAACCAATATTCAGCGCTCCGGAACAGGATTCACAGGTGCTCCTATCCTGACTCCCGATGAACTGGACCGTTCTAAAGGAGAAATATCCTGGAATGACCTGGAAACAATGCTCTCCGGATTCGCTTACGATGCTTATTACAATCATTCCGAATCTTCCCGTCAGAATTACTTCACTGTCTGGGAGTTCGCCATCAGTCAGGGATTCTCTTTCGGTAGCGGAATGGGAACCAATCATCATTACGGCTATCAAGTACGGAAAATATATACTACAGCCTGGTTAATGCGTGACGCTATCTGGAAGACTCCCAACCGGGATAATATCTTGTCTACCCTCATTTTCTGGTCTGCCTTGCAAGAAACCCGTCGGCCTTATCAATACGGCAGAGATGAATTGCTGGACAGTTGGCATACTCTTTTAATGGCTAAAACAGTTTCAGCACTGCTGTTCACTGACGAGCGGGAACGAGTACGCGCACTGAAAGGCCTTTCCCGTTGGGTATCCTCTTCTCTTCAATACACTCCGGGCACTATCGGAGGCATCAAAGTAGACGGAACCACTTTTCACCATGGCGGTTTCTATCCGGCCTATACCACAGGTGTGTTAGCCATGGTAGGACAATTCATCTCCTTAACCAATAAAACGGTCTATGAACCTACCGAAGAAGCCCGTCAAGTACTGAAATCCGCCTTTATTGCCATGCGTAACTACTCCAACAAATATGAGTGGGGAGTTGGCATCAGCGGACGACATCCTTTCGGCGGCTCGATGAAAGCGGATGATGTAGCTGCTTTTGCTTATCTTGCCTTGTCAGGAGACTTATCAGGAGAAGGTAATGCCTTCGATCATCATCTGGCAGCAGACTACCTGCGGCTTTGTGAAAAGGATACCCCCGAAGCGCGTTACTTCAAAACGCAAGGTATCACTCCCGCCTCTGCCCCACAAGGATTTTTTGTATATAACTATGGGGCGGCAGGTATTTTCCGGAGAAGCGATTGGATGGTAACCTTAAAAGGGTATACCACTGACGTCTGGGGATCTGAGATTTACCGGAAAGATAACCGCTACGGACGTTATCAGAGTTATGGTTCTGTCCAGATTATGGGATACCCCTCACGCCTTTCCAGCGGTTACGATGAGAACGGTTGGGATTGAATCGCCTACCGGGAACTACAACCATCCACTTACCATTCGAATTGCTGGATAGCCCGCTACCGGGAACTACCATGGCACATTCCAAAGAAAATTTCTCAGGCAGTAGTTCACTGGAAGGGAAAAACGGCATGTTTGTAACGAAACTGATGGAACGTGAACTGAAAAACTTCACCCCGGATTTCGTGGCCCGCAAATCAGTATTCTGTTTTGAAAACAGGATGATCTGTTTAGGAACAGGTATTCATAACAGCAATAACGAATATCCAACCGAAACAACTCTCTTCCAGAGTACATTCCAAAAAGGGAAAAGCACCATCCTCGTTAACGGAGAAGAAGAAAAAGAGATTGGTTTCAAAAAGAAACTTTCCGGTACTACTGAAAAGTTACTTTCTATCCGGGACGGTTACAATAACCATTATTTCGTGAAAGACGGTAATGTACAAATACAGATCACGAAACAAGAATCCCGTCATGAAAAAACACGTGCTGTAACACAGGGCACTTTCGCTTCAGCATGGATTGAACATGGAAAAGCCCCTAAAAATGGAACGTATGAATACCTCGTATGGATACAGCCAACCGATCAGAATTAAAAAACTATGAGGCTACGCAAACATACGAAGTATTACAACGGAATGATAGTGCACATATCGTACACGACCGATTAACTGATATTACCGCCTATGCTGTCTTCGAAACCTATCGCTCGCAACGGGATAGCCTGCTTAGTCTTATTCCGGCAGAAACAATGGTTATGTATAGGAAGGACAAAGCGAATATCATTATGAGCGTTTGCGATCCAAACCTAAATATTGAGGAAAAGGCATATACCACCAAGAATCCCAGTCGCGTTCTTGAAAAGAGACTGGAATTAAAAGGAAAATGGAAAATCAGTACGCCCAATGAAAAAGTAACCCTGACAGCAGACGGAAAGAATACCATTCTCACTGTTCATTGCCAACATGGACAACCTGTAGAATTCAGCCTACAGCAAAATTGAGAATCACGAAAGAATATTTGTAGTAATTACTCGGCTACATACCTGAGCCAGACTTGAGCTATACTTAGACCAGACTTGCTCCGTACATTCTCCACTCAGAGGTACCTCTACACGGAGGAAGTACGGGGTTGGTACAGAGCAAGTATGGTTCAAGTATAGTTCAGGTATGGTTTTAATGAACATGGTTATTCCGCTAAAATAGTTACCTTTGCAGAAATAATGAATAACTGATTGATATGCAGAATACCCTCCCCATTCATTTTGCCCCGCTGCAAGGTTACACCGAGGCTATTTACCGACAAGCGCATGCCCGTATATTCGGCGGTATAGAGAGTTATTATACTCCTTTTGTACGTGTGGAGCACGGAGAAATCCGAAAAAAAGATATGCGTGAGATTACTCTGGAAAACAACCGTGGCGTGCAGCTTATTCCGCAACTCATTGCTCCCGATGTGGACAAAATGGAGCAGATAATAGCCCTATTCATCGAAAAAGGATATAAGAATGTGGACATAAATCTGGGATGTCCTTTCCCTCTTTTGGCTAAACGGCACAATGGTTCAGGAATGCTTCCTTATCCCGAAGAGGTACGGGAGTTGCTGACTGCTGCCATAAAGAATCACCCCGACCTTCAGCTCTCTGTCAAGATGAGGTTGGGTTGGGAGAACGCGGAAGAATGTCTGGCTTTGCTACCCTTGCTGAATGAACTGCCACTGACACATATCATCATGCATCCCCGATTGGGTAAACAACAATATAAGGGGGAAGTCGACTTAAAAGGTTTTGAAACCTTCTACAACGAATGCCGCCATCCGCTTATTTATAACGGTGATTTACTTACAGTAGAAAATATACAGGCCATCAGAGAACGTTTCCCACAACTGGCAGGTATCATGATAGGTCGTGGACTGCTTGCCAATCCCGCCTTAGCTTTGGAGTATCAACAGGGACATCCGCTTTCCGAAAAGGATATGCAGGAGAGACTCAGACTGTTCCATGCTGATGTATTTGCCCAGTATGGTAATCTTCTGGAAGGGGGAGACAAGCAACTGCTGACGAAAATGAAGAACTTCTGGGAATATCTAATGCCGGATGGAGACCGGAAAGCCAAAAAAGCAATTCATAAGTCCAACAAGCTGGAAACTTACCAGGCGGCAGTCCGCAGCTTGTTGGGGTAATCATTGATCTTATTCCGGATTTACGCCCGGAATCGTATGTACATCTTTACGTATCTGCGCTACATGATGCAACTTCATCCAGTCGTGCAGGTACTCACGGTGTTGCAGCAGGATCTCTTTGTATTTCTCCTCGATGGCGAGATTCCGCATTTCACCACGGTCTTTTTCCATATCAAAAAGTTGCTCGCGGTAACGGCCTTTGTCGTACAACACATATTTATAGCGAGAGGTACGTAAAGCCCAGCCACGTGTGTTCCCGCCTTTATCGAAAGTGGTTTCGGTTACGATATAGTCCTGGTGCTTCAATGACGGATCGGCTTTCTCTACCAACGATCTGAAAGAGACACCATGCAGGCCTTCAGGAAGCCGGATACCTGTCCAGTCACAAACTGTTGCAAAGAAATCCACACCATTATTCACGAGTTGCGGCATCTCCTTGCCGGCATTCTTCTTCCCCGGTAAGGTTACAATCAAAGGGATATTTACCACCTCTTCATATAAAGCCGATTTCTGGTTCCAGTGGTGTGCTCCCACTCCGTCGCCATGATCACTGGTAAATATCACGACTGTATTCTTCCATAAATCCTGTTTGTCCATAGCATTCAGAATCTTACCGATTTCTGCATCCACCTTTTCAACCAGACGGTAATAGAGGCTCCGGTAACGGCGCCAATCATCCGGAGTGTAGTTACGGGTAGGATAAGCCGAATAATTCAAGCTCTGCTCATAACTGATAACATCAGCGTCATAGGGATTCTTAGCGAAATTAAGGGGTAGTCCCGGCCACTCACTCTGCGGCAGGTCTTTTAGATTTCCCCAAGGCAAATTCTGGCTACGTGCGTACTCACAGATATTATGCGGATTATCGAACCCTGCCACCAGGAAAAAGGGTTTGGTATGTTCTTGTTCCAGAAAACCAACACAGGCTTCTGCCAACCCATTATCACTATGCGGATGGATAGTAGTAAAACCGAACTCTTTATCCGGCATGGAGGCTGTATGTACATGCC
>VOFF01000336.1_pt1 | contig 31706 bp, 47 predicted proteins | sample 5384061 | NCBI WGS metagenome assembly VOFF01 (sample SAMN12384725, study PRJNA508395) | human gut metagenome | isolation source: healthy gut E | host: Homo sapiens | reverse complement strand
GGATACCCGAACCGGAATAAAGCTTGGAAAGGTGTTCCTGTTCAGGTTCCATCGGCGGGTCAATTCTAAAGGGGCAAAATTCTGCTAAAAGCAGGCTTTCAAAATTTGAAACTCGGCATACGCCTCAGACAGTCAAATTTTGAAAACCCAACGCAGAATTTTGCCCCTTAAGAATTACCAACGCCTCTTTCACATTCACTGGAACACCTTTCCAAGCTTTATTCCGTGTGTATCAAATGCCTTACGAATGGCAATTGCGTAACGGTTGTGACAGCGGAAGGTCACAGTAATCAGCTGTCATTAGCGAATTTTCAAGGCTTTTGACAAGATTGTGTACCGTAGTGGACTACACCAGGTTATAGTTCCGGGTATTTCATTTCTTAACATCCGCTGCCAGTCACGACTTGAAGAAAACAGTATAAAGTGGTTCTGGTGAATGTGAAATGCTCTTAGAAAAACTTAGAGAGTCAGAATCTCCGTTAAAGGAACGAAGCGAACGTGTTTGAGGCGAATGCCGAGTTTGAGCGTAGTTCCTTTGCTTTTAGAGATTCTGGCTCTCTTAGTTTTTCTTAGAGCGTGGAACCTGAACCAGAACCACTTTATACTGTTTTCTTCAAGATCGAGAGGCCAACTACGTTAATAAATTAAATCCCAAAAAATGTATTGACATTATGCAGCGCAGTGCTATAATTAAAACAAACATATGAATAACTGTTCATATATTCAAATAAAAACAGGAAAGGAAGTATTTATTATGAAAAAAACTTATAAAATCGACGTAGACTGCGCAAACTGTGCAAATAAGATGGAGCAGGCAGCGAAGAACACTGACGGAGTAAAGGATGCAACTGTGAATTTTATGATGTTAAAGATGATCGTAGAATTTGAAGAAGGCGCAGATCCTAAGAAGGTAATGAAAGAGGTACAGAAGAACTGTAAAGTAGTAGAAGATGATTGTGAGATATTCCTGTAAAGGTTGGGAAAAAATATGACAAAAAAGCAGAAGAAATCGCTGACTAGAATTATTATTGCAGCACTACTTATGATTATATTGAAGTTCTTACCAGTAGAAGGATGGCTGCGGTTCGTACTTTATATGATCCCGTATCTTGTTGTCGGATATGATATTTTAAGGAAGGCGTTCAAAGGGATTCTGAATAAGCAGGTATTTGATGAGAACTTTCTGATGGCAGTTGCTACCATAGGAGCAATTGCGCTTGGAAATTATACAGAAGGTGTGGCGGTTATGCTGTTCTATCAGATCGGAGAATTATTCCAGAGCTATGCGGTTGGAAAGAGCCGCAGAAATATCAGCGAGCTGATGGATATCCGCCCGGATTATGCAAATATTGAACAGGATGGAAAACTGGAGCAGGTGGATCCTGATGAAGTGGAAGTTGGAACTTCATTGTCGTTCAGCCGGGGAGAAAAAGTCCCGATCGATGGTGTGATCGAAGAAGGAAGCAGTACATTGAATACCAGTGCACTGACCGGGGAAAGTGTTCCGAGAGAAGCGGCAGCCGGTGATGAGGTCATAAGTGGATGTATTAATCTGACAGGTCTTCTGAAGATTCGTACAACAAAAAGAATTCGGAGAATCTACAGTATCAAAAATTCTGGATCTAGTGGAGAATTCAAGCTCTAAGAAGTCAAGATCAGAGAATTTTTATTACAAAATTTGCGAAATATTATACACCGGCGGTCTGTTACAGTGCGCTTGCACTTGCCATCCTGCCGCCACTGGTAAGAATGCTGGCAATGGGACTCGCACCGGAATGGGGGGACTGGGTCTACAGGGCATTAACCTTCCTGGTTATCAGCTGTCCGTGTGCACTGGTGATCAGTATCCCGCTCAGCTTTTTGCAGGAATCGGCGGAGCAAGTCATGAAGGTGTTCTGGTAAAAGGATCGAACTATCTGGAGACGATGGCACGGACAAAGTATGTGGTATTTGATAAGACCGGAACCATGACGCAAGGCGTATTCGAGGTGAGTGGAGTTCACCACAATACGATGCCGGAAGAACAGTTATTAGAGTATGCGGCACTTGCGGAGTGTTCTTCTTCTCATCCGATCAGTAAGAGTCTTCAGAAAGCATATGGCAAACAGATTCACAGGGATCGAGTGACAGAGATTGAAGAACTGAGCGGAAAAGGTGTGACTGCAAAGGTTGACGGTATTCCGGTAGCGGCAGGTAATGCCAAACTTATGAAATATCTGAATGTGGAATACAGTGAATGTGAAGAAACAGGTACAATCGTTCACGTTGCGGTGGACGGTAAGTATGCGGGAGATATCCTGATCTCAGACAAATTAAAAACTGCATGCAAAAGAAGCAATCAGAGATCTGAAAAAGCAGGCATCACCAAGACCGTAATGCTGACCGGTGATATGAAGCGTGTGAGATAAGGTTGCAGAAGAACTGGGAATCGGAGAAGTGTACAGTGAGCTTCTTCCTGCAGATAAGGTTGCGAAGGTAGAACAGCTTCTGAGTCAGAAATCAGAGAAAGAAAAGCTTGCGTTCGTCGGAGACGGAATCAATGATGCGCCGGTACTGTCGAGAGCAGATATCGGAATTGCCATGGGTGCACTCGGATCAGATGCAGCAATCGAGGCAGCAGACGTTGTCCTGATGGACGATGATCCGAAGAAGATCGTAAAAGCAATCAAGATTTCCAGAAAATGTATGCGCATCGTATATGAGAATATTTACTTTGCCCTTGGAATCAAGGCAGTCTGCCTGATCCTGGGAGCACTCGGAATTGCGAATATGTGGATGGCAATCTTCGCTGATGTCGGAGTTATGGTCATTGCTGTATTGAATGCAATCCGCGCATTATTTGTGAAAAACTTATAGAAAAGGCTGGTGGGCAGATGGCAAAATTAGAAGAAGGAATGGAAGTATGCGAATCATGTGAGGTACATGAGAATCTTCTGAAGATCGTAAATGAAAAGATGCCGGAGGAAGAGGAATTATATGATCTGGCAGAACTGTTCAAGGTTTTTGGGGATTCTACAAGAATAAGAATTCTGTTCGTGCTGTTTGAAGCGGAGGTGTGTGTGTGCGATCTTGCAGAGGCACTGAATATGACACAGTCTGCAATTTCCCATCAGCTTAGAATCCTGAAGCAAAACAAACTGGTGAAGAACCGACGAGAGGGGAAAGTCCATTTTTTATTCTCTGGCAGATGATCATGTGCGGACGATTATCAATCAGGGAAGAGAGCATATAGAAGAAGATTTATATTGAAAAGAAGAAAACTGTATCAGACGATAAAAAGTCTGATACGGTTTTTTTTATATCGCCAATATACAAGAGAAACTTTTGAAATTGTAGATGAATTAGACTAAAGTATGAAAAACAGTCTATTTACTGACTGAATTATCAGAAATTAACAAAAATAAAACAAAATGCGTTTAATATTACACTGTGTTATATTTGTATAAAAAAACTTAATATTTTATATTGACAATTTAATAACCATCTTTTACACTATGGTTACAAGGTATTCATTTCTAATTAATTTCGATATTCGAATGGAGGTTTTGATATGGAACAGAAACAAGAAAAATTTAGTACCATAGGTTACATAGCCGCCGCGTTAGGTATGTGTATTGGTACTGGTAATGTATGGCGATTCCCACGAGTGTGTGCGGCAAACGGTGGTGGAGCATTTATCATAGCATGGACGATTGCAATGCTGGTATTTGCAGTACCGCTCCTTTCCACAGAGATGGCATTCGGTAAAAAGACGAGACTTGGATGTATCGGTACTTTTCGTGATGCAGGTGGAAAGAAATATACATGGATGGGATTCTTTGTAGCAGCAGTATGTTTCTTCCTGATGAGTTATTATTGTGTACTTCAGGGATATTGTATGAAATACGCAGTTAATTGTTACTTCAGCATTTAAACCGAATCTATCAACAGAGACGACATCGGCAATGTGGACAGCATTTACAGATTCACAGGCACAGGTTATTTTATTCCATGCGATCGGATTTGCACTTGCATGTTTCATCGTTTATCAGGGAATTGCAGGTGGAATTGAAAAATTCTGTAAAGTAGCGATACCGGCACTGTTTATCATCCTTGTAGGATTAGCAATTTACGCAGTTACATTAGATGGAGCAAATCAGGGACTTCAGTATCTCTTTACTGTTAAGAAAGAGTACATTTTAAGTCCGAATACATGGATTCAGGCCTTCATCCAGGCAGCATGGAGCACCGGAGCCGGATGGGGATTCATTATTACATATGCGAACTACGTAGGAGAAGAGGAAGATGTTCCGACAAGCTGTCTGATCATGGGACTTGGTGATAACCTTGGAGCAATCCTCTCGGCACTGGTAGTTATCCCGGCAATCTGCGCACTTTCAGCTACACCGGAAGCAGGAATGAAGCGCTCAGTCAGGGAAACTTCGGACTTACATTTATTTACATTTATCAGTTATTTACAACAATCCCGGGCGGAAGATTCATTTCCTTTATCTTCTTTGGATTACTTGCAATTGCAGCAATCACATCACTGTTCTCTATGATCGAAGTTGGAGTAAAATGTGTTGTTGACCTTGGATTGCCGCGGAAGAAAGCAGTTGTCAGTGTCTGCTTCGCAGGATTCTTAGTAGGATGCTTCTCATGCTGGTCACTGGTTAACATTGATAATCAGGACTGGGTATGGGGAATCGGACTTCTGGTAAGTGGTGCCTTTATCGCAATCCTTGCTTGGAAATATGGTGTGGAAAAAATTACGTACACAGGAAGTAAATGCAAAAGGTGCAGATGTACATCTTCCAAAAGCATATTATACCGGATGTATGTATCTGATTCCGGTTTTGGTAGTGATCATGGTGGTTTACTGGTTATTACAGACAAAGGAATGGTTCCCGGATACCTGGCTGAATCCGTTTATTATTCAGGATAACACAGGAACTGTATTACTTCAGTTCGGAGTAGTGATCCTTGTAGGTCTTGCACTATCCAAGTTCTTTAATACAAAGACTGCAAGGGGAGCTATGAAAGATAACAAAGCTGCAAAATAATAGTAGAAAGAAGGTATGAACTATGACGATAGATGCAATTATTATGATGGTGATTACACTTGTTGGATATATTGGCGGATTTAGTTATTTCATGATACGTGTATTTAAAAAAAAGAAAGAAGTAAATCCAAAGAGTAGCTATCGAATGAGGAAGGAATAAAGGATAGTATGATAGATTAGACGACGTTCTGATTGAAATGAATACATAACCGAACAGACCGGAGCCGGATTCTTGTCAGATGTGACAGGATTCCGGCTCCGGTCTGTTATTTGGATGCTTGACAGATCTGTGAATAAGAGGTAAAATACATATACCCGGTAAGGGTATGAGAACTGAGAAGGAGAAGATATATGGAGGATAAAAATATAGACAAAGGATGCTGTTGCCACACGTCCAAGCATCGTTCGGAAAAAAGAATACAAAGATCTGATGAACCGCTTAAGCCGGATAGAAGGACAGGTGCGAGGAATCAAGGGGATGCTGGAGAAGGATGCCTATTGTCCGGAGATCCTGGTACAGGTGTCGGCAGTGAATGCGGCATTGAACAGCTTCAATAAAGTATTACTGGCGAATCATATCCGCACCTGTGTGGCGGATGATATCAGAGAAGGAAAAGATGAGACGGTTGATGAGTTGGTAAAGGTTCTGCAGAAACTGATGCGGTAAACAATAAGAAATAAGATGACAGGAGGAGGAACAGACAACGATGATACAATATATTGTAACCGGTATGAGCTGCGCAGCCTGCAGCGCAAGAGTGGAAAAAAGCAGTTTCAAAAGTACCGGGGGTAACATCCTGCTCAGTGAGTCTCCTTACAAACTCTATGGGAGTAGACGGCACTGCAAAGGAACAGGAGATCATTAAGGCAGTCAAAGATGCCGGATATGGAGCGTCAAAAAAGGAGAAGGAGCAGCGAAGGCGCAGCCGGCACAGGCTTTGGCCGGAGAGGATATGCTAAAAAGACAGAGAGACGCCGGTACTAAAGAGACGTCTGATCGCATCGATGGGATTCCTGATCGTCCTGATGTATTTCTCCATGGGTCATATGATGTGGGGATGGCCGGTTCCGGGATTCATGAAAGATAATCATGTAATGATGGGGCTGCTGCAGATGCTTCTGACGATTGCAGTCATGGTGATCAACCAGAAGTTTTTCATCAGTGGATTCAAAGGAATGATCCACAGAGCACCGAATATGGATACCCTGGTGGCACTTGGATCCGGAGCGTCTTTTTGTATACAGTACGTATGCACTGTTTGCAATGACAGATGCGCAGATGCGTGGGGATATGGATGCAGTAATGTCTTATATGCATGATTTTTATTTTGAATCAGCAGCTATGATCCTTGCACTGATCACAGTCGGAAAGATGCTGGAGGCAAGATCCAAAGGAAAGACGACCGATGCATTAAAAGGACTGATGAAGCTTGCGCCAAAGACAGCGGTTGTGATCCGTGGAGAAAAAGAAGTACAGGTATCGATCGAACAGGTACAAAAGGGAGATTGCTTTGTTGTAAAACCGGGAGAGAATATTCCGGTTGACGGAGAAGTCATAGAAGGAAACAGTGCAGTCAATGAATCTGCTCTTACAGGTGAAAGTATTCCGGTAGATAAGGCTGTCGGTGATAAGGTATCAGCCGCAACCGTAAATCAGTCCGGATATCTGAAGTGCCGTGCGACCAGAGTCGGCGAGGATACGACACTTTCGCAGATTATTCAGATGGTAAGTGACGCGGCTGCAACGAAAGCACCGATTGCAAAGATTGCGGATCGGATATCGGGAGTATTTGTGCCAACGGTTATTACGATTGCAGTGATCACAATTATTGTATGGCTGATCGCAGGACAGAGTATTGGTTTTGCGTTATCCAGAGGAATTGCGGTGCTGGTGATCAGCTGTCCATGTGCGCTTGGACTTGCAACACCGGTAGCAATTATGGTCGGAAATGGAATGGGAGCCAGAAATGGTATTATGTTCAAGACAGCAGTTTCACTGGAAGAGACTGGAAAGATGCAGATTGTTGCGCTGGATAAGACCGGCACGATTACAAGTGGAGAACCGAAAGTGACAGATATCATTCCGGCAGCGGGAGTGACAGAAGATACCTTATTAAAATATGCGTATGCATTGGAGAATAAGAGTGAACATCCACTGGCAAGAGCAATCCTTGAAAAATGCAAAAAGAGGAAAATGCAGGCATCGAAGAAGTTACCGGATTCCAGGCCCTTCCGGGTAACGGTTTGACAGCCATACTGGATGGTCATACATTATATGGAGGGAATCATACATTTATCAGCAGTAAGGTATCCGTTGATGGAGATATCCAGAAGAAGGCAGAGAAACTTGCCGAAGCAGGTAAGACACCATTATTCTTTGGAAATGAAGACCGTTTATTAGGTGTAATTGCAGTGGCGGATGTCATCAAAGAAGACAGCCCGCAGGCGATCAAAGAATTACAGAACATGGGAATCCATGTAGTCATGCTGACCGGAGATAACGAACGTACTGCAAAAGCCATCGGACAGCAGGCCGGAGTTGATGAAGTGATTGCAGGCGTACTTCCGGAAGGAAAAGAGCAGGTGATCCGTAAGCTGAAAGAAAAAGGAAAAGTTGCGATGGTCGGAGACGGTATCAACGATGCGCCGGCACTTACAAGAGCCGATATGGGTATTGCGATCGGAGCCGGAACGGATGTTGCGATCGATGCGGCAGATGTTGTGCTGATGAAGAGCCGGTTAAGCGATGTACCGGCAGCAATCCGTATGAGCCGTGCGACGCTCCGTAATATTCACGAGAATCTGTTCTGGGCATTCTTCTATAATATTATCGGAATCCCGCTTGCGGCTGGTGTGTGGTATCCGCTGTTCGGGTGGAAATTAAATCCGATGTTCGGTGCGGCAGCCATGAGTTTATCAAGCTTCTGCGTAGTATCGAACGCATTGAGATTGAATCTTTTTAAGATGTATGATGCATCAAAAGATAAAAAATTAAAAGCCAAAAAAGAAAAAAAAGAGATCCAAGAAGGAGGACAAGACAATGAAAAAAATAATGCATATTGAGGGAATGATGTGTGGACACTGTGAGGCAGCTGTAAAGAAAGCACTGGAAGCACTTCCACAGGTAGATGAAGCGGTTGTAAGCCATGAGGCAGGAACAGCAGAGCTGACATTAAATGCAGAGATCGCAGATGATGTGCTGAAGAAGACAGTAGAAGACAAGGATTATACGGTGACATCTGTGGAATAATCTATGATTTCATATATACAGGGTATACTTTTTAGTTGAAGCATCCAAAGAACACTGCTATACTTAATTATAAGTATCATAACGAGGAAGGAACGAAAGTTAATGAGAAAGAGTGGAATGTTAATGCCGGTCTCTGCACTTCCGGGGGCATATGGAATCGGATGTTTTTCAAAAGAAGCGTATGAATTTGTAGATATATTAAAAGAAGCAGGACAGAAATTGTGGCAGATCCTGCCGCTTGGACAGACAGGATACGGTGATTCACCGTATCAGTCTTTTTTTCAACATTTGCGGGAAACCCGTATTTTATCGATCTGGAGACGCTGATCGAGGATGAACTTCTGACGAAAAAGAAGAGTGTGACCAGGCAGATTTCGGAGAGAATGAAGAAGAAATCGATTATGAAAAAAATATATAATGCAAGATTTAAAGTATTAAAGCATGCATATAAAAGAGCCAAAAAAAGAACGGATTGATGGAAAGTAAGGCATACCGTACTTATCTGGAAGAAGAAAAAGCATGGCTTGCGGATTATGCATTGTATATGGCAGTGAAAGATTCATTTGACGGAAAAAGCTGGGATCAGTGGGAGGAAGACATCAGGCTGCGTAAGCCAGAAGCAATTGCGGCATATCAGGAACAATTAAGTGCAGAGATTGATTTTTTATGAATTTCTGCAGTATCTGTTTGCCGGACAGTGGGCCGGACTGAAAGCATATGCCAATGAACAAGGCATTGAGATTATCGGGGATATCCCGATCTATGTAGCATTTGACAGTGCAGATACCTGGGCGAATCCGAAGCTGTTCCAGTTAGATGAAGAGAATCTGCCGGTTGCGGTAGCGGGATGTCCACCGGATGCATTTTCGGCAACCGGGCAGCTGTGGGGGAATCCATTGTATGCATGGGATTACCATAAGAAGACAGGCTATGACTGGTGGATGAAGCGGGTGGCCTGCTGCTTTAAATTATATGACATCATCCGTATCGACCATTTCCGTGGGTTTGATGAATATTATGCAATCCCGTATGGAGATGAGACGGCAGAGAATGGTGAATGGATGCCGGGACCGGGCATGGATCTGTTCCGTACGATGAAGGAAACATTAGGTAACCTTCCAATCATTGCGGAAGATCTGGGATTCCTGACGGATACGGTGAGACAATTGTTAAAAGACAGTGGTTATCCGGGAATGAAAGTACTGGAATTCGCATTTGTGGCCGGAGAGGACAGTGATTATCTTCCACATAATTATGATAAAAACTGTGTAGTTTATACGGGAACCCACGATAACGATACCCTTCAGGGATGGTATCAGACACTTTCCGAAGAAGATAAAGAGATGACAAAGGAATATCTGAATAATCCATACACTCCGGATGAAGAAGTGCACTGGGATTTCATAAGTCTGGCGATGAGAAGTGTGGCAGATACGTGCATCATTCCGGTACAGGATTTTCTGGGACTTGGTAATAAGGCAAGAATTAATATGCCATCTACACTCGGCGGCAACTGGATGTGGAGAATGAAAAAAGGCGCATTTACAGATGAACTGATCAAGAAGATCAGAAAAATGACAGAAGTCTGCGCAAGATAAAGATAACAGAAAACAAAAAAAACACAATATTCAAACGAAGGATTCACTGAGAAGGGAATGGAAACGTTTTGGATATTGTGTTTTTTTCTTTTTTGTTTTGTATATGCCAAAACCTCTGATTTTTCATAAAAGTATAATTTTTGACATAAAATGTATGATTTTTTGCATAACGGATATGATTTTTGGTAAAGAAAAAAGTATAAAAAAATTATAGAATGAGACTGTAATATGTTAAGATGGTATTAATAAAAGGTATGAGGTGTACTATGGGGTTGTTAAAACTGGTGATCGTAGATGATGAGCCGATCCTGCTGGAGGGTCTGGTAAAGACGTATGACTGGAACGGTATGGGATATGAGGTGGTTGGTTTTGCGCAGAGCGGAGAGCAGGCGTTAAAGGTAATACGTGAAAAAAAACCACACGTAGTGCTGACAGACATCAGGATGAAACAGATTTCCGGACTTATGGTAATGGAAGAAATCAAGAAAGAGAACCCGGAATGTCAGTTCGTGGTATTAAGTGCATACAGGGATTTTGAATATGCGAAGAAGGCATGTGATCTGGGGGCATTCGCATATCTTCTGAAGCCGATCGAAGATGAAAAATTACAAGCGACGATGACAGATGTCGGTAAAATCTGTGAAGATCAGATCAGAAATGAGGAGAAGTATGACCGCTGGGAGAGACTTCTGAAAAAGGACGGAGATGGATTTTTGCAGGTTGTCGTGCAAAAATATGTCCAGAACCGGCTGCCGGAAGAAAAAAGTAGATGAAGTCTTCCATACGCTGCAGGATGTCATGAAGGAAGGAGACCGGTTTATTACAGTATATGCAGATCTTGATCTGGCCTATAAGATTACCAATGAACTGGAATATGAAGCTTCGAGATTTTCCATGGTCAGAATGATTGAAGAAAAGATCGCAGAGAGATTCACATACTGGAAATTCGAAAGTGAAGAAGGACATCGTACATTTATTGTAAAGACGCAGGAGAACACAGCGGTACATGAGCTGAAAGAACTACTGGAAGAGGTAAAAAAGAAGAGAACAGCCCGGTTATTGCAGCAATATCCAAACCATATAAAGGGATCCGCGGAATCAGAAGAAGTTTCGAAGAAGCGCAGAGATTGTTCGCTGTTACAAATGCATCCGGAGCGGGAGTATTTACAATCCCGGAGACTGTTGAAGAAAAAAAGAGGAAAGCCCATATCCGGCGGAGGCAGAGATGATGGTGGTCAACAGCGTGCGGAAGAACGACGCCGTACAGTTAAAGCAGGCATTTGTACATTTTATTTACCAACTGCCACACAAAAGAAGAACTGCAATGCCAGTATATGCACAAGATCATGGTAAAGACAGAATTCATGTTAAAAGACAGTTACGGGATGGACGAATCACTGAATCAGCAATTTGAAAATTATTATTCGAATATGAGAAACTTAAAGGCGGCAAAAAGCGGTGGATGTCTGTTACAAGATTCTGGGAACTGCTATTGAAAAAAGACTGGAAAATGCAGAGAAGAAAGAGAATAAGGGATCAAAAGAATACATTGCAGCGGCTGTGGCATATATATATGAACATCTGGATAATGAAGATCTTTCGATTGTATCAGTGGCGACACATGTATATCTGAATCCGGTATATTTTGGACGGGTATTCAAGAATACCTTTCATATGACATTCAAACAATATCTGCTGCAGCGTAGAATGGAGCTGGCAAAGAGACTGCTGGAAGACGGAAGAACCAGTATCGGTAATATCTGCGAGCAGGTCGGAATCAGTAATCCATCTTATTTTTCGCATTTGTTTAAAGAATATACAGGACAGCTTCCGAGAGATTACAAAAGGGAATATGAAGTATGAAAAAAAGTAAAATGTCAGGAATCCAGAAAAAATATCTGAAGTATATGTGTACGCTTCTGATACTGGCACTGGTTCTTTCCAGCATCTGTGTATGGACTTATGTCAGACGGAATATGACAGATGTGATTGTGGATAAGTATGAATTCATGAATGAAAAGATGGGGATAGCCCTGGATAATCTCTACCGGAAGACGGATGCCGTGACAGCAGAGATCATCCTGGAAAATGATGTGCAGAAGAGTCTGAAGAATAAAGAACTGCAGGAAGTAGAGAAGAATGCACTGAGCAAATATTTTGCATATATAGATCTGAATCATGTCGCTGATTACTGCTACATTGATAATAAAAAAGAAATGTTTACGAAAAATCCTATTCCCAGATTGGTTATTCGGATTTTCAAAGCAGCGGTCTGCGTGAGAAAAAATGGGGGATGAGTATGCGAAGACGCAGTGGATCTGGACCCGGGATTACCTGTTTGGTACGGGGGGATGAAGCATTGTTTATCGGAAGATATGTGAATAGTATGGATTACGCACACGAACCTGGAGTCGTGTATCTGAAGATGAACCAACAGTTTCTGGAAAGTGTTATGGATAAAGACAGGAAGATTGCAAAAGATGTTGCAGTGGGAATCATAAGTCCGGAAGGAAAGACTTGCATCCGGCAGGAACCGGAAGATCTCAGTATCGGAAAAAAGGACAATGAAGAAGATTACGGAACTGACCAGAACGAAAAAATCCGGTGTGATCGTGCGGGGAAAAAAGATAGAAGGCGGGATTTTACAGGCATACCGGCAGGAAGAGACAGGGATGGTGATCTTTACACTGGTGCCGGATATGGTATTGAATCAGGGAATGACGCAGATATTGATCGTATTACTCACTATCTATGCGGTGATCGCAGTGCTGGCGTTTGTATTAAGTCTTTATGCATCACAGACATTTACCCGGCCGATCAGACAGATCAGTGATGCCATGACAAGTTTTGATGGAAATGATTTTACACATACCATTCAGATCCATACGGACACAGAACTGGATAAGATCGGGCATGCCTATAACGAGATGTTAAAGAATATCGAAGAGTTCCAAAACGAGGTCAAGAATCAGCAGAAAGAACTAAGAATTAGTGAGATGAATACGCTGATCAGCCAGATTAATCCGCATTTTCTCTATAATACCCTGGATACCATCTATATGCTGGCGCGGATCAACGGGGAAGAGAAGACGATGAAGATGATACAGGCACTGTCAAAGTATCTGCGTCTGTCACTGAGCAAAGGCCGTGAGATTGTGACAGTAGAAGACGAGCTGGAAAATGTAAAAAGTTATATGGAGATCCAGCAGATCCGCAATGAGAATCTGTTCCACTATGAGATCGAATGTGGAGAAGAATTGAAAACAAGGTGGATATTAAAGCTGATCCTACAGCCAATTGTGGAAAATGCAGTCAAATATGGATTTTGTGATATCTTCGAAGGCGGTCTGATAAGGATCAGTGTCACCGAACAGGCCGGACAGCTTACATTCAGTGTCTATAATAACGGAACTCCGATGGAAGAGCAGATGGCGGAGAAGTTAAACGGACTGTCAGAGATACCGGTGTCAAAAATGAAAGACAGTTTTGAAGACAAAAAACATGGTTATGGTGTGATAAATATTATTACGCGACTGCGGTTAAAGTATGGGGAGGATGTGAGAGTTTTCTATGAATCGGATACAAATGGAACCGTCTGTGTTATCCAGATCCCGGATGACGGGAAAGAAAACAGTGAACAGTAGACGGATTATGGCAGCAGTGATGGTGATCGTCATGCTGGCAGCACTGACCGGCTGTGCGGGAAAAAGAGAATACACAGACCAGAAAAAAGAATAAAGTAGTAGAGATCCCAATGATCCTTACCGTAGATTCCAGTACCGGTAATAAGAATGAAGAGGAAGTGGTGGAGCGGTTCAACAGGGCATACAAAGGGAAGTATCATATAGATGTGGACTGGGTGATGGAGACAGAGGAAGAATACCGGAAGAATCTGAAACGTATGAATGTGACAGATGAATTACCGGCTATTATCACTGATCTGCGTATGCTTCCGTCTTTCTATCAGATGATGATCAAGAAAGGCAGGATTGAGGACCTGACACCTACATTAATGAAGATCAGGAATGGAAAGATATGATCGAACCGTCAGTAATGGAATCGGTCCGGGAAGAGGATGGAAAGATTTATCTGGGTCCGGTCAGCACGGCGGCATTCGCCTGTTCAGGGGTTTTCTGGAACCGGGAGTTATTTGAACAGGCAGGAATCAGCAGATTTCCTGAGACATGGGAGGAGAGTTCTGGAAATGTTGTGAGAAACTGAAAGCAGCAGGGATCACGCCGCTTGCCCTGCATACGGAAGGAACAGCATGGGCCGCAATGCTGCTTGCAACAGCAGAAGTAGCAGGAAGTGAAGAAGGTGCGGCATTCATGAAGCAATTATATCCGGATACCTATCAGAATGAACCGGGGCTGGAGATAGCCGGTACATTAAAAAAATTATTCAATATACGACCCAGGATGCATTGCATAATGATTTTGACGTAGCTTATGATAATTTCGTGGCAGGAAATGCAGCGATGATACCTAATGGTTACTGGATGATTGATAAGATTCCGGAGGAAATGCAGAAAAAAGTATGTTTTTCTACATTTCCGGAAAATAAACTGATAGGCTCACCGGAGACATTCGGCTGGGCAGTTGTATCAACTTATAGTGAAAAGGTGAAAAAAGGAGCAGTTGAGTTCCTCAAATTCAGAACGAAATTGAATAAAGAACAGAAAGAAGAATTGCTGAACAGCAGTACAAGACAGGAAGGAACGCTGTTGGATGATTATCTGAAAGGCTTATACGGGAAATCCACAGATCGTACCGAATTATCAGGTGAAGTGGAATTCACTGCTGCAGGAGAATGTACTGGGAGAATGTCTGGCGGAACTGGTACAGAGAAAGAAAACGGAGCAGGAATGCACGCAGGCAGAAGACGAAAGCATCCGGCAGTTTGAAGAAGAACAATAGATATGTTTTTTTGTTATATCAGGTTGTTTTATTGATACAGGGTTTGAGCGCATTTCTGTTAATATAATGACAACAAGAGAAACGAAGGTTTCAAAAAAAAGAAAGGCGAGGGAAATGAATTATGAAAATGCGTAAAGTTGTATCAGCAATGCTGGTAGCAGCCATGGCAACAGGAATGGTTGCAGGATGTGGAAGCTCTTCTGACAGCAAGTCAGACAAGAAAGACGCAAAAGGAAAAGTATACTACTTAAACTTCAAACCAGAACAGGATGAGCAGTGGCAGGATCTGGCAAAAAGAGTATACAAAAAGAAACAGGAGTGGATGTAACAGTAGTTACAGCAGCATCCGGAGAATACGAAAAGACATTAAAATCTGAGATGGCTAAGAGCAATGCACCGACACTGTTCCAGGTAAATGGACCGGTTGGCCTTAAAAACTGGAAAGATTACTGCTACGATCTGAAAGATTCTGATGTTGCAAAACAGCTGACAAGTGATGATTTCGCACTGATGGACGGCGACAAGATGTCAGGAATCGCATACGTAATAGAAAGCTACGGAATCATTTACAACAAAGAACTGTTAAAGAAAGCAGGATACTCAGCTGATGATATCACTAACTTTGACAGCTTCAAGAAAGTTGTAGAAGATATCACAGCAAATAAGGACAAACTTGGATTCTCCGCATTTACTTCCGCTGGTATGGACGGATCCTCTGACTGGAGATTCAAGACACATCTGGCAAATCTTCCAATCTACTATGAATACAAAGATGAAGGAATCGATAACACAGATGCGATCAAAGGAACATACCTTGATAACTACCGTCAGATCTGGGATCTCTACATCAACAACGCTACCTGCAAACCAACAGAACTTTCTACAAAGACAGCTGACGATGCAACAGCAGATTTCGTAACAGGTGATGCAGTCTTCTACCAGAATGGTACATGGGAATATAACAACATCAAAGACGTCGGAGATGACAATCTTGGAATCCTTCCAATCTACATCGGTGTAGAAGGCGAAGAAGATCAGGGAATCTGTACAGGTACAGAGAACTACTGGTGTGTAAACTCCAAAGCCTGAAGACGACATTCAGGCAACACTTGATTTCATGAACTGGTGTGTAACTTCTGAGGATGGTGTAAAGGCAATGTGCAAAGACATGGGATTCACAATTCCATTTAAGAAGAACCTGAAATCAGACAACGTACTTGTTAATGAAGCAAACAAATATACAGAAGAAGGAAAAGACTCCTGTATCATGGAACTTCTCAACAATGCCATCTGAAGAGTGGAAGAACGGAGTGGGTTCTGCACTGACAAGTTACGCAGCAGATCCGACAGATGCAAACTGGGCAAAAGTTGCAACAGCATTCGTTGACGGATGGGCAAAAAAGAAGCTGCAGCAGCAAAATAAAAATAAAAATGTAACAATCAAAATAGTTATATGAAGTGAGTAGTGGCGGGCGGTTGCAAGAAACACCCGCCGCTTTTACGAAAAAGTGCAGGGAAATGAAGCGGAGATTCTCTGCATGGAAGGAGGAATTTATTATGGAAAAAATCCATCAAACGTTATATGCCGATTTTCGTGCTTCCAACGTTTTTTTGCATTTATTCTTGGCTTTATCGTTCCTTTTATTATGGGAATCTGGCTTTCATTTTGTAAATTTACAACCGTAACAGACGCGAAATTCGTAGGATTTTCAAATTACATAGAAGCACTGAAAGATACGGCATTCCGTCATTCATTCTGGTATACCGTACTGTTCGCGATTGCCTCTCTTCTGATCATTAACATCATAGCATTTGCACTTGCAATGGCACTGACAAAAAGAAATGCACGGAACAAATGTCTTCCGTACGGTCTTCTTCATGCCGAACCTGATCGGTGGTATCGTACTTGGATATATCTGGCAGCTGATCTTTAACGGAGTTCTTTCCAGATATGGTACCGCACTTGCTCTGAATGAGTGGTATGGCTTCTGGGGACTGATCATTCTGGTCAGCTGGCAGCAGATCGGTTATATGATGATCATCTATATTGCGGGTCTTCAGTCTATTCCTGGTGATATCATTGAAGCAGCAGAGATTGACGGAGCAAATAAGATCCAGACATTATTCAAGGTAACAATCCCGATGATGATGCCATCGATCACGATCTGTATGTTCCTGTCAATTACAAACGGATTCAAGTTATTCGATCAGAACCTGTCCCTGACAGCCGGTGAACCGTCTAAGATGTCTGAGATGATGGCGCTTAATATCTTCAATACGTTCTACGGACGTACCGGATGGGAAGGAGTCGGACAGGCGAAGGCAGTCATCTTCTTTGCAATCGTAGTTGTGATCGGTATGATCCAGTTACGTGCAACACGTTCTAAGGAGGTACAGCAGTAATGAAGAAAAAACAAGTAAATTAAGCTGGTTTGGAACAGGTGCATTTACGATCATCGGTATTGTATATATTATGCCGATCCTGATCGTGCTGATCAACTCATTTAAAAATAAAGTATTTATCAACAAAGAACCATTCAAACTCCCGACAAAGCAGACATGGGTAGGAATCGATAACTTCCTGTCCGCAATTGACAAATATGAACTGCTGAGTGCAGTCGGCTGGACTGTATTTATCACAGTTGGTTCCGTACTTGTGATCCTTGTATGTACTTCTATGTGTGCATGGTATATTACAAGAGTAAACAGTAAGTTTACAAAACTGTTATATTTACTCTGCGTATTTTCCATGGTTGTTCCGTTCCAGATGGTTATGTTCACCTTATCGCTGGTAGCTGAGCGTACCGGTCTTCGTACACCTTGGGGAATCATTATCATTTACCTCGGATTTGGTGCAGGTCTTGCAGTATTCATGTTCTGCGGATTTGTAAAATCCATTCCACTGGAAATTGAAGAAGCAGCAATGATCGACGGATGTACACCACTTCGAACCTTTTTCTCTGTTGTACTTCCGATCATGAAGCCGACATACATTTCCGTAGGAATCCTGGAGACGATGTGGATCTGGAACGACTTCCTGCTTCCATACCTGGTACTGGATCTGAATAAGTATAAGACAATCTCAATTGCGATCCAGTATATGAAGGGAAGTTACGGCCGTGTAGATATGGGTGCTGTTATGGCAGCGCTGATCCTTGCGGTAATCCCGGTAGTTATCTTCTATCTGGCTTGCCAGAAGCATATTATCAAAGGTGTTGCAGCCGGAGCTGTAAAAGGTTAATAAGAACAAAAAAGAAGAGATTTGGCATTTGGATATGTCAGATCTCTTTTGTGAATATGTAAAAAAGTATATAAGAAAAAAGTTGACAGCGGTGGAGAATGAAGATATCACTTGACATTTTTCACTTATTTTTTAAAAATATAGTGAGAGATGAAGAGGAGTAGTTTTTATTATGAATTCAAATTTTGAATATTACAAAATATTTTATTATGTAGCAAAATATGAAAATCTTACCAAGGCGGCAACGGTACTGAAGACCAGCCAGCCGGCAGTCACGCGTACCATACACAAACTGGAAAATGAACTTGGCTGCCGCTTATTTACGAGGAGTAAGACCGGAATGCAGCTAACTCCGGAAGGCCGGACATTTTATGGATATGTAGCGGCAGGATGTGCCCAGTTTTTCAAAGGAGAGAATGATCTGAGTAATCTGATCTCGCTGGAGAACGGAACGATCTATATCAGCGCTACGGAGACGGCACTTCACTGTTATCTTTTTCAGGCAATGGAAGAATTCAACAGCCTGTATCCGAATGTGAGGTTTAAGATTCTGAATAACAGTACGACAGAGTCTGTGAATGCAGTAAAAGAAGGAAAAGTAGACCTTGCATTTGTATCGGCGAACCTTCAGGTAGCAAAACCTCTTCGGATGAAGATTCTGAGAAAATATCATGATATCCTGATCAGTGGAAACAGATTTGGAGAATTAAAGGATGATGGGAAAGAGGTTTCACTTAAGGAACTGGTGTCCTATCCGTGGATCAGTCTGACTGCAGAGACGATTACCAGACGTTTTCTAAATGAATATTTTGAAAAGAACAGTCTGACATTTACACCGGATAGGGAGCTTGCAACGACGGATATGATACTTCCGGCGGTAAAGGCACAATCTGGGACTTGGTTTCATCCCGGCAGAATTTGCAGATTCGGAACTTAAGTCCGGACAGGTATTTGAGATCAAAGTGAAAGAAAAAGCTGCCGGAACGTAATATCATACTGATCTACGACATGGAATATCCGCAAAGTATCGCGGCAAAAAGAATTTCAGAAATTCCTGAAAGAAAAAGAAATGTAAAAACCCGGAAGCTTACATAAATTCGGATGATCAATAATGATCAGATAAAAGATAAAGGTATCGAATTGGAGTAAAATATTGTAAGCTTCCAGGCTTTTATTATATTAAAACAAACTAATCAATAGAGGACTTTTTATTTATGCCACTCCCAGTTTCGAATCTCTTCCAGATCCTGTCCATATTCGGCAATGTACTGTTTGTGCTCAACCAGCTTATCGTTCATCTTCTGGATCAGGAATGATCCCTTGTTTCCAAGCTGTGGAAGATGCATGATAGCATCTTTTACAAGATTGAAACGGTCAATCTGGTTCTGTACACGCATATCGAATGGTGTAGTAATAGTACCTTCTTCCTGATATCCGTGAACAGAGATATTGTGGTTGTGACGCTCATAAGTAAGCTCATGGATCAGTGTTGGATATCCATGGAATGCAAAGATGACAGGTTTATCTTTTGTGAAGATTGCATCATATTCTGCATCACTTAAGCCGTGTGGATGTTTGTGATCTGATTCCATCTTGAACAGGTCGACAACGTTAACAACACGGATCTTAAGTTCTGGCATTTCATCACGAAGAATTGTAACTGCAGCCATTGTTTCAAGAGTTGGTGTATCACCGCAGCAGGCCATAACAACATCTGGTTCTTCACCACAGTCGTTACTTGCCCAATCCCAGATACCAATACCCTGTGTGCAGTGCTTAACAGCCTGTTCCATGGTCAACCACTGGCAGCTTGGATGTTTGGAAGCTACAATTGCATTGACATAGTTCTTACTCTTGATGCAGTGGTCGAAGCAGGATAATAAGCAGTTAGTATCCGGTGGGAGATACATGCGAACTACGTCTGCTTTTTTTTTAGCGATATGGTCAAGGAATCCTGGATCCTGATGTGTAAATCCGTTGTGGTCCTGCTGCCATACGTTGGATGTCAGGATGAAGTTCAAGGATGCGATAGGACGTCTCCAGGTAAGCTGATTGCAAACTTTCAGCCATTTTGCATGCTGGGCAGCCATGGAGTCAACGATACGGATAAAAGCTTCATAGCTAGCGAAGAAGCCATGACGACCTGTTAACAGGTAACCTTCCAGCCATCCTTCACACATATGCTCACTGAGCATACTGTCCATAATACGTCCGTCTCTTGCAAGACAATCGTCTGTGTCAAAGAAGTCCGGCATTCCAGTCACGGTTCTGTGTTTCAAATACTTTGTACAGACGGTTGGACATACTTTCATCTGGTCCAAAGATACGGAAGTTCTTGTTTTCTTCATTCAGTTTGAAGATGTCGCGGATGTATCCACCAAGTTCGATCATATCCTGAGCTTTTGTCTTACCAGGATCAACTTCGATACCATAAGTACGGAAATCAGGAAGTCTTAAGTCTTTTAATAATAATCCACCATTTGCATGTGGGTTAGCTCCGAGACGGGCATCTCCCTTAGGAGCAAGTTCCGCAAGTTCTGGGATCAGGTGTCCGTTTTCATCGAAGAGTTCTTCCGGATGATAGCTTTCCAGCCACTCTTTTTAAGAGTTCCAGATGTTCTGGACTTTCCATTGTAAGTGGTACCTGATGTGCACGGAAAGAACCTTCAATCTGATGTCCATCTACAACCTTTGGTCCAGTCCATCCCTTAGGAGTACGAAGGATGATCATTGGCCATACCGGACGTTCTGGATTATTGTTCTCACGGGCGTTCTTCTGGATCGCTTTGATTTCTTCGATCACTGTGTCCATTGTTTCAGCCATCTTCTTGTGCATTGTCATCGGATCATCGCCTTCTACGAAGTAAGGTTTCCATCCACATCCTTTGAAGAAGTTCTCAACTTCCTCGTGGGAAATACGAGAGAAGATAGTCGGGTTGCTGATCTTATATCCATTTAAGTGAAGAATAGGAAGTACAGCACCGTCTGTGATCGGGTTCAGGAATTTGTTGGACTGCCATGAAGTAGCTAACGGTCCGGTCTCAGCTTCACCATCACCTACAACAGTAGTTGCAATCAGATCCGGGTTATCAAATACAGCTCCAAAAGCATGAGCGATGGAGTAACCAAGTTCGCCACCTTCATTAATTGAACCCGGTGTCTCCGGTGCACAGTGACTTGGTACTCCACATGGGAATGAGAACTGTTTGAACATTTTCTTCATACCTTCCTCATCCTGGCTGATGTTAGGATAAACTTCACTGTAAGAGCCTTCCAGATAAGTGTTTGCAATCATGAAGTTTCCGCCGTGTCCAGGACCGGAAAGCAGGATCATATCAGGTCATAACGTTTGATGACACGGTTGCAGTGTGCATAAACGAAGTTCTGTCCCGGTACAGTTCCCCAGTGACCAACGATTTTTTTCTTGATCTGATCCATTGCAAGTGGTTTTTTTTAATAATGGATTGTCAAGAAGATATAACTGACCGGCTGACAGATAGTTGGCAGCACGCCAGTAAGCATTCATCTTTTCCGTGTAATCAGCAAAGAAAACAGTGCAGATATCTACAAAGCAGCAAAAGATTCCGCTTACTACATCGGAGCAGTTCATGAAGATGAACCTGCAAACGGTGCAGAACTTGTTAAGATCCTTCTTGATAAAGGCGATCGTAACATCGGTCTTATCGGCTGGGAGCAGGGAGATGCTACATGGCTCGGAAGATGGAAAGGTTACAAAGCCGGAGTTGAAAAATGGAACAAAGAAAACCCAGACGACAAAGCAAAAATTTCTGAGCCACAGTACGCTGGTACAACTTCAGAAGGTGGATCAAAAAGCCGCTGAAGCTTTAATGGCAGCAGATCCTAAGCTTGATGCATTGATCCCAGCTGGTGGTGGTGGAGATCCACTTCAGGGGAGCAATCGCAGCAGTAGAGCGTGCAGGCAAGACCCAGGATATCGATATAGTATCTACAGATTTCCTTCCAGACCTTGGAGAAAGACTTCAGAATGGATCAATGGCCGGTGAATCCGGTGGACACTTCTGTGACCCACTTGATCGCATTCATGATGGTTTACAATGCAGTCAAAGGTAACTACAAAGACTTCGCTGGTAAATTCGAAGATGTTCCATTCCCATACCTGTATGTATCATCAGCAGATGACTATGCAGCATATGAGAAATATTTCGTAGATCAGCTTCCATACACAGACGATGAATTAGTAGCTATGTCTAAAGAAAGTCTGAAAGAGCTGAAAGCAACTGCAGCAAGCGTATCTATCGCTGATGCAGAAAGCCGTGCTGGTAAATAAACCGGACGCAAGATAACAGAAAATGATTTGGGGGGTGACGTCGCAAGAAAGGCGATGCCACCTTCCCTTTTAAAAAAGATAATTAAGAAGAGGTAGATAATATGGGCACTACTAAAAAACTCTCAGGAAAGACAATGGGATATGTAATCCTGATCGGTCTTGTAATTGTTTCCTGGGCAATCTTTAAAATATTGACACCACATAACTTCGGCTCATTTTCCAATATGCTCAATTACTTTCAGGCCAGTCTGATTGCCACTGTTGGTGCGGTTGGTTTCTATTTCGTAATGGTAATGGGAATGTTCGATTTCTCTATTGGTGCAAACATCATGCTTTCCGCAATCGTTGGTTGTGTATTGGCAACAAAATTCAACTTAGGATATTTCGGACTGATCGTCGGAGGTATTCTTACAGGTACAATCGTTGGTTTATTAAACGGAATTTTCTATGTAAAATTAAGAATTCCATCTATGATCGTTACAACAGGTCTGGCGCTTATCTATGAGTCGCTGGCAAACTACATGGCAGGTGGTGTGGAACAGACACTTCCGGCACACTTAAGAGCATTCGGACGTATGCCATGGGATATCATCCTTGCATTGGTAGCATGCGTTGTTGCTTACATATTCTTAAACTACACTAAAATCGGAACTTATACTTATGCAATTGGTAGTGATGAGTTCGTTGCCAAGAACATGGGTATTAATGTTAATAAATACAAGGTACTTGCATTCATCTTAAGTGGTGCGTTCCTTGGAGTAATGGCAATTCTGACAATCAGTTATGGTTCTTCAATGGTAGCGGTTACCGGTATGGCATCTATGAGCCGAAACTTCGTACCGACTATGGGATGTTTCTTCGGTCTGGCATTTAAGAAATATGGTATGCCGCTGCAGGCTATTATCATCGGTGAATTCGTAATCAATATTATTTTCTTCGGTTTCATCGCACTTGGTGCTCCTACAGCGATCCAGGACGTTATTACAGGATTTGCACTGCTGATTATCGTTACTCTGACAACAAAGGTTACAAAAGGCGAGATTGTCAAGTAATAGAAGGAGGCAGACAGCAATGAGTGAAGTGAGATTACAGGTAAAACATGTTTCTAAAAACTTCGGTATTACGAAGGCGTTGAAAGATGTGTCATTTAATATCAATAAAGGTGAGATCCACGCACTGATCGGTGAAAATGGTTCCGGTAAATCTACATTGACAAATATGTTGACAGGAATCTACACACTGGAAAGTGGACAGTTCATTCTGGATGGAAAAGAAGTTCATCCGAAGAACCAGGTAGAAGCAAATGAAGAAGGTATTTCTATCATCGTACAGGAACTTGGAACTCTTTCCGGACTGACGGTAGCAGAGAATATCTTCCTTGGACATGAAGATCAGTTCGTTCATCTGGGGATCAAGAATACCGCAGCAATGAACAAAAAAAGCAAATGAGCTTTTACAATCCTATGGATTTGATAAGATCAAAGCAGGAGATATGATTGATGATTATAATTTCGAAGACCGGAAGCTGGTCGAGATCGTAAAGGCAACCTACTTCAATTCGAAGATCGTTGTCATCGATGAGACGACCACGGCACTTTCCCAGGAAGGACGTGAAGAACTGTACAAACAGATGAATCGTGTCCGTGACAATGGAAATACGGTTATCTTTATTTCCCATGACCTTCCGGAAATTCTCGACAAATCCGATACAATCACAATCCTCCGGGATGGTGTATATATCGATACGGTTAAGAGTGCAGATGTGAACGAGGATGATCTCAAGCGTCTGATGGTTGGACGTGAGGTGACCGGTGATTACTATCGTTCAGACTATGGTGAAAAAAGTATCAGATGAAGTTGTATTATCCGTAAAGAATGTTACAGTTCCAGGACTGATCGAAGATATCAGCTTTGATTTACACAAAGGAGAGATCCTTGGATTCGGTGGTCTGTCAGAATCAGGTATGCATGAGATCGGTAAAGCAATCTTCGGTGCATCTTATGACAGAGAAGGTGAAGTTGTTCTGGCGGACGGAACACAGATCAACGATATTCCGACAGCAATCAAGCACAGCATTGCTTATACATCCAAAGACCGTGACAATGAGTCGGTTGTGCTGAATCAGAGTATCGGTGACAATATCTGCTTACCATCATTAGATGAACTTGCTAATAAAGCACATATATTAAGCGATAAGAAACGTAGAGAGTTTGCCGATAAATATGCAAAACAGATGTCTGTAAAGATGAATGATGTAAACCAGTTCGTTTCAAATCTGTCCGGTGGTAACAAACAGAAAGTTGTTCTTGCAAGATGGATCGGAAAAGATTCTGATATCGTTGTTCTGGACAGCCCTACCCGAGGAATTGATATCAAGGTAAAGCAGGACATCTACCAGCTCATGAACCAGATGAGAAAAGAGGGCAAATCCATCATCATGATCTCGGAGGAGCTGATGGAGCTGATCGGTATGTGCGACCGTATCATTATTATGAAAGATGGAAAAATCAGTGGAGAACTTGAACGTAATCAGAACCTGGATGAAAATGGTCTGATTTCGATGATGGTATAAGGAGGCAACTATGGGAAGTCAAGTAAGTGCAAAAACAAACGATAAGGAGCAGCAGCTTAAGAAAGCGTCTAAGATGGCGATGGTTCGTGCGCTCCTGCCAATCGTAGGATTGGTTGTTATTTTCCTGCTGTTCAATGTCCTGACAGATTTCCGTATGATGGGAAATATGTCACTGGCATTTTCGCAGGTATATGTTACAATGATTGCAGCTATGGGCGTGTTCTTCATTATGACAATGGGCGGCCTGGACTTTTCTCAGGGATCTATCCTTGGAATTGCTTCAATTGTTGTATGTATTCTTTCAAAACATGGAATTGCAATTGCAATTCTTGGTGGTATTGCATCAGGTGCGATCATCGGTGCGATCAACGGATACTTCTACGTATACCGTAAGATCAAATCATTCATTGTTACAATTTGTACCATGTTCTTATTCCGTGGATTTATCAAATATATGACAACGAATGCACCTGTTTCCGGTTCTGCAACATTGATCAATTATGACAGTACAGGATTCAAAGTGGCTTGTACAGTAGTTGTTCTGGTTATTGGATTTATCGCATTCCGTTATACAAAATTCGGAACATATTTAAAAGCGATCGGAGCTGGTGAAAAAGCAGCAATGTTCTCAGGAATCCGTACAGACAGAATGAAATTCCTCATGTATGTACTGGCAGGTGCACTGACAGGATTTGCAGCATTTATCAACGTTATCAAGGTCGGATCTGTTACATCTTCCGGTGGTAACCAGTTAGAGACACAGATCCTGATCGCACTGGTATTAGGTGGTATGCCGATTTCCGGTGGAGCAAAAGTAAGATTTGAAAATATCGTTGTCGGATCTCTTCTTTACGTCGTACTGAACAGTGGATTGACAATGATGGGATTCACGACACAGATGATGCAGTTGATTCAGGGTGTCGTATTCCTGATATTCGTGGCAGTATTCGCAGACCGTGAATCACTTACAGTTATCAAATAATAAAATTATTTATTCATTACGGGCAAAGGCATTCTTTGATGTTTTTGCCCGTAATTGGTATATGGAGCATTTATGAAGAATACGAATCAGGAAGGCTTAAAATATCAAAAATTATATAACTGGGCACATACCTTGATCACGAGTGGAGTGATCAAGAGTATGGATAATTTCCTTCAGAGACGAGTCTGCAGAAGAAATTTGGCTATTCCAGACAGACCGTAAGGACGGCACTGCAGCAGCTGGAAGAAGAAGGTCTGATCACCCGGGTGAGGGGGGAGCGGAACATATGTGTCTTATGAAGGACAGATGATAGATGATGACCGGCCGAGAGTAGGACTGCTGCTTAGCTATTATTCGGAATATCTCTTCCCGGAGGTGTATGACGGCATAGAAGCTTCCCTGAGTGAAAAGGGGTATCGTATCGATGTGGCAGTTACCAAGAACCGTCTGAACGATGAAGCGGTTTATCTCGAGAGTATGCTGAAGAATAACGTCTCAGGACTGATCATAGAAGGGTCACGCTCTGCATTTCGGAACCCGAATATCCGTTTGTATGAAGAGATTAAGAAGCGGAATATACCGACAATCTTTATACACAATCATTATGAAAATATGTCTTTTGACAGTGTAGAGATGTCGGACACCAGATCGGCCTATGAACTGACAAAGACGCTGATCGAACATGGACACCGGAAAATCGGAGGAATCCTGAAATATGATGACATGCAGGGGATTGCACGTTATAAGGGGTTGATCCAATGCATGTCGGATTATGGAATTAAATATGACGATGACTGCATCAGATGGTATTCTACCAGAGAGATGGAAGACAAGTTCGGTAAGAAAGGACTTACTCATATTTACCGTCACACCAGAGAGTGTACAGCAATGATTATCTATAATGATGAAGTGGCGAGAGTGTATTTGGAATTTCTGGATGAGAGAGGGGTACACGTTCCGGAAGATCTGTCGGTAGTATCTTTTGATGATGCGGAGCTGATGGATAATACAGATGTTAAAGTACTGTCCGCCATACATCCGAAAAACAAGCTGGGATATATTACAGGGAATCATCTGTTGCGTATGATGGATGATGAAGACTGGCAGACAAAAAAATTATGCATACCGTTTTCCGGTGAGAATAAATGATGGTAATTCCGTGAGAAAATTGTAGAAGTTAATCTTGACAGGAAATGGGAAAAAGAGTATTATACAAATATAGTATGTTACTTGTTAGTAAACGATGAACGAGGCATTAACTATGTATAAATTAGTAAATGTATTTATGCAGAGTTAGTGCCTTTTTGTGTTAATAAGTTGATAAAAAGGAAAGACTATGCATAGATACACGTACAAAGAAAAGGAGAAAAATATGAAAGACAAAATCTTTGGCGTATTGCAAAGAGTAGGGCGCAGCTTCATGCTCCCGATCGCAATCCTTCCGGTAGCAGGATTGCTCCTTGGCCTTGGTAGTTCTTTTACCAATGCCACAACGATCGCAACTTATGGACTGCAGGGAATCTTAGGAGAAGGAACACTTCTTCATTCGCTGCTGATTATTATGAATAAGGTTGGAAGTGCGATCTTCGATAACCTTCCACTGATTTTTGCCGTTGGTGTAGCCATCGGAATGGCAAAGAAGGAAAAAAAGAAGTTGCAGCATTATCAGCATTGATCGCATACTTTGTTATGCACATTTCTATTAACAGTATGCTTGAAATCAGTGGTAAGATCGCAGCTGACGGAACCATTTCCAAGAATGTCCTTGAAGGAACGATTGCTTCGGTATGTGGAATCAATACACTGCAGATGGGTGTATTCGGCGGTATTATCGTAGGTCTTGGTGTTGCGGCACTTCATAACCGTTTCCACAAAATTGTGCTTCCGAATGCGCTGTCATTCTTTGGCGGCTCAAGATTTATACCGATCATTTCTACAATCGTATATATGTTTGTGGGAATCCTGATGTATTTTGTATGGCCGGTAGTTCAGAACGGTATTTATGCTCTGGGCGGTCTGGTAACAGGAACCGGATATTTCGGAACACTGATCTTCGGTATTGTAAAACGTGCACTGATCCCATTCGGACTGCACCATGTATTCTACCTTCCATTCTGGCAGACCGCTGTCGGCGGAACGATGGAAGTTGGCGGAAAACTGATCCAGGGTGGTCAGAATATCTCCTTCGCACAGCTTGCCGATTCTGCCAATATTACACATTTCAGCGCGGATGCAACGAGATATTTCTCAGGAGAATTTATTTTTATGATCTTCGGACTTCCGGGAGCGGCACTTGCAATGTACCGTACAGCAAAACCAGAGAAGAAAAAAAAAGCAGCAGGCGGACTTCTTCTTTCCGCAGCACTTGCGTGTATGGCAACCGGTATCACAGAACCACTGGAATTCTCGTTCCTGTTTGTTGCACCGGTTCTGTTCGCAGTACAGGTTGTACTTGCAGGTAGTGCATACATGATTGCACATATCCTGAATATTGCAGTAGGACTGACATTCTCCGGCGGATTCTTAGATCTTCTGTTATTCGGTATCCTTCAGGGAAATGCGAAGACAAGCTGGATCAGAATCATTCCGGTAGGAATTATCTATTTCTTCCTGTATTACTTTATCTTCTCATTCCTGATCAAGAAGTTAGATCTTAAGACACCGGGTCGTGAGGATGATGATGTAGAAACCAAGCTTTATACGAAAGCAGATGTAAATGCCAAAAAAGCAGGAAATACAGAAGCAGGTACAGAAGGAACTTCCGAAGATTCGCTTAGTGCGGAAATTACAAGAGGACTTGGAGGCTCTGCAAATATCGAAGACGTAGACTGCTGTGCGACAAGACTTCGTTGTACGGTAAGCAATGCAGATCTGGTAAATGACGGAATTTTGAAAGCAACAGGTGCATCCGGCGTGGTCCATCGCGGACAGGGTGTACAGATCATTTACGGACCGGGTGTGACGGTTATTAAGGCGAACCTGGAAGACTATCTGGAACATGCGCCAAAAAGAGCTGTATGAGCCACAGAAGGATACAGAAAGTACTGGTCAGAATGCATCAGAAGATGCTACAATAGAAGACAAGGCAGGAGAAAAGAAAGTATTGTAGATACAATCGTGATCTCAAGTCCGATCACAGGAGTTGCGGCAGACCTTTCCACAACGCCGGACGAAGCATTTGCCGGACGTATGATGGGAGACGGTGCTGTTGTGACACCGGAAGATGCGATCGTAAGAGCACCGGAAGACGGAGAAGTATGCTTCGTATTCGATACCAAGCATGCAATCGGATTCATGACAGAATCCGGAGTAAGCCTTCTGATCCATGTCGGCATTGATACCGTAAAACTGGACGGAAAAGGATTCGAATGCTTCGTTGAGAACGGACAGACGGTGAAGAAGGGAGATCCGATGCTGAAGCTGGATCTGGATTACCTGAAAGCAAATGCACCATCGGTAGCATCACCGGTTCTCTGTACAGAACTTGAAGATAACCAGAAGATCCGCCTTCTGAATGAAGGAGAGATCAAGGCAGGAGATGAGCTTTTCGCGATTGATATCTATGAAGCGTAAAAAGAATCTAATGTGGAAATGCGAGTGGGGGATATGATGTACAGGATAGAAAAAGTTTTAAATCATAATACTGTAATAGCCATCCATCATCGGTTCGAGTCCGATCATCGGCTTAGTCCCTAAACGGGACTTAAAGATTTTGGACCTTTAGCTCAGTTGGTTAGAGCAATCGGCTCATAACCGATCGGTCCTGGGTTCGAAAAATAAAAAAAATAAGTTTTTTTGAAAAAATAAAATTCAAAAACACTTGCAAAGATATTGTGTGTTATGATATTATAAATCACGGCAGTCCCCGAAGGTCCATGAAATGGCCCAGTGGCTCAGTTGGTTAGAGCGCCGCCCTGTCACGGCGGAGGTCGAGAGTTCGAGTCTCTTCTGGGTCGCTTGCTTGTCACTTTTAGTGAGCAGGCGATAAACAATTAAATATGGGATCTTAGCTCAGCTGGGAGAGCATCTGCCTTACAAGCAGAGGGTCATAGGTTCGAGCCCTATAGGTCCCATTTCGTGATAGTAAGTTATCACGATTTGCAAGTAGTGTAATCACGAATGTGACGCGATGCTTCGCATCGATGCACACAACTCCTTCGGAGTTGGCACGATTCATCTTGTACGCCGCAGTGGCGGAACTGGCAGACGCACAGGACTTAAAATCCTGCGGGACTGTGTCTGTAATTAACGGCCGTCCCTGACAAGTAAACAGATAAGGGGATGGTTCGTGCAAAGCTAACATTTGTTCAATAATGTTTCTATTATAGGGTGTAAGCTCGATAGGACGAATAGAATAATTTGCATTTCCTTTTGGATCTTTGATCCGTCGATACCGCTTCCCCATTGTAGCGCCGTCCTGCGTGACTTCAAATTCGTGCTCATCTACAAGTTGTTGACGGACATAGAAAAAAATGCTCATCATAGTCTGTTTTCAGCAGTCCTTTGACTTCGCCGACTCTTATGGTAGCATGCAGCATGAATCGGATTGCCAGTGTATATCCATCCTGTTCATCTAAGGCTTCCAAATAATTAAGAAGACGCTGCCTTTCCTCAACCGTATAGACATATTTTTTACGTGGTGGGCTTTTTAAATTTGTATGCATTGCATTTGATGCTGGTTACGAAGCCGGAATCGGGAATGCAACCTAAGATAACTGCTTCAGAGAACAGGGCAGTTAATAAAGATTTTCTGTTTGAAAATTCTTTATGTGTAATATTCCCATTTCCAGTCCATTTCGTATATAAATTATCAATATCGGCAGCAGTAATTTTATTTATAGGCATAGATACAAGTTCTTCTTTACTTAAAATTCTAGTCCAGTATCCAATGTCTTCTTGAATTGTTTTGGCAGAAGGTTTTCCTATAGTTTTATTCTTTTCCAATCTTTTGTGAATCCATGACACATAAATATCATTTAATGTTGCATAACTAGGAAAATAAAAGTTATAAAGTTTTTTCGTATAATTCTTCTTCTGTCGTGGCAAATATATTTATTCCAGTTGGCTTTAAGTAGCCGCGCTTGGTTTTGTTGCATATTTTTCCACGTGGATGTTCCTCCTTAAATGTTTTGTTTACTAATTCTCTTTTTTTTCTGTGTAATATGCATTTCAAGAAATGCGACCTCTTCATTACTTAGATTATCATTTCCATTCAAAAAATACAAACATCTTTCTATTTCATTTCTTTCATTTTCAAATTTATTTATCTCTTTTTGCATTGAATTACCCTACTTTCTCTGAAAAAAATTTCTCATTAGTAGAGTGATAGAAACGTTAGTGCGGTAGAGATATATCCAAAAATATAATTGATTAATCTATACAATATAGAAACGAGCTGTAATAACGTTTCTGGCACACTTATTATATAAGATACTTTTGAGAGGAGATTAGATATGGGAAAAGAAGATTACAAAAAAATGAAAAGAAAGGTCATGGCTTTTTATGTGTTCCGAAAGAATTGCTTTTTGATAACAGATATAAACAATTAACAATAGAGGCGATATTACTATATGCCTATATGCTGGACCGTTTAAAATTATCCATAGAAAATGGATGGAAAGATAGTGATGGGAAAGTATTTATATACTTTTCGTTGGAAAGCATAATGGATTTGTTAAAATGTAGTAAAGGAAAAGCGATATCGACATTAAAAAGAACTGGATGAGAAGCATGAATTGGATTAATAGAAAAAGAAAAGGAGTGGATATGGAAAGTGTTCACGAATATATGTAAAA
>VOFF01000467.1_pt1 | contig 31951 bp, 44 predicted proteins | sample 5384061 | NCBI WGS metagenome assembly VOFF01 (sample SAMN12384725, study PRJNA508395) | human gut metagenome | isolation source: healthy gut E | host: Homo sapiens | reverse complement strand
CCCCAGTGACTTCAAAAGGTTCAATATCACTTGTGAAACGTTGCTAAAATATCGCGATCGCTTTTGGCGTTTACGCACGTACTCTCCGCGGCGGCGAATTACGCTGCTTATATCTGCAATCAGTAAAAATCAGATTGTGGCACTTTCCGTTGCGTCTATGGCAATTTTCTTTTTAGGTTTTGCTGCCGATCACAGAAAGCAAATCCGTTGTTGCTCCCGCTTGATTGGGCTTTTGACCCTATGTATCATGTGCCGGGCTTAGTTTAAACTTAATATCCAGGCAAATGAATAACAGTATCTTCATCATCGGTGTGGGCAATCCGACAGCATTGCTCTTTTTCGGAATTGGCGCAGTTATATCTTGCGCAGCCATTGCAAGCCTGGGTTTTCGCCAAATCATTCACTGGAGGCACTAACAGCAGATTTGCGGGGAAGTTAGAGAACAGCGGCTTTGATGGCATCAATCAAAGCCGCGTTTTTCTTTTTTCAGGAAATGAGAATACCGCAAAAGGGGGTGTATTTAAAGTCTTTTTAAAGAGATGCGGCGGTATTGGGGAGGTATCCTTGTATTTTTTCCTTTTCCATCCCCTAACCTGTCAAAAAGTCCACCCGTCCGGCAGGATCAGTCCGGCAGCGGATGCGAAATATGGCAGTACCTAAATAAATTTGTCATTTCATGCGCTTGCGTGGCTTTGTGTCGCGCAGGCGCTTTTGTTATCTGCACTTCGAGACAAAGTGTCCCGAGGTACGGAGCAGCTCCCCAGGGTGCCGCTCACCGCCGAGCCCCGTTTCGGTCACTCGTTCACCCAACACCGAAACGGAGGTTTATAATGACTACTCATCAATCTGAAGATCTTTATTATTGGTACTTAACGGACTGACTGGTGGAGGTGCCTGACAGGGGTGGCCAGAGGAGCTCATAGCAGAAGCAAGCGGCGCGGGGCGGCCCGGCATGCAGGAACAGGTGCTTACAACAAGGCTTATTATTCCTGGACTGTGACGATGGGATCGAAGGTATCGCGCACCTGGGGCTGGCCCCAGGGCTCATGGATCGCAGGCTGTTTTCCGGCTGTGGAACGCCTCAACTCTCTGCCGGAGATCCGGGCCGCCGGGTGGACGCTCATTTGATCCTGGAAAGAGCTACCAAAATCAGATCGCCCGCGAGGAGGGCGCGGGATAGCCGTCCGCTGCCCCGTGAAATGCGGATTGAGCGCACATGAAAAAATATTTGCAGGAAAAATTTCCACAGAGTTACCATCTCCATTCACCCCTTTTTCTGGTGGTATGTGAGAGGAGGTTTTCTCTCCAAAGGAGGCGCGGGGGCCACAGGCCGCCACCCCTTTGCGGGGGGTCCTTGCCGCCGAGGGCTGTCTTACTTGACGGGGCAGAGAAAATGAGCGCGGCGTTCCCCGCCATTTGCGAAAAGTGGGGATAACAGAATGGACTATGATCTATGTTGAGATTTGCTATCCCTGTCCCAGCCGTGGAACAACGCCTGCCGTGGCTATGCGTCATCGCCGCGATGGAGAACTGCGGGTTTCTCCTAACGACATCCCGGCGCGTGGTGGCGGAGCCTCTATGAGGTTTTCGACTTCCGCAGTCTGGAAAGAGGCCCAGCAACGCACTTTTGAGGAAAGGCCCCATTGACTTTGGACAAAGTGTCCAGAGGTAGCCATTTAGCCGGACGGCCAGCACTTTCACGGTGCTGGCCGTTTCGCTCATTTGGAAATACTGGCGAATAACTGCAAAGGAGGTTTTCTGTGAAGCCAAACGCAATGTGATTGAAAAGATGCAGAGCGCCAGCGAATCTTGACGCGGTGGATAAGGAAACATTTTGACGCAAGCGGTTTTGTTTTTGATAATTCTGTTACCGCTGGAAAAGCGAGCTGCCCGTATGCTGGAACAGTTAGAAAAACCCTATTGTTCCGGGCTATGGCGATATGGCCATCAAGCTGGAATTTTGCCGAGGACGGCCACCCCTCTCCAGGAATTGCTGACGGGCTTTTTTCCTGCGGCAGAAAAGCGCGGCTGTAACGATCCGCCACTTCAGACACGTTGTCCAGAGGTGGAGTCATCCTTGTTGTACCCCCGATTGCAGGTATAATATAGATGTAATGTGATAGAAGGAGGGACATGGCAAGAACAGCAAACCAGGGGGACAATGAGCGCCAGTTCCCCACTTCATATAATGTGATGCGCTGGAGATTAGGGAAATACATCTGCCTTTTCTAAAGAAGAAAGATTTGCTCCGTGGCCGCGATGAAAGCAACAGCGTTGTAAAATCAGCGGCGGCTCACGGAATTCACCAGCAAGGCCCACCTGATGAGTTCTATGAGGCGCGGAAGCGGACGTATATGTGGATGACGGAAAAACAGGTACGGACACCAACCGCGAGGACTTTTCAGCGGCTACTATACCGATGCCGGAAACCTGATTGAAAATCTTTTCGTCCGGCTCAACGTCCGTTTATCAGCGGCGGAGGGCGGGACAGCTACCGCAACCCCGACAGCGTATCAAATATAATCGTCCCCATTACCAACGTAATGAACGATCAATACTGCTACCAGACCTCCAAAGAAAATCCGTCAGGTGTTTGATATGAAGCGCCGCAACGGTGAGTTTATCGGCTCGTATGCTCCGTATGGATATGGCAAAAGACCCCGGCGATAAGCACGCCCTGCTGGTTGACCCGGAGGCCGCCGAAGTAGTCAAAAGCATTTTTTCCATGTTTCTGTCTGGTATGAATAAGCGCGGGATTACCTATTATCTGAACGATCATGGTGTCCTTTGCCCCACGGCCTACAAAAACAGCAGGGCTCAAATACAACGCTCCCAACGCCCAAAGCAATCCTATGTGGAACACGATTACCATAGACACGATCTTGAAAAAACCGTGTCTATGTGGGGGGATATGGTGCAGGGCCGTCAACGGGTGAAAAGCTATAAAATCCATATCCAGGAGCGGGTGCCGGAGGAAGAATGGTTTATCGTAGAAAATACCCACGAGGCCATCATTGACCGGGAAACCTTTGATAAGGTGCAGGGCCTGCTCAAGCGCGACACACGCACAGCCCCAAAGGAAAAGCAGCTTTATCTGTTCAGCGGCTTTCTGAAATGCGCCGACTGCGGCAGGGCGATGTCCCCGGATCGCTTCAAAAGGCATTTATGTCTATTACCAGTGCGGAACATATAAAAGCCTTTCAAAAAGGCTTGCACCATGCACTCCATCAAGAGTGACCGTCTGGAGGCGGGCGTCCTGTTTGCAATTCAACAACAGGTACATTTGGCCGTTGCCTATTCGGAGCTGGTGTTCCGTATCAATTCCGCGCCCCTCAAAAAGCAAGTCAAAGCGGCTGGAGGATGCCATCGCCGCAAAAGAAAAAAAAGAGCTTGCTAAAATCATGCGATATAAGCAAGCCCTTTTATCAAGACTGGAAAGACGGGGAAATCACCCGCAACGAATACCGCCACATGAGCGAGGACTATGAGCGGCAAGCCGAGGCCCTAAATAATGGTGTCCTGCGGACGCTGACAGACGAGCAGGAACAACTGGAAAACGGCGTGGATGCGGAAAGTCCTTTCCTGGCAGCATTTCTCAAATATCAGAACATCGACAAACTGACACGGGAAATTCTGGCCGAGCTCATTGATTATATCAAAGTTTACGAGGGCGGCAATATTGGCGTGAAATTCAAATACGCTGATGAGTTCCGTCGCATGGCTGAATATATCGAGCTCAACGCCCCTATGGTTCAAGAGGCTGCGGGCTGATATATGGCCCTATTACCTAATCCGTTTGCTGGTTTTCCTAATATATATTGCACCACAGAATTCCCGGTTCCAGATTTATATTTTAGCCCCGAACTTCCTCGCATTATCAGGCTACTCTTTCCTTTTTAGGTACCCCATGAAACTTGCTACCGCTATCTTGGCGGTATCTCAATCAGCATGTGGATGTGGTCCGGGCACACCTCCCCTCCGCTTCGATGATCTTGATCCCTTCCCCAATTACATAGCGTTCTCAGGATGCTTCCAATTTCTCTTCTTTTTCCTCTCCGAAGAACACTCTCCTCCTGTATTTTGGTGCGAACACCACATGATATTTGGGTAATTCCAACTGGTATGCGATAAACTATTTACGTCGTTCATTTTTCATGACCTCCCTTTGCTTGTTTGTGCAGTTGCCAGACCACACTCCCAGTATAGCAAAGGGGTTTTTTTCTTTTCGCCATTATCGACGTTTAGTCTTTTTTGAACCACTCGCCCTAGCGAGTGAGCTTTTTTAGGCCAAAAAAAGGCCCCCATGGCGGCTATCCGGCCCGCCATGGGGGCTTTTTAGCAGCAATGGAAAAAGGGAATGTCACCGCCAGAGAGCACCGCGCGTTGGCTGCATTTTCGCCGGCTGGTAGGCAGCCGGTCGTCTCTGCGGCCTCGGTCATTCCGCCGCTGGTGATGATGATATGGCGCTTTGCGGCTTTCAGCCCATGGCCGCTCGCCGGAAGGGAAATGGCGCAGCCGGAAGGCAGGGTGGATAACAGCCAGCGGCGCCGCCTGGCCAAAGCCGATGTTGCCTCTGCTGCGCCGCCTGATACCACGGAACAGCCCCGCTGTATGGCGGCGCAGGCGTGACAAAGCAGGAAGGGAATTGCAGCCCGCGGCACGGTGGCCTTCCGGCCGCACAGGGGTTCTGCCCCAAAGCTTGCGTCGCCTCCTGGAAAGTGCTGCTTGCACACAACACTTGTTTGATTTTGCAGGCTGCTGTTGCCCGCCCCTCGCCCGCCTCCCGGTCTGTTATTTCTGTCGCGGGTGCCTGTCGTAATTATGGCTTTTTCTTTTCTTCTTTTACATGCCGAAATCGCCCCATATTTTGCGCCCCAGCGCGAAATATAAATGCGTATAGGCACAGCCCGGCCTTGGCAAGGCGCAGGCGGCCGTTCGCGTCAATGGGGGTTTCGTCCGCACCTGTACGCTGACGATATCCGCCAAAACATATCATGCGTGCCAAACGGCACAATATCCGCCATTAATGGCACGCAAAGGCTGAGCGGGCTTTTCCGTGGCGGGCGCGGCAGGCGCCGGGCTCGGCCGTCGGCGGAGCGGCAGCCAGCTTGTTTCCATTGCGGCCGCTTTTTACGCCGCAGTAATCTACGCGCGCACAGCGCCGCTGCCAAGGCAGGTTGATGAATTCGCCGCTCTCTTTAATAAGCCCCGTAGTTGTACCCGCCGCTGGGCCGCAATAGGAGAATATAGGTTTTGGCGGTTGGGAATTCAGAATGCCCGTCCAGGAGCGCGTGCCGCAGCTCACCAGCGCGGGCGGCACAGGCGCCAGCAGGGCGTGGCACCCCTTCCATTCTGTTCGCGCATGTTTGTCCCTCCCTTGTTGGCCCGTAAAGGCCCCGGCCTGCTTTATTTCGGAGGCGGCGCCGTCGCGGTCTGCCCGGAAAACAGACGAGCAGTTTTATTTCTCTTTGCTGTCAAACGTCGTCTCGCTGATGATGAAGCGCGGGCGCTGTTTTGTCTCGTTGTAAATTTTACCGATGTATTCACCAATGACGCCCAGGCACAAAAGCTGCACGCCACCCATAAAGAAAATGGCGCACAGCATGCTGGGCCCAGCCGGACATTACTGGGAGGCCCCAGTAGCTTTGTAAAGCAATACCCAGATGATGCCGATGAAGCTGGCCAGGCTGGATGAAGAAGCCCAGCCCGGTGATGAGGCGGATAGGCTTTACCGAAAGGCTGGTGATGCCGTCGAAGGCGAAGTTCAGCATTTTTCAGCGGATAATGGCTTTCGCCTGCAATGCGCTCGGCGCGCTCTCGTAATATACGCTGGGGATCGCCCGCCACCAGGGGCACAAGGCCGCGCAGAAACAGGCGTTCATCTCTTTCGCGAACTGCGCGCTAGCCTCTCCAGCGCGCCTGCTCATCAGCGGTGGCGTGGTTATATTAATCGTGCTTCGCGCCCAGCGTTCATCACCTTTATAGAAGCCCTCGGCTGGCGGGTGCGCGCCGAAACTGGTGTCCGTCTCGCGCTTCCGAGCGCACGCTGGCACACCATCACCCGGTGCAAGGTATTCGTCTATCATTTTTATCCGGGGCGGCACGGTGTCATCACTGCCCGCCGCCAGTCGATGGAGATGGTGACGTCCCGCCATGTCCCGGCCGTCATCAACCCGGCCAGCAGGGCATTCTGGTGGCCGCGGTTGCGTGAAGCAGCGCAAACGCCCGCGAAAAATGCTCGTCCTAAAAGCGGCAAGCTGTAGGATGGTCAGGTGTCATCTTTCGAACCATCGTTCACAAACATTACGCGGTTTTCTCGCTTATCGCACGCCGGGCGGCGCGGGAGGCTTTTCACCTTTTTCAGAAACATGCCGCTTGTAACGGGCAATACCTCCTCCTCGTTTAAGCAGGGAATCGCCAATGTAAAAACAGGTTTTTCCATTGGTGTCTCCTTTTTATTTTTATTATTAAATTTGAACGGGCGGCGCATCTTTCCAAGTTCGCAGAAACGCAAAACAGAACGCGCCGTAAGCAATGTTGAACACGGAGGAGCGTGCTCATGCTGACAGGCATGGCGGAGAGGGGAAGGGGATGTAAATCAGTTGTGGCTGCCATAGGCGGTGAAGGGGCAAAAACCTGCCGGTGGCGGCCGTATGTACCACCAGCACAGCCATGCCATAGCGCTCGTGCATGCCGGGCAGGAAGATAAAGGCAGGTGTAAAGCTGAAAATAAACAGCAAAAGCGTGGTGTGCGCACCGAACTGCACCCTGCCGGAAATGAGCCAAACGGCGCGATGCCCAGCACGCCGAAGCCTTGCAATATGTGCCTCGGCCCCCTGCCCAAGGTAAATGTCAAACAGCCGCCGCAGAGCCTCACTCACATTGCCGTGCAGAATGAGCGTGACAACAACGGACGGAATGGCGAAGGCCTCCAGCATGGCGGGCATCCACAGAAAATTCAGCGCGGAAAACTTCTTTCTCACCACATACAGGATGAGCAGCGCCGGGCACAGGAACACAGCCTGCAGCTTCAGGCTGAACGCGACGCCCAGCCAGATGAAGCTGAGCACATATTTTTTTCCTTATAAAAGAACAGCGTGCAAAGCAGAAGAAATGTGACATACATCATGTCGCACTGCGCCCACATGGCCCCCGTTCATCACCACAGAGGGCAGAAAAAGCACTGCAATGCCTGCAGCGGCGGCCGCCCGGCGCGCGGCTGGACGTGTTCGCCCGGCCTGCAGGCAAACTTCGTGCGCCAAAAGCGCCGCGGCCCCCCCCGCGCCGATATAATCGAACAGAACAGACGGCAGCTTGATTGCAAGAAGCGGGTTGGGCAGATAGGAAAGCGCGGCCATCAGCGTGCGGTAAAGCATGTTATAGTTGCCCACATCCCGCGCAAGGGCGCGCCAGCCGCCGAAACTGCGGAAGTTTTCGTACCACACTTCCAGCGAGGCCACATAGTCAATGGAATGATACGGAAGCAGAAAATAGCGTATTACGGCGGAAACCAGCAGAAGGCATGCAATGCCCAGCACGGCAATGTGCTTTTGCACAAAGCCCAGCAGTTTCTTTTTTCAATGCTCAGCATGAGAAAGCTTGTCTCCTTTGCGTCAGCGGCGTTTTTCGCCCAGAAATACCACCGCCACGGCGTTGGGGCCTGTGTTGGTGGCTACGGCGGCGCCCAGCTCAAAATCATTTCAGGTGCGCGGCCAAGTTCTTTTTTGCACAGCCTGGCAAGCTGCTTGCAGTTTTCCTTGTCGGTGCCGCCCACAAGGTAAAGCGCGCCCGGCGCAATGCGCTTTTTCAGGTGCGCCGCCAGGGCGGGCATCACGGCGTTGTCGCCGCGCACCTTGGCGGCTGTGGCGGTGTTGCCGTCGATGATGGTAATAACAGGCCGCAGGCCCAGAAGCTCGCCGGCAAAGGCCGCAGCGGCAGAAATGCGCCCGCTTTTTTTGATAAATTTCAGGGTGAACACGCTGAGGGTAATTTCCAGCCGGGCAAAAGCGTCCTTCAGATATTCAGCCACGGTGCGCATATCGGCGCCGCCCGCCAGCTTTCTGGCCGCCTCGCACACGAACCAGCCGTACCCCATGGAATAAGTGCGGCTGTCCACGATGGTGATATGCATGAGGCAGCCGGGGTGTTCTTCCAGAAAATTCTGGCGCGCCATCAGCGCCGCGCTGTGTGTGTTGGAGCCGCCTGAATTGATAGAGACGTACAGTACGTCCTCCACACCTGCGGCAAAGGTAGGCCTCGAACTGCTCTTCAAAGCGCATCATGGTAATCTGCGAGGTTTTGGGAATATCCGTGCAGTTTGCCAGCATGCCGTAATACTGCTCGTTGGTAAAATCTACCCGCTCTACATAGCTTTCGCCGTCCACAGTAATGGTAAACGAAAGAATGTCGATGCTGTATTTTTTTCTGCATGTCTGCGGGGGAATGTCGCATGCTGAATCCGTCAAAACGGCGAATTTTCTCAAACCATCTTCCCCCAATCGTAATTTCTCAGCCTGCCTTCGCACAGAAGGTCGGGAAAAAACCGTGCTGCCGCAGGGCCTCATACACGCCCACAGCAACAGAATTCCGAAAGGTTCAGGCTGCGTGCGGCCTGCCGCATGGGCAGGCGCACACACGCAGCCTCGTTGGCATACAAAAAGCGCCTCCGGCAGGCCTGCGTCCTCGCGGCCGAACACGAGGTATGCGCCGTCCGGGTAGGCCACGTCGCAGTAGCGCCGGCGGGCCTTGGTGCTGAAATAGAAAAACGGGCCGCTGTTGCGGGCAAAAATTCATCCAGGCCGCCGTACAGGGTGATGTCCAGCAGGTGCCAGTAATCCAGCCCGGCACGCTTCAGCTTTTTTTGTCATCTATGGCAAAGCCCATGGGCCCCACCAGATGCAGCCGCGCGCCCGTGGCGGCGCAGGTGCGTGCAATGTTGCCGGTGTTCTGCGGAATTTGCGGCTCCACCAGCACGATGTTCAACTGTTCCAAAACACATGCTTCCTTTTTTCTGCATATACACACATAGTATACCATGTCGCAGCCTGAATGGGAACGGGCCCGAAGGAAAAATTTGCTCTGCAAGTTTGCCTGCAGGCGGGGCATAGTAACCCTATACAAAGCCCGAAAGGAGGGGTGTGTGATGAACCGCAGCACAAAAAACATGGCCAAGGGCGCCGCGCTGGGCGTGATGGCCGGCACCGCCGTGGGGGCCATTGGCGCATATGCCGCGCAGAAAAGCCCGAAGGAATGGAAGAAAACGATGAAAAAAAAAGGCCGCGCACACAGCTGAAAAGGCGCTGGACAGCGTGGATAAAATGCTGCAAAACTTTTAAGGCAGCAGTTTTTTTCAAAAAAGCCCGCCGCGGGCGCATGGATATGCGCGCCTGCGGCGGGCCCTTTTTGTGTTGTATGCTTTAGCGAAATGCCCCCAGCAGAGCTGGCAAGAGTAAAAGGCTTTCGCTGCCAGTTACAGGCGAAGCAAGATGGGGTATTTGATACCAAAAGATGCAGCAGGTAATGAGGAGAACTCCGCTTACGGGAGGCGGGGCAAGTGATGCACGCGGCGGATTTTTTCAGCGCTTCTTGGGAGGCTTGCCGGCAGTATACCCCTTCTGGGGCTTACTCAGGCCTCGGCTTTGCCGGAGGCCTGACTGGAATAAGGCGCGCTCACACCACGCGCACACGCACGACATCCGGCAGCCGGGCTATTCCGCGGGCCATCTGCTCATCTGCCGGGCCGGAGAGGTCCAGCATGGTGTAGGCCCACTCGCCCTTCGATTTATTGGCCATGTTCTCGATGTTCAGCTTTGCCGCCGTGGCCGCCTGCGTGATGCCCGCTAAGATGCCTGGCACGTTGCGGTGAATGACGCATACGCGCGCGGCGCCTGCGCGCGGCATGGAGACAGCGGGAAAGTTCACGCTGTTTGCAATGTTGCCGTCCAAGAGGTAATCGCGAAGCTGGCGCGCGGCCATTACGGCGCAGTTCTCCTCGCTTTCCGGTGGTGGAGGCCCCCAGATGGGGATGCACACGCAGCCGGGCAGGGCCAGTGTTTCCGGCGTGGGAAAATCCGTTACATAACGCGCACAGCGCCCGCTTTCCAGCGCCTGCGCAAGCGCCGGGGCGCTGGAAAGCTCTGCGCGGGCAAAGTTTAAAATGCGCACGCCCTGCTTCATCTGGGCAAAGGCCGCGGCGTTCAGCATGCCTGTGGTCTCCTTCGTGGCGGGCAGGTGAAGGGTGATGTAGTCGCTCTGGCCGTAAAGCTGGCTCAGCGAGGTGCAGTGGTGCACATGGCGCGAAAGGCTCCATGCGGCGTCAATGGAAAGGTACGGGTCATACCCCAGCACGTTCATGCCAAGGTGTACCGCAAGGTTGGCCACGCGCACGCCAATGGCACCAAGGCCCACCACGCCCAGTGTTTTGCCCAGCAGCTCCGGCCCGGAAAACCGGCTCTTGCCCTTTTCTACCTGCTTTGCCGCGTCGGCCTCGCCCGCCAGCGTTTTCGCCCAGGCGATGCCCCCGGCCACGTCGCGGCTGGCCAGCACAAGGCCGGCCAGCACAAGCTCCATCACGGCGTTGGCGTTGGCGCCGGGCGTGTTGAACACCACAATGCCCTGTTCGCTGCACGCGGGTACGGGGATGTTGTTCACGCCCGCCCCCGCGCGGGCCACAGCCAGCAGCCCCTCCGGCAGAGGCGTTTCGTGCATGGAGGCGCTGCGCACCAGAATGCCCTGCGCGAAGCTTTCCACCCCGCTGTTTACGGTGAACTGCTGCGCAGGCAGCTCGGCCAGCCCTCTTTGGGGCGATGTTATTCAATGTTTTGATGTGGTACATATCCGGCTTTCCCTCCTGTTATACATGCTGCGCTTCAAATTTCTGCATGAAATCCACCAGGGCCTGCACGCCCTCCATGGGCATGGCGTTGTAGATGGAAGCGCGCATGCCGCCCACGCTGCGGTGGCCCTTCAGGTTCACAAGGCCGTTTTGGGCGGCCCTGGCACAGAAGACCTTGTCCAGCTCGGGCGAGGGGGGAGGTAAAGGTGACGTTCATCATGCTGCGGAACGGTTTTTCCACCGGGTTTTTGAAAAAAGCGGGAGGTGTCCAGATAATCGTACAGCAGCGCGGCCTTTGCCTCGTTGCGGCGCTGCATGGCGGCCAGCCCACCCACTTCCTTTTCCAGCCATTCCAGCACAAGGCCCATCATGTAGATGCAGAAGCACGGCGGCGTGTTGTACATGCTGTCCGCCCCGATAACGGTGGCGTAATTCAGCATGGCAGGCGTGTCCGGCCGGGCGCGGCCTATCAGGTCCTCGCGCACGATGACCACCGCCATGCCCGCAGGAGCCACGTTTTTTTCTGAACGCCGAAGTAGATGAGGCCGTACTGTGAGACGTCCACCGGCTCGCTGAGGATACAGCTGGACATATCCGCCACCAGCGGCAGCGTGCCCGTCTGCGGCAGCCTGGGCCAGCGCGTGCCGTAAATGGTGTTGTTCTGGCAGATGTGCACATAGCTTGCGCCGGGGGTAAACTTCAGCGAGGCGACGTCTGGGATATAGGTGAAGTTTTTTGTCTTTTTGAAGACGCGATGATATTCGCCCTGCCGAATTTTTCGGCCTCCTTCGCGGCCTTGCCGGAGAACTGGCCCGTGACGATATAATCCGCGCTGCCTGTGCCCATCAGGTTCAGCGGCACGGCGGCGAACTGGGTGGAGGCGCCGCCCTGAAAAAAGCCTATTTTGTAATTTTCCGGCACGTTCAGCACGCGGCGCAGAGCCGCCTCGGTGCCCGCGATAATGTACCCTCAAACCAGGAGGAACGGTGGCTCATCTCCAGCACGGACTGGCCGGAACAGCCGTATTCGGTCAGTTCGGCCTGCGCCTTTTGTAAAACGGGCAGCGGAAGCATGGATGGGCCCGCGCTGAAGTTGAATACTCTTGCCATGGTAGGGTTCCTCCTGTTCAAAGTTGGTTTTATCACTTTATAAAAATAAAGTTAATTCATTATAGCACTCCTTTTGCATGTGCGTCAACAGAGAAAAAATGTTTTCAATACACATACAGCTTGTTCAAGTTGCACAGGCCGCGGGCTTGCGGTATACTAATAATGACAAAACACCCCGCACTGTACAGGCGGGGAAGGAAAGAGGTGGCGGCATGGCTTACAGGGCGGACGAGGCGCGTTACAGCGCCATGCAGTATGCCCGCAGCGGGCACAGCGGCCTTGCGCTGCCGCGTGTGGCGCTGGGGCTGTGGCACAACTTCGGCTCGCAGGATTCCTTCAGCGCCATGCGCGAAACGCTGTGCACGGCGTTCGACTGCGGCATCACTTATTTTGACCTTGCGAACAATTACGGCCCTGTGCCGGGCAGCGCGGAGGAAAATTTCGGCCGCATCCTGCACGGCGAGCTGGCCGCCTACCGCGACGAGCTTATTATTGCCACCAAAGCGGGCTACCGCATGTGGCCCGGCCCCTATGGCAGCGGCGGCAGCCGAAAGGCCATGCTGGCCAGCCTGGACCAGAGCCTTGCCCGCATGCGGCTGGGCTATGTGGATATTTTCTATTCGCACCGCATGGACCCGGACACCCCTCTGGAAGAGACCATGGGCGCGCTGGCCAGCGCCGTGCGGCAGGGTAAGGCGCTGTATGCCGGGCTTTCGAACTATGACGGCGAGACGGCGGCGCGCGCCGCCGCGCTGCTGGAGGCCGAGGGCTGCCCCCTTGCGGTGTGCCAGAACCGCTATTCCATGCTGGACCGCACGGTGGAGCACAACGGCCTGCTGGCCTTTGCGCGCGGGGCGGGCAAAGGCGTGGCGGCCTTCAGCCCGCTGGCGCAGGGGCTGCTTTCGGGGCGGTATCTGCACGGCATCCCGCAGGGCAGCCGCATCGCGCGCGGCAACAGCGTGCGAATGACACCGCAGGCCCCTTACGCCCGCCCTGCTGCAGGGGCTGGAAAAGCTGGGCGGGCTGGCCGCGGCCCGCGGGCAGACGCTGGCGCAGCTTGCCCTTTCGTGGGTGCTTTCGGCGCCGGGCGTCACCAGCGTGCTGGTGGGTGCCTCCAGCGCGGCGCAGCTGCGCGAGAAATGCGGCCTGTCTTGCGGCCGGGCCGCTTTCCCGGCAGGAGCGCGAGGCGGCGGCCGCCGTTTTTTCGGCTGACGCGGCGCGCGGGCGCAAAACCGGACGCTTTTGCGAGAAAACCTTGTGTCTGGTATAACCTTTTGGGCAGGAACGGAGGCGGAAAAGCCATGAAGCACCTTACTGTGGGAGAAATGGCAAGGCTGAACCACATTTCAGAACAGACGCTGCGCTTATACGACAAGCGCGGCCTGCTTTCGCCCAGCTTTCGGGGCGAGAACGGCTACCGCTATTACGACATCAAGCAGAGCGCCGTGCTGGATATCATTCAGTATATGAAAAAGCCTTGGCATTTCGCTGAAGGAGATAGGCCGGCAGCTGGAAAACCGGGACCTTGGGCGCATTGAGGCCGCCCTGCGGGAAAAGCAGCGCCAGACAGAGGAGGAAATACGCCTTTTGAAGTGCCAGCGACGCGCGCTGGAGCGCACGGTGGAAAGCTTTTGCGCGCTGGCGCGCCGCCCCCGCCCGACGGCACTGTGCAGATGGAGTATATCGGCGCGCGGCAGATGTATGTGGTGGATTCCGGCGTGAACGTGTATGCGCACGATGTGGAGACCTATGAGGAAATGCTGCGCGATTTGAAGGACAGCCTTGTGAAGGACCGCCTGCCGCAGATATACTTCTGCAACGCGGGCACGCGCATGGCGCAAAGCGACTTTGAGCAGGGCAGGCTGTTTGCCAGCGAGGTGTTCGTATTCGTAGACAGGGAATTTGTGCCCGAACAGCTTACCGCTACCGTGCCCGCGGGCAATTATGCCTGCATCTACTGCGACGATTTTTACAAGGAGCAGGAGTATATCGCGCGCCTGCGCGAGTATATCCGCCAAAGCAGGTGCCGCGTGTGCGGGGGACTATTTGTGCGAATCTATTGCAGACATCCCCGTGGCAGAGCCAAACGCCCGCGGGCTGTACCTGCGGCTGCAGGTGCCTGTGCAGTTCTGTAAAGGCGGCGCGCGCGGGTGAGGGTTGTGCACGGGGCCCAAAGAACTCGTTAAATTTTTATCGAATCAGCCAACTTGACCTTATACCGCGTATAACCTTTACACTGAAGGCAGAGGGCGGGCTGCCGCCCAAACAGGCGCGCGCCGCCCGCGCAAAGAAAGGATGATACCGGTATGGTGAATTTGGAAAAAGTTCGTGTTGTGCAGTATGGCTGCGGAAAAATGAGCAAATATACGCTGCGTTATCTGTACGAGAAGGGCGCCGAAATTGTGGGCGCCATTGACACAAACCCCGATATCGTGGGCATGGACGTGGGCGATTACGCAGAACTTGGCGTGAAGCTGAACGTGCCCATCCGCTCGGACGCGGACGCCGTGCTGGATGAGTGCGATGCCGACATCGCCGTGGTGACGCTGTTCAGCTTCATGGCGGACATGCTGCCGCATCTGGAGCGCTGCCTGTCCCGCGGCATCAACGTGGTTACCACCTGTGAAGAGGCCATCTATTCGTGGACGACCGCTGCCGCCATCACCAACCGCCTGGACAAAATGGCGAAAGAGAACAACTGTACCATCACCGGCACCGGCATGCAGGATATTTTCTGGGTGAACATGGTGGGCGCTGTGGCGGGCGGCGTGCACAATATCAAAAAGATAGAGGGCGCCGTAAGCTACAACGTGGAAGATTACGGCCTTGCCCTGGCGCAGGCCCACGGCGTTGGCCTTACGCCTGAGGAATTTGAAGAGAAAATTGCCCACCCCACCACGCTGGAGCCCGCATATGTGTGGAACTCGAACGAGGCGCTGGCCAACAAGCTGGGCCTTACCATCAAATCCATCAGCCAGAAGTGCGTGCCCTATTTCTATGACAGCGATTTGTGGTGCGGCACTACGGGCGAAACCATCCCCAAGGGCAACTGCATCGGCATGAGCGCCGTTGTCACCACCGAGACGTTCCAGGGCATCACCCTTGAGACGCAGTGCATCGGCAAGGTGTACGGCCCGGACGACGGCGATATGTGCGATTGGAAAATTATCGGCGAGCCGGACACCGAGTTCCATGTGGTGAAGCCGGACACCCCCGCCCACACCTGCGCCACGCTGGTGAACCGCATCCCCACGATCCTTAACGCCCCGGCGGGCTATATCACCGCCGAAAAGCTGGACGATGTGGAATATCTCACATGGCCCATGCACATGTACCTTGGCTGATAAAAAGGCAGAATTCTGCCCCTGCGGCTTTGCGCGGGGCGCAGCGTGAAAAAGGCCCGGCAATTCTTTGGAATTGCCGGGCCTTTTTGTATATCGAAAACCACTCGCTAGGGCGAGTGGTTCAAAAGAAGACTAATGTCGATAATGGAAAAAGAAAAACTCCCTTTGCTATACTGGGAGTGCGGTCTGGCAACTGCACAAGCAAGCAAAGGGAGGTCATTGAAAAATGAACGACGTAAATAGTTTATCGCATACCAGTTGGAATTGCAAATATCATGTGGTGTTCGCACCAAAATACAGGAGGAGAGTGTTCTTCTGGAGAGAAAAGAAGAGAAATTGGAAGCATCCTGAGAACGCTATGTAATTGGGAAGGGATCAAGATCATCGAAGCGGAGGTGTGCCCGGACCACATCCACATGCTGATTGAGATACCGCCAAAGATAGCGGTAGCAAGTTTCATGGGGTACCTAAAAGGAAAGAGTAGCCTGATGCTGTGCGAGAAGTTTCCGGAGCTAAAATATAAATACCGGAACCGGGAATTCTGGTGCCGCGGGTACTATGTGGACACCGCAGGGAAAAATGCAAAGAAGATACAGGAGTACATCCAACGACAATACGAGCAGGACAAAGCAGGAGAGCAACTAACCATGCCGAACTTCTAAAGTGCCCGTTTACGGGCGGCAAGTAACAGAACTTTCGCGGCTGGCAGACCGTACTTGCGCGACGTGACACGCATGCTAGTATTCTAGGGCTATGCCCGCATATGAAAAACCCGGCTTTGCCGGGGGATATTTATTGGGCGCCGGGCGGGTTCTCCGGTTCAGCCGGAGGGCAATCACAGCACCTTTCGAAATGAAACAGGCCCCGGCGTCATCCGAAGCCTGAGGCAGAGCAATTTGTTTGTATGCTTTAGTGAAATGCCCCCGGCAGAGCCGGGAGAGTAAAAAGCTTTCGCTTCCGGCATCGAGCGAAGCGGGAAGAGATGAACAACTTTACGATTGCCAGAAAGATAATCTTGGACAAAGGGCGCCCGTTTACGGGCCGCAGGGCAAGTGATGCAAGCGGCGGATTTTTCAGCGCCTCTTGAGAAGCTTGCCGGTAATATGCCCTTTCAGGGGCTTACGCAAGCCCCGGGCTTTTCCGGGGGCCTGACTGTAATAATGCAAGGGTTGCCTGATACGGCCCCGCGCAGAGGGCCTGCGGGGCAAAGGGCGCGGTGGATGAACCGTCCGGCGCCCTCTGTGGCGGGCGCCCCTCTGAGCGGCAGCCCCATATCGGGGCGCGGCGTAAGATTTCGATTTCCAATTTGGATGCCGGGCTGCTGGCACACACCTGTACCGGGCTGCTGAAAAAAAGCCGGGCCCGTGCAGGGCCTGATCTGCCTGCCCGCCGGGCAGGCGGGCGTGATTTATGTGCGGCGCGCCGGAATTGCCCGCCCAAAACCGGCTTTTTTCCTGCACAGGCACGTCTTTTGCCGCGCTGCTTTTTGCATGCATGCGCCCGCATAACGGAAAACAGGGCCTCTGCCGCAGCATGTCTCTCTGCGGAAAGGCCCTGTTCCCCGTAAGAAAGGCCAGCTATAAAAAGTCAAGAGAAAAAGAGCAAAATGAAAAAAAATGAAAATGGCAAGAGGCGGGTAGCGGAAAAAGGCCCGCAGAAAGCGAGCCGGCAGAAAAACATTGAAAAGGAGCAAACCATGTCACTGTGCCCGGCCAAAGCGGGTATAGAGGTATTCGTTCAGCAGCCGGATGCCGCCCAACGCGGCGGCGAGGTAAAAGCAGGCGCCCACAGCGCCGCCGGGTGTTTGGAACATGGCGGCTGTGTGGAACAGCGGGTACACGCTGAGCCACTTTGCGCCTGTAAGCCCGCACACGCACAGCAGAAGCGGCAGGCACAGCGGCAGCGCCGCCGCGAACATGGCGCCAAACGTGCTGCCTGTGCGCTGGCCCAGCGCCAGCACGCACCCAGCCATGAGGCGCAGCGCCGCATAGCGCGCGCCCAGCATCAAAAGAATAAGCAGAATAAGCGGAAGCTCCGGCATGGCGGCATAGGCGGGCAGGCTGTACAGCGGCGCAAACGGGCAGGCAAGGCCGTAATCCCGCAGGGCCACCCAAAAAGCGCGGCGCACATCACGCGCGCCATGCCCGTCTGCTTTTCCATGGCAAACAGCCCGGCAAAGCACACGCAGTACAAAAGCGCCGCGGCCAGCGCGTCTGCGGCGTCGCGCGCATCCGCAGTATCAAACAGGCGCAGCCATCCGTGCCGTATACAAGCTGGCAGCGCGTAAGCTGCGCGGCGCGCTGTGCCCCGGCCAGCACGCGCTGGTAGGTGCCCATTTCGCGCTGAAGGCTGTCGTAGCCCATCATCAGGGCCGAATATTCCGCCTGCGAAAGGCTGCCCGAGGCCAGCGCACTTTGCAGCTGCACAAGCGGCTGAAATTTTTTCACTCTCGCTCTTCAGCCAGCCCAGCGTTTCGGCCCGCAGGGGGCCCTGCATGTTCTGCATGTAATAGCGATAGTAAATTTCGTCCGCGTCAATATAGCTTTCCGTCTGCACGGCGTCATACACCTGATAGGCGCCGAACAGGCACAGAATAAGCGCCGCGCCGCCCACACAGAACAGCTTGAACAGCTCGGTGCCGAAGGGCGTGGTGCCCGCGCGGGCGTGCCTGGCCCAAAAAGCGCCGCAGGGGGCGGGGGCGCGCAGGGCCAGCTTCTGCGCGGCCTGCAGCCTGCCGCGCGTGAACACAAGGCAGAACAGCGCGCAGAACGTCGTGCAGCACACCACCGCCGTGATGGCCGTTACCACGGCAAGCGCCAGAGGCCGCCCAAACCAGTATAAATTGTGGTAGCGCCCCAGAAACTCATTGGTGCGCAAAAGGCTTACAAGGTTTGCATATTTCAGCACGTTCCAGCGGCTGGTGGCGGGCACAAGGCTGCGCACCAGCAGGTTCAGCGCAAGAAACCCGCCTGCGGCCAGCGCCCCGGTGAACAGCCGCTTTGCCGCCAGCATGGCCAGCATCACCCATGCGCCCGCGGCCAGCGCCGCCGCCCACTTGGTAAGCAGGAACAGCCCGATATACTGCCCTACGGAAAGCGAAAGCGTGGTGCGCATTAGCGCAGGCACAGACTGCACGCTGCGCGAAAGCGGCCCCAGGCCATAGCACGCATGGCAGTAAATAAGGTTTACGCCGTATAAAAGCACCAGCACGGGCGCAAGGCTGAGGGCCAGCGCCGCCAGCTTTGCCAGCGCCGTTTTGCAGCGCCCGGCCCACGCGCTGCGTATCAGGGCCAGAAGGCCGGTGTCGCGCTCAAAGCGCACCAGCACCGTGGCAAGCAGCAGCATGGCAAACACAGCCACCACGTCCGTCAGGGCAAAATCCAGCGCCGTCATAAGCCCGCGCTGGGGTAATATTGAATGGGGATGCCCCGCATGCCCCTCAAAGGCGCGGGCCGTGGCCTCGATGTTGGCAAGGTCGTACCCGTCGGCGCTGTTCGCAAAAATGGAAATGGACGAAAGCTGCTGCGCCTTCTGGGCAATGGAATCCAGAAAGGCGTCATAGCCGGCGGCCTCGTCGTACTCATACACAATGGTTTTCAAAAACGTGTATTCACGCGGCAGGGTGTCGCCGTAGCGCAAATAGCCGCCCGCCGCATATTCCTCGTAAAATTCGCTGAACTCCTGCGCATACTGTGCGCGCATGTACTCGTCCTGCCTGCCGCCATTCCACGCCTCGGTGCGCAGCACGTTTTCAATGCGGCTCATGGCCTCGGCACGGCGCGCACGCGGGGCGGCAGTTACACCCAAATAGGGAAAAAAGATTATACTTATGGCTCTGACTGGACATTTACGGTGTACGGCACCTTTCAGGTAAACCAGGGCAGCAGCGTTTCGTGCACGGCAAGCAGCTACGGCACTTCCATTGGCAATGCAAGCTGGCGCTGCACGGGCGGCTCTGCCACGCGCAGCGGGGCCACCGCCACGGCGCGCGGCACTATGTCTCGTTACCGTTTGGGAAGTGTGACACAAACGGAATACCCCTCGGTGTCTGTGCCCTGCGATAAATACGGCAACCTTTCTTAAAACAAAAAGCAGCCCCGTGTGCATAATGAACTGCACCCCATTTGTTAGACAGTATGGTATACTGAATAACAAGTGGGGTGCTTTACTATGCCAAAAGGAATAGCAAACAAACGATACACGCCTGAATTCAAGAAGCTAGTGATCAAGACCATGCTGGAGGAAAAGCTGAGTTACAGTGAAACAGCAAGACGGTTCGACATAAGCGATCATCATCGCATTCAGGATTGGGAACGCATCTATTTAACCGAAGGTGCGGAAGGCTTTGCAGTGGAACGACGCGGCAGGAGGCACAAAGGCAGCCCGAATAAGCAACTGCCGAAACAAGTAGAAGAGGATTTGCTTGCTGAAGTACAGCGGCTTCGTGCGGAGAACGAGTACTTAAAAAACTTGCAAGCCTTGGTTTTGGAGAGAGCGCGACGCCAGGGAAAAGCCCAGGTAGCCCAAAAGCTGAGGCCGAGATATCCCTTTATGCCTTCTGCTTGAAATCGCTCACTTACCTCGTGCTACTTTCTATTACCATCTGAAGCGAATGGGAAACCCGGATAAATACGCAGAAGCAAAAGCAGAGATTTCCTCCATTTACCACGAAAACAAAGGGCGGTATGGTTACCGCCGTATCACCGCGGCATTACACAACAAGGGAGATATATCTGAACCACAAGACAGTGCAGCGACTCATGAAGGAGCTGGGATTGGTTTGCCGTGTCAGAGTCAAAAAAGATATCACTCTTACAAAGGAGAAAGTGGGGCGGATTGCACCGAATCTGCTCAACCGGAATTTCTATGCGGAAAAACCAAACCAGAAATGGGTTACCGATGTGACAGAGTTCAGTCTATTTGGCCAGAAACTCTATCTTTCTCCCATTCTGGATTTACACAACGGGTATTTGGTGAGCTATGCCATCTCTGAGCGACCGGTTTTGAGCATGGTAACAACAATGCTTGCCAAAGCTTTTTCAACCATACCAGATGGGACAGGTCTCATTCTCCACTCCGACCAGGGCTGGCAATACCAACACAAGCAGTACCAGCGTATGCTCAACGCAAAAAGGCATTCGGCAAAGTATGAGCCGCAAAGGAAACTGCCTGGACAATGCAGCAGCAGAAAACTTCTTCGGCCTGCTCAAGAGTGAATTGCTTTATCTGCAAAAGTTCCACTCCATGCAACACTTCAAACAAGAGCTTATTGACTATCTGGACTACTACAATAACCGACGGATTAAGGCAAAGCTAAAGGGCCTGCCGCCTGCGGTTCACAGACAACAAGCCCTTTCGGTTGCTTAAACAATTTTTATTTGAAATTATTGTCTAACTTTTTGGGGGCACTTCAATAAAGCACACAGGGCCTTTTTGCCTTTTATTCTGTTTTTTCACTCTGCCGGGGGCATGCGTGCGGGCAGGCGGTGCAGCCGCCCGCACATGCGCCGCAACCGCCGCCGCGGCGCTGCACGCGCCGTATGGCGCGCACGGCCAGCGCCGCACATATGGCCACGCAGGCCAACACAAGCCAGCTGAAAGCGTTCATCTGCGTCACCTCACTGCTTCACATAAACAGGCTGCCCACCTGAAACACGGCGCAGGCGCACAGCCAGGCAATGGCGCACTGGGCAAAAGCCACCCACGCGGCAGCAAAGCCGGAGTGCATTTCGCGCTTTACGGCGGCAATGGCCGCCACACACGGCGAATACAGCAGGGTAAAGGCCAGAAAGCTGGCCGCCGAAAGCGGCGTGAAAATGCCCTGCAGGGCCGCGCCCAGGTTGGAAACGCTGGTGCCCGTAAGCACGGCCATGGTGCTTACCACGGCCTCTTTGGCCGAAAAGCCGGTGATAAGGGCGGTGGCGGCGCGCCAGTCGGTAAAGCCCAGCGGCGCAAACAGCGGCGCCAGCATGCGGTGCCCAGCCCCGCCAGCATACTGGCGGAGGAGTCGGCCACCACGTTCAGCCGCGTGTCAAACGTCTGCAAAAACCAAATGATGATGGTGGCAATGAAAATGACGGTGAACGCGCGGGTCAGAAAATCCTTGGCTTTATCCCACATCAGCAAAAAGCACGCTTTTGGGGCTGGGCACGCGGTAGTTTGGCAGCTCCATCACAAAGGGCACGGGGTTGCCCTTTATACAGCGTGTTTTTTCATCAAAAGCCCGGCCAGCACGCCCACGGCCATGCCGGAAACATACAGCAGAATCATGACAAGCGCCCCGTGCTGCGGAAAAAACGCCGCCGTGAACACGGCGTAAATAGGCAGCTTGGCCGAGCAGCTCATGAACGGCGTAAGCAGAATGGTCATTTTTCTGTCCCGGTCGCTGGCCAGCGTGCGCGTGGCCATAATGGCGGGTACGCTGCACCCAAAGCCTATCAGCATGGGCACAAAGCTGCGGCCCGAAAGGCCTATTTTGCGCAAAAGCTTATCCATCACAAAGGCCACGCGCGCCATATAGCCTGAATCTTCCAGCATGGAAAGGGAAGAAAAACAGCGTCACAATAATGGGCAGACAAGCTGAGCACGCTGCCCACGCCCGCAAACACGCCGTCTATCACAAGCGAGCGCACCACCGGGTTGATGCCGTAGGCGTCCAGCCCGGCGGCAGCGGCGGCCGTGAGGGCGTCGATGCCCGCGCTTAACAAATCGCTGAGGAAGGTGCCTATCACGCCGAACGTAAGCCAGAACACCGCCAGCATAATAAGCAGAAAAAATGGGGATGCCCGTATATTTGCCCGTAAGCACCTTGTCCAGCCTTACGCTGCGCGCGTGCTCGCGGCTTTCGCCGTGCTTTACCACAGTGGCGGCGCACAGCTTTTCAATAAAGGTGTAGCGCATGTCGGCCAGGGCGGCCTCGCGGTCTGTGCCAAGCTCTGCCTCCATCTCGGTGACGGAATGGCCAATTAGGTCCAGCTCGTTGTCCGTCAAACGCAGGCGCTTTTTGCATAGGCTCATCGCCCTCCACCAGCTTGGTGGCGGCAAAATACGGCGGCACGCCCGCGGCCTGCGCGTGGTCTTCTATCATGTGGGCAATGCCGTGGATGCAGCGGTGCACCGCGCCGGTGCAGAAATCCTGCCGGCAGGGGGCGCTGCTTGTGCTCGGCCGCGCGCAGGGCATGCTCTATCAGCTCGTCAATGCCCTCGTTCTTCGCGGCGGAAATGGGCACCACAGGCACGCCAAGTTCTGCCTCCAGCCTGTTCACGTCCACGGTGCTGCCGTTTGCGCGCATTTCGTCCATCATGTTCAGGGCTATCACCATGGGGATGCCAAGCTCGATAAGCTGCATGGTAAGGTACAAATTGCGCTCAATATTGGTGGCGTCCACAATGTTGATGATGCCGTCCGGCCTGCCGTCTATCAGAAAATCGCGCGTCACAATTTCTTCGCTGGTATACGGCGAAAGCGAGTAGATGCCGGGCAGGTCCACCACTGTGGCGGGCGCGCGCGGGGGGTATCTCGCTGCGCTTGTGGCGCTCGTGCCCCCAGGCGCGCGGGCCAAAGTGGTGTTCGCCCGTGGTGTGGTCGCGTATCACGCCTTCTTTTTTATCCACCGTCACGCCGGGGAAATTGCCCACGTGCTGGTTCGAGCCGGTAAGCTGGTTGAACAGCGTCGTCTTGCCGGAATTCTGGTTGCCTGCCAGTGCAAATACCATCAGCCGCGCGCCTCCCCGCCCTGCGGGGCATCGCCCAGCGTGATATTCTGCGCGTCCTCTAAGCGCAGGGGTAAGCTCGTAGCCGCGCAGGTGCAGCTCAATGGGGTCCCCCATGGGGGCAATTTTGCGCACCATCACCGCGGCGCCAGGCGTAAGGCCCATATCAAGCAGCCTGCGGCGCAGCGCGCGCCTCGCCGCCCACGGCCGCAATGCGCGCGCTTTGCCCAACGGGAAGCTGTGCCAGTGTCATGTTTTTTCTGCCGTCCCTTCCGTCCCTGCCCGCGCCGCCGTGCCGTCTGGCCGGGCGCGGGCGCTGTGCATTGTGTTAGCGCAACCTAACAATCTGCCTTTCAGTTTACGCGCCGCCGGGCGGGTGTCAAGAGAAAAGGGCGCGCTTTTTGCCGCCGTTCCCCGAAAAAGGGGAAAAAACAGCCCCTTTGCGCGCGCCGCGCCGGCCATTATAATAAGGTAAGCGGGCGCTGTGCCGCCCCCCTGAAGCACAGGCGGGCCGCCTGCGCCGAAGCCGGGAAAAAGCGGCGGCTCACGGCAAAAAGAAAAGACGCCCCTTTGGCATAATGATAGCTGTTATGTTATAGTTATGCCAGAGGCAGAAAGAGCCGCCGGGCCGCGGGCCGTTTGGGCCTGTGCCGGGCGGCAGGAAGGAGAATGAGTATGAACTTTGAAGCACAGCTTGATAAATATGCAGAGCTGGTGGTGCGCGCGGGGCTGAATGTGCAGCAGGGGCAGGAGGTGCTGATAGAGGCAGATCTGGAGGCCGCGCCCCTTGTGCGCCTTGCGGCAAAAGCACGCCTGGGCGGCGGGCGCGAAAAGCGTTACCGTGATGTGGAGCGACGAGGCCACCACGCGCCTAGAGTATGAAAACGCCGGCATGCCGGTGTTTCAGCAGACGCCCGCGTGGCGCGCCCTGCTGGAAAACGGCCTGGCCGAGCGCGGCGGCGCCCTGCTTAGCATTACCTCGGGCGACCCGTACGCCATGGCGGGCATAAACCCCACCCTGCGCGCCGAGCGCCGCAAGGCCGCCTACCGCGACTGCCACGCCTTCTATTTGGGCATGGAGACGGGCCGGGTGGCGTGGAGCATTGTGGGCGCGGCCAGCCCCAAGTGGGCAAAGGCGGTGTTCCCCCAGCTGCCGCAGGAGGAGGCGGTGCAGGCGCTGTGGCAGGCCATTTTCAAGGCCGCCCGCGCCGACGGGCCGGCCCCCGTGGCCGCATGGCGTGAACACCAGAAGTCGTTCCGCGCGCGCGCAAACTGGCTGAACGAGCAGCAGTTCAGCGCCCTGCACTACAAAAAACAGCATCGGCACGGATATCACCGTGGGCCTGCCCAAAAACCATGTGTGGTGCGGCGGCGGAAACGAGCTGGCGGACGGCCGCTGGCAGTTCTGCAATATGCCTACCGAGGAAATTTACACCTCGCCCGACAAGGATAGGGTGGACGGCACGGTGCATTCCGCCATGCCGCTGAACCACGGCGGCAGTCTGATAGACGATTTCTCCATTACCTTCCAGAACGGACGCGTCACCAGCTTTTCCGCCGCAAAGGGTTATGACGCGCTGAAGGCCATCATCGAGACGGACGAGGGCGCGCGCCATTTGGGCGAATGCGCGCTTATCCCGGCGGCCTCGCCCATCAGCCGCATGGGCATCCTGTTTTACAGCACGCTGTTCGACGAAAACGCCTCGTGCCATTTCGCGCTGGGCAAGGGCTTCGGCGACGCCATCCGCGGCGGCCGTGAAATGAGCGAGGAAGAGCTGGAGCAGCACGGCGTGAACCGTTCGGCTACGCATGTGGACTTCATGCTGGGCACGCCGGACCTTTCCATCACCGGCATCAAGGCCGACGGCACGCAGGTGCCCGTGTTCCAAAAAGGGAAACTGGGCGTTTTAAGCGCGCGGCCCGCTGTGCTGCAATAAGCCGAATACAAGGGCGCACCCGCAGGGTGCGCCCTTTTTCTGTGTGCGGCGCCGTCAGGGCCCGTTGGGAAACCAGTTCCATGCGCCGTAGTAGCCCATTTTTTTTTGAAATATCCTCGGCGGCGCGCAGCAGAAGGCGGCGGTAGGTGCCCTGAAATTCATCCATGCGCGCCGTGCTGCACACGATGCTTACAGCACAGCAGCAGGCGCCCAGATGGTCGAACACGGGCGCGGCCATGTCGCTGTGGCCCAGAATATCCTCCTGCTGCTGCTCTACAATAAGCTGGCCGCGCAGAAGGTCCAGCTGGCTTTGAAACGCGGCCCTGTCTGTGATGGTGTACGGCGTGTGGGGACAAGCACCAGCTTCTTCAGAATGGACGCCTGCATTTCACTGGACAGGTTTGACAGCAGCAGCTTGCCGTTGGCATTGCTGTGCGCGTCCATCTCATAGCCCACGCGGGCGGCAATGTGCCCGGCTCGCTGCCCTCTATCAGATGTGTGACGATGACGCGCCCGTTCGTGTTCAGCGTGCTGAGGCACACGGTTTCGCCCGTGGCGGCCTGAAGCCGCGCCAGATAGGGCGCGGCCCACATCGGCCACCGTCTGCCGTTCGGCCACAAAGGTTGCCGTAGTTGGTGAATTTGATGCCAAGACGGTATTTGGCATCGGCTGTTTTAATGACATAATCGCGATGTTCCAGCGTATAAAGCATTTTGAACACGCTGGCCTTGTCCAGCTTCAGCAGGCGGCTTATTTCGGCAACGCCGATGTTGTCGCGCACGCTCAAAAGGTCCAGTATTTTCAGAGCGTTGTTTACAGAGCTTAACAGGTACGGCTTTTTTTTTTCCTGGCTGCATGGGGCCCCTCCTTTGTGCGCGCGGCGCGCTGTTTTTTCAGTATAGCACACGAGCGGGGCGTTTCCGGCACCGTTTACTATAAAACAACAAAAAGACGTTTGCACAGCGGAAACACAACAGGCCATTTTTTTGCGCGGTTTTGCTATGGCGGGCGCGGAAGTTTTATGGACAAAATAGAAAAAAGCCGGATATAAAGCGAAAATATTGACATTTCACTTGAAAAAGTGTTAAGTGGAAAGCAGAAAAAAAGCGCGCTTTGCAAAACAACCTTCAAAACCTGAAAGCATTTACCATGAAGAAATGTATCTGGGAGGAAACATTGTGAAACAAGAAAGAAATTACACCATAGAGTTTTTTCCGCTTTATGTTTGCGGTGAACTTTGTGCTGCTGCATGTGTTTATTCTGGGGCCCGTGCGCATGGGCGGCACGCCCAGCTTTGCAAACGGCTTTGACGTTATCATTCCCTTTATGGCCTTCTCCGGCTATTTCCTGATGGGTCATTTCAAAAAGCAGCAGCCAAAGGGCCTGACGGCGCAGGTGCCGCCCAGCCGCCAGGCGTGGAATTACCTGAAGGCGCGCCTTCTTCTCGCTGCTGCCGCTGTTTATTACTGTGATGGTTGCGTGCATCGTGGCAAACTGCATGTGGTTCGGCATTCCGGCCATGGGCGGCGTGATGTACCTGATTAACGGCGTCACGGAAATATTCGGCCTTCAGATAGGCGGCTTTTACGGCAACACCGTCATGGGCTCTGTGGCGGAAAAAGGGCATTTCCGCCGTCACCACGGCGGGCCCGCTGTGGTTCATGTCCGGCATTTTTTCTGTGCGGCTATGCGGTGTATTACCTGCTGGCAAGGCACGACCGCCACTTCACCGGCTGGATAGCACCCGTCACCATCGTGCTGTTCTACGGCTCCTCCTACCTGACAGACAACATGCCCATGTGGAACAAATTTCTCACTGCGGGCGAGTTTGCGGTGGCCAGCGGGCTTCTGCACATGTTCTGCGGCCTTTCCATCGGCGTGCTGCTGTGGGTGGCCTGCGACAACCTGAAAGGGAAAGAGTGGTCCCGCGGGATGAAGCTGCTGATGGCCGTGGCACAGGCGTTCTGCATGGCGGTGGTGTTTTTCAAATCGTGGGTATCCACTGCCTCGCCCATCGGCCAGGCATTCAGCATCGGGTGGGGCGCCACCTTCTTTTACACCACGGTGTTCAGCTTTCTGTGCCTTTTGAATGTGGATGCCGTCACGCGCTGCCCCATTTTCTCCAGCAAAATATGGCGCATACCGGGGCGCATGGCCATGTATATTTACATGATACATTACCCCGTCATGACGTTTGTTTTCCTGGCCATGGGCTGCCGCCCCGGCACTTACGAGCAGAACGCAGGCAAAGTAACGCCCGCCTACTTCATCACGCTGGCTGTCAGCATCGTGCTGGGCTATCTTGTGATGAAGTTTGAAGAAAAGGTACTGATGCCCTGGCTGAAGAGCAAGCCCTGGTATACGCGCGAGCAGGCAAAAAAAAGAGATGGAGGCCGTATGAGCGAAGGCATGGAAAAAAGGTGTACCGCATTTTGGCGCTGAACTTTGGCTCTACCTCCAGCAAGCTGGCCTGTTTTGAAAACGACGTATGCAGGGCCGCCAGCACGCTTTCGCACCCTGCAAAGGAGCTGGAGCAGTTCCCTACCTTCTGGGCTCAGGAGGAATACCGCCTGAATGCGGTGGCGGGCTTTTTGCAGCAGAACGGCATCCGCCCCTCTGACATGGACGCCTTTGTGGCGTGGGGCGGGCACACCCAGCCGGTGACAGGCGGGGTATACCGCATCACGCCCAAGCTGCTGGAGCAGTCCGCCAGCGAAAAGTACGGCCATCATCCGGGCGACCTGGCCCCGCGCGTGGCGTGGCGCCTTGCGGGCGGGCGCGTGCCCGCCCTCAGCGTAGACCCGCCCACCATCGACGAATTCAGCCCGCTGGCCCGCTACACCGGCCTGCCGGAGATAACGCGGAAAAAGCCGTATGCAGACGCTGAACCAGAAGGCTACAGCCCGCCGCTTTGCCCAGGACACGGGCCGGGCCTATGAAGAGCTGAACCTTATTGTCATCCATATGGGCGGCGGCATCAGCGTGGTGGCGCACCGGCACGGCAAAATGGTGGACGCGAACAACGGCCTGGACGGCGACGGCCCCTTTGCCAGCAACCGAAGCGGCACATTGCCCGCGGGCGATTTGATAGACATGTGTTACAGCGGGCGCTATACGCATGCAGAAATGCGCGCCGCCGCGTGACGGGCGAAGGCGGGCTGAAGGCCCACCTGGGCGAAACAGATCTGCGCGAGGTGGAAAAGCGCATCGCCGCGGGCGATGCCCGCGCCAAAGGGTGTGCGACGCCATGCTGTACCAGGTGGCGAAGGAGGCCGGCGCCATGGCGGCCGTGCTGTGCGGCCATGTGGACGCCCATTTTGCTGACGGGCGGCATGGCGCACTCAGAATATGCGGCGGCGGCCCTGCGCAGGCAGGTGGGCTTTCTGGCGCCGGTAAAGGTGTACCCCGGTGAGCTGGAGATGCAGGCGCTGGGGCAGGCGGCCTGCCGCGCACTGCTTGGGCTTGAGCCTGTGAAAGAATTATAAAAGGGGGAGACCGGGTGTTTCGTACATTTGATGAAATAGAGCACCACATTCTAAGCAGCGGCGTGAAAAAGCGCATTGCCCTGACGGGCGCGCACGATTCCTACTCGCTGGAGGCAGTGGTGCATGCAAAGCGCAGGGGGCTGGTGACAGCCGCCCTGCTGGGCCGGGTGGACGAAATAGCGTCCTGCTGCGCAGCATGGACGAGCCGCAGGACGGCTATGAGCTGATAGGCTGTGAAACAGAGGAGGAAAACGCCCGCCGCGCCGTGGCCATGGTGCATGAGGGCAAGGCGGACATGCCCATGAAGGGCCTGCTGCAAACCTCTGCTTATATGCACGCCGTGCTGGATAAGAACATGGGCCTGCTGCCGCAGGGCGGGCTTTTTGAGCCAGTCCACCTTGGTGGAATGGACGAAAGAGGGCCGCATGTTCCAAATTACAGACTGCGCCATCAACATTGCGCCCGATGTGCAGCAGAAGAAAAAAAAAATTGTGGAAAATGCCGTGCGCTTTGCGCACAGGCTGGGCTGTGAGTGCCCGAAGGTGGCGGTGGTGAGCGCCGTGGAGGTGGTGAACCCCAAAATACCCAGCACGGTGGAGGCTGTCGCGCTGAAACAGGCATGCCGGAACGGCGAGCTGCCCGGCTGCATCGTGGGCGGCCCGCTAGGGCTGGACAACGCCGTCTCCTTGCAGGCGGCGCGCCACAAGGGTGTGACGGACCCCGCCGCAGGCAGCGCCGATATTCTGGTGATGCCGGAGCTGTGCGCGGGCAATATTTTCACAAAGAGCATTACGTTCTTTGCGGGCCTTCGCTCGGCCGGTGTGCTGCTTGGCACCATCACGCCGGTGATAGCCACCAGCCGCACCGACACGCCGGAAAACAAGTATCACGGCATTTTGATGTCGCTGCTGAACGCACTGTAACAGATGCGGCGCCCGCGCGCTTTGGCCGGGCGCCGTTTTGAATGGAGGAAATGATGGGCTTTTTCGATATGCCGCGCACGGAAAGCGCGGAGGACATGCTGGAAAAAAATTCCGCGTGCGGGAGCTGGTGGAATACGAGCGTTTCTGCCGCGACAACGCCCTGTGGGACAGCATGCTGGCCTGCTTTGCGCAGGATTCCCGCGTGGAGATATCCTGGTATCAGGGCAGCGGGCAGGGGCTTTGTGGAGGCCTCGAAAAAATGAAGGCGAAGGCGCCTCATAAGCTGAACAACACCCTTGTGTGGCTGAACGGCGCGCACGCCGCCAGCGTGACGATGGGCAGCATTCATATCCGCCGCCGGATAGGAGGGACGTGGGTGGACCTTTGTCTCTCAGGTGCTCTTTTTTTATATACGGCGCGCAAAGAGCAGGGCGTGTGGAAAATTGTGACGATGAACTGCATTTATGAGCAGGACAGCCTGCTGCCCGTGTGCGCTGTGCCGCCCGCCCGGCAGCCGTTTGTGCGGCCGAGGCTACCGGCACCTGGCACAGGTGCTGCAGGAGGATGGATTCTCCATCAGCGAGGCGCTGCCCGGAGACGACCAGCCGCCCGCCGTGCAGGCGCTGTATGCCCAGGCCGCCGCTTTTCTGGCGCAGGGCGCGCATGCATGAGTGCGCCCCGGCCCCGGCTTTGCCGGGGCCGGGGCCTTTATCGCAGGCGGAACCGCCGAAAGGCCGGTGATGCCAAAAGCACTTTCGCTGTGCCAAAAAATATGCAGGCACAGCGGGGGAAGCGCCGTGAGCGCGGCAGCGCAGAAAGGGTACGGCCGGCTGAAAGAAAAAGCGCCCCACCGCTGTGAAAACAGCGGCGGGGCGCAGCATTGGCAGAAGGATGATGGGGGCTGCCCGGCTGTGAATGCCATAAGGCGGCCCCTTTTGCCAAAAGCCTTCTTCTTTTTACGCCTTGTAGCCCACGGCACCGGCCAGCTCTTTGTCAATGACCACCACGGCATTTTCGTGCATCTTCATCATGGTGGAGGGGTTTTTTGGTGGTGATTTCATCATTCATCACAAGCCCTTTGATGGCGGGCACCTTGGCAAGGCCCGTTGCCACCAGCACCACCTGTTTGGCGGCCATGATGTCGCCCATGCCCATGGTGATGGCCATAGTGGGCACATCCTCCTTCTTTTCAAAGAAGCGGGCGTTGGCGTCGATGGTGCTCTGCGTCAGCTTTTCGGTGTGGGCCACGGCAACAAGGTGGTCCTCATTCGCCTCGTTGAAGGCGATGTGGCCGTTGTTGCCAATGCCCAAAAGCTGCAGGTCGGGCGCGCCGCCCTCGCGCACCTTGGCCTCCAGCTCGGCGGCGTTGGCCTCGGGGTCGCCCATGCCGCTGGCCACAAAGGTGTTGGCCTTGTCGATGTTGATATGGTTGAACAGGTTCGTGTCCATAAAATAGCGGTAGCTCTGGTCGTGCCCGGGCAGGCCGCAGTATTCATCTAGGTTCACCGTGTGCACGGCGGAAAAATCCACCTCGCCGGCCTTGTTCATCTGGGCCAGCTTCTGGTAAATGGGCACGGGCGTGCCGCCCGTTGCAAGGCCAAGCTTTGCGTTCGGCTTCGCATTCACCAGGTCGCGGATCATGCCCGCCACCACAGCGCAGGATTCATCATCATAGCTGTTTGTCACGATCACTTTCATGGTATCCGTTCTCCTTTTTTTATGAGAATATAGCGCGTTGGTCCCTGTGCCGGGCACACGGCCCGGCCCTTTTCCGCATTTCATTATAGCACGTTCCGGCCCGTGTGGGAAGAAAAAGCTGGCGCAGGCACACCGAAGGTGAACTTTTTGTGTGAGATTATACGAAAAGCCCGCGCTCCAGCGCATCGGCGTCCGCCGGGGTGCCGCAGGCGCCGCGGTTGACCCCTGCGCCACGCGGCGGGGGTAAGGCCCGTGCTGCGGCGGAACACGCGGCAAAAATAGTTCGCGCCCGAAAAAACCGCACAGGCTGGCAAACCAGCTCCAGCGGGTAGGGGCGGTGTGCCAGAAGAAGCTTTGCGGCCTTCAGCCGCACCTGCGTCAGATAGTGGCCCGGCCCCATTCCCATTTCGGCGGCAAAAAACGCGCACAAGGTGGCTTTTGCTCACACCAAGCTGGGCGCTCAGCTCTTCCACGCCGTACAGCTCGGAATAATGGCTGTGCATGGCAAGCACGGCCTGCGCCACAAGCGGGCTGTGCCCGGCGCCGCCGGGCACCTCGCCGGCGCTGTTCAGCGCGCACAGGGGCGTTAAAGCACAGCGCTGCATCTGCCGTGCCCTGCGTTTCGGCGGCGGCCAGCCCGCAGCGCCTGCACCGCATGCGGGCACAGGGCGGCCTGCACGGCCAGCGGCGCGGCCAGCCCGGCGGCCGCCTGCTGTGCGGCCGTGCCGTTAAAGCCCACGCACAGTGCACGGCAGCTTTCCGCCGGTGCAAGCTGCACGCTGCCGGGGCACAGGCACAGGGTGCCCGCATGCAGTGCGGCGGCCCATCCCCCGGCGCTGGCGGCGGCCATGCCGTCCTGCACCAGCACGGCGCACAGCGCCGCGTCATGCAGCCTGGGCCCAGCGCCT
>VOFF01000791.1_pt1 | contig 31963 bp, 35 predicted proteins | sample 5384061 | NCBI WGS metagenome assembly VOFF01 (sample SAMN12384725, study PRJNA508395) | human gut metagenome | isolation source: healthy gut E | host: Homo sapiens | reverse complement strand
GTGTCTTTTTGGTGGCAAAATGTAGCGATTTAGCAAAATAAAACATAAATTCCAGCATATTCAGCATGAAAGTACTCCTGCCCATTGCGAAAATGTAATTTTGCAACGCAAAAATTGTGCCTAAGCATTTGCATCAAAACAACAATAGTTCAACGAGGCTGATATGAAAGTAGAGATTAACAAGAAACGTTTAGAATACCTGCTGGCATTATACAAGATGCCGGTGGATGACTTGTTGTCTCTTTCTGAACAAAGGCAGGAAACGGACAACATGGAAGACATCAGGTGGAGCATTCTATTGGATTTGGGGGTGGAAGCGTATGGGTGAGATATTCGACGTACAGTCAGCTCTTTCAAGACCATTCTAAGTTGTCAACCAATGCAAGCAGCAGGCAAGACCTCATTCCGGAACAGAGCTGAACTTGAGTCGCGATCCGCAGTACTGTAAACCGATTCGAGAGTTCGAAAAACGCTTTGGATGCATACAGCAAACTGTCGCAACTGGATGTGAAGTTTGACATAGAACAATTACACCCTACAAGATGATCTTTAAGATAGTAGTTGTAAGAGATTTTTTTTTATCCCGGGGAAATCGTCAATCATGGGTAAAGCTTGTGAAGATGATAGAAGAAGTGGATTTTGATGGACATCTCGGCACAGACTCATACAGTGATAATAGAAAGATGGTGCAATGATTTTGCATATCAGTTCATTATGGGACAAGAAACACTTGCCCAGCAATATGTGTAGATTCCCGTAACGACTACTGCATTGACCTCTTCCAAGGCTATCAGTGCACGGACGCACGTGCCGTCTTGCCTTATATACTGTCAAGAGTGAATTAGCGGAGGAATACAGAAGAAGAGAGAACAGGAAAAGTTGAAAAAATCTGAGAAGAGAGGCGGGCGAACACCAAAGCCCATCATTTCTCCGCTATTCTTGAAAACCATGCAATATGCCTATTTCAATGGAGTGGTCAACAAGACCACTTTCTGTTCGAACTCAATGTCAAACCAGCAAATTTTGAGAGGGAGTTATGGCGATAGTTGTTGATACATGCTCATTGGTGATGATTGCCAAAATTATCTTCCCTTGGATAAGGACGGACAGTTGTACTCATTCCTGGAAGAGGCGTTCTCCGCAAGGTTTGATGCTACTTGATGTGATTCTGGATGAATCAAAACGCACCTCAAAGGAATTGCAGTTGAAAAAAGATGCCTTTCCTCAAAGACAAAAAAGAATGGTCATTCCGACAAAGGATCTATTTCCATGTGCCCCCAGAGATTGAAACGGGTTCTTTATTGACAAATAGCATAGATATTAGTATCATCTTATGACATCTTTCACGAAATCATATTATATTCGTGAATAAAACACTTGTTTTCAAGAATAGAAATTGTTGAGGATTAGATATTTAAGACATTATTGCAATGCGGAAGGGGTGATGTGAACGACAAAAAAGACAAGGCGTTCTATTAGAGTGGATGCTTGATAAGATTGAGAAGAATGGACGGGCATAGAGGCCTGAACGTTTGTCCTTGCCTACCTTGATGACCTCGCCGTGCATCATGGCGTATGTGGGTTCGTAATTTGCCTTCAAATCAAGCCCGTTGTGTAGGGCTTTTCTTTTTTAAATGGGTCTCTGCGGTAGCCGAAAGGGCTGGTGACAGAGATATGACGGAGTGGACTGACAAGTGGCGTGTGGCGGTCGGTCTGCTCCGTTTGGGTTTGTAATGGGGCAAAGGCAAGAGTTCTTCGCCGCTGATGCGGCGAGCACGGAGGCAGTTGTTCGGATGTTGCGGACTGCGTCGTTTTTGGCACAGCCTTGCGGTGTACCTTAGTCTGTGTGACGGTATTGAACTGAGCGCATACTGTTGCTGATGAACAGAATATTGCTGCTATTGTGATGAGTAGAAATCGTTTCATGGTGCAAAAGTAACAAGCAATTCTTTTTGACTGGCATAAAGAACAAAGGGAAGACAAGAAGATTGTAACATAATATAGCAATCGAGTTTGATTTTTGAGCAGAAATCAAACTCAAATAATAATAATCGTCAAAAATAACACGCATTATCTTATGCAATTCTGCTTGTCTCTGAATAGGTATATAACTTTGCATGAGTTTAATTTCAAATTCAAAGTTAAAGTATGAAGCAAGTACGATTTGAAGAGAGCGAGGTGCCTTATCAGACACTGGCTCGTTTTGGTCTCACACAAGAGAAGATTGAAGACCTGCCCATGTGGGCGTTGGAAGATATTGGTCAGGGACGACGTTCACCGTTGCTGCCCATTCAGGTGAATAATGACGATTTGCGTTGGTCCGTATGGAGGACGGCAAGGTGGATGTGGTCTTCTATCCGCAGTTGGAGAAATCACCATTGGAGGCTTTTACTCAGGAACAGCAGGAGGACTTGCTGGCTGGAAAGGCTATCCTTGCCGATGTTAAGGATGCTGATGGCAGGAGCAGCAAGGCTTTCGTGCAGATTGACACGGAGACCAATCAGGTGATGTCGGTACCTACGCCTGTCATCGGGCGCAACTTGGAGGTGCTGAAGGATGAACTGAAACTGAGTTCGGCAGAACTGACCGTGATGCAGAAGGGTGAGCCGCTCACGCTCATCATGGAGGACGAACAGGTGACGGTGGGTATTGACCTGAACGATAAGACCGGCATAAGGATTAATCAAGGCGACAGTCAGAAGTGGAAGGAGAACACCAAGCGAGAGTGGGACAAATACACCTTCGGGTGCTATGGCTGTTGGGTAATGGGCGATGACGGTAATCTTGACTATGTGCCTGAAGAGGAATACACGGAAGAACTTTGGAATGAGCAGAAGAAGAATGGAGAGCGCAACCGCATAATCTACACATAATATAATAAGTATATGGCATCAAATAAATATTATCCAGAGGATGTGCTCGTCGAGAAGATACAGAGCGGCGAGTACGGTTGGTTGGAGTATGTCAACCATCATTCTGCTGAATGGCAGGAAGAATATGAGAGCTATTGTCTGAACAACGGACTCTGCATTTGTGAAGAGAGTGCGCAGTTTGTCCATCACAAAGATGAGGAACTGGAGAAGGCAATAGAGAACGGTGAAGCATGATAAATGAAGAGTGAAGAATGAAGAGTGAAGAATAAGTATGGCGATAAGAAAGAATACGAATCCCCAACAGATGGACCTGCAACCAGAGATGCGTGACTTGCTCATGCGCAATGGTATGCAGGCTCATGTGGTGAGTAATGGCAGCGGCTATCAGCTTGTGGTGCAAGGGCATGACAGTCCGCTGCTTACCTATAACATCACCGAGAAGCAGATGTTGGCTCTGACCGACTGGGGTACGAATCATGCCAACAAGTTAGCCTACAATACCTTTACGGGCATTGTGGGCAACGACTTCTATATGCCCAAGAACTTCGTTCATGCACGCAATGCCAACGGTCGTGTAGCTATGGGGCTGCACGGCTATCGTGTTGGTATCGGCGAGTATGGACGGATGGGGCGCATCGATATGCCACCACCCTTTTTAGGTTGGACACCACGCAGTCAGGAGGGATTCCATCTTCGCAGAGTTGGAGGACGATTGTTCTTCCCCGAAGCCCCGATTGTGCCTGAACGTTGGGACGGCAGAATGAAGCCTGGCGAATTGCAGAGCGGCGGTTATGGGTTCTATTATAAGGGACAGCAACAGAGTTATAGCCCTCAGCAACAGGATGTGCTGAAAGATTTGGAGGAATCATAATGCCTTCCATCAGCCGCACGAGAAGCACAGAGCCAGCCAAGCCTTATAAGGAACTGATTACCTCGCCTGTCTATTTCACCAATGAGATGGCAGGAGTGTCTGGCATCGCATGGCATCATCATTGATGAGAATGCGAAGACGCTGACCATTCAGTCGAACAGCGTCAATGCCGACATGGTGTATGACCTGACAGATGAGGAACTGAAGAAACTCACCTCCAACTCCATCAAGGAAGTGCCCGTCGTTCAACGCTTGGAACTGCTGAATGGCATCATCAAGGACGACTTTGCTGACAAAATCCTGATGGACACACTGAATAGCAAGGAGCGCATCGACCTGCATCTGCATCCCGAACTTGAACAGGAGTTGCAGCAGCGTCAGCAACAAGACGAGGAACGGTTGCTTCCGTTGGAAGAGGACGAGACTGTCAGACGTGACGTGTTGCAAGGCGATGCCATGGTGAGAGGTGAAGACCTTGCCTTGATTAATGAGAACAAGGGTTGGTATCGTGAGGGAGCGCATGGGCGTGAAGTGAAAGTCGGTGACATCATGGTGGAGAAAGTGCCTCCGATGGAGGGAGATAAGAAAGGCGAAGATAAGTATCGCATGACCGCCATTATCAATGGAGAAGCCATCACGCACGAAATCAAGCAGAAGGACTACGACAAGTTCTTGGCGGTGGATGACTACCATCGCATGAAACTCTTCTCCCAAGGTTTTCAGTGAAGTGGATATGAAGACACGCCCCGAAACCAACGCCGGACTGGGCACGAAGATATTGGCGGCTCTGACGGCAGGAGCAGTCGTTACAGCAGAGGTGGCGCATGACATAAGCCACCATCATCACCATCCAGCCCCGGAGTTCTATGCAGAGCATCATGGCGGTCCACGTCCTTACTTCAAACCGGGAGTGGATTCGCCACAGGAGATTGCGGCAAGGTACTTTGAGGCAGAAGCAAATCATGTTGCCACGGAGATAAGGAGAGGATATTAACAATGTATAATTTACAATTTATAATTTATAATGAGTAGTGAACTGACATACGATGACTTTCTGGACAGGTTGAGCATACAGGAAGTACTGGTGGACGCAGGGTATCATCTGAACAAGAGATGGCTTGCGTTATCCGTCGTATGTGCGTACTGACAGTGAGGGCAGACGGGTGCGTGGTGGTAAGTTCATTGTCACGCAGAATGGGAAATGTTGCTTCCAACCACCGCAGCAGAAGGTGTATAATGTCATTTCGTTCATCAAGGAGCATCCAGAAATGTTTTCAGAGAACAAGGTGGGAATGTCTCCCTGACCGACTCGTCAACCTCGTCTGCAACCGACTGCTCAACCAACCCATAGAGGACAGACCATCGAAGATTACAGAACCAAGAAAGGACGGAAAGCCATTCAACCTGAATGACTACGACATCCACAAGTTCAATCCGCAGGACAGGGAAACGCAGAAAAGGTTTTATCCCTATTTTAAGTTCCGAGGCATCGACCTCTATACGCAGTATGCTTTTCATCGGCATTTCTGTCTGGCTACTAAGCATCGGACGGATGGACTTACCTTTTGCCAACCTTGCCTTTCCGCTACTGCCCAAGACACCCGACAAGACTGTGGGCTTTGAGGAACGAGGACGACCGAAGATGGACGGTAGCGGCGGTTACAAGGGCAAGGCAGAAGGAAGCAACAGCAGTGAAGGACTGTGGATTGCCAACCTCACGGGCGAGCCGTTGGATAAAGCAAGCGAAATTGTATGGTTTGAGAGTGCCTACGATGCCATGGCAGAGTATCAGATAAATCCTGTAAAGATGGTGTATGTATCTACGGGCGGCACACCCACCGAGGGACAGATGCGAGGACTTCTGTCCGTTACTCCCCAACGCACGGCACTATTTGGGTTTTGACAAGGACGATGCAGGGCGGCAGTTTGTTGCAAACTTCAGGAAGGTGGCAGCAGAGATGGGCTTCCGTCACGAGCATGTGCAAGCCTATCATCCATTGGGTTGCTACAAGGACTGGAACGATGCGCTGCTCAACAAGAAATCAGCAGAACTGATTGCCAAGGGCGAACCAGATAGCTTCGACTATGCCGAGTTTATCGCAGCCGGCAAGGCAGAGAAACAAAGGGAAAAAAAGAAAAAAGAACACATATCATAGAAGCGTATGAGACAAGAAGATAATAGCATCATCACCTTGTGCCCCAGCATCGGACAGTTTTTCATCAACGAACTGCCTCTGTTGCTGTTGTGCGTGGCAATGCTCCTAATCGGAGGATTGCCCGGTTGTGCATATAGTACCCTGTTGCTTGTCTTCAGCCTCCTGTTCTCCCTCTGTTTACTCTACCGATTCATCTATCTGAGGAGTATCCGCTACCATATCGGGAGCGAGCAACTCATCTGTGAGCACGGAGTGTTTCAGCGGAGCGTGAACTACATGGAGTTGTACCGAGTGGTGGACTTTGCCGAGCATCAGACATTGATACAACAGTTATGCGGACTGAAAAGCGTGACCGTGTTGTCGATGGATAGAACGACACCGAAACTGGAAATGACCGGCATCAGCAACAGCTATGACGTGGTGAGTGTGATACGAACAAGAGTAGAAACGAACAAACGAAGAAAGGGCGTATATGAGATTACGAATAGATAAGATTTGGTTCATTGTCGTGGCATTGGTACTGAGCGTGCCGTCAGCCCATGCACAGATTGTGACTGCCAACCCTTTGGAATGGATGGCATTAGCAGAGGGCAACGAAGCCATCAACGGTGAGATAGAGAAGGAAATCAAAGGTCAGACCAAGACTGCCCTGTTGCAGAATACCATCGCCGCAGAGTTCACCAAGATACACGAATGGGAGAAAGAAGTACAACAGTTATCTGAAAACCGCCAGTGGTTATGCCTCTTCCCTCAAAGCCTGTACCTATCTGTACGACGATGGAGTGAAGATATTCATCACCTTGTGTAAGATGCGCAAGGCCATCAACAATAATCCGCAAGGCATCGTTGCGACCCTCTCGATGAACAACCTGTATATGGAGACCGCCACGGAATTGGTGTCCGTCTTCACACTGCTGAAAGATGCAGTCGCCAAAGGAGGCAAAGAGAACATGCTGACTGGTGCGGAAAGGAGCAAGACGCTGTGGGCACTGAACGACAAGCTGAGTGCCTTCAGCAAGAAGCTGCATCGTCTTTATCTGTCTATACGATATTACACCATGACCGATGTGTGGAACGGCGTGACGGCAGGGATGATAGACCGAAGCAATGGAGAGATAGCCACCCAAGCCCTTAGCAGATGGCGCAGAGCAGGACGTATGACCATCAGTGATTAACGATAAAGGAATCAGTCATGAAGTATTTCATATCAATTGCCATTTTTATGTTTATATCATCTTTTGCAGGAGTGCGGGCGCAGAACGACCCGACTCTTGCGGGGATGATTCTGATGTACACCAACAAGGCGGAGAAAGAACTGAAGAATCAGGAGAAAGTGATGCTGCTACAATCCACCGGCCATATCTGGACCAAGGAGGAAGTGGAAGCCACTACCGACCTGCAGCGGGAGTTCAACAACTATCTGGACTCCTTCCGTTCCATCGTCAGCTATGCCGCACAGATATATGGTTTCTATCACGAGATAGGTCAGTTGGTGGACAATATGGGTGGATTGGTGGCGCAGTTGGATGCCCATCCTGCCAACGGACTTGCCGTAGCCCTGTCAGCCAAGCGCAACAAGATATACCGCGAGCTGATTATGAACAGCATCGAGATAGTTAATGACATACGCACGGTATGCCTGTCGGGCAACAAGATGACCGAGAAGGAGCGTGTGGAGATAGTCTTCGGCATCCGACCCAAACTGAAGAAGATGAACAAGCAGTTGAAGCGAGTGACGAGGGCGGTGAAATACACCACCATGGGCGATGTTTGGATGGAGATAGACGAAGGGGCAAGACCCACCAAAGCGAACAAAGCCGAGATAGCAGCGGCTGCCAAGAGGCGGTGGAAGCAGGTGGGCAAGAACGTAAACTGATGGAGCAGCGAGAGCAGAGCCGAACTTGTTCGAGCTATGCCGAGTCGTGACAAGAAGACGAAGTCAAACCGTGATTAAAAACGATAAGATATGGGATTTTGGAGTTCATTATTGAAATATGGTGGCAAGGCGGCACGAGGTACTGGCCATGTCATCGGAGTAACTGGAAAGACCTTAGGCAGTGCGGCACTCCACCCGCAACGCACCCTTATGGGAGCCGGCAAGGCTATGCAGACGGCCGCAGTGGGTAGTGCCGCAGGCTATGTGACATGGGAGAAGCTGACCACAGACAAGAGCGTGGCACGCATCGTAGGTGATGCTGTCATCGGCGAGAATGCCACGGAAGCGGTGGCACAAACCGCCAACGATGTGCAACGTCTGACGGGCAAGGCTGGTGAAGCCGTTGATGCGGTGAACACTGTAGCCGGAAAGATGGACACCCAGTTCAGCGGCATCAGTGATTTCTTTAGGAATATGTTCGGAGGCGTAGGATGCGACATGATAGGCAATCTCTTTGGCAATATCGGCAAGGGCAACGTGTCGGGTATGAGCATCGTCGGACTGGTGGCTGCCGCCTTCATGGTATTCGGACGCTTTGGTTGGATGAGCAAGATTGCGGGTGCCCTGCTTGGAGCGATGATCATCGGGAACAATTCTAAGGTGGCGCAAACTCTGCCTAACAGAGGCGGTACGTCTTCACATGGGCAGAACATGAAAGAAGCAGAGACCCAAAGCAGAGGGATGAAACGATAACCAATATACAGTGATATGAGATATACAGAAGAAATGATACTGCGCTCATCGAGCGGCTACTGTATGCCGTTTGAGGAGCCTATAAAGCAGGACGTGCAGATGTCCTTGGGTTACGGAGAGCAGAAAAAATCCCGTGACGGGAGAAACATTCTTCCATCACGGCATAGACTTCTCAGTGAACCATTACCTGCTGTCGGCGGTGGCAACGGGAACCGTCTCTGCCATTGGGTCGGACGCGGAGCATGGCATCTACCAGACCATCCGCTACGGCAAATACGAAGTGACTTACAGGCATCTCTCCAATGTCTTCCAACTTCTCCCAAAGCGTCAAGGCCGGTCAGACCATCGCCATCAGTGGCGACCTGCTGCACATGGAGGTGAGGTTTGACGGAGAGGAAATCAATCCGTTGGAGTTCCTCACCATGCTCTACGGCAATATCAAGGCATTGGAGCACAATTCCCAAATGGGCATCAATGAACTGGACATGAACATCCCTTCACCCTACGACACCGACCGTCAGGAGATAGAGGCATTGATGCTCCGCTTCCTTCCCTCCTACTTCGAGGACCTTCAACAAGGAGCATACTCTCTGCCCGAACATACGGAGCAGTCGTTGAGAAACATCTTCTCGTTGGGAGCGAGCAAGCATTATTTCTACGAGACCATGCCGAGCATGGCTAATCCCTTGGGCATCGGCAACCGCTGTATGCCTTTGGCGACTAAGGTGCAGAACCTGCTCATTGCCGACTTTCTCAACTATCTTGCCATGCGACATCAGGTATATCTCTCCACGATGGACGAAAAAAAAACTCCAAGTGTTAAAAAAAAACTCCAAGAGCAAGCCCTGACGCATGAGGCATCATCGACCCTCTTGCCGACTTGGACGTGGATATCCAGAGCTGACATTCCGAGGATGGTGGATCCCGAAGATGGTGGACAAAGGCATGGTTCAATGGTAAGGAAGAGGGGGAACCCTCCGTGGAGATTGAGGAACGTATGGCCGTGCAGTTCATCCACTGCCAAGTGGACAAGGACGCATGGTTGGAGGAACACTATCCTAAGCAGATGGAGATATATCACAATGCCATCGAGCAGACAAAGGAACAGATATTACAGCAGTATAATATATAAACAAGGTATATGGCAGTTAAGAACAGTCAGCGATTCGCAGAGATAGAGCGTCTGATGGGCGACTACTTCGGGTGTCACCTTGCCCCCGTGATGGGCAGGGTGCAACGGGACTTGTCCAACAGACAGGCAGACGAGATGCGAGCCTACTCCAACAGTACGGCTGGCATCCTACGCTCATTGGCCACTGCCAATATGCCTGGTGATGACCCATACGCCACGCTGAAGATTACAGGCAAGTGGAACAGCAAGACCACCGAAGACTATCTGGCGATGTGCAAGGAGGCTATTGTCGGCAACAAGGATATGCAGCGTGACCTTGCCGTGATGGCTGAGGAATGGCGCAAGGCGGTGGTGACGGAGATAGGACGAGAGCGGTACGATGCACTCTCTAAACAACTCGGTTGTGATTTGGCATACGCCTATATCGATCACCGCATGGAGCAGCTGATGATAGAAAAAATGGTGAAAGACCGTATGCCAACATCTTCTGCCGACTATATCATCCGCAAGGCGGCACAAAGCAGTCTGTTCGGTCTGCCCTACGAACTGAACAAGTCACCCCTTGCCGCAGAGATAGAAGCCAAAGGAGAGGCAGCCTATAAGCCCCTCTCTCGAACAGAGAAGGCAGCGGGATGGGCAGCCGGAGCGGGTGCCGATGTCGTGGCCATGGGAGGGATTGGCTCATGGGCAACCTTCGCCAAGTTTGTCGGTATCGATATGGTGATGAATGTCGGCATGGAGCACCTAAGCAAGAAAGGTAGCAGCCAAGAGGTCTGTGTCGAGGAGTGTATCAGCAAGGGAGTTTTCGGTACGGGCACCAACGTCTTCGCCTCATTCCGCAAACAGGCAAAAGTCATCAAGAACCACGAGAACAGCTATATCAAGGCTACCAACAGCCATTTCAAGAACAAGATTCCCACGAGCAATATCACTTTTATGGATTGGACGAAACAAACCGAGCAGACCTCTTTTCCTTGGAACAAAGGTACGTTCCTTGACCCTCAGAGAAACGAAGCAACCAAACGTACAGGCAAGTACAAGGATGTGCCCTTGATAGTTGCGCCTGGACAGGAAGACGAGTATCTGGAGGTTAAGGCGAGACTGGATGCAGAGGCTGAGAAGGAGAAGAAGGCAGAACCGAAAGAAACTCCTGATTCATCGACTGAAGAGGCAACACCATCTGTAGTCCAGCAGGAGGAAACAGCCTTACAAACAAACGAAAATGGATGGGACGGGCTGTTGCAGAGTTTTGGACTGAACGGCTTTTCAGACATCGGCAAGAACCTTGGTTATGTGTTGGCGATGCTGCCCGATGTACTGGTGGGACTGTTCACTGGCAAGACAAAATCGCTGAATATGGACAATAGCCTCCTTCCTTTGGCCTCTATCGTGGCTGGAATGTTCGTGAAGAATCCTATACTGAAGATGCTGTTGATGGGTATGGGAGGTGCCAATCTGCTCAACAAAGCGGGACATGAGGTGCTGGGCAGGAAACAGCAGGAAGGCATTGCACCTACAGTTAGTCCTGCTGCATCTCGCATTCAGTACCGCCAATATCCTGATGAACCACTCAATCCTCGTATCAGCAACCCGATGCTGCAAGGGCGGTGTCTCGTTGCCAACATTGACCATGTGCCTTGTACCATTCAACTGCCTGACAGTGTGATTGGGGCGCATCAGTCGGGGGCATTGCCGCTGAATACATTGGCTAACGCCATACTTGCCAAGAACGACCAGATGCGACAGATGGCAGCAATGCAGTACGAAGAGCAGGCACGGGAGAGCGTGGTGCGACCGAGGGGAATACAGTGAAGCCCGACAACAAAATTGTCGGGAACGGTGGCTTGGTAAGCCAATTATAGAATGTGATTGAGATAAACAAAAAAGATAAAAGCATGAAAGAGAAATCAGAATTTGAGAAGCGGACGGCGGAGAAGCAGGTGTCGCTGCTCACTGAGGCACTGACGAGTGCGGTGGATGCCAAGGGACATTGGTTGAATGCAAGCGGCAAACTCTATCCGAAGCTCTATCCCAAGGGCTTTTCGGTCAGTCCGTTCAATGCCCTTGTCCTTGCCCTTGACTCCGATGCCAAGGGTTGCAAGAGCAATCTGTTTACGCAGTTCTCCGAAGCGAAGGCACGGGGTGAGAGCGTGAGGGAGCATGAGAAAGGTGTGCCGTTCCTGTATTACAATTGGAATAAGTACGTCAACCGCAACAATCCCGACGATGTCATCACCAAGGAGGCATACGCAGAACTGTCGGAACAGGACAAACAGCAGTACAAGGGGGAGTGAAAAACCGTGAGATCCGTGTGCTGTTCAATATCGACCAGACGCTACTGCCTATGGCTAACGAACAGCCTACACTACGGCATTGAAGAAGGATGGCACGGTGGAGGATAGAGGTTATGGCGACAAGGAGGACAAGCAGCTGCATGGGTGCGTCAACGGATTCCTTCAGAAGATGAAGGACAACCTCGTGAATGTACGTCAGGACGGCACGGGTGTGGCGCACTACGACACCGAGAAGGATGTCATCTACCTGCCACGGCAGCGTGACTTCGAGCACTACAATGACTATGTACAGGAGATGATGCGTCAGTTGGTGTCTGCCACCGGTCATCAGCAGCGGTTGGCACGTGAGGGCATGGTCATGAAGAACGGCAAAGCCCCGTCGGAGGATGCCGTGAAGAAGGAACGACTCATCACTGAGATAGCTTCGGGCGTGAAGATGCTCGAACTGGGACTGCCTGCCCGTCTGTCAAAGGACAGCCTTAGCATGGTGGACTATTGGACGAGGGAACTGAAGGAAGACCCTTGTCTGATTGATGCCATCGAGAGTGAGGTGAACGGTGCGCTGAAGGTGTTGAAGAAAGCCGAACTGGGTGAAAAGGTGGAGTATGCCACCGACCAGCATCAGCGAGAGACGGCGCAGATACAGGTGCAGTTGCCCAACCACTACTTCGTAGCAGACGAAATCAAGCAGCATCCCAACGAGGAGCAGCGTACTGTGGTCATCGTGCGTGATGATGCCAGCAAGACCGCCGATGTGGTGCTGCCACAGGGTGCATCGTTGGAGGTGAACAACGAGATCAAGGGCATGAACAAGCAACGCTTCACCAATGCCTTGCAGAAAGAGGGTTATGACAACGTGCGTTTCTACAATCCCGACGGAGCCTTGGGCTTCCGTCCCGACGACAGTTATTTCGCCGACAAGAAAATCACGGTATCAAGACTGCGCAACTGGTCTATCGAAGACCTATCCTCGTTGGATGCTTCTGAGGCCGTAACCCACAGCCGTGACATCGGTTTCGACAATGTGCAGTTGGTAAAGGATGACAAGGAGCGGTGGGCATTGTACATCAAGCCCGAAGGTAAGGAGGGCTTTGCCGTCTATCCCGACAAAGGAGACCTCAATCATTTCTTCACCACCTTGAAGCAGTCGATGGACAACATCGAGCGTGTGCGTGAGGAACTGGCACAGAAGTATTATGCTATGGCAGAGGCGAAACCCGACCTGAAGGTGGACATCTTCGGAGGTAATGAGCAGGAGGTTGATTTGAACCGCATCCAGCGTGTGGCAGTATTCCGTGCCAAATCGGGCGAATGCCTGTGTGCAGCCACTATTGACGGCAAGAAGTTGCAGCCGAGAAGTGTCAGTCCGTCACAATGGCAACGATTGTGGGTGGCTCCTGACAGGGATTCCTACAAGCAGAACCTTGCCGCCTAGCTGTTTGCTGATGTATTGCAGAAAGACAACAATGTCGAGCAAAGTACACAAGAGAAGCAGGAAGAAGCGACGGAGGTGAAGCAAGCGGAGACGGCAATTGTCGATAAGCATGATGAACAGAAGGAAGTGGTACTTAAGGAAGATAAAAGCTCTGAACAAAGGGAAGAGAAGAAACAAGAGGAAAAGAAAGAAGAAAAGAAGGATGAAAAGGCTGTCAAGGCTGCTGTCTCTCCCCTTGTCCAACAATATCTTGACTTGAAGAAGAAGCATCCTGATGCCATTCTTTTGTTTCGCTGCGGTGACTTCTATGAGACCTACAAGGATGATGCGGTGAAGGCATCCAAAATATTGGGTATTACGCTGACAAAGAGCAATGGGCGCAAGGATGATGAAGGCAAGCCGTTGGCAATGGCAGGATTCCCATATCATGCCCTCGACACCTATCTGCCGAAGCTCATTCGTGCTGGTGAACGGGTGGCCATCTGTGACCAGTTGGAAATGCCGAAGCAGACAACATCATCGAAGCGTGGAATTACGGAGATGGTGTCACCTGGAAAAGAGACAGGAAAGCAGATGGCACAGGAAAGTCAAGAAACAGAACAACACACCAGTCTAAGGAGATAGGTTATGGGAAAGAACGCAGCGTATGCCGCACAATATGCGGAGGAAGCCAAAGAACAGATGCGGATGTATGGGATTCCTGCCTCCGTCATCTTGGCGCAAGCCATACTGGAGAGCAGCAACGGACAGAGCCAACTGTCGCGCGAATGCAACAACCACTTTGGCATCAAGGCTACGGCATCGTGGTTGAAGAATGGCGGAGAGTATGGAGTCTATACGGATGATAGGCCCAACGAGAAATTCTGTAAGTACAAAAGCGTGGGTGACAGTTATGAGCATCACTCGCAGTTCCTGAAGCAGAACAAGCGTTATGCGCAGTGCTTCACGCTGTCGCCTGACGACTACAAGGGATGGACGAAGGGCATTGAGCGTGCCGGCTATGCCACGGGCGGCGGTTATGCTGCAAGTCTGCAGCGCATCATTGAAGCCAACGGACTGGACAAGTATGACAGTGAGGTGATGGCTGAGATGCGGGCAGAAGGTCGGTCGTTCGGGGTGGAGAAAATCCTCGTAGAGAAATGCCTGCTGCCCATGTACCGCAGTCTGCCGGGTATTCCTTTCCTGTGGAGCGAGAGGAGTTTCTCTTCATCACCTCGCCTTTCGGCAATCGCCAGGATCCGATGGATGCCACCAAGCAGCAGATGCACAAGGGCATTGACATCAAGACGAACCATGAGGCGGTGTTGGCCACGGAGAACGGCGGCAAGGTGGTGGCGGTGAACCATAATGCGAACACGGCAGGAGGGAAATCCGTCACCGTGGAATACAGCCGTGAGGATGGCAGCAAGGTGCAATGCTCCTACCTGCATCTGTCTGACATAGCAGTAAAGGTAGGTGACGTGGTTAATGCCAGTCAGAAGTTGGGGGTGTCGGGAAATACCGGCACCAGAACCACTGGCGAGCATCTGCATTTCGGAGTGAAGAGTGTATCGGCTGACGGCTCAAAAAGGGATATGGATCCAGCCGCTTATCTGGCAGAAATCGGACAGAAAGGCAACATCAAGCTACAGGCCCTGCATAACGGCAATGACCTGTTGGCAAAATACAAGAGCAATGCGCCACAGGAGCAGAAGGTTTCGTCGGAGGACTGGATGAAGAAAATCCTTTCCTCGGAGGACAGCGGCGTGGGCATTTCGGGAACGAATGACCCTATACTCGACATGGCGATGACCACCTTCATGTCGCTGATGATGTTGGCAGCGCAGATTGACAGCAATGATGAGGAACGACAAAAAGGACTTATCTCTGCCATGGCAGCCAACCGGCTCGTAGATTTGACCTCGCTTGTTCCAGGCATGAGGCAATGCACCATTACTGTGGGTGAGAACGGCAAGACTGTGCTTCATGCAGAGAGCGGTACGGTGAAGATTGACCGTGAACTGACCTCCTCGGAGATGAACCGCCTGTCGCTCATTTTGGGCAATGCCAATCTGTCGGAAGAAAGCAAACGGACGAAGATTGCGGGAATGGTGACAGGCATCGTGGCGACACAGCAGGCTTCGCAGAACTTCGAGCAAGGGATGGAGGCTGAGAGTCAACAACAAAATCTGCAAAGGAAATGAAAAGGATAGCAAGTCATCTGTGTACATTGCTGGTGGGTATGGTAGCTGTGGCAGGACACTTCATGCTTACCCAATGGCTTTTCGGTCAGACCGTGGCCATCATCTATCTCGGCTTCCAACTTATCATAGCAGCGTGGATAGTCTATGAACTGATACGTGCGCTAGTATATGATGATTGAAAAGAGATTATTGTCATTGCTAAGACATTTCACTTGGACGATGGATATGTATAATTCAAATAGTATCGAGCAATGATCAAATGTAATGTAACAGTGTGCGGAACGGTCAGCAAGGCTGCGACCTGCCGCACGAACAAGGAGGGCAAGGCATTCGTGAGCTTTTGCCATGAACGTAGTCATTCCAGCGAAGAGCGGGATTAACAAGACCATCGAGGTGTCGGTCATCAAAGATGGGACACTGACGGAGGTGGCAGCAACATCGGCGAACGCATTGAGGTAGCCGGTGTATTGGTACCAAGAAAATGGGGCGATGTCCTTTATTTCAACCTGTCGGCAAGCAGCATCAGCCACCAGCCTGACGAGGCAGAGGACTGCATCAAGGGCGTGATGGAGTTCCGCGGCAAGGTGGGCAAGAGCATTGAGGACAAGACGGACAAGAATGGTGTGCCGTACTGCCAGTTCTCCGCTTTCAGCGCAGAGAAAGTACAGGACGGATTTGAATACATCTGGGTAAGTTTCTTCCTATTCGATGGCAAATGCGAGGCATGGCTGCAACCAGGCGTGAAAGCGAACATCAAAGGGGCATTGTCTGTCAGTGTCTTCAATGACAAACTGGACTTCTCCTGCCGAGTGTCTGAAATGAGCGAATATGTTCCGCAGCCCTATAATGGTTAATTGACTATGGGAAAGCCTTATGCTAAGGAAGGTCCGAGTGCCGAAGACAAGGCACTCGACCTGTTTGCCGATATGATGATTGAGCGTATTCAGTCGCTGTCGGGCAAAGACGGATGGAAAAAGCCCTGGTTTACTGAAGGTGCGTTGCAATGGCCGAAAAACCTGAACGGACGAGAATATAATGGCATGAACGCTATGATGTTGCTCCTGCATTGCGAGAAGGAGGGTTACAAGATTCCTCGCTTCTGTACCTTCGACCGCATACAGCAGTTTAACAAAACTGGCAAGAAAGACGAGGAACAGAAGCCCCGTGTGTCAGTACTGAAAGGTGAGCATTCTTTCCCCGTGATGCTCACCACGTTTACGGTGGTCAATAAGGAAACAAAGGAACACATCAAGTGGGAGGACTACAAACTGCTCTCTCAGGAAGAGCGCGAAAAGTACAATGTATATCCAAAGCTTCAGACTTACCATGTCTTCAATGTGGCGCAGACCAACCTGAAGGAGGTCAGACCAGAGTTTTGGGAGAAACTGGAACAGGAATACTCGATGCCCAAGGTAGAGAAGGACGAGCAGTTTGCCTTTGAACCCGTGGATAGGATGATAGCGGACAACCGTTGGATATGTCCCATCAAACCGATGTTCGGTGATTCCGCCTATTTCTCCATCAGCAAGAATGAGATTGTGATGCCTGAGAAAAGGCAGTTCAAGGATGGGGAGTCTTTCTACTCGAACCTTTTCCACGAGATGGGACACTCCACGGGTGCGGAGGGACAGTTAGACCGCATCAAGCCCGCTACCTTCGGCTCGGCAGAGTATGCACGCGAGGAACTGGTGGCAGAACTGACGGCTGCGCTGACCGCTCAGCGGTATGGCATGACAAAAGCATCTGAAAGGAGATTCGGCTGCCTATTTGAAGTCTTGGCTGGATTCGCTGAAGGAGTCGCCGCAGTTCATCAAGACCACGCTACTCGATGTGAAAAAAGCTACCTCAATGCTCACGCAGCATATCGACAAGATTGCTATGGAGATAGACCAGGAGAAAAAGGCTGAGCAGGAAAACGGGCAAGTTATCTATCCATAGATGACGGCGACCATGCAGTCTTGGCATATAATGGTTCTGCTGTATATATCCAGCATCATGAGAAGGAGGACTCTGTAAAGATTGCTGTGCCGACGAGTAACGGTCTGGAAGTGAAACTCTCTGTTCCTTACGACCACGGCAAAGACCTTGACACCAATTATCAGGAGGCTTTTGCCCAGTACAAAAGCCTGACAGAGCCTTCACAATCGAAAGAAAACGTCTATTATGCCTCCATCGCCTATCTCCAATCAACGGATGACGCATCGGAACTGGATAAGCTAAAGGAGAAAGGTGACTATCAAGGACTGCTGACGCTTGCCAAGGAATACTATGACGGGAACGGCATGGACGAGGAGCAGACCTACAGGAAGCCGTGCCAGAACAGAGGCGATGACCTGCTAATAGAGGACAAGGACTTTGCAGTGGTCTATAACGGGAGTGTCGGCGGTACGTATGAGGTGTTCCTGAAGCATACGGAGCAAGAAGTGCGTGACCATATCACTCGCTATGGCATAGGACGTGCCAGTGAGGACGTGAAGGCTGTGGCGAGGGAGATGACCGCCGAAGAGTTTTCGGAATTGGCGCAGCGAAAAATGCCGATATTCCAAATGCCGAATGGTGGTTTGCTGAACCTGCAATATAACAAGGATAAGGATAGCCTGGATGTGGGGACTGTGACCAATGCAGGACTCTCTGTGAAGCATACCTTCCCTTTCAGCCACAACCATTCTATGGACGCAAACATCAGCTCTGCGTATGAGCAACTGCTTGACATGGAGGAGTACCAGAAGGAAGAGGTACAAGAGGAGCACGTTGCCAAGTCCGCTTTCCGAAGATGAGAGTAGTATCGTAGTATATACTAATCGTAGGCTTTACTACTCATAGTAGGTACTAACAATAGTCAGCCGCAAGGAGTAATGTCCCTGCGGCTGATTTAATTTGGGGTCATTCCATATTATGAAGGAATGCTTGTAAATCCTCGTCTGGAATGCTCTTCAGTTTCACCGGCTTGAAGCCGTCCAACTGCTCCACTTGAAATATCTCGTCCACTCCATATTTGGAGCCATCCACCTTTACGCTCTCCATTTCATTGACGGAGGTATAGCCATACTCCGTTTCATGCAGACCGCATACGATGGTGAACAACGTGGTGTCGTTACCTTCCGGCTGTCCTTCAAGTACGAACCAACGGACGTGTCCGATGAAGAATATTGCCACACAAACGGCATCCTTGCCTTTGCCGTCCTGTGAATACAGAGGATAGGATTTCAGTATCTCCTCCAATACGGGTGTAATCAATCTGCTTGCCATAGTCAATCGTTGTTAAGTGTTCTGTAATACATTCTGTTCTCTACAAGGTGTTCGATGGCCTCTGCTGCCAATCGGCACACCCCACTCGTCACGCTGGTCATAACGACCTTTTTGATAGTCGTTGGCAAGGCGTTCCAAGAAGGCAAACACCACCTTGCCCCTTTTCGTTGATAAGATAGCGATGGTCATCTGCAAGGGCATTGCCTACCTTGGCGGCTGACCCCATCTGACCGTTTACGAACCGTGAGAAGCACTCGACAAATGCCTGCTCGTTTTCTGATAATCTGTGTAATTCCATACGCAAAGAAATTATTTGTTCAACTTGTTTTTTCTTCCCTCCTTTTGAAGCCTTTCGGCTCCTCTTGTCGGGAACTGATTTTTCGTGCATCAAAAGACTGCGGAATGAGGGCGATAAGGCAAGAAAACAGACGGAGGAGTTAATGAAATACCCAAATCTTTGATTTGCGGAAAGCTGTCGTTCAGTCCTCTGCCTGTTAGCATGGCGGTACTTGACCATTCGCCCGGGCAGTAACTTTGCAAAGAAAAATGGGCATCGGCAAAAGTGGAATAGACACTACAAAACAGGAAAATCATTGATTTTAGTGCATTTTTCTTTATTTCTTTCTTTGATTTAGGATAAAATATATAACTTTGCCTCCGAAAAAGTGTCACAAGTGACAGTTTTTCGTAAAAAATATGATAGTAAACAGATATAGATACATAGAACAGTTGAGCCGTTCAAAGAACAACGGGCTCATAAAGATAATCACAGGATTGCGACGTTCAGGCAAGTCGTTCCTTCTGAAGAAACTCTTTCATCAGCATCTATTGGATGAGGGCGTGAGAGAAGACCATATTCTCGTCATCGACATGGAGAGTAGGAAGAACAGAGAGTTCAAGAACCCGGACTACCTGTTGGACTGGGTGGAAAAGATGATGATTGACTATGAGACTTATTATATCATCATCGACGAGGTGCAGGAGGTGGAAGACTTTGTAGAGGTGCTCTCTTCCTTGTCAGTTACCGAAGGGGCGGATGTGTATGTCACAGGCTCCAACTCGCGTTTCCTGTCCTCTGACCTGGTGACGGAATTCCGAGGCAGAGGTGACGAGAGATGCATGTGTGGCCACTATCCTTCAAGGAGTTCATGACGGTGTATGATGGTTCGAAAGAAGACGGTTGGGCTGAATACAGACTGTACGGAGGTTTGCCGCAACTACTTACACAGGTTGGGGATGAGAAGAAGGCTGATTTCCTGCGTCGCCTTTATCGCACGGTATATCTACGTGACATCTACGAGCGGAACAACATAGAACTGAGACCTGAATTTGAAGAATTGTCGAAGACCGTAGCATCCAGTATAGGAGCACCTGTCAATGCACTGAATATAGCCAATACGTTCAAGTCCGTAAGCAATGTGCAGAGCATAACCGACAAGACAGTGTCGGCTTATCTGAATATATGCAGGATGCTTTCCTTATCGAAAAATCCGAAAGGTTCGACATCAAAGGACGGAAATACATAGGTTCGTTGTCCAAGTATTATTATCAGGACGTAGGTCTGAGGAATGCTATTCTGTCGTTCCGTCAGAGCGAGCCGACACATATCATGGAGAACGTCATCTACAATGAGATGCGTATGCGAGGATGGCTCGTGGATGTGGGTAACGTCTATCATCGAGTGAGGAATACGGAAGGAAAGCAGCAGAGGGTGACATTGGAAGTGGATTTTGTCTGCAACAAAGGGAGCGAGCGGATCTACATCCAGTCGGCGTGGCGTATGCCCGATGCAGAAAAAGATGGAACAGGAGAAACGGTCGTTGCGTCTTGTAGATGACTCTTTCCGCAAACTGCTGATCGTGGGAGAACATACCAAGCAGTGGAGCGACGAAAAACGGCATACAGATAATGAGTATATATGACTTCCTGCTTGACTGGTCAAGTACTGAGAAACACGGATAAAAAAGATATGCGCATAGAATATGCGTTAATACATATATGATTAAGGGAGGGCCTATCCATCACGGACAAGCCCTCCCTTTCTAAAATTTATCAATGAAAAAAAAGTTTTAGTGCTCTTTGTTCGGAGCTGTATGTCTGGCTATAGATACAGCAGGATTCTGGTATGGCGGTTCGCCTCATTGGGCGAGTAATCGTCAATGCCGCCATCGAAAATCTGAGAGATGGTGCCATTTTCCATACCACGTTTCATCAGTTCCTCTGCAATGAATCTGGCACGGGAACGGCTGAGGTTATCATTGATGGCTTCACTGCCTGTGGCACTGTCGGCAGCGCCGATGACCTTAACTTTCAAGCCATATTTCTTGGCGATGCGTGCTACTTCGTCGAGATTGACGAGCTGTGACCTGTTGAGCAACCTGTCAGTGCCAAGTTCAAAGAAGAAATAGATGGGCGCATGCAAGCCTTTGCCCTTTCCTGAGTGGATGAGCGATAGGTAATCGTCTTCCGGCTCACCTTCAGCATTGCCATATTCTTCTGTACAAGAGGCGGACTCCATGACCTTTGTCTTTTGACCATTACCATACTTGTCTCTCATTCTTGCACGCAGCGAGTTGAGACCGCTGTAGTCGTTTCGAGGATAGCCATTTGTGACGGAAGAAGCGGCATCGTCAGAAAAGAGGTGGCCGTACTTGTCCAGAAGTCCCTCGATGGCAAGAATCTTGCGCAGCTGCTCCAGAGTCTGACAATCTCGATCGTGCTGGGCGTGATAGCGGCTGTTGCTGTCAGAAAGGGATGAGGCGTATGCCGAAAGCCATTCGTTCTGTGCGATGTACGGGCGAGCGTCTATCACTCGCTTCCAGCCAGTCTTGCCGATGCGGACAGAGAGGCCGAGGGATGCGGACAGCAGATGGTCGCCAAGGCGGTGTGCCTTGCCATAGCCGTCAAAATCCTGCATGGTGGTCATGTTGCCTATCTCTGCCGTAACAGCAATGCGTGGGGAGAGATGATACTGCCCCTGTATGCCGTAGGAAATGGCAAAGGGCTTGTGGGCATTCACCTTGTTGTGCAGCATACCCACGCCCACGTATGGAATGACACTCCATCTGGCAAGAGTGTGTACATCGTCCTTGTAGAGGTTGCCGAGGACATTCCACATGAAATCAGCACGCAGGTACTGGTAGTCCTGCGAGGAGTTGTTGCAGTCGTTGAACTGCATACCGCCATAGTTCAGACGACCGCCGACGGAAGGTGTGAACCATTTGCCGATCGACACGGAGAATGCCGGTTTCATGCGACCGAATAGGTCGTTGCATCCGAGCGGTTTGCCGAGGAAGACCGTAGTTCCTCCTGCCGCTTGGACAAACCAGTTGTCCGTCCATGGCGAAGCTACCAATGCCCCTTTCATGTAGGAAGGTTTAAGCGGACGAAGCATACCGTCTGCCGAAAGTCTGCATACAACGGTGGTGGTGTCCGCCGTGCGGTGATAGTCTTTGGCTTGCGCACCCAATGAAAGGGCGAAGCCAAGGGATAGAATAAGTATTTTTCTCATGTTGTTCAATTTAATCTGGTGAATACTATAACAGGTGATACGTGACAGTGCCGCTTATCGTTTCTTCCTTTTGCCGGAAGAGGGGCGCATCATGCGTGCAGCTTTCATCATGCAACGGCGTGCCCAAGCGCGTTCATCCTCGTCATCGTCACGTCCCCATTTGAGGTCGGACGAACTGCCGCCACCGCCATGACCTTCGGCAAAGGTGGTGGCATCATCGACGTAGCCGAGGAATAGAAGCGTGGCACAGTATCACCTCCGTTCCATTCTCCGCAAAGGCCTGAAGCAGGGAACCGTCAAACACGTCCTTGCCCTCATTGGAAAGCCGTGCCACACGTTCGGAGAACTCGCTGACCATGTTTTCGAGAAGGGCATTTCTGAGAACGGTGTCCGCACCTTGTCGGATAGTATCGGAATATCTGTGTGCCTCCTGCCGCAACTCCTCCGTGCGCTCCTTCATGGCGGTCATCTCCTCACGCAGGGCATCGAGCTTGCGGTCAGCCTCTGAGAGCTTCTCCTGCTTGTCGTCCAGTTTCGACTGGATAGCGGACAGTTCCTGCTCCAGCTCTTGGACTTGCTGACGGAGAGCATCAGGATTGTCGTGACCTGCAAGAATCTGCCGATGCAATTCAGCAAGTGCCGCCTCCTTCTCAGCCTTCTCCTGCAAGAGGTTGTTGACCATTGAGGTGAGTCCTTTTACTCTCCGCTCTGCCAGACGGATGTCCGATTGGAGCGAGGCGAGTGTCCGCTGATGGGTGGCGACGGACTGCTCAATGGTGGTGCACTGTTCTGACAGCTGGCGGCGGTATTCTTCGGTGGTGCGGTGGCGTGCTCCCGTCTCTGAGACGGAAGTTCCGCGCTCCATGCCCCAACGCTTGTTGACATCGGCAAATTCGCTGTGCAGGGCTTTCATCCTGGCAGAAAACTCGTACTTGTCCTTTCCGGCGAATATCTGTTTGTATGCAAACTTGCCGTCCTTGATTGGCAAGAGGGTGCAGTGAACGTGCGGATTGGTTTCGTCCAAGTGTAAGATGAAAGCGACGATGTTCTCCTCACCGTATTTGTCCGCAACAAAGCGGTAAACATCCTTTGCCCATTCCTCAATGTCCTTGCATCGGGTTAGATGCGAATTGTCCGCTCCGTGAGTGAGATTCACCTTCTGGTCACCGAATGCCAATTCTGTCATACGTTCTCGTGAGCCTCCGAAGATGAAATTGACCACTGTGCGGAAGCGTGGCTCTGCCAGTCCCTCGTTGGGGTCTTTGATTCCACGGCTCCGCAGGATGTCTGCCATGCGCTCCGGGATGCTTCGGCTCTTGTCTATAGGACAAACCTTGCCGCCCCGAACCTCGAAGTTGAGCCGCTCACGGCTGCGGTCGTAGTTGCCTGTTGATTCAGCGGATCCCCAACCCTTTTCCGTCCAACGGCGTTGGTGCTCGTTGCTCTGTGCTGTGGTGATTCCCTTAGATGGTCGGAAATCCATAACCTGTTTTGGTGTTGCCATAACCTATTTCCTTTTATGTGTGTACAACTCTCCTGTCTCCAGCTTGCTGCTTGTAAGGACAGCCTCCCGATGGTCGGAGACCAAGAGGGGTATTAGGCTACCCAAATTCCCTCATTTCCGACCAACGGGCAAGCCCGATTATTTTACAGCAATGGCAGACGTGTAAACACTGTGCCAGTAGAAAAGAAGAAGCGTTGTACGGTGATTATTAGAGGTTAATACAGCCTTTTGATGGACAGGAGCCCTCTTGGTTGGCTACAATGGCAAGGAACGGTCGGCAGAGTGACTGAAACTGTGACTTGATGGCTGCGCTTTCCTGATGCAAGGCTGGTGAGCTGCCATCCAATGCCAATTCTGATATTGCCTTTGCCGCCTCGATGAATGAGAGCCAGTCTCCTCCCAGGTCTTTGTAAAAGAAGGGAAGAAGGGAGGTAACGAGGGCGTTATCTGTTTCCTGCGAAAGCACCTGATGGAAGGTGGCTTCGCAGACAGCTGTGAGTGCAGTCATACAAAAGGCGTGTCCTACAGATTCGGGAATGTTTCTTCCGCATGGCACCTTGCCAATTGAATTGCCATTGTCGGCTTTCTGCAAGATAATGGCTACTTCCTCTGTTGCATCTTCGTAGAGTTGTTCACATTCCGAGGCGCAAGCCGATGCGGACATCTTGCCGCTTCGCCATTCGTCCAATGCGGTACACATCTTCTGGCGGAACACATCCAAGGCTGCGTCAATCGGAGAAACGGCAGGTGTCTCAGCCAACATCGGGATGGTGATGATTTGGCTCTTCGTGAGACGGGTGACGGAAATCTGGTTCATCTTCTCCAACTGCTCGATGAAGGTGCGGACAGTGGCGCGGTGCCAATGCCAGCATCCTGCCAGTTCGGTAATGGTGATTACAAACTGCCCGTTGGACAGGCTGAACTCCTGCTTGCACAGATCCTTGGGGATGTACTGTACAGAAGCCTTGTCTACAAGGTCAAGGTAGGCTTCGAGCTTCGACAGCCTTATCCCGGACCTCTCTTTCAAGAACTCCAACAGGGACATCCGTTCAGACATCTTGCCGGAACTCGTTCTATGTTTCTGTTTCTTCATTTCAATAATCTGTTTGGTGAATACTGTTGTTTGTCGCCAGCTCCATTATACAAAAAGGAACGGCATGATACAGGTGATACTTAATAGTAGTATATGATGAGCATTTCTGTGTCTTCGAGGAGCATCTTGCGGTCAGCCTTGTTCTTCCACAGCGATATGACTATGCGCGAGGGATAGAACAGTGATGCCAGAAGGACAAAGGAGATGGTGACAGCAAGCGTGAACAGATGAGGAGTGAAGACAAACACCACTGCCGCCAACGCGGCGATGCAGAAGGGTGTCCGCTCCTCGTGCAGACGCTGTAGCCACCTCTCCACATCCATAAAGACAAAGAATATGGCAAACGCTATGGTGGAAGCCACTACGCCTATGTCGTTATAGTGTACACAGAGGTAGAGGAAGTGGAACACGTACAGCAGGATGAGCAGCATCAACCGGTAGAGCTTCCTTGCTGTCACAAGCGCGGTCATGCGCAGATAGAACCGTGTCATAAACTGTCTGCGGCTTCTGTGCAGAATCATCGTCACAAAGAAGAACGCTGACATCAGGATGAGAAACAGTATCTTACTTGTCATAATATGTATAGCATGTGAATAATGGAAGTGGACTCAGGTCGGGCTGGACGACACCGTGTGTGGCAGTGGATATGATACGCTCCACATCCTCCAGTGTCAGTTCTCCCTTGATTATTCTCTGACGGAAAGCTCCGTCGGTTGTCCGAAGGCTCTTGATAGCCTGTTCCAAGTCGTACTCGGCTATCTGCCACACTTGCCCTCTCGTGTAGGGGAAATGATGGTGGATGGCCTTGACCACAAGCACACGGCTGAGGATGTCGGTCATTCTGCCGTTCCTGACTATCGTGTGGTTGCGGACAGTGGCGATGCTCTCAATCTCCAGCCATGTGCGGTGACGGTCGAGAAGATGGATAATCTTCATGTAAAGCGTTTCCTTCATCAGATGGTCGGGAGCTTGTGGCATGACTTTGGCCTTTGTTGTGGACAACAGAATGGAGCGTTGTTGCGGTAGAACAGGACTGTCATCTGGCAAATGTAACTTTCAAATGAAGTCGAGCAGGACTTCCTCCTTGGGCTTCATGTATTTGAAGAACCCGTTCTTGCAATGCAGACTGAGGTCGAGGCATACATCTGCCGACATGTGCTCCAGCGAGTCATAGATGGTCACTTTTATCTGGCTGACCATGCCACGCTCATCTGTGGAGCCGTTGACCTTGAACATCCGTCCGAAAGAAGGGTTGGAATAGGCACAGCAGCTGTGTCCGAACTCCGTATGACGGCTTGGAATGTGGTGATAGAGGATTATCATTTCCATCTCGTCTTCGAGCATATCCATCACCTCCTCTATCGTGAAAGGGGTGTTCAACTGGAAAGTAAGAAGCACGTAATCGTCATACTTGACAGGCTTCTCCATCTTGCGCTTGTCCAGCAGTTCTGGCAACTGCAAAGGCACGACGGCAAGGAAATCATCGCAAAACTGTTCTAACATAATCGTATTCTCTGTTTGGGGGTGTTTATAATCTTGTGACATAAATCTTCATCATGAGCATGGGCATATCCGACAGGCGTTGCTTGTCGAGGTGCAGTTTCTTGGCCAGACCGTCCATCTCCTTGGGGAGCGCATCGGCTATTTTGTAGGTCTGCCTTGTCCTTGTCGGAGAGCACGCTCACGGAAAGGTCATCCATCGTCATGAACGGCTGCATCATCATCAGGAGGTAGGCGTGCATGGTGTGCTCGTCCTTTACCCTGCCACTATTCAGATCCTCGATAGCCGCTTGTGCGTTGCGCAGCAGACGGTGGTTGGTGCGCATGGAGAGGTATATCATTGCATCCTTGTGGGACAAATCCTTGCGGTCGGCGGCACGGAGTATCTCCCGACAGCAGTGTTCGGTGTTTCGTCTGATGTCACCGATGTCATCGTCAGCAAAATCCGGCAGGTATTGCAGGAAGGATTTGAAATACAAATGCTCTTCCTTGATGAAAGCGAGCAGGTCTTCCTTGCCGTGAATGCCTTGCTTGGCGGATTTTTGCAGGAACAGCAGGTAACGCTTCAGTACCGCCTGTTTACCACCTTTATTATATATAGGCAGGCTATCCAAGGAAGCGAAGAATGGCTGTGCTTCCTTCACGGCTTGCTGTAGTTCCTCATCACCAACATGGGAAGAGGTCTGTTCTCTGAGATAGAGCAGGTCGTGAAAGGTGCGTTGCTTAGACATCGCCATACGGCACAGCTCGATGTGGATGGAGTCGTTCAACTCATGATATACCGTGAACGGGTATGAGTGGGCTTTCCTGACAGTGTCACGTGAGATGCACGATGTCACGGAATCGTCCAACACGCGCCATTCGTTGACAATCTTAACTAATGTCTGAATTGAGACCTTGCCGGTCTGTCGAAGAGTGGTCAGAAAGCCATGATACTCTCTGATGGCTTCATCGCTCGAATGGAACGACTTCGTGCCGTTTCCGTCTGAACATGCTGTCAGCATGACTACGGCAAACGCAGTGGCAATACAAATGGCAAGTCTGATACAGCCATGCGAGTTTGATTTTGCATTATGCAATATTTGCTTCATGCAATGGAGGTTGGTTTGTCCTCCGAAAAGTTGGGTTTCATATTTCATTGTTGTCATTATTTGAGTCTGATTTTGAAATTGACGGTGCAAAGTTAATGCGTTTCAGCGATATATTTGCAAGAATGACAGTAAGTTTAATCTTATTTGTGTATCATACTTGCGAGTATGATTTTCAATGAAATCAAGTGAAAAGAAAATGGCAAATTATCGTGTTTAAGTATGATTTTTCGTTCAAGTATGATTGTTTCTCGGAAAAATAGTGTACCTTTGCACTTGATTTCATTTAATAGCGTACAACAGTATGGCAAAAGTAGGTTACATCTTTATCGCCACCAATGGCGAAGAGTATGCAGAAGACAAGGCTTGGATGCAGCAATACGGCTGTGTTCAGGTGATAGAGGAACTGTCCGAACACGAGAGGCTGCGCCCGATGTGGAAGCAGCTCATATCGAGTCTGGAGCGCGGCGACGAGCTGGTGGTGTCGAGGTTCAGTAACGCACTGCGTGGCACCCGTGAACTGGCTACATTCATAGAATACTGCCGTGTGAAGGTGGTTCGCATCATCTCCATCCAAGACCGCATCGATACGTTTGACGAACTTTTCCCCGACACCAAGCCCTCACAGGTCATCCGTATGTTCGGGTCACTCTCTGAGGAGTGTGCCGTGCTGCGCAAGGCATCGGCACACATCATCCATCTGCAACAGAATATCCGGCCGCCCAAGAAGTCGGAAAGGGCACTGTCGAAACTGGAGCGTGAGAAGAATATCGTGAACATGTACAACGAGGGGCACAGCATAGATGACATCTTTGCCATCAGCGGCTTCACAAGCCGAAGTTCCGTGTTCCGCATACTCAACAAGCATGGTGTGACGCTGAACCGTGGCCCTCATAGTGGACCGCTGAAGAAAAGGAATAAAGAATAAACAAAAAACAGATACAATGAATAAGACATTCAACATCTACTGTGATGAAAGCACCCACATGGTGCATGACGGTCATCCCTACATGCTTTTGGGATGTACAAGTATAGCATACACACAAATCCGCATGGCAAAAGATGCCATAAAAGATATTAAGAAGAAGCACGGCTATAGTGATGAGCTGAAATGGACAAATGTCCACGAGGCCACGTATAAAGTCTATGCAGAGCTTATAGACTGGTTCTTTATGAATGACATGGAATTTAGGGCTGTGGTTGTTGACAAGAGTCAGATTGACGAGAAACGAGAAGACTATACGTTTAATGATTTCTACTTTCGCATGTACTACCAATTGCTGCATCACAAGATGGACATGGATTATACATATAACATATATATGGATATCAAGGACACATGCAGTAGCGATAAGCTGGAGAGGCTCAGAAAAATAATGGAATACAACTCTTCCATTGGCAGGTTTCAGTTTATACGTTCACACGAAAGTGTCTTCATCCAATTGGCAGATGTTCTAATGGGGAGCCATCAACTACAACCTTAGATATGAAAAGGGAGAAGTTGAAGGAAGGGTGAGAGCCAAAATGAAGCTGATTGAAAAGATAAAAAAACACAGTAATATCAAATTTAGAAAGAAGTTTAATTTGTTTTTTATCGCACTGAAATAGCCAATGAGCAGTTTGAATATTATCAAGAAATACCCTGAGCTGCTGGAACTGGCATATCTCAGTGAACGAGAAAGAGAGCATGATCTTCATGCAATATTCAAGCGTGATATAGAAGATAACTGTCAATTCTCATTCAGAGGGTGGCGCATCTATCCTATAAAGACAGATGGCGAGATTGACATGGCAAGATTGTTCAAGCATCTTACCTGTGAAGAAATCATGGTTGAGAACGAAGACGGTACGACTTATCCAAAGCGAGTATTCGAGATGGCTCGTTCACAAAGGCTTCATTGGATAAATCACCATGTGAGAGAATTGACACCAGACAATCTGGATGTATTTACCATAGAAGAGAGGGACGGCAAAAAGCGTAAGGTCAAGAAAACATACATCTATGATAAAGTGGAAAAGTATGTTATTGTCTTGGAACAACAACGTAGCAACGGATTCTATCTGTTGACAGCATACCATCTTAACAAAGAGTATGGACTAAAGGCTTTGGAAAAGAAGATGAAAAAGAGATTGCAGACACCACTATAAAACGCAAGACCCGAATTGCATCAAAGGCAACCGGGTCTCGAAACTCCTTCTATCTATAGATGAGCGCTGCAAAGGTACGAATATTCTTTGAAATAACGAAGGTTTTTCATTGAATTCTTCTCGATTTTAACATTTGCAGGGCAGTATTGTAAGATAACAGGAAAGAAAATAGCATAATTTTACAGAAAATCGTAATGGAAACATTCAAAGACGTTATATCAAGTGACCAACTTGTCTTGGTCGATTTCTTCGCCACCTGGTGCCAGCCATGCAAGATGATGCACCCCATCCTTGAGCAGGTGAAGGAAGTGTTGGGTGACAGAATCCGCATCATCAAGGTAGATGTGGACAAGTATGGGGTGACTGCAAGTCAGTATGGCATACAGTCTGTGCCCACATTGATGCTGTTCAGACGCGGCGAAGTGTTGTGGAGGACGAGCGGTGTGATGCAGAAATCAGAGTTGCTGGCAACGATTGACCCGTTTTTAAGATAAAAAGAGCAGAAATGTCAAAATCTAAATTAAAGTCTGTCCTCATGTCCATGGACAAGAGTGAAATAATAAAAATGGTATTGGAACTTTATTCTGCACGGAAAGAGGCAAAGGAATATCTTGACTTCTATGCAGAGCCGAATGAGGGCCAGAAGCTGGAAGAGTATAAGCACATCATACGGGAAGAGTTCTATCCGAGCAGAAACAGAGAGCCAAAGACACGCTTCTCAGTGTGCCGCAAGGCATTGTCCGACTTCAAGAAACTGAAGCCTTCGGAAGATTCAGTCGCAGAATTGATGGTGTTCTATATGGAGAATGCCTGTCAGTTCACTTATGACTATGGAGACATGTGGGAGCAATTCTATGATTCTGTTGAGAGTAATTTCGACAAGACATTGCGCACATCGTGCTTTATGACCTTTGGGACAAGTATGATTCCCGAATCAAAAAAATGCCTTCGTTGGGCAAGCCCTTGTGGATGGGGATTTCCTGACGCACTGAATGATATGTATGAGGAAATGAAGGCGCAAAATGAGGAACTCCGAAAGAAATACAGGAATTTCAAGATGCCCATCAACGCTGATTATTAAACGAATATACTCAAATGGGGAAACCAAAGAAAAAACATAAGAAAGCGAAACAACTGCCCTTAAGCAAAGAAGAGCAGATTTTTCAAGCGGCAAGAGACCTTGCAGCTGAAATTGGCATATCCTATTCTGAGGCATTAGGGTTTACTTTGGGCATAAAGGACGTAACGTATGGTTGGGAAGAAGACTATACGGAAGAAGAGTTTCAGGCACTGATTGACCACGCTGTGGGAGACACTGATTATGAGCACACCCTCTATTGAATCATCTACACGAGAGGAACGTTTGGATTACGTTCTGAATGAATGGAGATGTCTGCACAACTGTGAGCTGTGCGGTAAGTGCCATATTCTGAAAGGCAGAAGCGAAGAAATACTCTATGCAGACTATATAGACGGCAAGCGGTCATATATGGATATAACATTAGAAATCAGAAGCAACAGATAATGATGTCACAGAAATACATATATCCATCGTTGTTCCAAGAGGAAGAGCCGCAAGAAAGCGTTCCTGGTGATAAGAAAGAGTATGACCTGACGAATCTCTTTGAGAGATTGGCAAAGTCTGATTTTCGCAGCCGGTTCCATCTGTCCAAGCAAGACAGGGAGTATGTAATGGAAAAGGGATTGCCGACGATACGAAAACACGCAGAGGACTTTGTGGCAAAAAAGACTTGCTCCGGCTGTCATACCGAACGACGGCAAGCAGACTCCCATGCGTGGGCATCCTGTTTTCCTGGCTCAACATGCCACTGGCTGTTGTTGCCGGGGGATGCTTCTTCAAGTGGCATCACATCTCAGCAGGCAGGGCACTGACCAAGGAAGAACAGGAATATGCTGTTGCCGTATTGATGGCATGGATTGAAAAACAGATGAATAAAGGATGAAGATAGAAGAAGCCATAGTATATGTGATGGTAAAGCGAAATGGCGGCATGACAACCGACCAGATTGCCGATGCCATCAATCGTCATAGGCTGCACCTGAGAAAGGACGGTCAGCCTGTGACAAGCAAGCAGGTGTATGCAACAATCTGCCGTTTCCCTGAAATGTTCACAAAAAGAAGCTGGCAGAATCATGTTAATGATATGACGTAACGATATGACAATAGATACAACCAACATGTGCTCACACCTTCAGAAGAAGTTGTTTGAACCAGAAGGTGTCGAATGGAGGGTGGATAAGCGGTACGGACAGTAATTCCAGTGCGAGATGGAGGTG
>VOFF01000960.1_pt1 | contig 32000 bp, 20 predicted proteins | sample 5384061 | NCBI WGS metagenome assembly VOFF01 (sample SAMN12384725, study PRJNA508395) | human gut metagenome | isolation source: healthy gut E | host: Homo sapiens | reverse complement strand
CCGCACGACGACGGGATGATGGTCCGAATACTCGACCGGCAGCACGCCGTAGGCGACGGCCCGGAATTCGTCGGAATAGAGCACGTAGTCGATACGCAGCGTATTGAAAAAACCGCGGTAGGTGTGCGAATAGCCCGACCCGCACCGGCTGAAGGCGTCTTCGAGGCCGGCGGCCATCCGCCGATAGACATACGACACGGGGGTATCGTTGAAGTCTCCGCAGACGATGCGCCCCGTGCGCGTGGCCCCGATCTGTGCGGCGATGCTGTCCACCTGCGCCGCCCGCAGGCTCGCTGTTCTCGCGCAGGCGGGTGACGATGCTGCGCAGCTTCACCTCGCGGGCCGTATCCGAAAGGAAACGGCGGGTGGTGATATACTCGTTGTCGTCGGCGTTGATACATGAAGAGCAACAGCAGCGCCACCACCGCCGTCACCACCGCGAATGCCGCGTCGAGCAGCCAGACGAAGAGGCCGCGCCGCCGGCCGGGACGGCCGCTGTCGGAATCGTATACCCAGCGCTCCATGGCTCCGAATCAGAAACGGATGATTCCCTTGCGGCGCCAGTAATAGAGCAGTCCCAGTCCCCACAGCATACCGCCGATATGGGCGAAATGCGCAACTCCGGGATCGCGTCCGGTCCATCCCAACAACAGTTCGATCGCCGCATAGATAATAACGAACCACTTGGCTTTGAGCGGAATGGGCGGGATAAGCAGCATGATGATCGAATTGGGCCACAGCACACCGAAAGCCAACAGCAATCCCATTACGGCGCCCGATGCTCCCAGCAACTGAATGCCGAACTCGCCCGTCAGCCCCGCCACTCCCATCTGCACCAGCGCGGCCCCCACGCCGCAGACCATGTAGTAAATCAGAAAGCGCTTCGAGCCGAGCGCGTATTCCAGCGTACGGCCGAACATCCACAGTGCGAACATATTGAAAAACAGATGTTCCAGGCTGGCATGAAGAAACATGTAGGTGACGAACTGGTAGGAGTGGTAATAGGGGCTCCCGAACCAGTAGAGCACGCCGTACTGTCCCATAAACTGATTGAGCGAGGGGATGAGCCAGACTCCCAAAAACGCGAGGCAGTTGATGATTATCAGGTTCTTCACCACCGGAGGCGTCGAGAAATAACTGCTGTTCATTGTTTTTCGTTGTTTTACGGACATCGGACACATCCTCCGACGTCGCCTATTCGTTCACAAAGGTAGCGTTTTTCCCGCAAACGGCGCATATTCTACCGAAGTTTCGCACGCAACTCGTCGAGCGTGATTTCGGCCAGAATCGGCTTCCCCGCAGGCGAGAAACAGCGGTCGCCCGCCTCCTGCAATCGTTCGAGCAGCCGCTCGGCCTCCTCCTGCGAGAGTACAGCTCCCCATGGGACGCGCCCCGCTGCGGGCCAGTTCGGCGGCGATCCGCTGTCTGCGCAGGTCGGCCGCCGATACGTGCGCAAAGGTCTGCAACAGCTGGTAAATCAGCTCGTCGATCGTATCCGACGGCATGTCGGCCGGCGTCCCCTTCACGTCTATCGCCCCGTCGCCCACGCGTTCGATGTCGAATCCGACGGCGGCGAACTCGGCGGCATACTGGCCGAGCAACTCGTATTCGTCGTGCGATAGCACCAGCCGTTCGGGGAACAGCAATTGCTCGCTCACGGCCGAGCCGTTGGTGAGCATCAACAGATAGTATTCGTAAAGCAGCCGCTCCTGCGCCCGCTTCAAATCGACGACCACGAGCACACCGCCCAGCATCGCCACGACGTATCCGGGCGCCACCGGCGTCACGCTGCGGAACTCCGCCGCAGGCGTCTCGATCAACCGCTGTTGTACGGCCGCATCCTCCGAAGAGACGTATTCCAGCACGCTCCGCTGCGCGTCATCCTCCGCGACGACCGCTCCGCCGCCCAGCGACGACGGCACGTCGGCCATTCCCGCGAACGGGACGGCCGCATCGTCCGGCGCGACCGCCGACGAGGGCACCTCGTCGTAACCACCCTCCCGATCGGAAAGGAGATATTCCCCCACCGGATCGAACGCAGGGTGCGGCGCCGCACCTCTGCGCGACACCCCGACATCCCCTCCTGCGGCCGGACGGCCGCCGCGGGGTGTCGGCCCCGGAAACTCCGTGAAATCCTCGCCGGGGAACTCCTCGACATCCCCGCACTGCTCATCGGCCCCCTCGGCGACATACCCCTCGGCAAAGGGATTGTAATGTTCGTTGACCATCGCCGCCGGTTCGTCGTAGACGGCGCCCTGCCGCGCCACGGGAATCTCGATGCGCCCCTCGGCCGTGAAATCCATCATCGGCACGGCGCCGGTCTTGCCCAGCGTGTTGCGCACGGCGGCGTGGATGATCTCCCACACGGCCTCCTTGTCGTCGAACTTCACCTCGATTTTCTGGGGATGGACATTGACGTCGATCCGTTCGGGATCGATCGTAAGGAAGAGGAAATAGGAGGGGAAACAGGTATCGGGAATCAGCTTTTCATAAGCTTTCAGCACCGCCTTGCGCAAGTACTGGTCGCTGAAATAGCGTCCGTTGACGAAAAAGTACTGCTCGGAATTGCTCTTTTTGGCCGCCGCCGGACGCCCCACGAACCCGTCGACGCGAACGATCGACGTGTCGGCCGCAACCTCCAGCAGATTGGGTTTGATATGGCGACCCACCACGTCGACGATCCGCCCGGCCAGCGAAGTCGGTTGCAGACGGTATACGGGAACATCATTGTCGTACAACTCGAACGCCACGGCGGGATTGCACAGCGCCACGCGCTGGAATTCGGCCTTGATCTGTTTCGAAGACGCGGTGCTCTTCTCCAAAAACCGCCGTCGCGCCGGTACGTTGTAAAACAGGTTGCGCACGTAGAACTGCGATCCCGCGGGACACATCACCGGCTCCTGGCTCTGGAACTTGCCGCCGTTGACCGACGTCTGCGTACCCACCTCGTCGCCCTCCTGCCGCGTGCGCAGTTCGACCTGCGCGACGGCCGCGATCGAAGCGAGCGCCTCGCCGCGGAAACCGAACGTATGGAGCGCATAGATGTCCTCGACCGAAGCGATCTTGCTCGTGGCATGACGGTCGAAGGCCATGCGGGCATCCATCGGCGACATGCCGCATCCGTCGTCGACGATCTGGATCAACTCGCGGCCGCCGTCGCGCGCATTGACCGTCACGGTATGCGCACCGGCGTCGATCGCATTCTCCATCATCTCCTTCACCACCGACGACGGACGGTTGACCACTTCGCCTGCGGCGATCTGGTTGGCTACGACGTCGGGCAGGAGTTTGATTCGGTCGGCCATACGCTTCTATCGCCCCTCGTAGTCGTTAGGTACCACCGTGATCGGCATCTGCTGCCACTCCACGTCGCTGATGCCCGACTGGTCGAGGTCGGAGGCGGCAGCCCGCGATTCGACCGCAGCCGGGACAGCCGGCGCCACACCCCGCCGCATCATCGACGTCAACTTGGGATAGATCACCACGAAGAAGAGCAAAAGCACCACGATGCCCGTGAGCAGCACACCGAAACGCCGCTTCGAACGCGTGCTGCGCTCCGCCTCGCGCCGTGCGGCACGCGCCGTGCGGGCCGTGCGCACATACTGCCCGGGCACATACTCGTGCTTGGCATGCTCGGGACTCTCGCCGAGCAGCTCGGCACGACGCTGCGCCCGACGCTCCTCTTCGGGATCGTAGTAACGCGGAATATAGTTGAACTTGTTGGCGTGTTTCTTAAAGGGCGAAAAACCTAACATGGCGACTCGTGTTTTGGGCGAAGTTACGAATTTTTACTGGAAAAAGTTCTTCATCCGCTCGAAGATGTTCTGGTTCTTGACCGATTCCGCCTTTGCGAACGACGGTTGCCCGGCCAACTGTTCGACAAGGCGCTTCTCCTCGGCGGAGAGTTTGGCCGGAACGGTGATGTCGACTACCACCAGCAAATCGCCCGTCCCCGTAGCCGTTGACGTCGGGCAGTCCCTTCCCGCGCAGACGGAGGACCTTGCCGGCGTGCGTACCGGGGTCGATCTTGATCTTCACACGGCCGTCGACCGTAGGAATCTCCACCGAACCGCCGAGCAATGCCGTCGGAACGGTAATATTGAGGTTGTGGATCAGATCGTTGCCGTCGCGTACCAGTTCGGGGTTGCGCTCCTCGTCGATCACTACCAGCAGATCGCCGTTCACGCCGCCCTGACGCGCGGCATTGCCTTTGCCGGCGACGGTCAGCACCATTCCTTCGCCCACGCCGGCCGGAATGCGTATCTCGACGACCTCCTCGCCGCGCACGACGCCTTCGCCGCCGCACTTGTCGCACTTGGAGGTGATGACCTTGCCCGTGCCGCCGCACGTCGGGCAGACGCCCTGCGTCTGCATCCGGCCGAAGAAGGTGTTCTCCACGCGCGTCACGTACCCCGATCCGTTACAGGTCGGGCAGGTCGAATAGGCGTTGGAATCCTTGGCGCCCGATCCGCCGCATTTGTCGCAGGCGACGAGCTTCGAAATTTTGAGCTTCTTGGTGGTTCCTTTGGCGATTTCGGCCAACGTCAGTTTCACGCGCACGCGCAGATCGGAACCCTTGTTGACCCGCTGGCTGCGCTGCCCGCGGCCGCTCCCCGAAAAGCCCGAAAAGCCGCCGCTGAAATGACCGCCGAAAATATCGCCGAACTGCGAGAAGATGTCCTCCATCGAGAACCCGCCGCCCGAAAAGCCGCCGAATCCGCCGCCGGCACCCGCCGCACCGCTCATTCCCGCATGACCGAACTGGTCGTAACGGGCGCGCTTGTCGGGGTTCGACAACACGTCGTATGCCTCGGCGGCCTCCTTGAATTTCTCCTCGGCCTCCTTGTCTCCCGGATTCTTGTCGGGATGATACTTGATGGCCGCCTTGCGGTAGGCCTTCTTTATCTCATCGGCGTTGGCGTTCTTCCCGACGCCCAACACCTCGTAATAATCGCGTTTTTCTGCCATAATCTTCGGATTCTACCCCGATTCCATTCTTCATTTATCCAGTTTCGACGGCGCGGCCTACTCGCCTACGACGACCTTCGCGAAACGAAGCACCTTGTCACGCAACCGATAGCCTTTCTGCACCACGTCGACAATCTTGCCGCGCTGCTCTTCGCCGGCCTGAAATCGCGCCACCGCCTCGTGGTGATCGGTATCCAGTTCGAGCCCCTTGGCTTCGATCTCGCTCACGCCGCACGAGCGGAGCACTTCGTGAAACTTCTGCGCGATCAACCCGACGCCTGCGCGCAGCGCCTCGATGTCGTCGCTTCCCGCCATCGCCTCCACCGCACGATCCATATCGTCGGCCACGGGCAGCATCGCCTTGATTACGTCCGCCCCGCCCCGTTCGACCAACTCCATCTTCTCGCGCAGCGTACGCTTGCGATAGTTGTCGAATTCGGCCTGCAAACGCAGGTATTTGTCCTGCCATTCGGCGATCCGACGCTCCAATTCGGGCGCCAGCTGCTCGCTGCCGCCCGCTTCGACACCCGACTCCTCGCCGGCCTCGCCCGAAGCGGCACCGTCCGACGGTCCCTCGTCGCCCGTCGGCGTCGCGTCTGTCATTGTGTCAGTAGCCACGCCGTCGTCGCCTGACACATTGGCGCACGGCTGGCCGTCGCACGAAGGGTATCCTTCGCCCGGAGCAAAACCCTCGTCACCGCCAATCGCCTCATTGTAAATCTCTTCCTTTTTCATATCTCTTTGTTTTGTATTTCGGTTCTTCTCTATCGCGCAAATTGTATACCAAGCGCCGGCTACCCCAGAATGAAGATCGCCGGACGCCTGTTCAGCTCCGGCAGCCGCGACCGCCGCCAGTCGGCGACGCTGCGCGTGAGGATCGTCTCCCCCGGTGCGGTAAGGTCGCAGGCGACGGTCAGCATCGTCTGCGGCGCGCAGAGCTGCAAGAGTTGTTCGGCCAGCTTCACGTTGCGGTAAGGCGTCTCGATGAAGAGCTGCGCCTGTCCCTCGCGGGCGCGCCGCTCGAAAGCGCGGATCGCCCGTGCCCGTTCGTCGGGTTTGACGGGCAGGTAGCCGTTGAAGGCGAACGACTGCCCGTTGAGTCCCGAAGCCATCATCGCCAGCAGAATCGACGAAGGGCCCACCAGCGGCACGACGCGGATGCCGCGCCGGTGGCACAACGCCACCACCAGCGCCCCCGGGTCGGCCACGCCCGGCACGCCCGCCTCCGAGATGACGCCTGCCGAACGGCCCGCCGCAATCGGCGCCACCAGCTCCTCCACCTCGCGTCCTGCGACCGTATGCTCGTTCAGCTCCCTGAACTCCAACTCCTCGATCGGCCTTCCCAACTTCGCCTTCGACAGAAAACGCCGCGCCGAACGGGTATTTTCGACGATGAAGTAATCCAGCGAGGCCATCACCGCACGGTTGGCGGCAGGCAGCACGTCCCACACGTCGCCCTCTTCGGCGATCGGACAGGGAATCAGGTAGAGCGTTCCGGGCATGACAGACGACTATTCTTTGAGATAAATCCGTTTCACGCGGCCTGCGACCGACGTGAGTATTTCATAGGGAATCGTGCCGAGCACCTCGGCCATCGCCTCGGGCGTATTGCCCGCCGCAGGCGAGAAGACCACCGCTTCGTCACCCTCGGCGACCCCGTCGATGTCGGTGACGTCGATCATGCAGCTGTCCATGCAGACGCGCCCCACGATCGGCGCCGGCCGGCCCTTCACACGCATCGACCAGGCACCGCAACCCAGATGGCGATCCAGTCCGTCGGCATAGCCGATCGGCACGGTGGCCGTCACCGTCGGCCGCGACAACACCCCCGCACGGCCGTAGCCCACCGTCTCCGTCGGAGCCAGCCGCTTGATCTGCACGATGCGGGTGCGCAGCGTCGAGACGGGACACAGCGCCGCGTTGTGCTCGAATCCGAAGCCGTAAAGCCCCAGCCCCAGCCGGCACATGTCGTACTGCGCTTCGGGAAAACGCTCGATCGCGGCCGAATTGGCCGTATGACGCAGGACGGGATAGGACAACGCCTCCGCGATGCGGCTGCTCATGCGGTCGAAACGCGCGATCTGCAACCGCGTGAAATCGTCCTGCGCGGGATCGTCCGACGTACAGAGGTGCGCGAAGACGCTCGCCACACGCACCGTCCGCCCGTAACGGGCGAGCGCATCGAGCAGCGCAGGCAACTCCTCCTCCACGAAGCCCAGACGATGCATTCCCGTATCGAGCTTGACGTGGATCGGATAACGCTGTTCGCCGTAACGTTCGACCGCCGCAGCGAACTCATGGAGCGACCGCAGGCTGTAAATCTCCGGTTCGAGCCGGTTGGCCGCCATCGCGTCGAAACTGTCGGCATCGGCGTTGAGTACCACGACGGGCATCGTGATGCCCCGCTCGCGCAACAACACACCCTCGTCGGCGAACGCCACGGCCAGATAGTCGACACCCTGATGCTGCAGCAGCTGCGCAACCTCGAAATCGCCGGCTCCGTAGCTCGCGGCCTTGACCATCGCCACGAGCCGCACGCCCGGCCGCAACTGCGACCGGAAATAGTTCAGGTTGTGGGTCATGGCATCCAGATCGACTTCGAGCACCGTCGTGTGGCTCTTGCGCGAGAGCGCATGTTCCAGCTTCTCGAACCGGCTGTCGCGGTTGCCTTTGAGCAACACGGCGCGTCCCGCGATGTCGGCGCGGTCGATGCGCCGCAGATAGTCGTCGGTCGAGGCATAGAAGGCCTTGTCGCAGACGAAACGCTCCGCCTGCGCCTGCAACTTCGGGCCGATGCCGACGAATCGCCCCACGCCCGCCGCCGCGACCATCGCCGCCACGCGCGCATAGAGTTCGTCGTCGTCCATACCGCTTTGCAGGATGTCGGACAGGATCAGCGTCGTGGGCCGTCCCGCCGCCACGCCGTGCAGATAGTCCAGCGCGATGGCCAGTGAGTTGATGTCGGAATTGTAGGCGTCGTCGACCAGCAGCGAGTCGTTGATCCCCTCTTTCACTTCGAGCCGCATCGCCACGCGCTGCAACCGCCCGAAATCGGGCGCCGGCTCCCCCGCCACCCGCCAGAAGGCCGCCACCAGCTGCGAATTGCGCTCCGAAGCCGCGTCGGCCAGTCCGCCGCCCGCCTCCGCCGCCGCATCGAGTTCGTGCCCCGCGGCATAGACCTTGCGCAGCATCGAAGCCAGCGGCTCGTAGGCGCTGTGATAGATGATTTTCGGTGCATGAAGCGCCAGCAACAGTTTCTCGGCGCACTTCTCCTCCACCGACGCGAAATGCTCCTGATGCGCGTCGCCCAGCGAAGTGAAGAGCACGACGTCGGGGGAGATCATCCGTTCCAGCCGGGCCATTTCGCCCGGCTGCGAGATACCCGCCTCGATCAGCGCGAACCGTTCGTCGCCCTCGATCATCAGCAGCGACAACGCCGCACCCAGCTGCGAATTGTAGCTGCGCGGCGAGCGGAACAGCTTCACGCCGTCGGGCGCCGTCTGGGCGATCCACTCCTTGACGACCGTCTTGCCGTTCGAGCCGGTGATCCCCACCACCGTACCGCCGAAACGGCGGCGCCAGTCGGCGGCCAGCCGTTGCAGGGCGTCGATCGCATTGCCGACGACGACATACCCCGCCCCGTCGCGCTCGCCGAGCGGACGTTCGACCAGAAACGCCCGCACACCGCGGGCATACATCCCGTCGACGAAATCGTGCGAATCGTGCCGCGCGCCGCACATTGCGACGAAGAGCGGCGCAGCCGGCATACCGCAACTCCGGCTGTCGGTCACCACCTCCGTCACGCGCCGGTTCTCACCGGTGAAGGTTCCCCCGCAGATACGGGCTATTTCGCTTAACGTATAGTTCATCTTTCCTCCGTTTCTCTCTCTGTCCGCCGGAGCCGACCGTACGGCCGCTCCGCCGTCGGCATCCCCGTCCGCACGGCTCATTCGCTCCCGAACGTGACGACCGTAATGCCCGCGCCGCCGCGGTCGGCATGTTCGTCGGCGACGCCGGCGATGTCCGGCACCGTGCGCAGGTAACGGCGGATCTCCTCTTTGAGCGCCCCCGTCCCCTTGCCGTGGAGGATCGTCACCGAACCGACACCCACCATCAGCGCATCGTCGATGAAGCTCTGCACGGCCTCGACCGCTTCCGAAGCACGCATCCCCCGCACGTCGATATGATCCTTGAAATTGAGTTTTCGCGCCGCCACGTCGACCGACACCACCGTACGCGCCGTCACGGGACGCGTCGCCTCGCGGTATTCACTGTTCGACACCACGCGCAAACGTTTGCGATCGACCGTCGTCAACAACTGGCCGAAGGCCACCTGCACCTTGTCGCCTTTGAGCGACTGCACCACGCCGGGCGTCTGCTGCCCTTCAAGCACCACCTTCGAGCCGACCTCGATTTCGCGCGGCGGCGCGACGACAGGCTGCGCGTCGCCCGCCGCAACGGGCTGGCGGCGGCGCTCCTCGCGGCGTTCGCGGCGGCGCCGCAACTTCTCCATTTCGCGCTCGATGCGGGCCGCCTTCTCCGCGTCGACGGCATCCGCCTGCTCGACCCGCTCCTTGAAGGCGTCGAGATCGCGCCGGATGAACCGCGTCATTTCACGCTCGGCCTGCGCCTCGCGGATCTCCTTGATCGTCTGCTCGATGCGACGGTTGGCCTCAGCCATTAACTCCCGCGCTTCGGCCTTGGCCGCACGCAGAATCTCGCTCCGCTCCTGACGGATACGCGCCAGTTGCGCGGCATAGCTCTGTTCCAGTTCCTCGATCTTGCGGTCGGTCAGGCGGATGCGGTCGCGCTTCTGCTCCCAGTAGCGTTTGTCGCGGGCGATCTCGCGCAACTGCCGTTCGAGGTTGATATGATCCGAACCCGCCTTGTCGCTCGCCGCACGGATGATCTCCTCCGGAAGGCCGATCTTGCGGGCGATCTCCACGGCGAACGAACTGCCGGGCTTGCCGATTTCGAGTTTGAACAGCGGACGGATCCGCTGCACGTCGAAGAGCATCGCGCCGTTGGCGACCCCTTCGGCGTTCGAGGCGAAATATTTGATGTTGGCGTAGTGCGTCGTCACGACCCCGTAACAGCCGCGTTCGAGCAGCCGTTCGAGAATCGCCTCGGCGATGGCGCCGCCGATCGTCGGCTCGGTACCCGAACCGAACTCGTCGATAAGCACCAGCGTGCGGTCGGAGGCGCCGGCCAGCATGTTTTTCATGTTGCGCAGATGCGACGAATAGGTCGACAGGTCGTCGTCGATCGACTGCTCGTCGCCGATGTCGATGAAGATCGACCGGAAGACGGGCAGCTCCGAGACCTCCGATGCCGGAACGGGATAGCCGCACTGGAACAGGTACTGCATGAGTCCCGTCGTTTTCAGGCAGACCGACTTGCCGCCCGCGTTGGGGCCCGAAATCACGAGGATATGCTTGCGGCGGTCCAGCTGCAAGATCGAGCGGCACGACCTCGCGGCCCTGCGCCCGCAGCGTCTGCTGCAACAGCGGATGGCGCGCCGTGCGCAGTTCCAGCCGGTCGTCCGTCGAAAGGATCGGCTTGCCGGCGTCGTTGGCAAGCGCCCAGCGCGCCTTGGCGCGAATCATGTCGACAGACGAAAGATAGTCGCCCGCATCGGCGATCACCTCCGCATCGGGACGGATCGACTCGGTGAAGGCACTCAGCACCTTGACTACCTCGCGCCGCTCGGCATACTCCAACTCTTTGAGCTCGTTGTTGATCTCGACCACCTCGACCGGCTCGACATAGAACGTCCGGCCCGTGGCCGACTCGTCGTGGATGAAACCCTGCAATTTGCGTTTATTGGCCGCTGCGACGGGAATCACCGGCCGCCCGTCACGCACCGACAGCACGGCGTCGGCATCGACGATACCGGCCTGCTTGGCGCGCTGCAACACCTGCTGCAACCGCTTGGCGGCCTGCCCCTCGCGTTCGCGGATGGCGCGGCGCACCTGCTGCAATTCGGGCGAAGCGCTGTCCTTCACCTCGCCGCGGTCGTCGAGAATAGCATCGATCGCCCGCACGATTTCGGGAAAGAGCGTCACGCGGCGGCTCAACTCCCAAAGGCGCGGATAGCGTGCCCCGCCCCGCCCCAGGATGAACTCCGCGATCGCCCCGACGGTAACGAGCGCCTTGCGCAGCTGATCCGCTTCGGCAGCGAGCAGATAACTCCCTTCGACCCGGATTTTAGCCACCAGCGGCGCAGGATCGGGATAGTCGCCGTCGGGAAAGTCGCGTTCGAGCATCAGCAGCGAACGCATTTCGTTCATCAGCGACAGGCGGCGTTCGATCTCATCGGCCGAGGTCGAGAAACCCTCCTCCGCCAGCTTCGCTTTCGCCGAAGGGGTGGAACAGAGCGCCGTCACCTGCTCGCGGATGCGGTCGAAACCTATTTTCTCTTCGAAATTCGCAGGATAAATCATCGTCCGATAGCCTCTTGTAACGACAGCACCGCGCTATCGGGCCGCCGGCAGCGAGTCGCCCGCCGAGATCGCCGCCTCTTTCGTTTTCACCTTCTCGCCCTTGTCCTTGCGACCGAAGAGCGAGAAATGAACATACCGTTTGGGGTGAGCCTTCAAATCTTCGAGCAACGCCGCCAGATTGGCGCTCGCCGTCTCCAACGACTCGTAGAGCCGCGGATCGTTCATCAATCGGCCCACCGTGCCTTTCCCCTCGTTGATGCGGGCCACGGTCCGATTCAATTCGCCCAGCGTCGTGCGCAGGCCGAGCGACAGCGAATCGATGTCGGCCTCGGTCAGCTGCTGCGAGAACCGGTCCAGATTGGCGATCATCGACGAGAAGCGCTCGGAGTTCTCGCCCAGCGCGGTCGAAAACTTGCCGATGTTGTCGATCGCCGTCCGCAAACTGCCCTTTTCGGCCGCCAGCACGGCGTCCATATTGCCCGAAATCGAGTTCAGGTGCGTCAGCGTCCCGTCGATATTTCCCTTGTTGTCTTTCAGCACGGCGTTGACGCTTTCGAGCGTGACCGACAGGTTGTCCATCACCCGCGTCAGACGCTCCTTCACGTCGGCCAGTTCGGTTCCGGCCGCCGCCAGCATGTCGCGCGTCTCGGCCGCCACGAGCGTGTCGCCCTTCGACAACAGCTGCGGGCTGTCGCCCATCTCGATAGCGATCGCCTTGCCGCCCATGAAACCGTCGCTGTAAATACGCGCCTTGGAGTCGCGCGGAATCCGGAAGGAGCGCCGCACGGTGAGCTGCAACACGACGTCGCGGCTCACCGAAGGATCGAAGCCGATCGCGGTGACCGTCCCGACCTTCACGCCCTGAATGGTGACGGGCGTGGCGGTCTGGATCCCGCTGATCTCCGGATAAGCCACATAATAGGGAATATTGCGGCTGAAAATATCGATGCCGCTCAGAAAGCGGATGCCGCCCCACAGGCAGCCCAGCATGACGACGGCGAACACGCCTATCTTTACCTCTCGTCTCATAATTCGGAATGTTTATCGGGCGATCGCATCACCTTCGTAACGCACGATGTAAGCGTCGCCGAAGCTCTTCTTCACCTGCGACAGCGCACGCTTGGCTTCGGCCTGCGTCGCGTAACGACCCACACAATACTTATAACGGTAGCGGCCCGCGGAACGTAGCTCGATCACCTTGTTCTTGTAGCTCTTGAATTGCCAGTCATTGGATTTCAGACGCTTGGTGCTGGCAAGAATCTGAATCGTATAGCCGCTCGACGGCTTCTTCGCAGCAGCGGCCTTCGCAGGCTGCGGAGCGGGTTCGGACACAACGGGCGCCGGTTCGACCGGCGCCTGCGTCGTGGCGTCGTCACACTCTTCGACCAATTGCATACCCCGCACGAAATTCACATAGTCCTTCACGGCGTTGAACAGCGAACGGGCGATCTCGTTCTGTCCCTTCTCGGAACACATGTAGCGCAGTTCTTCGGGATTGGACATGAAACCGATTTCGGTCAGCACGCCCGGCATGTTGGTCGCATAGAGTACTTTGAGCAGTTGGGGTTTGGTCTTGCGCACGTACCGCCCCGCCTGCTTGTAGTTCTTCTCCAACAGCCGCGCCATCGCCTCGCTGTACTCGCCGTAGGTGAAACGCAGATTGGAGATATAGGCCCGCACGATCGCCGCCGTGCGCTGGTCGCTCATGTCGATGAACTCCTCCTTGTTGTTGGCGAAGAGCACCTCGTCGTTGATGCGCTGTTCGAGCGGGCTTTCGCCCATGATGAGCGTCTCGACGCCCCGCGCCGCCGCGGTGGGCGCCGCGTTGGTGTGAATCGAAAAGAACAGGTCGCCCTCGGCCTTGTTGGCGATGTCGGCCCGCGCCTGCAAATCCTTGGTCAGCGACTCGGAAAACTGCTTGTCGGTCTTGCGGGTGTAGACCACCTTCACTTCGGGAAGTTCCCGCTCGATGAGCGCGCCCAGTTTGAGCGCCACTTTCAGGTTGAGATCCTTCTCGTAGATTCCGCGATAGTGCGCTCCGGGAAATTTCGGCCCGCCGTGGCCCGCATCGATGACGATAACCCGTACCCCGCGCGCAATATTTTCCGCTCCGGCTCCGTTCGCACTCAGTGCGAAGCATACGCAAAGCGATATGATGAAAACCAGACGCCGCATGGCAAAAGTGGGATTAACTATGGTGTTTCTCTAATTTTTTACCTATCTTTGTCGGATGCAAAATCGGCCTCAGACAATCACGAAGGCCCGATTCCGGCGGTTTTGCCGACTCGTCGGCAAAGGTATGAATTTTTTTGGAATTTTGAAGCGATTTTCATTAAAATATCTCGCTGCGGCGTTCGTCGTCGTTCTCTTCACGGAGATGGTTTTCGGCTTTGCCCCCCACGCCGCGATACAACGTCCCGCAGCGACGGACGTCGCCGCCGCCGACAGCGGATCGACCGACAACGACCGCAGGGCGCAGCGCCTCTCGCGGCGCGAACGCCGCCGCATGAAGCAGGCCGCCGAAGCCCAGGAGCCGCCCGTCGTCTCCGATACGCTCGTGTTGCAGGCGGATTCGCTCCTGCCGCCCGACTCGCTGCGGGTGCCGTCCGATTCGCTCCAACGCGACACCACGCGCCGCAAAAAGGAGGGCGGAGCCTTCCTCGAAGACATCATGAACGGCAAGAACACCGACTCGCTGGTCTACGACATCCGCAACAAGATGGTCTACATCTACAACGAGGGCGACATCAATTACCAGGACATGAACCTCAAAGCCGACTTCATGCGCGTCAACATGGACACCCGGGAGATTTACGCCTACGGGAAGCCCGACACGCTGGAAGGGCAGCCCACGGTCACCCGCCCCGAATTCACCGAAGGTTCGGCCTCGCCCTACAAGATGGACACCATCACCTACAATTTCAAGTCGGGCAAGGCCAAGATCAAGGGCGTGGCGACGCAGGAGGGCGACGGATGGCTCATCGGCGGCAGCGTGAAGAAGATGCCCGACAACAACATCAACATCCAGGGCGGCAAATACACCACCTGCGACCAGACGGATCACCCCCACTTCTATCTGGCCATGACCAAGGCGAAGGTGATTCCGGGCAAGAAGGTGGTCACCGGCCCCGCCTACCTGGTCATGGAGGACGTACCGATCTATTTCCTCGGTATTCCGGAGGGCTTCTTCCCGATCAGTTCGGGCCCAAGTCGGGATTCCTGATGCCGACCTACGGCGAGGACGGCCAGCGCGGCTTCTTCTTCCGCGATTTCGGTTACTACTTCACCCTCAGCCAACACATGGACCTCGCCCTCACGGCGGGCATCTACACGCTCGGATCGTGGGAGGGAGCCGCCGCATCGCGCTACATCAAACGCTACAAGTACACGGGCAACCTCAACGCCCAGTTCTCGAGCATCCGCACCGGCGAGAAGGGCGAACCCGACTTCCTCAAACAGAACACCTTCCGCCTGCAATGGACGCACTCGCAGGATCCGAAGGCCAACCCGGGCTCCACCTTCTCCGCATCGGTCAACTTCGCCACGAGCGGTTACTCCAAATACGCGGCCACGACGATCAATGACATTCTCCAGACGCAGACCAACTCGACGATCTCCTACTCGAAGAACTGGGCGGGAACCCCTTTCTCGCTCTCGATGAACATGGCCGTGTCGCAGAACTCGCAGAACTCCACGATCTCGATGACGCTGCCCAACATCGTCTTCAACGTCTCGCGCTTCTACCCCTTCAAACGGCGCGAGGCGCAGGGCAAGGCACGGTGGTACGAGAAGATTTCGATGCAGTATACGGGCAAGATGACCAACACCGTCTCCACGACCGAGTCGGAGGTCTTCACCAAACAGACGCTCGAAAACATGCGCAACGGCATCGAGCACTCGATACCCGTCACGGCCTCGTTCAACCTCTTCAACTACATCAACGTCTCGCCGTCGTTCAACTATACCGAGAAGTGGTATTTCAAGAAGCAGGAGCGCGAATGGAGTCCCGTGACCAACGAAGTGCGCTACCTCGATCCCGAATACGGATTCTATCGGCTCTACAACTACACCACCTCGGTGAGCGCCTCGACGACGCTCTACGGCATGTATCAGTTCAAGAAAAAGACCAGCAAGATACAGGCGATCCGGCACACGCTCACCCCGTCGTTCGGCTTTTCGTACGCCCCCGACTTCTCGGATCAGAAATACGGCTACTACAAAACCGTACAGACCGATTCCACCGGCAAGTTCCAGGTCTATTCGCCCTTCGCCGACAATGCCTACGGCGTTCCCAGTTCGGGCCGCAGCATGTCGATGAACTTCTCGCTGTCGCAGAACCTCGAAATGAAGGTGCTCTCCAAACGCGACACGTCGGGCATCAAGAAGATCAAGCTGATCGACAACCTGTCGGTCAGCGCCTCGTACAACTTCCTGGCCGACTCGATGAAGCTCTCGACCATTCCCATCCAGTTCCGCACGACGGTCTTCGGCACGAACTTCGGCATCCAGCTCAACGCCACGCTCGACCCGTACAGGGTCACCCCCGAAGGACGGCGCATCGACAAACTCTTCTTTCCGGGACGTATCGTTTCGACGGGCTGGTCGTTCGGTTATACCTTCAAATCGCGGCAGGATAACTCCACGCCCGCGATCAACGACATCAACAGCGTCCCGCCCGAATACGCCAACCCCTTCTACGACCCCTACGGCATCCTCGACCCTGTGCTGCGAAGGCAGTACATGGCGCAGTCGTACTACGACTTCTCGCTGCCGTGGAACCTCGGCTTCAACTACGCGGTGTCCTACTCGATCACCTATGTCAACAACGGCACGACGGGCTACCGCAAGAACATCACGCAGAACATCGGGTTCAACGGCAGCGTCAACCTCACGCCCAAGACCGGCATCACGTTTCAGGGCGGTTACGACATCAAGGCCAACAAGCTCACCACCTCGTCGGTCAGCATCTCGCGCGACCTCCACTGCTGGCAAATGTCCTTCTCGTGGATTCCCTTCGGCTACCACAAGAGCTGGAGTTTCAACATCGGCGTCAAGGCCGCATCGCCGGTCCGACCTCATCGCCAGGCCGGCCGACCTCAAATACGACAAGAGCCGGCCAACGCCGCCGGATCGTGCCTGTATCTGAAAACCAGCGCGAAGACAAGGGTCACGACGAGCGCATACCCGGCGAAGATCAGCCACGATTCGGACCATCCCCCCACCATCGCCTCGGGCGTGGACTGCGAATAGACGCAGCGATTGACGACGGCCTGCGCCCCGAGCGTTCCGATCGTCGCCCCGACGCCGTTGGTCATGATCATGAACAGGCCCTGCGCCGAAGAGCGGATCGCCACGTCGGTCTCCTTATTGACGAAGAGCGATCCCGAGATATTGAAGAAGTCGAATGCCACGCCATAGACGATCATCGACAGCACGAACATCCACACGCCCGACCCGGGATTCCCCAGTCCGAACAACCCGAAGCGCAGCACCCAGGCGAACATGGCCATCAGCATCACGTTCTTGATTCCGAAACGCTTCAGGAAGAAGGGAATGAGCAGGATGCAGAGCGTCTCGGAGACCTGCGACAGCGAAATGAGCGCGTTGGCGTGGTTGGCGCCGAAGGTCGAGGCGTACTGCGGAATGTCGCGGAAGCTGGTGATGAACGGGTTGGCGAAACCGTTGGTGATTTGCAGCGAGACGCCCAGCAGCATCGAGAAGACGAAGAAGAGCGCCATGCGCCTCTGTCTGAACAGCGTGAAGGCGCGCAGTCCGAGCGCCTCGACCAGACTCTTCTTGTTCCCCGCACGGCTGACGGGGCATCCGGGCAGCGTCATGGCGTAGAGACCCAGCGCAAGCCCCAGCACGGCGCACTGGACGAACTGCATGCAGGTCGTCTGGAATCCGGCGGCATCGCACACGAGCATCGAGCAGATGAAACCCACCGTGCCCCACACGCGGATCGGCGGAAAGGATTTGACCGTGTCCAGCCCGGCCCCTTCACGCGTAGGCCACCGAATTCGAGAGCGCGATGGTCGGCATGTAGAACGCCACGCTCAGCGAATAGAGCGTGAACAGCACCCCGAACGACACCTCCGCGCCCGACGAGAAGGCGTAATATCCGGCCGCGCCCATGAAGAGGGCCGCCAGCAGGTGGCAGACGCCCAGCAACCGCTGCGCCGGAACCCAGCGGTCGGCGACGATGCCGATCACCGCCGGCATGAAGAGCGACACGATGCCCTGCATGGCATAGAAGATGCCGATATGCGACGCCAGGCCGACGCCGACCAGATACGACCCCATCGAGGTCAGATAGGCGCCCCAGATCGCATATTGGAGAAAGTTCATGACGACGAGCACGCAGCTCCTGATTCCCATAACAGGCTGATTTTAGGCTGAATTTATTCTATCCGTTCATTTCCGCCGGAGCGGTGAAAACAAATGTACGAATTTTTTTTCGGAATTTTCTTTGAAATTGCGAAATAAAGTTCTACTTTTGCATCACCAAAACGTCATTGAGCTATGGTGTAATGGTAACACAACAGATTCTGGTCCTGTTATTCTTGTTCGAATCCAGGTCTCAACTCGAAATCCGCGACCTTTCAAGGTTGCGGATTTTCGTTTTCACTCCGCCCGCATCCCGCACATCCGTCCGCCGGCACGATTTCCGCAACACCGCCGGACGGACGACACGATAATCGCAAAACGGCACGGCCGGCAGCCCCGATTTGCGAAAATCGCACGAAGCCGCTCCGATCGTGTCAAAAACAGGACCCTTTCCGCCATGTCTTTTGCGATTTCCGTCTTGCGCCGAACGAAAATTCCCGCTATATTTGTAATACACAAAACAAGAAGAATTCAACAGTTTCAAAAACTTTTTGTGTAACGCGCGAAGCTTCGCAACGGCAACGCACGGATGGAGAATCCCCGGGAGAGGATTCGAAGGACGAGGTTTGACAACGGTGACGCAACAACGTTTTTCACAGAACTCCTTCGGGGGAGCTTAGCAGGCCCTCCCTTTCCTATTCCGCATCCAGCTCCGACACCACGGCACGCTGCTCCTTTCCGAAGAATACAGGCGATCGCGGAGCCGCTGCAACTCCCCGCTCCGTGAGACGAGCGTCGAAAGGCGCCGTCATGGCCAGTACCCACTGTTTGATACGTGCGAACATGTCCGGATCGGAGGTCCGCAGCGAATTGACCGAAAAGACCGCCATCCCGCTGCTCTGCACCGCCTGCGAGACGAAATAGCTGTACGTCCCCTCCAGATCGACGTCCGATATGTAAAGGAACACCCGCCGACCGTCCGGGAACCGGCCCGTGAGGGCGATCTCCTCCAGTTCGTCGAGCATCCGCAGCAACTCCTCCCTGAGCTCCCGGACACACCCCTCCGAAATCAGACGCATGGCGCGGAACGACCGGATCGCATTGACCCAATGTTTGAAACAACTGTGGTCCAGGACATAGTAGGTCGTGTCGATCTGCCGCACCGCCTGCCGGAGCCGCCGGCTGAGATCGAACACGTGCGGAGGCAACTGCATATCATCGAAACGGTTGTTCGCCGTCGAGCATCCCGTGCTGGAAAAAACATTTGAAGAACCGGAACCGCACGAGTCCTTCGTAATCGCCGAGATACAGTCGCTGCCGGCAGCGAACTCCCGGCAAGCGAAAACTCCGTACTGCTCGTCCGAAGCGATCTCCTCCATCTTACCGATCCAGGACTCCACCTTGCCGGGATAGTCCTCGAGCAGCGTCTGGCCGTCGGAAAAGTCGAGGCGGAAAAGCACGCAGTCCGGATCGTCCGTCCCCATGATGCGGTCGCCCGACCCTGCACGCTGCCGGCCGCGCGGCGACGAGCGCCGCCGGCGCCGAAAGCGAAGGGCACCTTTCACTGCGCATCACCGCATTTTCACATTCGTCCCGCCCTCCTAAAAAACAAAAACGGAGGATTTCAGGATTCGGCCACCGTAGCGGCCGGATCACTTCGTCAGTCCCATCTTCTCGATTTTTGGCCGCGTATTTTCGAGAATCGGCCGATCAGCGCCGCCCTGCGTGAAAGCGTTCACTGGCCGCCGGCCCGCCCAAAATGCTGCCCGTCTCCTCGAACGCCTTGAAGGCGTCGGCTTCCAACACCTCGGCCCACTTGTAACCGTAGTATCCGGCCGCATAGCCGCCGGAGAAAATATGAGTGAAGGCGGGATTCATCGCCGTACCGTCCACGACAGGCAACACCTGCGCAGGTGCCATCGACTGCTTCTCGAAGGCCTCGACATCGCCCGTGAACGGCTCTTTGAGCGTGTGCCATGCCATATCGGTCATACCGAACGACAGCTGACGCACATTGGCGTAAGCGGCCAGATAGTTCTTCGCGGCGACGATCTTCTCGACCAGTTCGGCGGGCATCTTCTCACCCGTCTCGTAGTGCTCGGCCCACAGGTCGAGCCACTGCTTTTCGGTGGCCCAGTTCTCCATGATCTGCGACGGCAGCTCCACGAAATCGCGGTAGACGCTCGTCCCGTTCAGCGACTCGTACTCGCCCTGGCCCAACATGCCGTGCAGCGAATGGCCGAACTCGTGGAGGAAGGTCTCCACCTCGTCGAAGGTCAGCAGCGAAGGTTTCGTCTCGGTCGGCTTGGTGAAGTTCATCACCAGCGACACCAGCGGGCGCGTCTCGACGCCCTCTACCACCTTCGAACCGCGGAACTCGGTCATCCACGCACCGGCGCGCTTCGACGCACGCGGGAAGAAATCGAGGTAGAGCACCGCTACGAAGTCGCCCTTCGCGTCGGTCACTTCGTAAGCCGTCACGTCGGGATGATAGACGGCGATGTCGTCGCGCCTGGCGAAATTCAGCCCATAGAGCTTGTTGGCCAGCAGGAAGACCCCTTTTTTCACCTTCTCCAATTCGAAGTAGGGCTTCACCTGCTCGTCGCTCAGCGCATACTTCTCGTTCTTGTACTTCTCGGCGTAGTACGACCAGTCCCACGGCATCACATCGCCCTCGAAGCCCTGCGCATGGGCATAGTCGTTGATCATCGCATAGTCGGCCCGCGCATAGTCGATCGTCTCGTCGAGCAACTCCTGCAAGAAGGCGTTCACCGTAGCGGTATTCTCGGCCATGCGCTCTTCGAGCACATAGTCGGCGTAGGTTTCATATCCCAGCAGACCTGCGATCTGGCGGCGCAGATCGACGATGCGGCGGATATTCTCGCAATTGTCGAACTCGCCGCCCAGCGCACGCGCATTCGACGCCCGCCACAGCTGCTCCTTCGCCTCGCGGTCCGACGAATAGGTCATGAAGGGGACGTAGCTCGGATACTGCAACGTCACCGTCCAACCCTTCTCGCCGCGCGCCTTGGCGTCGGCCGCCAGCCCCTCCTTCACGAAGTCGGGCAGCTCTTCGACCCGCCCGGGATCGGTGATGTTGAGCGTGAAGGCGTTGGTCGCAGCCAGCGAATTCTGACCGAATTTGAGCGTCATCTCTCCCAACTCGGTCGTATATTGCCGGTAGAGCTCCTGCTTGTCGGCCGGAAGCGCCGCACCGTTGCGGGCGAAGCTCTTGTAGGTCTTCTCCAACAGCCGTTTGTCCTCCTTCGAAAGGAACCAGCCGGGATTCTCGTAGACGGCCTTCACGCGGGCGAAGAGCGCCGGATCGAGCGCGATGTCGTTGCTCAGCGCCGTCAGCTTGGGCTGCACGTCGAGCGCGATGCGCTGCATCTCGTCGTTGGAATCGGCTTCGAGCAGGTTGTAGAACAACCCCTCGATTCGGGAAAGCAGTTCGCCGGAACGTTCCAGCGCGACGATCGTATTGTGGAACGAAGGCTTGGCGGGATTCTTCACGATGGCCTCGATCTCGGCCCGCTGTACGGCGATGGCCGCATCGAACGCCGGTTCGTAATCTTTCAGTTCGATCCGCTCGAACGGGGGCGTGGCATAGGGCGTCTCCCACTCCGCGAGCAGCGGATTCGAGGTATCGATCTCGGGCAGGTCGGCCACGGGCATCGTGCGATCGGCACACCCTGCGACCAGAAGCGTCAGTGACATAAACGACAGAATTTTTTTCATTGTAACGTACTTATTTGAGGTTTTCTTGCTTATCGCGCAGTTCGAGCAGGTTCGCCGGCGGCATGAGCTGCCGCTCCGCAGCCGGACGGACGACCGCCAGCGAGTCGGTTTCGGACTCCGGCTCCACCCAGAATCCGCAGGCCTTCAACAACGGCGCCTTGTCGGGATCCTGACCGCGGAAATCGCGGTAGAGCGTCATGCCGTCGGCCTCGCCGCCGCGGCTGAGCAGCTTCTCGCGAAAAGCGCGGGCGATCTTGCGGTTGAAGATGTCGCCGCTCTGACGGAACGCCTCGTAGGCATCCTTGTCGAGCACCTGCGCCCAGATATAGAAATAGTAACCCGCCGAATAGCCGCCGTCGAAAATATGGCTGAAATAGGGGTAGCGGTAACGCGGTTCGATCTGCGGGATCAGCCCCCGTTTCGCGTAAAGCGCTTCGCGTTCGAAGGCATCGACGTCGAACGGCGCATACTCCCGCTGCGAATGGATGTCCATGTCCGACAGGGCGGCGGCCAGCAGCTCGGTCATCTCGAATCCCTGGTTGAACTGCGCGCTGCGACGGATCTTCCGCACGAGCGATTCCGGAATCTTGTCGTTGGTGCGGTAGTGCAGCGCATATTGTTCCAGCATCTCGGGTTCGGTGGCCCAGTTCTCCATCACCTGCGACGGCAGCTCCACGAAATCGCCCTCGACGTCGGCCAGCCCGCGGTACTCCACCTTGCGGAACAGGCTGTGCAGCGCATGACCGAATTCATGGAAGAGGGTCTTCGTCTCGTCGAGATTGAGCAGCGTCGGCGTCGAACGGGTCGGACGGGCATAGTTGGTCACCACCCCTACGACGGGCGCCACGCGCTCGCCGTTCTCGTAATACTGTTCGGTAAAGTTCCCGCACCACGCGCCGCCGCTCTTGCCCTCGCGCACGTAGTAGTCGAAGTAGAGTACACCCAGATGGCTCTCGTCCTCGTCGAGCACCTCGTAGACCAGGCAGTCGGGATTGTAGAGCGGTGCGACGATCGGCCGGAAGGTGATACCGTAGAGCCTGTTGGCCAGAAAGAAGATGCCGCCCTGCACGTTTTCGAGCGTGAAATAGGGGCGCAGCGCCTCGTCGTCGAGCGCGTAGTCGCGGCGGCGCACCTTCTCGGCATAGTACCACCAGTCCCACGGCTCGAAGGTCGCATCGGGGTGGTCGGCGCGCAACATCTCTTCCATAGCCGCCAGCTCCTCCTTCGCCCGATCGAGCGCCGGCGTCCATATCTCGTCCAGCAACGCATAGACCGCAGCGGGCGTCGCGGCCATCTGGTCGGCAGTCACGTAGTCGGCGTAGGAGTCGTACCCCAACAGGTGCGCCTTCTCGGTGCGCAGACGGATGTAGTCGTTCACCAGCGCCTTGTTGTCGTATTCGTCGCCATGGTTGCAGCGGTCGAGGTAGGCGGTGTAGAGCTCCTCGCGCAGTTTGCGGTCCTTGGCATAGCTCAGGAAGGGCAGCATACTGGGTTTGTGGAGTGTGAAAAGATAGGATTTGTCGCCGAGTCCCGCAGCCTGCGCCTTCTCCCGCGCCGCTTCGCGCACGGCGTTGGGCAGCCCCTCCAAGCGGTCGGCCGTCAGCTCCAACCCGAATGCATCGTTCTCGTGGAGCAGGTTGCTGCCGTACTTCACCGACAGCCGCGACAAGTCGCCGTTGATCTCTTTGAGCCGGCGCTTGCCCGCCTCGTCCAGCAGGGCGCCCGACCGGACGAACCGGCGGTAGAGCTTCTCCGTCAACCGCCGCTGCTCGGCCGTGAGCGGCAGCGCCTCGCGCCGGTCGTAGACAGCCTTGATCCGCCCGAACAGCTGTTCGTTCATGCGGATCTCGTCGGCATGGGCCGCCAGCAGCGGCATCGCCTCCTGCTCGACGGCCTGCATCTCGGGCGTCGCGTCCGAAGCGGCCAACATCTCGAAGATCAGCGACGTGCGCTGCAACATCCGCCCCGAGGCATCGTAGGCCGCGATCGTATTCTCGAAGGTCGGTTCGTCCGACGTGCCGACGATCGCGTCGATCTCGGCGTTATGGAGCGACATCCCCCGCTCGAAGGCCGGCAGGAAATGTTCGGGCCGTATCCGGTCGAAAGGCGGTACGCCGTAGGGCGTCGTCCACTCCTCGAAAAAGGGGTTGGCCGTTTCGACCTTCTTTTTCTGACAGGCGGCAAGCGACATGATAATAAAATAAATTAATAACAATCGTCCTAAACGTCCCATTCGATTGGCAATCTTTTTATAACTTTGCAAAGTTAAAAATTATTACAGAGCCATGCAACTATTTTACGCACCCGACCTTACGACGCCCCTCTATACGTTGGGCGAAGAGGAGTCGAAGCATTGCATCCGCGTACTGCGGCTCCGACGGGGCGACACGCTCCATCTGACCGACGGGCGCGGAACGCTCTACCGGTGCGAAATCGCCGAGGAGGACGCCCGGCGCTGCACGGTGCGCGTCATGGAGCGCTTCCCCGACTACGAACGGATGCCCTACCGCCTGACGATGGCCGTGGCGCCGACCAAGAATATCGAACGCTTCGAGTGGTTCCTCGAAAAGGCGACCGAGGTGGGCGTGAGCGAGATCGTCCCGCTCCTGTGCGAACGTTCGGAAGCGGCGTGCGCTCAAAATCGAACGTGCCGAGCGGGTCGTCGTTTCGGCCATGAAGCAGTCGCTCAAAGCCTTCTGTCCCGCGCTGCGTCCGCTCACCCCGCTGGCCGACCTGCTCGCCGAGCCGTTCGACGGGCGGCGGCTGATCGCCCACTGCGACGCGCGCATGGAAAAACGCCATCTGTTCGACACGCTCCGCCCGCACGAAAACCTGCTGGTGCTCATCGGCCCCGAAGGCGACTTCTCGCCCGCTGAAATCGATGCCGCGCTGAGGGCGGGCTTCGAGGAGATCACCCTCGGCCGGCAACGGCTGCGCACCGAAACGGCCGCCGTCGTGGCGACGGTCATGGCTGCCACACGCAATCACACACCCGACCAAACCGCATAAATCATGCTGATCGCCACACTTATCCTGCTGACCCTGACGGGCGCTGCAATTTTCGCCGCACCCCTGCGCTGCAAGGCGTGGGTCGCGCTGGCCTTCGTCGTCCTGTTCGCCCTCGGTGGCACCGCCGCGGCCGTCGGAGCGCTCGCCGGCATCCTGCCGCCGGCGGGGCTGTCGCTGCCCACGCTGCTCTTCGGCGAGGAGTTGCTGCGCATGGATGCGCTCTCGGCCCTCTTCACGCTGCTCGTCGCCGCGGGGTCGGTGGCCGCCGCACTCTACGCCAAGGGGTACGTCGACCGCTACCTCGACCGCAAACCTGCGGCGCACATCTCGCTGCACTACTTCGCCTTCACGCTGCTGTCGCTCTCGATGACGGCCGTCGTCACGGCCAGCGGCGGCTATACGTTCCTCTTCTGGTGGGAGCTGATGACCCTTTCGTCGTTCGTGCTCATCCTCTTCGACGCCGAACGCAAGGAGGTGCTCAAAGCCGCGCTGACCTATCTGGTGATGATGCACCTCGGCTTCTTCGCCCTGCTCATCGGCTTCGTGGTCCTGCAAGCCGCCGAGGGATCGGCCGATTTCGGCGCGCTGGCGGGCTACTTCGCCGCACACTGCCCGCTGCCGCTGCTGCTCGTCTTCCTCGCGGGCTTCGGCATGAAAGCCGGCCTCTTCCCCATGCACGTCTGGCTCCCCGAAGCGCACCCCGCCGCCCCGTCGCACGTCTCGGCACTGATGTCGGGCGTGATGATCAAGACGGGCGTCTACGGCGTACTGCGCACGACGATGTACCTTCCCCGTCGGCGAAACGCTCGCCACGGCAGGCGTCATCCTGCTGGGAGCAGGCATCGTCACGGGACTGTGGGGCGTGCTGCTGGCCGCCATGCAGAACGACATCAAGCGGCTGCTGGCCTACTCCTCGATCGAAAACGTCGGGATCATCTTCATCGCCATCGGCGTAGCCCTGCTCGGACGCAGCGCAGGCAACGACGCGGTGGCCCTGTGCGGCATGGCCGGCGCGCTGCTGCACACCCTCAACCACTCGTTCTTCAAATCGCTGCTCTTCTTCGGCGCAGGCAACCTCTATGCCGAAGCGCATACCACCGCACTCGACCGCTTCGGCGGCGTGGCGCGCCAGATGCCCGTCACGGCGATCCTCTTCCTGGTCAGCACGGCGGCGATCTGCGCACTGCCTCCTCTGAACGGGTTCGTCTCGGAATTTATTATCTACACCGGCATGTTCCGCAGCATCGCCGAAGGGCAGCAAGTACTGTTGGCGGCAGCCGGCGTCACGGCGCTCGCCCTGATCGGCGGACTGGCTCTGTTCGCCTTCACCAAACTCTACGGCATCGTCTTCCTCGGTGCGCCCCGCACGCACGAGGTGGCCGAAATGCACGAAGCGGACAACTACCGCATCGCCGCCATGGCGCTGCCCGCCGCAGGCATCCTCTTCATCGGGCTGCTGCCGTGGACGGTACTGCCGCTGCTGACGAAGGTAGCCACGACGCTGCTGCCCGGCCTCGGCGCCGGCCGGCAACCGGCGGCCGAACTGCCGTTGTGGGCGGGCCTCACGCAGATCACGCTCGTCGCAACCGTGCTGATCGCCGCGACCGTGCTGCTGCTCGTCGCCAAACGGCGCGCCCTGCGCCGCCGCACCGTCGCGTCGGGGCCGACGTGGGGCTGCGGCTTCACAGCCGTCAACACCCGTATGCAGTACACGGGCGAATCGTTCGTCGAAGGGTTGGAAAGCATCGTCCACCCCTTCACCGAGGAGGTCGTCGAGGGCAAAGCGGTCGACAAGCAGGAGATCTTCCCCTCGGCGCACGACTTCGACATCCGCCGCAAAGACCGCGTCGCGCGGCTCTTCTCGGCATGGTGGGTCGAATCGCTCCGCCTGCTCAACGCCCGCGTCATGCGGCTGCGCACGGGCAAGATCAACCACTATATCCTCTTCGCGCTGCTCTTCATCGTGCTCATATTCCTATGTTCCATCCTCAACCTACTCTGATGACGACGCTGTTGAATATCCTGCTGCTCGTCGCCGTCGCCCTGTCGATCACGGGCGTCGTCAACCGCACGCGCGCACGGCTGGCGGGCCGCCGCGGCCCGCGCTTCACGCAGCACCTCCACAATACGGCCCTGCTGCTGCGCAAGGGGGCCGTCTACTCGACCACGACCTCGGCGCTCTTCTGCACGGCACCGGCCCTCTACCTCGCGGCGGCCGTCACGGCGCTGCTCTTCATCCCGGTAGGCGACCTGCCGCCCGTCGTCTCGTTCCCTGGCGATCTGGTCTGCTTCATCTACCTGCTCGCACTGAGCCGCGCGGCGCTCATCCTGGCGGCCATGGACACGGGCAGTTCGTTCGAGGGCATGGGTGCCAGTCGCGAAGCGCTCTACGGCGCGCTGGTCGAACCCGCGCTGCTGCTCACCACAGCCACGCTGGCGCTCATGACGGGACATACCTCCTTCGCGGCGATCTTCTCGGCTGCGACGCCCGTCGAAGTGCGTTTCACGATCATCCTGTTGCTGCTGGGTTACCTGCTGACCAAAATCTTCATCGTCGAGCAGGGGCGCATTCCGGTCGACGATCCGCGCACGCACCTCGAACTGACGATGATCCACGAAGTGATGTGCCTCGACTACTGCGGCATCGACCTGGCCTTCATCCAGATCGCCGGCTGGCTCAAAGGCGCCGCGCTGGCCGTGCTGGCCGCCGACACGCTGCTGCTGGGCGGCGCGCTGCACTGGTGGTGGGCCGCACCGCTGGCCGTGCTGCTGCCGGGCCTGGCCGTCGGCGTCGTCGAATCGACGCAGGCGCGCAACAAACTCTCGCGCAACGCAACCTTTCTGCTCACCATCGCCGCACTCGCCGCGCTGATCTTCTTCGTGGCGCTGCTGCTGCACCTCAATATCGATATCCGATGATACTCGCACTCGTACTTCTCTACGTCGTCTCGCTGGTCTACATCTCCATTACGGAGCGGTTCCGCAGCTATGCTTCGCTCGTGGGCTTGCAGGGATGGCTGCTGCTGGCCATCGCGCTGGTGCGCCTGCAACAGATCGAAATCTGGTCGCTGCTCTTCGTCGTGGCCGAGACGCTCCTATTCAAGGCGATCGTCGTACCGGCGATTCTCTTCGCCGTGATCCGCCGCACGAAGATCAACCGCATCGCGGCCTCCGGCACCTCGCAGTTCAACTCGCTGGTGCTGTCGCTCGCGGCGCTCGTGGCGAGCATCTCGGTCACCTACTGCATCGCCGAGGAGACGATCAATCTGGTCTTCTTCGGCGTGGCGCTCTACTCGCTGCTGAGCGGACTGATCCTCATCACGCTGCGCCAGCGCATCTTCTCGCACATGGTGGGATTTCTGGTCATCGAAAACGGCGTCTTCCTCTTCTCGATGGCCGTCGGGGTCGAGATGCCCTCGATGATCGAAATCGCGATCATGCTCGACATCCTCATCTCGATCCTCATGCTCGGACTCTTCCTCACCAAGATCGGCGCCCGCTTCCGCATCGGCGACACCGACCTGCTGACCAACGTAAAAGACTGACCCTCGTATGATCGCACTCTACTTTCTGCTCTCCGCACTGATCGCCCTGGCCGCGGCCTTCGCCCGGCAGCGCCGCACGGTCAAACGGCTGGGCGCCGCCTTCTACCTCGTCCAACTGTCGCTGGTCGCTCACATCGTCGCCGAAGGCTACGGCGAGGTATCGTCGCAGTTCTTCCGCTTCGACGCGGCAGGCACGCTCTTCTTCGCGCTGCTGACGATCGTCTCGGCCTTCGTCTTCGTCCACTCGTGCGTCTACCTGCGCGACAATCCGATCAAGGAGTATCGTCTCTACTTCACGCTGCTGATGCTGCTCACCACGGCCATCACGGGCGTATACTTCGCCCGCAACATCGCCGTGACGTGGATCTTCCTCGAAGCCACGACCCTCTGCGCCGCCGGCATCGTCTACCACCGCCGCACGGCGCAGGCGCTCGAAGCGACGTGGAAATACATCTTCGTCTGCTCGGTAGGCATCGCCACGGCCTATCTGGGCATCCTGCTGCTCTCGTCGCTGGGCGACGGTTCGCTGCGCTACGAGGAGCTGGCGCGCAGCGTCGGCGGCGGCAACCCGCTCTACCTGAAAATCGCCTTTCTGCTGATCCTCTGCGGTTACAGCTGCAAGATGGAGATTTTCCCGCTCTACACGATCGGCGTCGACGCCAATTTCGCCGCGCCGGCACCCGCCTCAGCGCTGATCTCGACGGGGCTGGTCAACGCCGGCTTTCTGGCCGTTTTCCGCGTCTATCGCATCATGGAGCAGACCGAAGCGATCGGCTGGGTACGCAACGTACTGCTGCTGACGGGCATTCTCTCGCTGGCCGTGGGCGCGCTGTTCCTGCGGCGCACGAACAACTACAAGCGCTTCCTCTCCTACTCCACGGTCGAGAACATGGGCATCGCCGCGATCGGACTGGGCATCGGCGGCATCGGCGTCTGGGCCGCGGTGTTCCACGTCGTCTGCCACACGCTAGTCAAGAGCAGCCTCTTCCTGCAAATGGCCGTCGTGCGGCGCATCTACAACGGCTACCGCATCAACCGCATCGGTGACTACATCCGCATCAACCCCACGGGAGCCGTGGGACTGCTCGTCGGCATGGCCGTGCTGCTGGCCTTTCCGCCCTCGCCGTTCTTCGTCTCGGAGGTGATGCTCTTCCGCGAAACGATCGCCGGCGGGCGGTGGTGGGTGGCCGGCACAGTGCTTCTGCTGCTCTGCATCGTCATCTACTCGGTCTGCTACCGCATCGTCAAACTCTGCTACCAGCCCAATCAGGACTCTCTGCACCCCGCTCCGGCGCGCAACGCCCTGTCGTGGGCGGCCTTCTCGCTGCTGGCGGCGGCGATGGTCGTCGGCATCTGGCAGCCCGCGCTGCTGCAACAACTCATCGATCAAATCGTCTCGCTATAATGCACTACTACGTCACAGACAACCGCGCGGCGTGCGTGCCGCTGAACGAGATTCCCACCGCAGGCTATGCCGAGTTCTACGAAGACCTCGCCGAGCGCCTCGCCGACGAACGCTACCACATCGGCCACTATTTCGCGCTGCCCGACGGCGACGTGCTGCGGGCCTACTGTCTCCTGCTCGACGACACGGAGCATCGCGTGCTCGTCGCATCCTATGCGATCGGCTACTACGACACACCGCTGCTACCCTCGCTCACGGCGCGGCACCCGCAGGTGCACCCCTTCGAGCGCGAGATCACCGAACGCTACGGCGTGCGCTTCGCCGACATGCCGTGGAACAAACCTTTGCGCTTTCCCTTCGACCGCTACGACCGCAGTAGTTCGATCGACAACTACCCCTTCTACACGATCGAGGGACGCCTCGCTGCACGAAGTGAACGTCGGGCCGATCCACGCCGGAATCATCGAACCGGGGGCCTTCCGCTTCATCTGCAACGGCGAACAGGTGCTCCATCTCGAAATCGCGCTGGGCTACCAGCACCGCGGCGTGGAGCGGACCATGACGGCCGACGACAACGTGCTGCGCCAGACGCTCGTGGCCGAGAGCGTCGCGGGCGACAGCGCCGTGGCGCACGCCACGGCCTACGCGCAGCTGCGCGAGAAACTGGCCGGAAAGGAGGGCGCACCAACGCCGCTCGACCGCGAACGAGCCATCGCGCTCGAACTCGAACGCATGGCCATGCACATCGCCGACACGGGAGCGCTCTGCATGGACGTGGGCTACCAGCTCGGGCAGGTGGCCTGCGAGGCGCTGCGCACCATGACGATCAACACCACGCAGGCGTGGTGCGGCAACCGTTTCGGCAAGGGGCTGATCCGCCCCTTCGGCACGAACCATCCGCTCACGGACACGACGATCGACCTCGTACGACGCAACATCGCCGACGTGCGGCGCCGTTACGACGAGGTGCGGCACGACATCAAGTCGTCGCCGTCGCTGCTCTCCCGTTTCGAGCAGTGCGGCATCGTCCCGCGCAGCGAGATGACACGCATCGGCGGCGTAGGTCCCGCCGCACGCGCGTCGGGCGTCGGCCGCGACCTCCGCACGTCGCATCCGTGGGGTGTCTACGGCATAGAGATCGCCCACGAGCCCTTCGTCAAACAGCAGGGCGACGTCATGGCACGGCTCATGATGCGCTGCCGCGAGACGCTCCAATCGGCCGACTACGTCCTGCGGCTGCTCGACGCCTGCGATCCGGCGGCGCCGCTCCCCTCGCCCGACTACGCGCCGGCCGCAAGGCCCGATGCGCTGGCCTTCGGGCTGGTCGAAGGCTGGCGCGGCGAAATCTGCCACGTGACGCTGACCGACGCGCAGGGCGCCCTGCGCGGCTACAAGATCAAGGACCCGAGCCTCCACAACTGGCTGGCGCTGGCGCTGGCCGTGCGCGGCGAGGGCATCTCGGATTTCCCGATCTGCAACAAGAGTTTCAACCTCTCCTACTGCGGACACGACCTGTAAAGAACACGCTTATGATCCTTCCCAAATTCATCGTCCGGCGCAGCCACGGACGGCAATATATTCCCGATCTGGACGCGGTCTGTCTGACCGAAAAGTTCCGCGGCCGCCCCGAACTGACCGAGCCGTCCGACGACGAACAGCGTGCGGCGTTGACGCGCGCAGCGGCGATCTGCCCCACGCAGGCGATCGCCGCAGCCCCCTTCACGCTCGATATGGGGCGCTGCCTGTTCTGCGGCGAGTGCGCCCGCATCGCACCCCGCGCGATCCGTTTCACGAACGACTACCGCATCGGATCGCCCACGCGCGAAGGGCTCCGCCTCACACCGGGCATGGATCGGGTGCCCTTCGATCCCGCCGCCGTACGCGAGCAGATCGTGACGACCTTCGGCCGTGCGCTCAAACTGCGGCAGGTGTCGGCCGGCGGCGACGCATCGGTCGAAATGGAGCTCAACGCCACGGGCAACGTCAACTTCGACTTCGGCCGCTACGGCGTCGAATTCACCGCTTCGCCCCGCCATGCCGACGGCATCGTCCTCACCGGCCCCGTAACGGCGAACATGGCCGAAGCGCTCGACATCTGCTACGACGCCGTGGCCGAGCCCAAGTTACTGATCGTCTGCGGTTCGGAAGCCTGTTCGGGCGGCCTCTACGCCGCAAGCCGCGCCGTAGACCGCTCGTTCTTCGAGCGGCGGCGCGTCGATCTCTGGCTGCCCGGCGCACCGACCCACCCAATGACCTTCATTGACGGCATACGCACCCTGCTCCGCAAAAAACAACGCTGACATGACCTCGCTATCCGCACTTTTCCGCTCGTTTTTCAAGATCGGACTCTTCACCTTCGGCGGCGGCTACGCCATGATCCCGCTCATCGAAGCGGAGATCATCAACCGCCGGGGCTGGCTGGCCCGCGACGAATTCATGGAGCTGCTGACGCTCGCGCAGTCGTCGCCCGGCCCCATCGCCATCAACACGTCGGTCTTCATCGGCTACAAGACACGCGGCGTCGCGGGAGCGGCCGCCGCCGTATGCGGCGCCGTGCTTCCGTCG
>VOFF01000954.1_pt1 | contig 32000 bp, 36 predicted proteins | sample 5384061 | NCBI WGS metagenome assembly VOFF01 (sample SAMN12384725, study PRJNA508395) | human gut metagenome | isolation source: healthy gut E | host: Homo sapiens | reverse complement strand
GATCCCATTCGTTCATGTCGGGTACCTCCTTGTTCTGTTCTGACATGCTTTGTTCGCCGTCGTAGAGTTCCATCTCATAGAGAATGCTGCCATCATTCTTTCGGGTGTTGAGCACTTGGACGGTGGAATCCGTGAAGCGGTACGCTCCGGCCTTGTTGAAGGGCGACCAAAAGCCCAATCCATGATTGCAGGTCGACCATTTATGATCCGGCTGATCCTTGATCTTGGAGTAGAATCCGTTGGTTTGCACCTTCGTCACCACACGGGTGAGCCCGACAATATCTGGGTGGTATTGGTGCGCCGTTGCCACCAGCTCGGTTCCGAGCCTGATATGCCGCTTGAGGTCTGCAAGGTTCTTGATCCGGAGCGGCTTGCGGTCTTTCTTTTCTGCCGTCATAGCTCCAGCTCCACTCCGTACAGCTCGTCAGGCGACCATTGGATGGTGAAGTCTGCGTCCTCGATGTTGTCGCAGTGGTCGTGCAGGAATTCTTCGTCTGCATCAGCTCGCATCTTGAAATACGCCACTTCCTCGGGCGTTGCCTTGAAGGTTTCACCTTCACCATAGAGGTAGGCTTCCACATGGACGCTGACTTCCTGTTCGGAATCCAGCTCATCCATGAAGTTCTCATAGGCAGTCCAGCCCTCGAGATCGTCGGAGTCTCTCGGAATACCGGCAGCGAGAAACTCTACCTGATTATTGTCTGCGGTAAGCGTTACCGCCGAAAAAGCACAGCCATATATCACATCCCGCCCATCGTCATGCCCTGATTATCTATATACTCATCCAACTCGTCACGAGTCATGATGGAATAGTTGTCGCCGCTGTTCCAGAAGGAGACGTACAAATCGCCGTCCTCGGTGTCAATCGGCTGCTGCTCGAAGTGCTCTCAGCCGTCCGAATTCTGTCCGCTGATCCAGTCAGTGAGGATTTCGGTTTCGGCATCGGTGAGTTCTTCCCTTGAGGCTGCACTCGATCCTGCCGAAGAGCTGTCCACGGTAGGTTTCCACGCCCCATTTGGCTGATACGAGTTTTGCCTTAACGCCATCATCCTCGTCGAAAAAAACTCAGCCATATCCATTTCATCGTCGGCAGTATCGGCTTCCAGAGCTTCTTCGACAGCCCACGCATAGCTCTTGAGGAAACGTCCGTCGACGGGAGAACTGAAGCCCTCTTCATCGGTTACCTCTCCGACGAGGGGACAGTAGAACACTGCTTTGACCGGTCCTGATTCATAAAGCATCTGCTTGATGTCGTCCGTGACCCCTGCATGGAGCTGTACTGATCGTTGAGCAGATTCTGTTCCAGCTTGGAGCGGAAATCAGGTTTGGCATTGTCTACCATGAAGGCCAGCATATTGGCGTCAGCCAGCGAGTTCTGCTCCTTGAGCGTGAGAAGCAAATGCTTTCCTGTTTCGTCTTCGGAATACAGCTTGACTCGCACGTCATCGCCTTCCTCATCGGAAAGGGTGATCTGATGCGGGGACTGTCTGATACCTACTGACTGGAGCTTTTCGTACACGTCGTAGATGCTGCGGGGGAAGTCCAGCACGAGTGTGCCGCCGTCTTTGCTTTCGATCACCGCATTGATTATCATGCTCACATACCTCCCATATCCATGCCCTCGTCCTCGGACTCGAGTTCTTCGAGAAACTCATCGAGGATCTGTCGCTGTCAAAATAGACGAAGCCGCCGTTCACAAACTGTCCGTCGTGTTCCTCGGCGAAATACTCTCCGAAGCCGGAGAAGTCGAAGTATTCCTCCATTTCGATGTTCATCTCGTATTCTTCCACATTGTCCACGAGGAAATGGCCGACGTCGGATTCGCTCTTTTGCGTCGGGAATATAGGCAAACTCGCCAAGATGCTCTGCGACAGCGCCGATGTTGGCGGCGCTCTTTGCATCTGTGAGCTCGACGGCGGCAGTCAGCTTGCCCCAATCCATATCGCCGGTGTCCAGAAAGCGAAGCATTTTGTTCGCCTCATACAGTCCTTCAGAGCGGATGATGCCTTCGATGCGTTCCTCCCAGGCGTCATCCTCTCCCTTACTGAGACAGAGCCTGATCTCGCAGTCGCTGTCGGAAGGAGCGCCGAGCCGGGCAAGCGCCTTCTGGATTGCAAGTTCTTCACCGGGGAGCAGGAGCAGCTCGGTACGGCCGTTATAGCTGACCTCTGCGCTGGCAAGGGTATTCTCATAGTAGTATTCGGGAAGGTCTGACCGTCGTATACCTCGGTCAGCTCGTCGAAGGGATTGTAGATGAGCAAACCTTTTGCGGTGATCTGCGCCAGCCCTCGGTCGATGAGAGCCTTGCCGATGGCAGCGTATTTCGGATCATCCTCGTCATGGGCGGGAACGGCGCCTTCCGTATTCATCACATACTCTCTGCCGATCTTTCCATAGCTGCTGACATCCTTGCACAGCGTGAAGTGGTCGAGGTTGAAGGTCAGATTGATGAGATCCTTCTCGGTGGGGTTTTCCAGCTTGGTGATGCCGATAAGGAACTGATCGTATTCGTGGTAGTCGAAGCTCTCCATCCTCCTGGCGAGGTAGTTCAGCTCGTCCAGATTGGCGAAGCGGTCTTTCAGCATGGAGAGTTCCTCCGGCCAATAGACCTCTGTCACGAATGCTGACTGCGGGGCATCCTTGCCCTCAATGGCGTGGATCTCAGCAAGCTTTGCGTACAGTTTGTTTTCGCTGATGGGAAACTGCAGGTCGATCTCGTGATCGTCATTTCTGATTCTGATTTTGATCATGGTGCTCATTCCTTTCATAGAAAATAAAAAAGGGCTGACTTCATAGAATTACTTCTACAAAGTCAGCCCATAGATTACGGTGTTATTAAGTTAAGTGAGGTTTGCCCCAAAATGTAGGGCAAACCTCTTTTTTCTGAACATGTGGGGGAAGACCTCTTAGAAAAAATTTTTCTGCGAAAACGAAAAAAAGGCGGCTTTCGGAAGAAAAAAAATCCTCTTGAAAGCCGCCTGAAATAGTGGGGGTCGGTAGTTCAAGTCCTCTCAACAAAGAAAAATATCTTTGTTTGCACTTGAAAATCGGGGGTACGAAAAAGCCCAGAAACCGTTGTGGTTTCTGGGTTTTCCGGTGCAATATCTTTTTTGGGTTGCACAACATGGTTGCGGAGACAGGATTTGAACCTGCGACCTCCGGGTTATGAGCCCGACGAGCTACCGAACTGCTCCACTCCGCGATATAAACTTGACCCTCAAGGCTCATATACTATAACATATGAGCCTTGAGTTGTCAAGTGCTATTTTAGCGCTCAGAAGCGGAAGATTCTTCCTTTTCTGAGGCGTCAAGCGTCTCAGCCGCCTCTGCGCGGCCGTTTTGCAGCTTGAGCTCGGCGAGAATGTCCGCCAGCAGCTCGTCCGTGGTGGGCTTGGCCGGAGCCTCCGGCTCAGGCTCCTTTTCCTTCTTGCGGTTGAAGCGGTTGATGATCTTCACCATCCAGAACACGACCAGCGAAATGCACAGGAAGTTGATGATGGACATGATCAGATCGCCGATCGGGAACACGCCGATGTTCAGGCCGGAGAAGTCCAGCCCGCCGATGATGAGTGAGATGAGCGGATTGATGATATCGTTGACGAGCGCGGTGACGATGGCCGTGAACGCGCCGCCGACAACGACGCCGACGGCCAGGTCAATGACGTTGCCGCGCGAGATGAACACCTTTGAATTCATCGAGCCAACCGGGCTTTTTTCATGATGCTGCCTCCCCTGTTTTCTCTGTGTTTTCAGTGCTTCGGCACGAGGACTTCCGTGCCGCCCATGTACGAGCGCAGTACCTCGGGAATGACGACACTGCCGTCGGGCCGGAGGTTGTTCTCAAGAACGCGATGAGCATGCGGGGCGGCGCCACACAGGTGTTGTTGAGGGTATGGGGCAGATAAGTCCTGCCGTCCTCGCCCTTGACGCGGATCTTGAGCCGCCGGGCCTGGGCGTCGCCCAGGTTGGAGCAGGAACAGACCTCAAAATACTTCTGCTGCCGGGGCGACCAGGCTTCGATGTCGCAGGACTTGACCTTCAGGTCAGCGAGGTCACCGGAGCAGCACTCGAGCTGGCGCACCGGGATGTCCAGACTGCGGAAGAGTTCAACGGAGTAGCGCCAGAGCTTCTCGTACCAGTCCATGCTCTCCTCCGGGCGGCAGACGACGATCATCTCCTGCTTTTCAAACTGGTGGATGCGGTACACGCCGCGCTCCTCGATGCCGTGCGCGCCCTTTTCCTTGCGGAAGCAGGGCGAATAGGAGGTGAGGGTCTGGGGGAGCTTGTCCTCGGGCAGGATCTGGTCGATAAAGCGGCCGATCATGGAGTGCTCGCTGGTGCCGATGAGATACAGATCCTCGCCATCGATCTTGTACATCATGGCGTCCATGTCCGTCTGGCTCATGACGCCCTCGACCACGTTGCCGTGGATCATGAACGGCGGGATGCAGTAAGTAAAGCCCTTGCCGATCATGAAATCGCGCGCGTAGGCCAGCACGGCCTCGTGCAGGCGGGCAATATCGCCCATGAGATAGTAAAATCCGTTGCCGGAGACGCGGCGTGCGGCGTCGAGATCGATGCCGTCAAAGCGCTCCATGATCTCCGTGTGGTACGGGATCGGGAAATCCGGCACAACGGCCTCGCCGAAGCGCTGCACCTCCACGTTGCAGCTATCGTCCGGGCCGAGCGGCACGCTGGGGTCGATGATCTGCGGGATGGTGAGCATGATCTTGTGAATTTTTGCCTCGAGCTCCTCCTCCTGCTTTTCAAGCTCGGCCAGACGCGCGGCTTGCGCAGTGACCTGCGCCTTGACGGCCTCGGCCTCTTCGAGCTTGGACGGGTCCTTTTTCGCCTGGCCCATGAGCATGCCGATTTTTTTTCGACAGGCTGTTGCGCTCTGCGCGCAGGTTCGACGCCTCGTTGATGGCGGCGCGGTTGGCTTTGTCGAGCTCGATCACTTCATCGACGAGCGGGAGCTTGGCGTCCTGAAACTTTTTGCGGATGTTTTCCCGCACGAGGTCGGGGTTGTCGCGAATCAGTCGAATGTCAATCATGATGTCTCTGTCTCCTCAATATTCTATATGTATCAGTTTCTGCGGCCGATGGCCTCGAGCGCCTGCAACAGCGCCTCGCGGTCGTCCGCGTCGTAGTATTCCAGTTCGATGCGTCCGGTTTTGCGCCCCTGCGTCATGCGCACCTTGCGGCCGAGCACCTGCTCGAGGTGCCGTGCGCATTCACCGAGATAATCCAGACCGGCGGGCTTTTTGACCGGCTTTTCCTGCGTATCTTTCAGTAATTGCGCGGCCAGTGCCTCCGCCCGCCGGACGGACAGGCCCTTCTCGATCACGGTTTTCGCCGCGGCGAGCTGCATTTCCGGGTCGCTGAGTGGTAGGAGCGCACGCGCGTGCCCGGCGGACAGCGTGCCGTCCTCGACCAGCTTTAATACCGGCTCTGACAGGGCCAGCAGCCGTGTCGCGTTGGCGACGGCGGGGCGTGATTTGCCCACGCTCTGTGCAACATCATCCTGCGTCATGCCGTAGACATCTTGCAGGGCGCGGTAGCCTTTGGCCTCCTCGATGGGGTTCAGGTCCTCGCGCTGGAGGTTTTCGACCAGCGCCATCTCCATGGCGCGCTGCTCGTCCGCCGTCAGAATGCGCACTGGCACTTCCTTGAGTCCGGCCATGCGGCTGGCGCGCCAGCGGCGCTCGCCCGCGATGATCTGATAAAATCCGCTGTCAAGCGGCCGGACCGTGATCGGCTGGATGAGCCCGTAGGTGCGGATGGACTCCGCGAGTATTTCCAGCGCTTCGGGGTCAAAGCGCTTGCGCGGCTGGTCGGCGCGCGGCTCGATCTTTTTCAATCGGCAGCAGGTCGGACGCTTTTTCGGCCCGTTCCGGCTGCGGGGCCGGATATTCCTCGCCGAAGAGCGCGCCGAGGCCCATGCCGAGACCTTTCTTTCCGTCTTTACCCATGTTTCACCTCCGCTGCGGCGGCCGCAGCCGCGGCCTCCGCCGCTTTTTGCCGCCTTTTCCTCGCGCTTGATGAGCTCGCCCGCCAGATGCAGGTACGCCCGCGCACCCTTGGACTCTTTGTCATAGGCGATGGCGGGTTTTCTATGGCTCGGCGCCTCGGACAGGCGCACGTTGCGCGGGATCATGGTCTTATAGACCTTTTTGCCGAAGAACTTGCGCACTTCGTTCACGACCTGGTCGGACAGCTTCGTGCGGCCGTCATACATGGTCATGACGATGCCCTGCACGGTCAGCTCCGGGTTCAGGCGCTTGTTGCACATCTTGATGCTGCGCATGAGGTCGGCAATACCCTCGAGCGCATAGTATTCGCACTGCACCGGGATGAGCACGCTGTCGGCCGCGACGAGCGCGTTGATCGTTAGCAGTTCGAGCGACGGCGGACAGTCGATGAGAATGAAGTCGTAATCGTCCTGCACCGCGGCGAGCGCGGTTTTCATGATGTATTCCCGCTGTGCGGAGCCCACGAGCTCGACGGAGCAGCCGGAGAGATTCATATTTGCCGGCAGCACGTCGCCGTATTTCGTGCTGTGGATGCAGTCGGCGGCGGCCGCGCCGTTCATCAGCATGTCGTAGCAGTTGGGCGTTGCAGTTTTGTCCACGCCCATGCCGGAGGTGCTGTTGCCCTGGGGGTCGCAGTCGACGAGGAGCACGCGCCGCCCGCGCTTTTTGAGCGCGCGCAGGTCAGATTCACGCATGTGGTCGTCTTACCGACTCCGCCTTTCTGGTTGGCGACGGCAATGATTTTGCCCATGATTTGCCTCCCTGAATTGTGTTTGCAGCTATTATAACAGCGTGCGGCCGCGTTTTCAACCGCTTGGAGGCGCTGCGGCGAATTTTTGTGATGTTTCACGTGAAACAATGCGAAACGCGGCGGGCATGTTTCACGTGAAACATTGTCTCAGGACAGGAACATATCCACGTCGCCGATGGTCAGCCCGTCGTGCAGCGCGAGATTGATGCCGTAGCCGATGAGCTTGGCCGCATCGCGCACTACGGTGTCAATGTCGCGCGGTGTGACGAACATCTGCGCCGCGCGTGGGTCGTCCGAAAAGCCGCCCGCGTCGATCACGGTCGGCAGGCCGATGGCTGCGACCGGGATGCCGAGTGTATCGCGGCTGAGGCCGGCGCGGTCGTTGCCGACGCCGCTGCCGGGTGTGATGCCGGTGTCCGTGAGCTGGACGGTGCGGCCGAGGCGGTCGAGCTCCGCGCAGGCGAGTGCGTCCACGGCGATGATGGCGTCCGGGTGCAGGTGGCCTGCGAGCGCGCGGATCATATCGGCGGACTCCACGCCAGTCGTACCGAGCACGCCGGCCGCGAGCGCGGCCACGGACCGGAACTGCCCGAAATGCTCCGGGAGCTGCTCGCGCAGGTGCCGCGTGACCATGACGCTGTCGATCGCGTCGGGGCCGACGGCGTCGGGCGTGATCGCCCGGTTGCCGAGGCCGACGACGAGTACGGACGCGCCTGGCATCAGCGGCAGCACGCCGCGCAGCAGCTCGGCGAGCGTCTGCGCCGCGTTCTCAAATGCGCGTCGTCCTCACGCCGCAGCAATGGGTCGAGCGCAAGGGGTGTAGTAGTCGCCAATTGGTTTACATAATGCATTTTCACCGGCGACGTCGAGTACATGTACCTCGGTCACGGCAAAGCCGCGGCGCTCGGTCTCCTCGGCGCGCACGCCGGGCAGCTCCGTCACTGCGGCGGCGCTGCGATGGATGGCTTCGGCCTCGACGGCGAGGTCGGTGCGGGGAAATTCGGCATAACAGGCTCCTTTCTGACGCCACATCTTGTGGCTCACAGGAAAGCGTTGCCACAAATGGATACAATTATAATGAAAATTGAAAAAAAAAGGCTTGCAATTTGCAGGGTTTGATGATATCATCAACACTTGCAGAACATTGCACGGTCATATCCATGACTGAATTTTATAGGAGGAGGTGGCGATTGAGAAATGCCGAACATCAAGTCCGCAATGAAGAGAGACGAAAAGTCCAAGCTGCAGAATCTGAAAAACAAGGCTGAGAAATCCGCCCTGAAGACCAACCTGAAGAAGTTTGATGCGGCTGTTGCCGAAGGCAAACCGTGACGCAGCCGTCAGTACCTATAAAGTTGCTGTCCAGGCTGTTGACCGCGCGGCCGGCAAGGGTCTGATCCACAAGAACAACGCAGCGCACAAGAAGTCTGCGATGGCTCAGAAAAATGAACGAGCTTGGCTGATCACAGAATCTCGGGGGCATGGCAGTTTGCCATGCCCTTTTTGCTACCCTGACAGGAGGCTGACTATGAAAAAACGTATGATGCTGATCATCAACCCCATGGCCGGACGCAGCGGCTACAAGACCGGCTTCGGTGAGGTGATGAACATTCTCGACAGCGGCGGATACCTGACGACGGTGTACTTTCACGCAGGGCCGCGGCGACGCGACGCTATTTGCGGCGCAGCACGCGGCGGAGTATGACACCGTGGCCTGCATCGGCGGCGACGGCACGCTCAGCGAGGTCGTCTCGGGTCTGATGCAGGTGCCGAACCCGCCCCCGCTGGGCTACATCCCGATGGGCACGACCAACGACGTGGCCTCGACGCTCGGCCTGCCGAAAAACGCGACGGATGCGGCCCTGCGCATCGTGACCGGCACGCCGACGGCGTTTGACGTCGGCAGCTTCGGTGACCAGAGCTTTTTCACCTATGTGGCGGCGTTCGGCGCGTTTACGGCCGTGAGCTATGAGACACCGCAGAACGAGAAGCAGGCGCTCGGCCACCTGGCCTATGTGCTTGAGGCGATGGGCCGGCTCAACAGCATCGACCATTACTGCGCGCACGTGGAGTATGACGGCGGCACGGTCGACGGCGACTTTATTTTCGGCGGCGTGTCGAACTCGACCTCCGTGGCCGGCATGGTGCGCCTGCGCAAGGACCTCGTGAGCCTGGGCGACGGCCTGTTTGAGACGCTGCTCATCCGCCGCCCGCAGCAGTTCGGCGACCTGAGCCGCATCATCTCGGGCGTGCTCAACCAGAACTACGACAACGAGAACGTCATCCTCGTGCAGTCCAAGACGCTGCGCTTCACGTTTGACGAGCCTGTGGCCTGGACGCGCGACGGCGAGGCCGGCGGCGTGACGACGGACGTGACGCTGCGCAACAACCACGCGGCGATCCATATCATCGCTTAATGGCGGAAAAGATACGCAAAACCGGCGGAAAATCCGCCGGCTTTGCGTTTACGCGCGCAAGAACCGGTTGAAAAAACCGCGCCGAGTGCGTATAATAAAGAAGTTATTTTGAAAAATCCATCGGAAACGAGGCTGATGATATGAAAAGACAGCACATCGCCGGCATCTATGCATCCCCGGAGACCTTCGGCGGCCAGACCCCTGACCGTCTGCGGCTGGGCGCGCACGATCCGCGACATGAAGAATTTCGGCTTTATCGAGCTCAACGACGGCAGCTGCTTCAAGAGCCTGCAGGTCGTGCTCGAGCGCGGCAAGCTCGAAAATTACGACGAGATCGCCCGCCAGAACGTCGGCGCGGCGTTCATCGTGCACGGCGAGCTCGTGCTCACGCCGGACGCCAAGCAGCCGTTCGAGCTCAAGGCCGACAGCGTCACGGTCGAGGGCGCGTCCGCGCCGGACTATCCGCTGCAGAAAAAGCGCCACAGCGTGGAGTTCCTGCGTACGATTCAGCACCTGCGCCCGCGCACGAACCTCTTCAGTGCGACGTTCCGTCTCCGCAGCGTGGCCGCGCAGGCGGTGCACACGTTCTTCCAGGCGCGGGGCTTCGTCTACGTCCACACCCCCATCATCACGGGCTCCGACTGTGAGGGCGCGGGCGAGATGTTCCGCGTCACGACGCTCGACCTCGACAATATCCCGCGCACGGCCGACGGCAAGGTCGATTTCTCCAAGGACTTCTTCGGCAAGAGCACGAACCTGACCGTGTCCGGCCAGCTCAACGCCGAAAACTTCGCGCTCGCCTTTGGCGACGTGTACACCTTCGGCCCCACGTTCCGTGCCGAGAACTCCAACACCCAGCGCCATGCCGCCGAGTTCTGGATGATCGAGCCGGAGATGGCGTTTGCCGACCTCGACGACGATCTCGAGTGCATGGAGGCGATGGTGAAGTTCATCATCAACACCGTGCTCGAAAAGTGCCCGCAGGAGATGGAGTTCTTCAATTCCTTCGTGGACAAGGGCCTGCTCGAGCGCCTGCACAACGTGGTGGACAACGACTTCGGCCGCATCACGTATACCGACGCCGTGAAGCTGCTCAAAGAGTCCGGCCACAAGTTCGACTACCCCGTCGAGTGGGGCATCGACCTGCAGACGGAGCACGAGCGCTACCTGACCGAGCAGGTGTTCAACAAGCCCGTGTTCGTCACGGATTATCCGAAGGAGATCAAAGCGTTTTACATGCGCATGAACGACGACGGCAAGACCGTCGCTGCGGCGGACTGCCTCGTGCCGGGCATCGGTGAGATCATCGGTGGCAGCCAGCGTGAGGAGCGGCTCGACCTGCTCACCAAGCGCATGCAGGAGCTTGGCCTGCGCGAGGAAGACTACTGGTGGTACCTCGATCTGCGGCGCTACGGCAGCTGCCGCCACGCCGGTTTCGGCCTCGGCTTTGAACGCATGGTCATGTACCTCACCGGCGTGAGCAACATCCGCGACGTGGAGCTGCACCCGCGCACGGTCGGCAACGCGGACTTCTGATCTCGATTTTGTACAAACGACGCCCCCGGAAGCAATCGGCTTCCGGGGGCGTTTTGATGTAAAACAGGCCCCGCGGGTGCGGGAGCCTGCTGCATATGGGGTCAGTATGCCTCGATCTCCTGAATGGTCATGTCGCGGCCGGAGAGGGGCATGAGCTTTTTCCCGCCGCAGTCCGGGCAGGAGAGATCCTCGACGTCGGCGACGAACTCCGCCCCGCAGTCGAGGCAGCGGGCGCGGCCCGCCTCCGTCTCGACGCGCAGCGGCACGCCGTCATACTCCGTGCCGTCGGTCACGGCGGTCCAGCAGTCGGTGAGAAAGCGCGGGACGACGCCCGAGAGCGTCCCGACGCGGACCGTGATGCTGCGCACGCCCGCGAGCGCCTGCTCGCGGGAGATGTCGCGCACCATTTTGAGCATCGCGTCGCACAGTGCCAGCTCGTGCATTACTTGCTGACCGCCTTTTTCACGATGCTGCCCGCGCGCTTGACGACGCCCTCGGCGACCTTGATCGGCATGGTCTCATACGAGCCCGCGTGCCAGTCGCGCACCTTCTTGAGGTGGATGGCGTCGAACTTGCACTTCGTGGTGCACAGGCCGCAGCCGATGCACAGATAGCTGTCCACCTTCGTGGCGCCGCAGCCGAGGCAGCGGGCGCACTCTTTGCGCACCTGCTCCTCCGTGAACGTGACGCGCGCGTCGGAGAACGTCTTGGCTTTGGCGGCATTGTAGCCCGGCGTCTGGCGGTGATCCTTGTCAAAACCGGCCGTCTCGATGAGCACGTGGTCCTTATCAAGCGCCTTATACACTCTGCGGTCGCGGCCGGCAGTGAGCGTCTGGCCGGGGTGCACATAGCGGTGCAGGCTGATGGCGGCCTCCTTGCCGGCGGCAATGGCGTCGATGGCAAACTTCGGGCCGGTGTAGCAGTCGCCGCCGACGAAGATGTCGGGCTGCGCGGTCTGATAGGTCAGCGCGTCGGCCTCGGCGGTGCCCTTCTTCGTCGTCACGAGTGCGCCGACGTCGAGCGAGCCCCAGTCGACCGTCTGGCCGATGGCGCCGATGACGGAATCGACCGCGAGCGTCTCAAACTCGCCGGTACCGACGGGCTTGCGGCGGCCCTTCTCGTCCGGCTCGCCGAGCGTCATGCGCTCGACCCGGATGCCCGTGACCTTGCCGTCCGCGCCGAGGATCTCGACCGGAGCGGTCAGGAAGCGGAACTGCACGCCCTCTTCCATCGCCTCTTTGACCTCTTCTGGGTCGGCGGGCAGCTCTGCCTCGCTGCGGCGGTAGAGCACGTACGTCTCGTCCGCGCCGAGGCGCACCGCGCTGCGGCAGACGTCCATGGCGACATTGCCGCCGCCGATGACGGCGCAGCGCTTGCCGATATGCGTCTCCTGGCCGAGGTTCACGGCGCGCAGGAAGTCCACGCCGCCGTAGACGCCCGCGAGCTCCTCGCCCGGGATGCGGAGCTTGGCCGACTTCTGCGCGCCGATGGCGACATAGAAGCCCTTGTAGCCCTGCGCGCGCAGCTGCTCGATGGTGACGTCCTTGCCGACCTCGACGCCGCAGCGGAATTCGACGCCCATCTCGCGCAGGACGTCGATCTCGGCGTTGAGCACATCCTTTTCCAGGCGGAAGCTCGGGATGCCGAGTGTGAGCATGCCGCCGGGCACCGGGTTGCGGTCAAACACGGTCACGGGGTAGCCCTTGTTGGCGAGGTAGTAGGCGCAGCTCATGCCCGCGGGACCGGCGCCGATGACGGCGATCTTCTCCGTGTACGGGCGGCCGATCTGGTTGAGCAGCTTCGGCACGTAGCGCGTGGCCTAGTGCAGGTCGTGGTCGGCGATGAAGCGCTTGACCTCGTCGATGGCGACGGCCTCGTCCACGTCGCCGCGGGTGCACTCGGCCTCGCAGCGCTTGTTGCAGATGCTGCGGCCGCAGACGGCAGGGAACGGGTTTTCTTTCTTGATGAGCTCCAGCGCGTCCGTGTAGCGGCCCTGCGCGGCGAGCTTCAGGTAGCCCTGCACGGGGATGTGCGCGGGGCAGGCGGTTTTGCACGGGGCAGTGCCGGTGGGCACGACGTCCTCGTGGTCCTCGCGGTAGTTCGGGTCCCAGCTGCGCTTCGGGCGCAGGGTCTCGGAGAGCTTGACGTAGTCCGGCTTCTGTGTCAGGTCCTCGGTCGAGCAGAGCTTCTGGCCGAGTTTGAGCGCGTTGCCGGGGCAGTTCTCCACGCACTGGCCGCAGGCCACGCACTTGTCCTTATCCACCCTGGAGACGTAGTTGGAGCGGATGGCATCGCGCGCGCCGTACATCAGGCCCACGCGCAGGCCGAAGCAGGCACAGGCGCAGCAGTTGCAGATGGCCGCGCTCTCGCCCGGCTCTTCGATGTTGACCATATCGTGCATGAGGCCGTTTTCCTCGGCACGCTTGATGATCTCGAGCGCCTGCTCGCGCGTGATCTCCTTGGCGCGGCCGGAGCGGATGTAGTGCTCGGCTCCTTTGCCCATCTGGATGCACATGTCCTCATCGAGGTGGCCGCAGCCGTCGCCGATGCTCGTGCGCGATGCGCGGCAGGAGCACGGAGACACGGAGAAGCGGTCGTACTTGTCCAGATAGTGCGAGATGCGCTCAAATTCGTTCACGCCGGGAATGCCCTCAAGTGCGCTCTCGACCGGGATGACGCGCATGAGGCCGTAGCCGTCGGGGATCATGGCGCCCATGTTTGCCGCGAGGTTGCGGGTGTACTCCTCGAACGCGCGGCCGACCTCCGGATGCGTTTCCAGCAGCTCCTTCTGGTTGACCATCATCTCGAGGATGCCGGGCGCGAAGATCTGCATGTAATACGCGTCCTCGCCGAGCGCCTCGTTGTGCGAGCGGCGGAAGATGCCGTAGTACACGAGGTTGTCGAGCAGGGGCTGCACCTCCTGCACGGTCTTGCCGACCTTCTTGGCCAGGTAGGCCGCGGTGCGCCTCCTTGCGCAGGCCGGCCGCGATGGCGACATCCGCTTCTTCGTCGGTCAGGATGCCTGCCATGCAGTAGTATTCGGGCGCGTTTTCGTCGATCTTCGTCGTGATGCCGGTGACGCCCCCAATGATTTTCGCCAGCTTCACGATCTTCGGTCTGAGTTGTGCCATGGTCTCTCCTCCTTCATGTTGTTGCGCTGAGATTGTCACCACTATAACATATGCATGCGCACGTGGGGAAACGAAATTTCCCATTTGGCGCAATATGAAACAAGTGATGTGCAAATGTGTCGGAATGTGCGCAAAAACAGGCCCCCGGAAAGCAGCGGGGGCCTGTTGTGGTGCATGTGTCAGAATTTGACGAAGCCGGTGGTCGTGCCCATCGGGTAGCCGAGCGTCCACTCCTGTTTTCCGCACTGGGGCAGACCTCGCCGCGGGCCTTGAGCTCGTCAATGAAGGCCTCGGCGCGCATGATGTACATATTCGTCTTGCGCACGTGGCGGCAGTGCCCGCAGAAGACCACATAGGTCGCGAAGCTGTCGTACACCGCCGCGGGCGCGGTTTTCCTTTTCCTCGGCGGTCAGCGGCCGGGGATTGACATTATGATTGACTGCCATGGTTTGCTCCTCCCCTGTCAGATCTGGTGCTCGCGCTTGACGCTGTCATAGTGCTTGTTCAAAAACGGCACGACGACGGAGCGCATGAGCTTCATGTCGAGGTTATAGTAATAGATCACGAACAGCACGGCCAGCGCGCCGCCGGTGATGCCAAAAGCTCGGAACAGGAACTGCGCAAATTTGCATTTCATATCGGTGGACCTCCTTTACCAGCCCATGCTGTCGTCAAAGTCGAGCAGCGACGGATCGACCGGCTCCTCGTGCATGACGTTGATCATGTATTCGTTGACGGTGCGGCGCGCCTCGGCCGGCGAGACGATGCGGTGATCCATCAGCGAGTGCGGCATCCACACCGTGTGGAAGCGCTCGTCGTGCTTGCGGATCTCCTCCTCGATCAGGCCCTGCGCACCGGCCATGCCCTTGCAGCCGATGTCGTCGTACATGAGGATCATGTCGCAGTTGAACTTCTCCGCCGTCTCCCACATCTGCATGATGTGGCGGTTGCCGCCGACGGTGTGCGTGCGCATCGGGGTGCGGGCGTGCCAGTCGGCCACGTCGCTCATCATGATGTCGCGGTCCTCGGTGTCGACGATGTTGTGGCCGGTGAGCGAGTCCATGTTGATCAGGCACAGGATGCCCCAGCAGTTATACAGCCACTGCACGCCGTGTGCATAGTACGTCGAGCCGCAGCTCCAGGCAATGGCGCGGTGGCGCGTGAGCGGGAAGGTATTGATGTTCTTGCGCACGCATTTATCAAAGATGCGCATGAGCTTGTGCGAGGCCTTGAGGAAGTACTCGTTGCCGCCCTGCTGGTAGAAGTAGATGCGGAACAGGCCCTGGCACACGGGGTTGAGCGCGCCGTTGTTCGTCTTGGCATAGACGTCCCAGCGCTCGGTCTCCTCGCGGTTGAACTGGTTGGTGTTTTCAATGTGCTGGATGAACGTGTCCCAGTTGAACGGCTGGTGGAACTGCTCCTCGAGGAAGTGGATGGCGTCGTACACCTCGTGCACGCCGAGCTCCTTGCAGGTCGGGTCGTCGTACATGAGCGGTGTCGTGAACGGGTGCACGGCCTTCTTGCCGTCGCTCGAGAGCGCACGGTACATGGCGACGTTGTCCATCATGTTTGCGTCGCAGGGGTTGTTGGTCGTGAGCCAGCAGTTGCCGATGTCGGGGGTACTCGCCCTCGACGGCGACACCGGTCTCCACGAGCGGCAGTGCACATGTCGCCCGGGATGCCGCAGCTGACGGCCTGGTCAACGTAGTACGAGCCGAGGTTCTTGTTCAGGATCGGCACCATGAACGCCGCGTGCTGCTGGATGTTGATGCCGTAGTAGCCGGGGAAGCCGTAGATGATGTGCTTGGGCAGCGTGTAGTCAAAGGCGATTGTGCGCTCGGTCCACTTGTTCTCGCCGAAGCGGCGGTCGGCGCGGATCTCGCGCCAGAGCGTCGTGATGGAGTCGGACACCATGCAGTCGATGGCCGTCAGGTCGGCGCGCAGGACCATGCCGCGGTCGCCCTCGATCCATTTATCGACCATCATCGGCGTGGCCAGATACGCGCTCAGCCAGCGATACTTCCAGAAGGCGCGGATCATGCGCACCGGGTCGCGGCCGATGAGCCCGGCCATCTTGCCCCAGGTCTGCAGCCAGCGGGCGAAGGCATAGGCCGTGTCCTTCACGCCGCGCCACTCGCGGTGGAAGTAAAAGTTCGTGCCCTCGATGTACAGGTCGCCGAGATAATGACACGCGTTGGCACCCCCGCAGGAAGTGGCCGAGCGTGCCGTATTCTTCTTTTGAGCGTGCGTTTGCGTTTCCACATAGTTGAGCCCCCTCCCTTATTGCTGCGCCTGGATCTTTTTTTTGATCTCCAGCGACTCGATGAACGCCTGGAACCGGGTACGCAGCTGGCCGGAGGCGGCGCTCGTGTAATCCTTCTCGATCTGGCACACAGGGGATGCTGCGCGGCAGCTCATAGCCCTCGTAGAACCACATGCCGTCCTGCGCGCGCTCGTAGCCCCAGTATTCGCAGAACTTCATGTTCTCGACGATGATGCCGTCGGCGCGGTATTTCTCCGCGAGATCGAAGATGTATTTCTTGCGCGCGATGATGTTCTCGGGGCCAATGGCGCGCGGGCACTGGTTGCGCCACATATAGTAGTCGGCGATGGACTGCAGAACGTCCTTGCCCTCCTCGAGCGGGATCTCCTCGCGGCCGGGCATTGAGCCGAAGCAGTAGCGGTCGGCCACGACGAGTCCGCCGGCCATCTCGCACATTTTTCGTGAACTCGGGGTCGTCGATCTCGCTGCCGGCGATGAGCACACGCGCACGGTACCACGGCTTCGGGTCCGGCTCGCGCGTGTGCAGCTCCTGCAGTGTCTCGCGCAGGTACGGCAGGATGAGGTCCTTCGGGCACGTGAGCGTGCACAGCTGGATGACGTGGAACTCATACCCCGTGATGACGGGGTTGTCCGCCATGCGCATTTCGTTCATCTCCGTGATGATGCGGCACACTTCGTTGAACTGCTCGACAGCTTTGCGCAGCTTTTCCTCCGAGAAGTCCACGCCGTAGACCTTTTCGAGCGGCTGGATGATCTTTTTGCTCGATCTGGCGGCGGTAGTAGCCCGCGTGCCACTCGGTCTTGCGCAGCGGCATGTCGAGATACGTGCAGAAAAATTTTCTCGTTCGGGATCAGCTCGCAGTATTCAAAATACTGCTCCATGCGGTTCATCGTCGTGCAGCACTCCTGCCCGATGAGCGCGGAGATGAAGTTGTAGCCGCCCTCGAACGCGCGCTCGAGGATGCTCTTTGGAGTACGGACACGAGCGGTTGGTCATGTAATAGGTGGCCATGTCGGGGTTGGTGCAGTTCGGCGCGCGCAGACGCACGCCAAAGCACTTGTCCGTATCCAGCAAAACCTCCGGTATGTACGAACAGTTCCATGCCAGCGCCAGCCGCCCGTCCCCACAGGCGGCCTGAACCAGGTCGTTGTTTGCCTGCTGCAGCAGGTTTTCAAAATAGATCAGATGCTTCAGGTCTCTCATTCGCGTATTCCCTCCTTCGATGCACAGATTCCGCGCAGTCGATGAAAATTCGACATTTTGCACAAGCGCAGAATGTTAACGCATATTTATTATAGAACTTTGTCCGAATCATGTCAATATGTGTAACAAATGATTATTAACGGACATTTCGCGTTTTTCTGCCTGAGAGGCGGAAGAAAGGACTTGCTAAAAAGATAAACAAAGTGATAAAGTGAACCTGTATATGCAAAAAATTTTGCCGGAAAAAACCGGTGCTCGGACGCGCGCGGGGGAAGCGCCGTCCGCAGGAAAGGGGAACGAAGAAGATGGGTTACATGAAGTATCTCAAGCTCATGAACCGCATGAACGCGGTCACGCAGGTGCCGCAGCCGCCGGTGCCGCAGTTTGAAAAATACTGCAAGCTGTTCGTGACCGACGAAGAGTACGACATCATGATGGGCATGAAGCTGCGCGGCAACACGGAGGCAGAGCTGCGCGCGCTCTACACCGGCAGTGACTGGGCCGGCACGCTCTACGACATGTGCCGCAAGGGCTTCCTGCTGAAGATCTATGACGGCGCCGAGCCGACGTATGACCTTGCGCCGATGCTGCCGGGCTGGTTTGAATTCCCGCTCTCGACCGGCGAGGACAGCGACACGATCCAGAAGGCGTCGGAGCTGTTCACCTCGGCCATCAACATGGTCACGACGCTCAACGTCGAGCCGCTGCGCACGGGCTACGCCGCCATGAACAACCTTAAAAAGCTGCAGGGCGACAAGGGCCACATGGAGGTGGCGCTCCCGCTCGAGGGCAAGGCCGCCGGCAAGGTCGTGCACGTCGACCGCAAGCTCTCAACGACACGACGAGCGTCGTGCCGAGCTACCAGCTCGAGGCGTACCTCGACAGCCTGCCGGACGATGCGCCCATCAGCGTCATGCACTGCTTCTGCCGCAACATCCGCCGCAGAGAGGGCATGCAGCCCAAGCACCCCACGCCGGACGAGGTGTGCCTGTGTGTCGGCAACATGGCCAAGCAGATCATCGAGTTCGGCATCGGCCGCCAGGTCAGCAAGGCCGAGGCGCGCCGGATCCTCGTTGACTGTGAGAAGAAGGGCTGCGTCCACCAGGTGTTCCACTACGCCTGCAACATGGACGAGGAGACGACCGCCATCTGCAACTGCGACACGCAGTGCTGCGAGATGCTCGGCTCCTACACGCGCGGCGGCATGCAGCCGCTGTATATGCGCGCGCACGCAAAGCCCGTCATCGTCCACCCCGAAAACTGCAACGGCTGCAACATCTGCAACCACTTCTGCCCGACGGTGGCCACCGGCTTCAACGCGCAGAGCGGCAAGGTGTTTGTGGAGTACCAGCGCTGCATCGGCTGCGGCGTGTGCGTCACGAAGTGCCCGAAGGACGTGCGCAAGATGGTCGACGGCGACCGCGTGCTCTTCTGCAAGCCGCTCAAGAAGGATCTGGTGCGCGAGCGCAATGTCCGCCGCCAGCCGAAGAAAAAATAAATGCACGAGGCGGCCATTGCCAAGGAGGGTCTTTGACATCGCCCAGCAGGCGATGGCGGAAAACGGCCTCACGCGCCTGACGCGCGTCGTCATGGACATCGGCGAATACTCCGCCGTCGTGCCCGAGCAGCTGCAGCTCGTGTTCCGCATTGCGGTGCACAACACCGCCATGGACGGCTGCGCGCTCGAGATCCATGATCTGCCCGGCGAGCTGGGCATGTACGTGCGCACGATCGAGGGCGAGTAGACGCATACATATCAAATTTAAAAACAACGGCACGCCCGCAGGAACGCTGGTTCCTGCGGGCGTGGTTTTTATTTGATGGGAAAACGGCACCGATCTGTGCCGCGAAAACGGAAAAATTCGTCCGGCGCGCATATCCGCACGCAAATCCGCCGACAATAACCGGGAAGCAAATCCGTAAACTGCGGCTTTGGAGGAATGGATATGTACAAAAAAATTTTATTGACACCAACGATTTCACAAAACAGGAACTGCTGGACATCATCGACCTGTCGCTCGCCATCAAGCGCGCCATCCGCCGGGGTTATTATCCCCCGCTGATGAAAAATATGAACCTCGGCATGATCTTTCAGCAGTCGAGCACCCGCACGCGCGTGTCGTTCGAGACGGCCATGAGCCAGCTCGGCGGCCACGCACAGTATCTTGGCCCCGGTATGATCCAGCTCGGCGGGCATGAGACCATCGGCGACACGGGCAAGGTGCTCTCGCGCCTGGTCGACGTGGTCATGGCCCGCGTCATCGAGCACAAGACCATCGTGGAACTCGCCGACGCGTGCACGATCCCGGTCATCAACGGCATGAGCGATTATAACCACCCCACGCAGGAGATCGGCGACCTGTGCACCATCAAGGAGAACCTGCCCGAGGGCAAGCGGCTGGAAGATTGCAAGGTCGTCTTTGTCGGCGACGGCACGCAGGTGTGCGCGTCCCTCGGCTTCATCACCACGAAGCTCGGCATGCATTTTGTGCACTACGGCCCGGAGGGGCATCAGCTCAATGCCGACCATAAGCACATTCTCGAGGCCAACTGCAAGCTTTCCGGCGGCAGCTGGGCCGTCACGGACGAGCGCGACGCCGTGCGCGGCGCGGACTTCATCTATACCGACGTCTGGTACGGCCTGTATGAAAACGAGATGCCGAAGGAAGAGCGCGTGCGCGTCTTTGCGGATTATCAGGTCAACCGCGAGCTCATGCAGCTCGGCGCACTCGGCTGCAAGTTCCTGCACTGCCTGCCCGCCACGCGCGGCGAGGACGTGACCGACGAGGTCGCCGACTCCGCCGCCTCCCTCTGCTGGGAGCAGGCCGGCAACCGCCTGACGGCCATGCGCGGGCTGCTGGTGTATTTCACGCGCTGCCGCCGCTGCCCGTCGGAGCTGGAGCTCGCCGCGGCGCAGGAGGAGCTCGACACCTTCCTCGACGCGCGGCTCGGCGGCTGCTGACCGGCTGCCAAAGGAGCAGACACCATGGAAGAACGAAAAAAAATTCCGCCTTGCGGACGTCGTCCTCTCGGTCATCTGCGTTGTGTTCGTGGCGGAGGCGGCGGCACCCGTCGCCTCCATCGGCAACAGCCAGTATTTCTGGTGGGTGTTCATGATGATCGCCTTCCTGCTGCCGTACGGCATGATCTCGTCCGAGCTCGGCACAACGTACACCGGCGACGGCGGGCTCTATGACTGGATCAACAAGGCGTTCCCGCGCTCAAAGTGGGGCGCGCGCGCCTCGTGGTACTACTGGATCAACTTCCCGCTGTGGATGGCCTCGCTCGCCGTCGTGTGCCCGGAGCTGCTGAGCGTGCTCACGGGACTGCAGTTCGGGTGGCTGGCAAAGCTGCTCATCGAGCTGGCCTTCATTTGGATCGTCACGTGGATCGCGTTTTACCCCGTGTGCGACAGCATCATTATCCTCAACATCAGCGCCGCCATCAAAATGATCCTCGCGCTGACGGTCGGCGTGCTCGGCATCGTCTACGTCGTGAAAAACGGCTTTGTCAACGACACGGCCTTCCGCACGTTCCTGCCGGGGTTTGACCTGCACAGCCTGTCGTATATCTCGGTCATTATCTTCAACTTCCTCGGTTTCGAGGTCGTGTGCACGTATGCCGACAATATGCGCGATCCCAAGCGCCAGATCCCGCAGGCCATCGTGACCGGCGGCATCGTCATCGCGCTCATCTACCTGTTTTCGGCCTTCGGCATCGGCGCCGCCATCCCCACGCAGGAGATCAGCGAGGACTCAGGCCTCATCGACGCCGTCTCGCTCATGACCGGCCGCACGAGCGGCTTGTTCGTCGGCGCGGTGGCACTGCTGTTTCTCATTACCCTGTTCGGCAACATGATCTCATGGTCCATGGGCGTGAACTCCACGGCTGCCTACGCCGCCGAAAACGGCGACATGCCCGCGATTTTTGCCCGCCGCTGGGCGAAAAACGACATGCCCATCGGCTCCGCACTCACGAGCGGCATCGTTGCGAGCGTCGTGTGCATCCTCGGCATCATCATCGAGCTGCTCTCGCCGGACTCGTCCCTGTTCTGGAGCTTTTTCGCGCTCAACCTCGTCATGCTCCTGCTGAGCTATGCGCCCGTGTTCCCGGCGTTTTTGCGTCTGCGGGAGTTCGGCCCCGGTTCCGTGCGGCCGTTTCGCGTGCCGGGCGGGCGCGGGGATGCTGCGCGTGCTGGCCTATGTGCCCATGGCGCTCATCCTCATCTCGATCTTCTTCACGGCGGTGCCGCTGTCATTCGACAGCGAGACGCTCTCCGGCTATCTGCCGATCACGATCGGGTCGATCCTCAGCATCGTCATCGGCGAAATTCTCATCGCGGCGCGTGCGCGCCGGCATCATTCTTAGGAGGAACCACTATGGCAAAACGAATCACCGGCTCCACGCCGAAGCTCGACGGCTACCGGATGCCTGCGGAGTTTGAGCCGCAGGCCGGCGTCTGGATGCTCTGGCCGGAGCGCAACGATAACTGGCGCGACGGCGCCAAGCCCGCGCAGAAAGCCTTTCTGGACGTGGCGACGGCCATCTTGCAGTTTGAACCCGTGACGGTCTGCGTCTCCCCGGTGCAGTATCAGAACGCGCGCGAGCGCCTGCCGCGCGAAGTGCGCGTCGTCGAGATGGCGAGCAACGACGCCTGGATCCGTGACTGCGGGCCGACATTCCTCGTCAACGACAACGGCGGCGTGCGCGCCGTGGACTGGACGTTCAATGCCTGGGGCGGGCTGGTCGACGGGCTCTATTTCCCGTGGGATCTCGACGATCAGGTCGCGCAGAAGGTCTGTGAGATCGAGCGCGTCGATTCCTACCGCACTGAGGGCTTCGTGCTCGAGGGCGGCTCCATCCACGTCGACGGCGAGGGCACCGTGCTCACGACTGAGATGTGCCTGCTGTCCGAGGGGCGCAACCCCGACATGGACCGCGGCGCCATCGAGCGCATGCTCTGCGACTATCTCGGCTGCGAGAAGGTCCTCTGGCTGCGTGACGGCATCGATCCCGAGGAGACCAATGGCCACATCGACGACGTGGCCTGCTTCATCCGCCCGGGCGAGGTCGCCTGCATCTGGACGGACGACCCGCAGAATCCGTTCTATCAGCCGGCGCGCGATGCATACGACATGCTCTCGCAGGCGACGGACGCCAAGGGCCGCAAGCTGAAGGTGCACAAGCTCTGCCTGACGCAGCAGCCCTGCCTGCTGCAGGGCGCGGCGACGATCGACGCCGTGGAGGGCACGATCCCGCGCGAGGACGGCGAGGTCGCCATCGCGTCGTATATGAACTTTCTCATCGTCAACGGCGGCGTCATCCTGCCGCAGTACGGCGATGCGAACGACCGCTCGCCGTGCAGCAGGTGCAGGCCATGTTCCCCCGAACGCCGTGTGGTCGGCGTGCAGACACGCGAGGTCGCGTTCGGCGGCGGAAACATCCACTGCATCACGCAGCAGCAGCCCGCGCCGCAGCACAGGGTGACGCCATGGCCAGAATCGTCATTGCCCTCGGCGGCAACGCGCTCGGCAACACGCCGGCGGAGCAGCGCGAACGCGTGGCTGCCGCGTGCCCGGCGCTCGTCGGGCTCATCCATCAGGGCCACGAGATCATCATCAGCCACGGCAACGGCCCGCAGGTCGGCATGATCCAGGCGGCGTTCGACACCGCCGCGAAAAACGAACCCCAAGGTCGCACCCATGCCGCTGCCGGAGTGCACGGCCATGAGCCAGGGCTATATCGGCTATCAGCTCCAGCAGGGCATGCGCCGCACGCTGCGTGCGAGCGGCATGCCATGGCAGGTGGCGACGGTCGTCACGCAGGTCGTCGTCGACCCGGACGACCCCGCGTTCGTCGAGCCGACGAAGCCCATCGGCGCGTTTTATGACGAGGCCGCCGCGCAGCAGATGATGCGCGACGATCCGTCCCTGCGCATGAAGGAGGACTCCGGCCGCGGCTGGCGGCGCGTCGTCGCCTCGCCGAAGCCGGTGGACATTGCTGAGCGGCGCTCGATCCTGAACCTGCTCGACAGTGAGTATATCGTCATCGCCTGCGGCGGCGGCGGTGTGCCCGTCGTGCGCGATTCGCACGGGGACTACTACGGCGTGGACGCTGTCATCGACAAGGACTTTGCCAGCGCGTGCCTGGCCGAGGCCGTGGGCGCGGACTATCTGTTCATCCTCACGGCGGTCGACCACGTCTGCCTGAATTTCGGCACGCCGGAGCAGCGGGAGCTTGACGAGCTGCACGTGGACGAGGCGGAGACCTACCTGCGCGCCGGGCAGTTCGGCGCCGGCTCCATGCAGCCGAAGGTGGCCGCGGCCGTGCAGTTCGTGCGCAGCGGCTGGCGGCGGCGCGCCGTCATCGCCTCACTCGCGCAGGCACCGGCCGCCATGCGCGGCAGAGCGGCACGCGCATCGTGCCGTAAAAAAACGAAGCAAACAGAAACCCGGCCCTTTCCTTTGCAGGAAGGGCCGGGTTTTTCTCAACCGGGCAGCTCCAGGATCGCCATCTCGATGAAGGTGCTCGTGAGCTTTTGCACCATCTGATTCTCTGTCTCCGTCTTGCCGTGCTCGACCCAGACGGTCAGCACGCCGATCATGGCCGAGGTGATGATGGCGACGAAATAGTCAAACCGCGCGGGATCGTCCGCCAGCGGCTGCAGCGCCTCGATCAGGCCGGAGCCGCGGCGCAGACTGTCGAACAAAATGTCCGTCCGGTGGATCTGCACGAGCGCCTCGAGCACCGCGCTGTTGCGAAACCAGTACTGAAACGCTGCCTTGGCTAGGCTGCCGCGCTGTTCGGGCGGCAGGGCGTTGTACTCGGTGAACACGGCCTGAAATCCGCGGTCGCACAGCAGCGCCAACACGTCCTCGAGGCAGTCGAAGTTGCGGTAAAACGTCGAGCGGCTCACCGTCGAGGCGCGCTGTACGTCCGTGATCGTGATACGCGCGAACGGTTTTTTCTTTCATGCAGGCCAAAAGCCCTGCGCAAATGAGCTCCGAGGACGCCTGCGCGCGTTTGTCGTTCTTGATGTGGTACATTTTGGCCTCCAGCGTTCTATATTTTACGGTACTATTGTATCGCAAAAAGGCTTGATGTACAATAGGGACAATTAAAATTTAAGGGAGTGTTTCACATGAGCGAAAAAATGTGATCTTCTGCTACTCTGGCACCGGCAACTGTCTCGACATGGCGAAAACCATTGCCCGGGAGCTGGGCGACACGGACATCATTCTCATGCGCAGGGAGCCCGCGGTCACGGATGTGCGCGATGCCAAGCGCGTCGGCTTCGTCTTCCCGTGCTACGGCGGCGGTCTGCCCGGCGGCGTGGAGGAATCCTTGCGCAAAGATTCAGGTCGGCCTCACGGCGTACACGTTCGGCGTCTGCCAGTATGCGGGCTATATGGGCTCCGGTCTGTACAAGCTCGACAGCATCATCCCCCTGCGCTACTGGACGGCCGTGTCGCACCAGTGCACGTGCATCTGGCTGCTGCCGCACAGCGTGATGCTGCCGCCGGTGACGCCCGCCGTGGCGCAGCGCCGCGCGGACAAGAAGGCAAAACAGATCGCGCAGGACGTCCTCGCTCGGACGGTCTCGCCCAAGGCCCCGCCGAAAAAGCCCCTCAACCAGCTCGAGAGCAGCGTCTGGCCGAAGATCGTGGCCGGCAAGGCGCAGAAGTTCGCCGTCAGCGATGCGTGCGTTGGCTGCGGCCAGTGCGCCACGCTCTGCCCGCGCGGCAACATCCGCATCGAGGGCGGCCGCGCCGTCATCGGCGGCAACTGCATCCAGTGCCTGAGCTGCCTACAGTACTGCCCGCAGCAGGCCATCTCGATCGGCAGGATCACCGACCGCCGCGAGCACTATCACAACCCCAACGTGACCGCCGCGGAGCTGACCGAGTCGGTCATCCATGTCGACTGAGACAGGCCTTTTCTTTCTACATAGCAGCCCGCCCGCCGGAACTCCGGCGGGCGCTTTCCGGTTTGAGCGAATGCTCAAACGTGCACGATGTTTTTCCTTGCGCGGGGCGGCTTCCGGTGCGGGGCCGGCGGCGTAGCCGAGCGCGACCGCGCCGACACCGCGCAGCGTCTCCGGCAGGCCCCCCAGTCGCGCAGCAGCGCCTTGCCGTCCGGGCTGTCAAAGATCTCGCGCTCGCGGTTGACCCACACGGTGCCGAGGCCCTCTGCGTGCGCGGCCAGCATGAGGTTTTCGAGCACGCAGCTGCCGTCGGCCAGATAATTTGCGCTCTCACCGTCGCCGAGCACGACCACGATCACTGGCGCGCCGTAGTAGGGGTCGACGTCCTTGCCGATCACGGCGGCGTTGAGCTTTGTGAGCCGGTCGCGGTAAGCCTTCGTCTCCACGGCGACGATCGTCGCCGACTGCTTGCCCATGGCGGACGGGGCGTAGGTGCCGGCCTCGAGCACGCGCGCGAGCACGTCCGCGGGCACGGCGTCCGGCTTGTAGGCGCGGATGCTCCGCCGGGTCATTATGAGTGTCAGAAAATCGTTTGCCATACGATGACCTCCGTTCAAAAAAATTATTATATTACATAAGTTATAAGCGGCATAGTCAGACTGTCAAAAAGGCCTCGCAGAGTTTGCGCCCGCAGGCGCAAAAGAAAGTGAAATCATTTTCTTCGGCGGCGTGTACGGCGGAGAAAATACCACTCGGCTCGCAAACGTGCCGCGCAGCGCGTGCGCTGCAGCGAGCCGCAGCCCTTCAAACGAGAGCCCAACGTAGTGGGTCTCGTTTGAGAGCGTGTCAAAAAATTGTTTTTGACACGCTCAAATAGTATACCATATCCGGCGGCGATGTGCTATAATATTCAATTAATTTCTATCCATCGTTACGCGCGAAAGGAGTTTCTCAGGCCATGCAGAAGATCGCAGCTTTCATCGTCAAAAACGCAAGCTGTTGCTTGTTGTCATGCTGGCTCTGGCGGTGGTCTGTGCGGCGCTGATGCCCTTCGTCGGCATCAACACCGACATGACCAAGTACCTGCCGGACAGCTCGCAGATGAGGATCGGCATGGATCACATGAACGAGGCCTTCCCGGATGCGGTGCAGACGTACACCATCCGCGTCATGTTCCGCGGGCTGGACGCGCGCGACAAGCTCGCCATCCGCGAGCAGCTGGCGGAAATTCCGAACGTAGACAGCGTGGCCTACGAGCCGGACAGCGACGACTATAACCGCGGCGATGCCACGCTCTACAAGCTCACGACGCAGTATGACTACAACTCCGACGAGGAGGCGCAGATCGAGCGCGACGTGGCCGACCGCTTCGCCGACTACGACGTGGCCGTGCGCAGCGACGACACCTCGACGCCGGACATCCCGCCGATCGTGTTCATCCTCTCGATCGTGCTTGTGACGACGATCCTGCTCATCGCCTGCCCGTCATACTTTGAGCCGGTGCTGTTTTTGCTGACGATCGGCGTGGCGGTGCTGCTCAATCAGGGCACGAACATCATCCTCGGCGAGACGTCGGACGTCACGGCGAGCATCTCGGCCATTTTGCAGCTTGCGCTCTCGATGGACTATTCTATCATCCTCATGAACCGCTACCGGCAGGAGCTGCAGGCCGAACCCGACCGCGAGGCCGCCATGACGCGCGCGCGCTCACGGCGGCGTTCGGCTCGATCACCGGCAGCTCGGTCACGACGATCGTGGGCCTGCTGATGCTGGTGTTCATGCGCTTTAAGATCGGCATGGATCTCGGCATCGTGCTGGCCAAGGGCGTGTTGTGCAGCCTGCTGTGCGTGTTCACGGTGCTGCCCGGCCTGATTCTGTGGGCAGACAAGCTCGTGCGCAAGACGACGAAAAAAAGCCGCGCGCGCCAAAGCGCGCGCGCCGGAGCGTGCTCGCGGCGCTCGGCCGCTTCAGCTACCGGTGGCGCGGCGCGATCGCGGCGGCGTTCGTGCTGCTGTTCGCGGGCACGTACGTCCTGCAGCTGTCGACCCAGATCGCCTACACGCTCACGGATACCGACCCGGTCGCGGAGGTGTTCCCGCCGGATAACCCCATCGTCGTGCTGTACAACAACGCCGACGAGGACGCCGTGGCCGCGCTGGCGGACCGGCTCGAGGCCGACCCGAACGTAAAGAGCGCCATGTCCTACTCCACCACGCTCGGCAGGCAGTACACCGCCACGCAGATGGCCGACATCGTCGGCGCGCTCGATGCCAGCATCCCGGTCAGCGCCGATATGCTGGGCATGATCTATTATGATGTCTACAGCGGCGGCCGCGCCGTGACTATCCCGGCCGGGCAGTTTCTGCGCTTTCTCACAGAGCACGTGGCGAATAACGCCGCCTTCGCGCCGTATCTCGACGCGGGCATGACGGCAAACCTCCAGACACTGCAGAAATTCACCGACCCCGCCGCGCTCACGCAGCAGCGGACGGCGGAGTCGCTCGCGGACTTTCTCGGCATGGATGCAGCGGATGCCAAGCAGCTGCTGCTCTATTACTACACGCAGCACGGCGACGCGAGCACCGGCGGCATGACGCTGCCCGTTTTCTCGGACTTCCTCGTCAACGAAGTGCTCACCGACCCCACCATGGCCGACATGGTCGATGCCTCGGCGCGCGAGCAGGCGGCCATGCTGCAGACATTCACGGACGTGAGTGCCATGACCACGCCGCGCGGCTGCAGCGAGATCGCCCAGATGCTCGGCATGGACGAGGAGACGGTGCGGCTGCTGTTCGTGGCGTATCATGCGGCCAATGTTGACCTGATCACGGGCGGCTGGGACGTATCGATGCAGGACCTGGCAAACTTCCTCGCCGACCACAGCGCCCTGCTCGACAGCGCGCAGGCGCAGCAGATCACGACGCTCAGCTGGATCATCAACGGCTCTGTTTACGGCACAAGCTACTCGGCGCCGGAGCTTGCCGCCCTCCTCGGCATGGACGCCGGGCAGATGCGCCAGCTCTACCTGCTCTATATCAGCCGCCACGGCGACACGAGCGGCTGGACGCTCTCGGTGCAGCAGTTCGTGGACTTCCTGTGTCAGGAGGTGCTGCCGGACGCGCGCTTTGCCTCCCAGCTCAGCGGCGTGGACACCAGCCAGCTCCAGTCGGCGCGCACGGTCATCGACGCGGTCGCCTCCGGCCGGAAAGCTATACGGCTGCGGAACTGGCAAACCGGTTTCAGGGCCTGTCCAGCCAGCTGAACCGCGGCACGATGGAGCTGCTGTTTCTCTACTATGCCAGCGTGTACAGCAGCGATGCCTCGTGGACCATGTCCATGCAGGAGCTGTTTGACTATCTGCAAAACGACCTGCTCACGGACGCACGCTTTGATTCCTTCCTGACCGACGACATGCGCGCGCAGATCACCGACGCGCAGACCATGCTCACCGACGCCGTCACGCAGCTGCGCGGCAGCGACTACTCCCGCCTCGTGCTCACGACGTCGCTGCCGGGCGAGTCGGACGAGACGAGCGCGTTCATCGCCCAGCTAACGCAGGACCTTGACGCCGTCACGACCGGGGACTACTACCTCATCGGCAACAGCGCCATGGTCTACGAGATGGAAAACAGCTTCGACAGCGAGCTGCTGCTCATCACGCTGCTGACGGCGGCGTCGATCTTCCTCGTCGTCGTGTTCACGTTCCGCTCGCTCGTCATCCCGGCGCTGCTTGTGCTGATCGTGCAGTGCGGCGTGTTCATCACCGTCACGGTCGTCGGCCTGCAGGGGTTGGAGATCTATTACCTCGCGCGCTGCTGATCGTCGAGTGCATCCTCATGGGCGCGACCATCGACTACGGCATCCTCTACACGAGCTATTACCGCGAGATGCGCGAGACCATGCCCGTGCGCGACGCACTCATCGCCGCCTACCGCGGCAGCATCCACACGGTGCTGACGTCCGGCTCGATCATGGTGCTCGTCACGGCGGTCGTCGGAAAATTTTTCGGCAACCCGACCATCGAGCAGATCTGCCGCACGATCTCCATCGGCGCGTTCTCGGCCATTCTCCTCATCCTGCTGTTCCTGCCCGGCATGCTCGCCCTGCTCGACCGCTGGGTGCTGCCGCGTGACCTGCGCCGGCGGCTGTATCCGCCGAAGGCGCCCAAGGCGCCGAAAGCCCCCAAACCACCCAAGGCGGCGCGGGCGCCCTGGCCGTAAAAAAACGATAGAAAAGCAGCGGAATGCATTTGCATTCCGCTGCTTTTTGTCTGTGCGGGTCAGCCCCAGTTGCTGGCCCAGTTGTCGCCCCAGTCGTCGGCGGGGTCGTAATAGGGCGTGTCCCACCCGGCGGCGTAGACATTGCCCGCGCCGTCATAGGCGAGGCCGTCGGCCGCGACGGCGTACGTATCCGGCAGGAAGAAGATGTTCTCCCCGTCGTAATAGCGCAGGTGGCCGTCAGACGCGTAAAACTCCGCATCGTCAAGTTCTGCATAGAGGTCCGCGTCGCCGTTGCGATAGAACACGCCCTAGTACGTGCCGTCCGGCGCGTTCGTGTCGCTGGCCTCGAAAAACAGCGTAAAGCTGTTGCCGTCGGGGCTCACGGCGAAGTAGCCGCGGCCGTTGAGGAAGAGGTACACGCCCAGCCCGTCACCGCCGTCGCAGATCGTGCCGCCGGTCATGCCGTCGGGCGAGTAGGCCAGATACTCCATGCGGTCAGGGTCGATGACGAGCGTCTCGCCAGCGCGTCCTGCCAGATGCCGTCGAGCGTGGTCAGCTCGGGCGCGTACACGTCGCTTTCGCCGGGGCCGAAGCGCGCGCCGTCGAGCCCCGCGCGGTCGGACGCGCCGTTCTGCCGCAGGAGAAAGCCGTCGCCGTCGGCCTCAAAGTCGTAGTAAAACCCATCGTATTCGATCACGGGCCGGTCGTCCACGACCTCGAACGGGCCGAAGCCCACCCGGCCGTACCACGTCCGGTAGTCGTAGGTGCTCGTGTCGGGGACGATGACAAGCTGGTTGCCGTCGTCGTCCACCCAGCCGCCGGTCAGCTCCTCCACGGTCATGGGGGTGAAGTCGGTCAGGTCGGTGTCGTCATCGTCGTCCGCGCCGCCGCAGGCGGCCAGACTCAGCGCCAGCAGCAGGGTCAGCAGCGCTGTGAGTTTTTTTGAGAGATGTTTTCATGCCGTCCCCCTTATCCGGTCAGCCGATACGGAAAAACAGGCAGTTGCGCGCATCGACTGTGGTGCAGTTGAGAATGTCCGACTCGGGGCAGATGCTGTCGAGCTGGTCGCGCTTGCCGGAGTCGCGGAAGTTGTCGGGCTGCGGCTCGGCGGCAAAGACCAGACCGTCATACCCCTCGGGCAGGTAGACGACGTAGCTCTTGGTGAGCACGTTGTTCCAGTCGCCGGTCTTTTCCCAGCTCGTGGAGTAGAAAAATTCGATCTCGTAGGTCTCGCCGTTCCACGAGACGGTGTGGATGTAGTGGTTGTCCCCGCGCTCGGTGTTGTTGTAGGCGGTCGAGGCCGTGAGCCACATGCCGGTGTAGTAGTCGTACAGCTCGCTGCTGGTCACGGAGATGAACTCGGTCGTGAACGCCGGCACGGATTCGTCCGGGACGTAGCAGTAGGCGTCAAACTCGATCTCGCGCATACCGTCGTGCGTCTCGTCGCGGGTCTTGGTCACTTCCCAGTAGACATCGCCCACGGCATAGCCGTCGCCGGTGCCGTGGTAGCTGCACACGCCATTGGCCAGCACGTAGGTGCCGCCGTCCACGCGCGCGTTGATGTCCAGATTGTTCGCCTCAAAATACGGCGTGCCGCTTGTGACGCTCGAGAACGCGGGTTCAAATTCAAAGCCCGTGTCGTCGTACCAGAGCCAGACCAGCTCGGTCGTGCTGCCGTCGCCATGGTCGAAGATCATGGTCACGTCGCTCTGGCCGTCGCCGTCCAGATCGTCGAACGACGTGCTGCGGTAGGCGGTCAGCGCGTCGGCGAGTGCCATGGGAAACTCTACGCCGTCGAACCAGACCTGCTCGTCCTGATCGTAGTAGAAGCCGGCGTTTTCCGTGCTCAGGCAGATGCACACGGGCACGCGCTCGCCGTCTCGGGTGATCGTGCCGTAGTCGTTCACGACGCCGGAGGCACGCCAGTCGTCGCCGGTCGTGTCCTTGCCGCAGGCGGCAAGGCCCAGCACCAGCGCGGCGGCCAGCACCAGCGCCAGACATTTGCTCAGATGTTTCATGCTTTTCCTCTCTTTCTCGCGGGCGGTCGCCCGGGTGTGGTTTCGCCTCAGCTGTGTTCGGCCATGGTCAGGAGCTCGTCATGGCTCAGCTCCACGTTGCCGAAGCGGACGAAGATGCCGTTGGTCACGGCACTGCGCCAGATCTCCGGATCGGAAAGCGGCTGGAACCGGAGCTTATCCAGATAGGGCTTCATGTCCAGAAGCAGACGGCTGCCGGACACGAAATCCACCTGCAGGACGTGGTCGCTCAGCGGTTGGACGGCCGCAATGTATTTCCGGTACATGTGCGCTTCCCCCTTTCCCGGAATGAAAAAGATCCACTGTACAAGGCCATTGTACAGTGGATCTGTGAGAAAACCATTCACCGGCGGTTAGGGTTTTGTATGCCATTGGTCAATCAGCTGCTGCCGCTTCGACTTCGCGTCGCCCGTGAGGCAGAGCTTGGCGTAGATCTGGTGGACGTACTGCTTTACGCTGCCGTCC
>VOFF01000517.1_pt1 | contig 32000 bp, 32 predicted proteins | sample 5384061 | NCBI WGS metagenome assembly VOFF01 (sample SAMN12384725, study PRJNA508395) | human gut metagenome | isolation source: healthy gut E | host: Homo sapiens | reverse complement strand
TATGTGACGGATTTGGCCAAATACAAAGGACAGATGAAAGATCAGAAGGACTATATGCCCAAGGCTTTGTACGAACGCAAGATGAAGCGTTTGCAGGCGTTAATGGACGACTTGGAGGAAGCCATACAGGCCATTACAGACGAAATGGATGAAGTCATAGCTTCTTGCCCCGTATTGTTCAGGCAAAGAGAACTATTGATGTCCATAGACGGCGTAGGGCGTGTGGTGGCAACCAACATGATCATAGCAACGGAAGCTTTTACCCGTTTCGATGATCCGAGGAAGTTCAACTGCTATGCCGGAGTGGCCCCCTTCTCATATTCTTCCGGAAGTTCCCTGCACTCGAAAGCAAGAGTATCGCACCGGGCAGACAAAGTGATGAAAAGATTGCTGCATTTAGCTGCTGTTGCTGTAACACACCGGATTGGAGGTGAGCTAAAGAAGTATTATGAAAGGAAAGTAGCCGAAGGCAAAAACAAGATGTCCGTGATCAATGCGTTACGAGCCAAAATCGTGGCAAGAATGTTTGCGGTCATCAAAAGAAACGAGAAATATAAACCTATTTTATCTTAAATAACTTGCAAAAAATCATAGTAGTATGCTTATGCTCGCGATCCGAAAAGATATGCAAGTGATATCCTCTATTCTCTCCTGGATCTGACGACTCAGGGAAAGCATTCGTGCCTTTCGTCGTAAAAAGTTAGATGAGCTGAAAGCTGCTACTGAAGTTCCTGGTACCGCTACTGGGAATACACCTTCAGACGAAATCACCGCTACAGATGGTGATACTTCAACTTCTGATGAGACTGCCGGTATCGATGCCGGGAATACTCCTTCAGATGAAACCACCACTACAGATAGTGATACTTCAGCCTCTGATGAGACTACCGGTACCACTGACGAAAATACTCCAGAGTCAGTAAAAATAGAGGCTTTGGAACAATCCCTTGAGGAAGCCGAAGAAAGAGCAGAAGAGGCCGAGCAACGTGCCGAAGAAGCGGAAGAGGCCCAGGAAGAAGCTGAAACTCGCGCTGAAGAAGCTGAACAAGCCCTGGATATCGAGAAAAAAAAAGAGCAGCCCAAAGCAGCTCCAGCAAAGTCCAAAAGCACGAGGAGTACCCGCAAATCGACTGGGACAACCTCTTCGATCCGCAAGTCCAAATAGCCACACTCATCTACAACGATCGTGTGGTCACTTGGAAACAAATGAAGCAGCTCGACGAAAGCCTGGATAAGAAACCGGTCAAACGTGACATCATGGACATGGTGGAACTCCGGATCCGAAACTTGCAGGCTTTCGATGAGCTGCAATCGTTCAACGACACTGGGAAGTTCCTCTACATTCATCCGCTCATAACTCATCAGTCAGAGAGAGCGCAACTGACGAAGTTACTGAAGACGGATCCGCATGAGTTCCTACGCCTGCACAAGAATGTAGCGGATAACATCCGCAGATACGAATCTTACCTGAAGCGAGCCGATCGGCAGACTCGGCGCTCTCAGGACAAAGAGAACCTCCGCCGCCATCGTGAACGTGAGGCCCTATTCAAAGCAATATTGCAAGATTTTAATTCAAAAGACTAAAATGGAAAAGCTAATAGAAGTATTTAATTTGGGTGGTTTGCCAACCGCCCCGCTGGATTCATTCTTGGAGCTTCAGGAAGACTTTAAGAAGTCGGATCCTGATAAGTTATCGAAACTGCAGATGCTCATCATCACTCGTGGTTTCAAGTATGCATTCAAAGCCTGGAAGGATCTTGACGGAAAACTCTGGATCATCGATGCCCATCAACGCCGCAAAGCACTGATCACACTTCGGAAGGCTGGTTTCACCATCCCCAATATTCCCTATGAGCCCATCTTCGCCATTGACAAAAAAGAAGCTGTCGAAGAGATTGCCGCCTACAACTCCGAATTCGCCACTAAGAACCCGGACACCCTCTTATTCAAGAAGTACAATATCGACTCCGATACCCTCCAACGCTTCAACCTCGGATACGAAGTCAAAGCCACTGACTTTGGCCAGCTCTCCCCATTGTTTCCCCAGGAGCATGAATCCGATGCAGTAAATGAAGATGAAGTCGATTTCGACATTCCTGCAGCTGAAGATACCACCGCAATTGTAGCTCAACCAGGTGATATCTGGTTACTTGGCAACCATCGCCTGATGTGTGGCGATTGTCGATCCAAATCAGATGTCTCTGCGCTGATGAACGGCCAGCATGCTGACTTATGTGTTACGGATCCGCCTTATAATGTCAACTACGAAGGCGGTACTGAAGATGAACTTACGATCCAAAACGACTCGATGGAAAATGATTTGTTTGCCACCTTCCTCAAGCAAGTGTTCTCCATCATGTTTACCATTCTCAAGCCTGGCGGCTCTTATTATATTTTCCATGCCGACAGTGAAGGGGAGAACTTCCGTGCCTCTCTCCGGAAAGCAGGTCTCAAAATAGCCCAATGCTGCATCTGGGTAAAGAATACGATGGTCATGGGACGCCAAGACTACCAATGGCAGCACGAACCTTGCCTTTATGGCTGGAAACCTGGCGCCGGCCATCAATGGAACTCCGATCGTAAGCAGACCACTGTCTGGAACTTCGACAAACCACAGCGCTCAAGCCTTCATCCCACCATGAAGCCTATTGCCCTCATGGCATATCCGATATCCAATTCAAGCACTCCCGGCCAGATAGTAGTTGATCTCTTCTCCGGATCTGGATCAACCCTCATGGCCTGTCAACAAATCGACCGTATCTGTCATGCGATGGAAATAGATCCGCGTTATGTCACAGCTACAATCCACCGATATCGTGCCATGTTCCAGGAACAACCCATCCGACTGATCCGGAATGGGGAAATCCTCTCAGCAGAAGAAACCAAATCCCTGTTAACATGAAAAAAGAACTCACCCCAACCTCCGATGTAGATAAGGCAACCCTTATCGGTGACGAGTATGTATCTCAAGTGCGCACCTTCGGCGCACTGGGATACACTCCCCATCGCATTTGCTCTCTTCTCGGTCTCCGTGGAAAAGAGAAGATAGCTCTAACCATCCGCCTTGCCATGCCCGGTGATGTTTACAACGATGCCTACCGCAACGGATGTGCTCTTGGCGAGTACAACATAGATGCTGAGCTTGCTAAGAAAGCCGAAGCTGGAGACGTGACAGCTATTGAAACACTTGAAACTCGGAAGAAAGAACGTACTGTTAAAGACCTTAGGAATCAACTCTTTGGAATATGAATAAACTCGACACCCTTGATAAGATACATCCGGACCTAATATCCGCTTTCCTCACTACCGGAAAGTGTGACGGAATTGCGCCCGACGTACAAATCTTTTTGAAGCAGCTCCAATGGGCTGCCGAAATCTATGAGTACGAACGTAACATAACTCGTGCAGCCAAGCAGCTACGCCAACGCATCAATGCACAACAGCAGATAAACATTGATGAACGTACTTGCAAAGCCCGCATCTATGCTGCAATAAACTATTTCAGCATTGATAACAATGTATCTATCAAAGTATGGGAGTCCAACTATGCCGACAAGTACGAAGACTTAGCCAAGCTTTGTGCTGCAGCTGAAGACTATAAAACAATGGGCAAGTGTTACTCCGCCGCCCTGGAGTGTCGTCGTCGTGCTTCCGAAATAGCTGAAGCTGATCGTGACTTGGGTATTGTTTTTCTTATCTCTCCAGAACTCAGTTCTGAAGACCTTGGATACAGTAAGGCCTCATTAAAAGAAATTGCAGCCAAGCATAACAAAGGTTTTTTATCTCAATCTCATCGACAGCCTTCCTATTGAAAAAGTAGAGAAAAAACGTCTCCTTCGTGATGCTGATATCCAGGAGGCAGAATACGAAGAACTAAATGAGGAATAACATGGGAATAGAACTGTATAGCCAATCTTCAAACTCTCTCTCATCTCCAGAGACAACCTTCGATGCGACAACGAGCTTCGAATCCTACTACATGAACCAGATGCAAATCTTGGCTAATGTAATCGATCCGAATAATCTATATGCTGAAGTTGCACGCGCCGGTGGCAAGACTGAAGGTATTACCGGTCCTCGCATTATTCGTGTGGCCAATGATATGCCCGGTGAACTTTCCTTCCTGGTACATAAGACCTACGTCGCTCTCATGACTAATGTTTGGCCCAACCTACAGGCATATTTCTCCAAAGAAGTTACCGTTGGCGGAAAGGTACGCTCCATGCTTGAATACGGCATCGATTATGTAGTCGGTGAAGCCAAACTCCCTTCACATTTCCGCCGTCCCCGATATCCGATATCGTACCCCAAGCACAGCGTTGTTTTCCGTGATGGCCACCACATCCAATTAGTAAGTTCCGATCAACCGGAATCAGTCGCAGGCCGATCGGCTGTTCATGCAATCATCGAAGAAATGAAGCACAACAAGGGTGAAAAACTGAAAACCCGTTTGTTCCCTTCACTTCGTGGATCCAGTGCTGAAATCCGCCGCTCAACATATTACCAAGGTATCACCGGTGTATCTGATACCGCTCGCGTTGACTTGGGAGAGGACGATTGGTTTGAAGAATATGAGAAACACATGGACCATAAACTGCTTGAAGAAATAGCTACTGTTGCTCTTCATGTAAATGCCGCTATCTATCAGAAATACAGATTAATAAATTCACAGCGTGAGACAACCAATCCTGTTACTCTTGAGCACATCCGTCTCGAAATCATAAAAAGCAAGACCGCATCATTGCACTTTGGAAACCACGCCTGGCCGACATGCGTCGAAATGCAACTCTTTACATTCGTGCCAGTTCTTTCTGCAACAAGGATATTCTTGGTCCTAAATTCTTCAAAACCCAGCTCGAAACCCTCGATATGGATGAGTTCCTTACTTCTATTTGTGCCATCCGTCACAAAGAAGTAATTAACAAATTCTTTGCTAACTACAACAAAGAAAAAAACATCAGTTCGCCGATAGCTATATTTACGAGTCCATCCTGAAACTTGACCTCCGGGAACACTTCATCCTCACGGCTCGTTACCTGAAGTATTACAGTAAGCACGATGAACTTCTCGTTGGCTATGATCCCGGCCACTTTTCTTCCTTGACTGTTGCCCAGGAAAAAAACTATGGTCGCCAGCTCCGGATCCTAAAAGAGTTCTATTGCTGTTATCCAGATGAACAACCGGAACTCGCCCGCCAGTTCTATGAGTTCTTTGGTCCGGACTCCATAAACAAACGCATTATTCTATATCCCGACCGTGCCGGTAACAAACGTCGTGAAGAACTGGAGCAAATCACCACTGACAGCCGGGCACTAAAGCGTGAGCTTGAAAGTTATGGCTTCGAGGTTGAACTAATGAACGAGGGCCAGTCTACAATTTACTATTGGCAACAATTCAAACTGTTGCTACTTATTTTTTTGGTGGCCGCAGTAATGCCCTGCCGGAAATCTTGATAGATGAAAACGAGTGCAAAAACCTTTGCAGCTCTATCATGCTGTCACCACTGAAGAAAACAGAGGGCCGCATAGAGCTTGATAAATCATCAGAAAAGAAAGTACCGTTAAAGAACCAGGCCGGACTAACAACACAGCTTCCCAGCTCCTTAATTTACCTTCTTTTTGGCCGCTATGGAAACAAAGTGCAAAGCGAATTATCATCAATGCCGGATAATTTACCCGATAACTTTGCTATATAGTAGTTCTTTTTCACTCTAAAAATGTATCAGTAAAAGTATAATAATGGGACTGTTTGACATCCGAATAATATCTAATACTTTGGGAAATAGCCCTTTGCTTTTGAAAACTTAAAACGTATTTTTCTTGCAAGGCGCATACCTGCACGCACCGCTGAGTTTTCCCTTTGCCGCTCACCCCCTCCCGAAAATTCCGAAAATATGACAAACCCCGGGTGCGTCCTTTTGGCGCACCCCGAAACCCACTACTTTCGGGCATGGAAATGACGATGACAGGTATTCAGGCGATGCAATGGGCTAAAGAGATCTCGAAGCTCCCTAATGGATGCTTCACCATTGCCTTCTTCCCATGCTCAAGGCATAGAGGGGAGGCAATACCTAATCTGACGGTTAAGGAAGGATGCAAATGGCGCACCCAACTTCCGGAGGAACGGTTTAGCATTGATAGTGATAACTTCTTTCTCTTCAGTGATGCAGATGGTGAGCCAAAGATGTGTTACCGCATACTGATCCGGTATATGGGCTTTCCACAAGATGGTTTCAAACTTCATAAAATAATTGGCTATGAGTAAAAGCAACCTTAAAATGGTAGGCAACTACGGTTGCTATCTTGACGACGATAATGTAATATCATTTCAAATCGGTGATACGCCACTCTCGTCAGTGCTGGATCCTGATCCTATGTTTCCGGTACTTAATGATAGCAATTTTCCGGATATGCAATGGCAAAGCATCCAGGGATTCCAAGTCTGTAGTCGTGGCTTCAACAATCTGAAATGCGAAGAGATCGCCTCAGATATTAAGAAGAATCGACTACTTCCTCGCTTGATAACCAAGCAGGTTAATATGTTGTATGGGCATGGGCTTAGCGTGTACAAGCCTACGATTGTCGATGGCAAATTGCAGAAAGAATGGGTTGATTGCCCTACTGTCACCGATTGGCTTAATAGCTGGAAGGATCGTGGTCTCGAATCGGATCATAAAGAGGTTGCCAAATCTATCATTAAGAACTACTACTATTTCCGTGATTTCTTTGTAAAATGGCGATTTACAATAGGGAAGGGTAGAGGAGTACTCCCTGTTGCCGGTCTTGAAATAATGGAAAATAAGCATTGCCGGCTGGCGACAACAAAGAAGGATGTTGCCACCGATGTAGTCTATTATAAGGATTTCCGGCATATAGCGGTAGGGAGATGGGGCTACGGAACTTCAACTTTCCGTATCTATCCTAAATTCAATCCGTCAGAGGTCGGTAATTACAAGTTTGCGGCGATATCACACCATCGTGAAAAATCCGTTGATGAGTTCTACGGGGTGAATGAAACACATGCCGGAACGAAATCGTATATCAAAGGCTCCAATGATACCGCCGATTATATAAACTCGTTCCTCCGCAACTCTCTGGCCGCTAAAATTCATATAATTATCCCTAATGCCTGGCTTGAGTCGAAACGTATCCAAATCACCAAGCTCTGTGATGAGAATAAGCGACGCAGAAAAAACAATGAGGAACTTTTAAAATATAATGATATTGAGATTGGTACAGAATTCAAAGAATCGACGTTAATCAAATATTTGCAGTCGGAACTCCGCAAAATATCCCGCTATCTTTCCGGAGCGGATAACCAGGGAAAAGCTTATGCAACTATCAGCTTTAAAAACAGCCAAGGCGAGGAAGAACGCTGGAAAATAGAAACTGTCGATTTGAAATATAAAGAATATATCGACGCCCTGATATCCTACGATAAACGTGCCGATGAAGTTTTACTCTCCAGTGTGGGCCTTGATTCTTCAATTTCGAGCGTCAGCAAAGATGGAGTTATTTCCAAATCGGGTGCTGATGCATATTACAACTATCTGATCTACATTATGTCGCTCACCTCTGAAGACGAAATTTGTACAGAGCCATTTAACCAGGCTCTGCAGATAAACTTTCCCGATTTATACAGTCAGGGATATCGCCTTGGCTTCTATCGTGAAGTTCCGGCCCGCCAAGAAGAAGTATCCCCCAAAGATAGACTTAATAAGCAACAGTCATGACAATATTACAAGAACTATTTCCTACCATCGCGGAGTTTCGCAAATACGCTCCGTATGCCGAAAGTAATATAACTTTCGATCAGCTCAACTCATCAGCAGTTTCAGCCAAAAAGATGATGATTATTATATTAACGAAAGATGTCTATTCTGAGATTGTGAAGGTTGATGGAGAGCTAAAGAAGGCCTTATGTATGGCTATGGCCAATTTGACAATGGCAAAGCAACTCATATTCGATATCGTTTCTAAACGCAAAAATAATGTCGATATCTACAAGCATGAGCAGGAAACCATGCGTCGCTCATTTATTGAAAACTACTTCAATGCGATGGATACAGTAATCCAGTTGCTCGATACTGAAGATAAATTCCCTTCCTGGAAAGAAACCCGCTACAAGAAACTTCTTGATGGACTTAGAATTCAAAGTACCGAAGATTTCGATATGCTATACTCCATCGACCTCTCTTATCTCTTTTTCTTTCGGACAATACCTATTCAGAAAGAAGCTCTGGACGATGGCCTATCCGCCTACTTTGAACGAGCAGAAGGTAAAGAGGATGTATTGCGGATGCTTCATCGATGCCTGGCAAAACAAACCATTGCCATTGCACTCCGACGTTTTGATATCATTGAGTTTCCGCCTACGATCCGGAGCCTGTTCGATGATTCCAAGGCAAGTCGATCCGGAAAAGATGAGCAGGAACGCATGCTTGCTTTATCCGCCTCATTAATGGATGAAGTGAAACAAGAATTAGCCAATATCGACCTGATACTCACTTCGGATTCTTCCGGATCCGTTGATACTAACACTTCTTTTAACCGTCCTGATGACATAATATTAGTGATGCCATGCTAAATCCTACCATTGACTTTATGGCGAAAGGAGTTCAATATAGCATTCCTAATACCTGGGAAAGCCTTACTCCATATCTTTTCCGATCACTGATCCATGATATATCCTTGATGGCCCAAGGCAAACTCTCTATTGCTATGGTCCGTGTGAACTATGTGTGTCGTGTTATGGGGTGGCAACTCAAAAAAATAAAGGACTCTGATGGACTGGCTAACTTAACCTGGCTGGCCGAACAAGTAACATTTCCATTCACAATTGTCTATCCGAATAACGATGCTGCTCTTCAGGATCTCGATCCTGAAACACGAAAGTTATGTAAGCGCATTCCTCCACATCGCCTAACAGGCATCACCATTGCCAGATATCTGAGTAAGCAGCCTTATAACTATGCTGTTGACTCATGCTTTTGTAAACAGCAGATCCCGGCAATTCGCATCGATGACGACGAGCTGTATTCAGCCTATAATATAGATACCTCGTTCAACCGGCTCACTTGCTCTTTGACAGCTCTTCAGTTTATCGAGGCTCGCTCCCTAATCGGCGGATCACTGGATCAACTTCCACTTCTGGCCGCTATCCTTTACTATCCGGAGCAGTACTCTTCTGATGGAGCTCATGCCCTTGCACACAAGTTTGTAAATCTGCCGACGGATGAGTTGACGGCTATCGCCTTTAACTTTCAGGCATTCGTTAATTATCTATTTACCCAAACCGAATTCAAGTTACTTACAGAGGCTAAGAATACCAAAGAGTCTGCCATTTCTACCGGTGCTCTTGAGTCTCTGTATAACTTGAGTTCTGATGGTCTTGGCGACGTTTATACCGTCGAGCGAATGAATATTCTCCAATACTTGACCATTCTTCGTAAGAAACTCATTGATACCGTCCGAAGCCTTCACTCAGCTAAGATGGAAAAGATAGACATTGCGAATGAAACCGGCTTACCCATTTACATAATAAATGATATACTATGATTCTGAAATTATTAAAGTACTTCGCTCAATACCCTCAGAAAGAAGGGGTGATCTCCATGTTTAGCAATGGGGCAAGCCAGTTCCCACAGTACTCCGCTCTGCTTGAGTACGTGAAAGAACTTCCGGCACCGCTCATGCCAGCACTTGAGAATCTTGTTTTCGGGCAATCATACGATGATGTAAAAAGGCGTGTGAATGATATCACGGGTAATTATCTCTTCATTGATTTTGGAGAATTCTCCTCGTCCCGAGATTCCCGAAACTCCATTTTAGACCAACAGAAGCTGGCGGCTACTATCGCCATGAAGCTCACCGACTCAGCCGATATGATCGAAGTCGCCATTGCCTCGGATATCACTTTATCCCTTCTTGCATCTCTCCGGAAGAAACTCATCCTGGACTCTCGTGCGGAAAATTGCCCTTGGCTGGATAAAATATCCGATAATCACGATATCGTTCCTTTTGTTTCTCCGGAGTTTAAATCCATAGGCTGGACACTCATGTTCAGTTCCTCTGCAGCTGATCTTTTTTCGATACTAAATCGTCCTTTAGAGAATCGTAAATCCCCGATATCTTAGCAAGAAAATGAAAGCAATGAAAAAACTCACGGTACAATTAGCTGTCGCTGTCTTCCTTACAGTTTCAGGTATGGTACTTATTTTTAGTGGTTTCTGGGTTTCACCTCGAGGTGAGATACACAATTCGGTATTGGTAGCTTTTGGAGAGGTCAGCACATTCGCTGGAGCACTCTTTGGAGTTGATTACCGATACCAGGTACGAATCTTTAAGAAAAAGGAGGTAAAAGATGAAAATCCTACTTGACAATGGACATGGAGAGAATACAGCAGGTAAACGTTCACCACTTTGGCCGGATGGTAGCCAATTATTTGAATGGGCCTATACTCGTGAAATAACGAGTAGAATATTTTCAGAACTTACAAAACTCGGAATTGACTCAGAACTAATTGTTCGAGAATCCATCGATGTACCTATTCGCGAGCGAGCTCGACGCGTGAATAGTATTTGTAAGAAAGTTGGTATTCGTAATTGTTTTCTAATATCTATTCACTGTAATGCCTTCAATGGTAAAGCCCGTGGCTGGGAAGTTCACACTTATCTTGGTAAGTCCAAATCCGATGAATATGCTACTATTTTCTGGAATACGGCTCACGATATCCTGAAGGATATTACTCCAATGCGTGCAGACTTTTCCGATGATGATCCGGATTGGGACACTAACCTTGGTATCCTTCGTGAAACTTTATGTCCGGCCATTCTTACTGAAAATCTTTTCATGGATAATCAGGAAGATTGTCGGTTTCTTCTTTCTCCTGAAGGTAAGAAGGCTATTACTGAAATTCACGTACAATCCATTCTTAAGATAGTGTTATCATGAATTTTGTTCATAATATATTGATTGTGTTGTTTATCTTACTCCTGATCGTGGGCTGTCGAAGTTCGCGATCAGGAACCTCACATTCCGATGTCCAAACTACCCACCTCAAAAGAAACTCGGAAAGATTCCATAGACTTCAATGCAAAGTTTGCCCGCTACCTGCATGAGCAAGAATCTAACCTCGCCATCCGGATCGTGGAGTACTTCCCTCCGGAACCTGGTGACACTGCTTCACATGGCCCTGTCAAATCTGTAACCGATATCGATCTATCTTCCAAAAAGCAAGTCCGATTCCACAATCAGTCAGAAACAGTTTATCGCCAGTTCCGATACCACCTCGGAGCAATCTCATGAAATAGTAAAGGCAGAAACGACCTATCAAGTGAAAGTCCAGTCTTGGTACGAGCCCTTCATTCCCTACCTTGTTTTAATCCTCCTGGCTACCATTATTTATTACTTCCGTCGCAAAAAACTAATCACTTTTTTAGCTCAAGCTAAACAAAGCTAAGTGACTGATAATAAAGAAGATATTACTACGTTGTGTGCGTTAATAGTGTTACCTTAGCTGTACAATAATAAAGGTAAATCATTATGAACGAACAAGTTACAAACATTCTCAATCAGAACATAACGAAGACAGCGAAAATACAACAGCTCCTTCTTTTAGGTTTAACCCGCCGCCAGGTAGCCGACTTGGTAACCAACGGAAACTACGGTTTCGTGCAAAACGTTTACAAAAAAATGCTTGAGGCAGGCACTTTTAACCATCAACCTGCAGCTGCAATTTCTTTCTGAAATAGACTACACTTTTAACCGCCGCTTCGGCATCGAGATTGAAGCCTATAACTGCGATAAACATCACCTCGCCTGCGAGCTTCGCGAGGCCGGAATCAACGTAGTAGTTGAGGGTTACAACCATGACACGCGCGACCATTGGAAGCTTGTAACAGACGCCAGCCTTAGCGGAAACAACACTTTCGAGTTGGTAAGCCCGATACTGCAAGGAGAGACCGGACTACAGGAGTTACAAAAGGTTTGCTGGGTACTTGAGTATTGCAATGTAAAAGTGAATAACAGCTGCGGCCTACACATCCACATGGACGCTGCAGACTTTACCATCGAGACTTGGCGCAACTTGGCAATAACCTACCGCCGCCTCGAGCCGGTAATCGACGGATTTATGCCGAGCAACCGCCGTAATAACACCTACTGCAAAACTCTTTCCGGTATATCTGAAAGTCGCATTCGGGAAGCTCAAAACATCACACAGCTACGCTCAGTCTTTGAAACGCCCGCTACCACAAGCTGAACCTCGAAGCCTACGCCCGCCACCGCACGGTTGAATTTCGCCAGCATGGCGGTACGACCAACTTCACAAAAATGGAGAATTGGATACGCTTTGCCGCAAACATGATTACCTTTGCACAACAAGGTATGGTTAACGCAGGATGCCAACTATCAAGCATTCCTTTTTTAACCGCTGACCAAAAAATATTTTTCAAACTCAGAACTAAAAAGTTAGCATAATAATGACAACAACCTACACTTTGCAGGACGGCGGTAAAATTACCGCCACCTGCGCCGCCGATTTTGTAACCAAGTTACGCGAAAGCAGCCGCTTCGATAGTGAATGTACCGACCAGGAATACATGTACCATTTTACCGACCGATTTCACGATCAGACCGGCCATGTGATCCGAGCCGATTCCCCAGAACACTTTTTGGAGGATTTGTCTACTTATGGTTACGTAAATGTTAAATAATCAATCTAATAACATTTTTGTTATTGAATTAATTGGATGCTAATAATAAAAATGTTATTTTTGCATTGTCATTAAGACAAGAGATCTCAATGAGTAATGACAAAAAGAGCTAAAGGCTCGGATAAAAGAGCTGGAAGAAGACCTGCAATTTTATCTCCGCAGACATCATCAACTGTCTTCAAGAAGCAGGAACATGAAAGCGGTGGTTGAAGCAGAAATCAAACGACTCGAAGAGGAAATCAAGAGTTTGGGTGGTAAGCTGTATTGACCAGAAGGAAAACCGCCCTTGTTGGCCACAAGGGCGGGATTCCTTTCGTTGGACTTAAAACTTTGTTATATGGATAAAACTGAACGTTTTTTTGAGTTGAAAGAGCTTTGGAAAAAAAGTGATGAAGCCCATCGTGTTGAAATTGACAAAGAAATTTCGGAATTGCTGGAATCAATGGATACAGAAGATGATGAAAGGCTTTTGGAAGGCGTCAAACAAGACTTTGCAAATATCCACAATAAATTAGAGGATGTTCGGCAAGAAGTATTGCGTGATAAAATGAAAGAAGTATTGCCAGCAATATCCGTCTCATACATTGCCCGTAAATACTTCGGTAAATCCTCTTCTTGGTTTTATCAACGCCTCAATGGTAACAAAGTAAATGGCAAAGAAGCTACTTTTACTCCTAATGAATTGAGTACATTGTCTGCTGCATTAAATGATATAGGAAAGAAATTAAGCGCTATGAGTGCTGTATTGTAACAATGCATCCTGAAAAGGAGCATCGCTTTAAAACACAATTTATAATTTTTGAGGCTTCCATGAGTTGGAAGCCTTTTTATTTGTGTATACAAATTTATTTTATACATTTGTTACAAAGAAAAGGCATCAGTTTTTTAGCCTTTATAATCTGTAAAATTAGATTACAGGTAGTTTTAATTGATGTACATAATACGATGTTTTTATAATAAAATACAATAATACTTATGAAAACACTTATAGAAAAATTAGCTTGATATGTATTGGTATAGGATGTATTGTTTTCTTGATTTATATTATAAAATTAGGAAAAATCTGACTATACTTTAATTAGGCAGATTGGCGATTCAGATATAGAAAGAACAGGGCAAATCGGTGATTTCTTTGGTGGTATTGTAGGCTCCATTTGGGCATTAGCAGGAGTTTTACTGTATTTTTCTGCATTAAAATTGCAGTCAAAGGAAATTGCAAATCAAATCAATGAGATGAATGAGAATAAGAAACTCATGTCACAACAACAATTTGAAACCACCTTTTTAACTTACTTAAAACCCAACAGGAATTAAAAAATGATATAAAGGGAACTTTTAACTATATTGGCAGACATAATACAAGCTTTAATTATCTATCAAAAGAATACTTGCTGGTGATTTCTTCATTTGTATAGTAAATGAAATGCGGAAATTGTATGCAATATATAAGAAAGAAAAAAATTTGAAAGATGGGACGAAAGTTATGTGAAAAATTATCTATATCAATATTATGAAGAAAGAGAAAATGGAGACGATGATCCATCTTATGATTACCAAACAGAGATAAACCAAATATTTTATTTTCTTAACCTATCTTATTTGACTTCATTATATAGCATAAAAAAGGAAACTATAGAAAAAGCTCAAAATAAAGAAACGGAAGAATTGATGTGAAGTGCATCTATGGACACATATTTCTCAGATATCAAAATGAATTAGGACATTATTGCCGCCACTTATATAATATCGTTAAATTCTTAGATAAAGAAAAAACAAAATGTATAGCTGATATCAAAAAAATAATACAGAATTAGATAGTATTGAAAAACGCTTTTCTGGTTATTTCTCTTTTGTTCATTCTATGTTATCTACTTCTGAATTATGTGTACTATTCTACAACTCTTTAATATTTCCTAATGCCAAAGAATTATATGTTAAGTATCACTTATTTGATAACTTACTCCAAGAAAATCTACTCAAAAAACGTCATGCGCAATTCATAACCGGAGCTACTTTAAAAACTGGAAAAGACATCTTTCAAGAGATTGTAAAAGATATGGTATGAGAAAGTTTTTAAATTAATATATAACTATGAAAAAGCTACTATTAATCTTTGTGCTGATGAGTTTGGCCTTGTCCGCTCATGCACAACTACGCACTGTTTATTGTGAAATGATCGGGACCGGAAGCCCATCTGGCCGAAGTATCAAAATCTCTTTTGATTTTGGCGAACAGAAGTACTATTACAAGGCATCAAGTGACAATCAGATTGTTGATGCAGACGGTGAAGTGATTGACTTCTCATCAATGATCGACGCTCTTAACTACATGGCCAATCGAGGCTGGAAGCTTCACACAGGAAATCGGTAACGGTGAGTCTATTATGGATGGAATAAGGCTTCTTGGTGAATACAAGCAAGAACGGAAAGAAGAGAAGGAACGAAAACAAGCAGCGGAAGAAGAAAAATAAAGGTACTTGGGATGATGTCTATAAATAATAAGAAAAGCAGAGCCTAAAAACTCCGCTTTTCTTATATCTGTCTCTGTCGATTTTAATCATCTTCACTGAATAATGATCGCATGCCAGTGACCGCTTCTGATGTCAGTGATTTGCGTACCGCTTTCTCATGTTTCAATGATCTGTCAATTTCCAGGTATCGTTCAAAGTCTTCGCCTGTTTTCTGGGGCTTGTCTTTCAACTCATCCAGCTCTTTCTGAAATTTCAAAGTACGCTCAAATGATTGCTCACGTTGAACATGTTTTCCGAAAAGGAGGTTTTCAATAGTGGAATAGACCCATACTTCAAAAATCTGGGGACAGCCATGCCGCAAACTTGAGTGCTAAGATGCGGTGCATCCATGTGCCACTTTTTTGCCGGGGGTTGACCAAATCGCTCTCCGAATTGATGCCTAAATAATCGGAATTCCGATTATTTAGACACGCTCTAATGAAATTTTTCGTTGAGTCATTTTCCATGAAATGCCCAACATTTTTCCCGAACGGCTTTGCCATTTCAGTAGCATTAATCATCATACCATTGTTTTTTTCCAATGCAAAAGTGATTGGATTTTCTTCAAATACACAAATTTTTGTTTCCATTTTAGATAATGTTTGGATTAATAAAAAGTAAAACAGGTACAAATATAATATAAATAATTGATAATCAAATAGTTATACTTGATATTTTAAAATAAATAGTAAAAATATAGTGTTTTATTTTTGCTGATTGTGATGTGATATTGAAAGTTTTTATGCTTTCTTTTTGCACTTCCAAAATAAATTCCCATATTTGCAGTGCCAAATAACTCACAGTGAATCTGTGCCGATGAGCTCCGGTTAGATGCTCAATACGAAATTGGGCTATTTTTATGTCCATAGGTCTGAATTTTCAGATTAATATACGAAATTGTAGAAGTAACCTTAAGGTTTACGAATACGGCTGTCTTTTTCCTGTCATTTTATAATGCTCTTCGGGGATTATACTGTGAGTTGTTTGGCGACACGGGAAACTGGCAGCCGTTCTTGCATCTATTTGGGTGCAAGAAAACTTGCCAGTAACAGCCAAACAATTCACAGTATATGAAAACTTTAACCCAAGGCACGTCTTCCGTGTCTGTATCCCGCTCAACGCAGGATTGTAACACGCTCCAAGAGCGTTATTACCGCAGTCTATGTGACTGCGAAGTTAAAACCACTTCCGACCGTTGGTACATTGCTACCATTGCCAGCATCTGCGCTACATTTATCTGTTTACCCTGCATCTTAGTTGTAGTTTATTGCTACCTTATGGCGCAAAAATCAAAGAGAGGAGGTTCCAAATGATGTTCTTCATCCACCATGTGCAAACCTATTCCAACGTCAACAAAAAGGGGCGGGAAATGTGCGAGTTTGCGAAAGCTTTCGATCGTCTGTTGATCACTGATCAATGTGCTCTGGACTCTTTGAAGTGTTCCTTTGAAGCAAAAGTCAATGAACTCAATCAGAAGTACCCCAAAACAAAAGCTATTACCTTTAGTGCCGGTGTCTTCGATTCACAAGATGGTCAGTTCAGTGTAAGGGTAGGCAACGATGACAATCAGTCTGTTTGCTTCATCTCTTACGCTTCCGTTCGTGGTTATTATAGCTTTGGCGAAGGAATGCTCAAAACTCAAACTCTTGTAACTCCAGGTGTCTGCCGTATTTGCGGATGCACTGAAAATGATCCATGCTTTCATCCCGATCATGGAACCTGTTGGTGGGCCGATGAGTCTCAGACCATCTGTTCCCATTGTGCGGATCCGGAGATATCAGCTGATCCTGCCACTGAGCATTGCATTAATTCGAAAAGGAGGTAAGCAATGACTACCAATGAGGACAATAAACTCTATCCTATTAATATTGATGGAGCACAAATCTCTTCTTCTTCCATTGAGTCCATCAAGTTCATGCAAGACCAGAACTATGTTTGTGCTATGATATCCAATGTCGATGAAGTAATTGATATTATATTGGAAGAAACATTTCCATATGGTAAAGATGCCGATACTCAACGTCTACATATCGTTCGCAATCTCCGTGAAATTAGTCGCCATTTATCAACCTTTAAATTAGATAACGATGAAAGATAAAGAACAAACTATCACAGATATTAGTATTCACGTTGCAGCCTTGTCTGCATCATTCAAGCCGGCGCCCGATGCCCGTCATACGACTCATTGGTTTACCACCGATGAAGTCTTCGACGCCATCCGTCGCATTGATCCGGGTGCTCAGATCACCAAAGATCAAGTTCATCAAGCCATGCACGATGCTGGCTACCGGTACCAGAACCGACCCGGGTCCGCAGGCTTAGACTTCCGCTGGATGCTCCAGGCGAAAGAAATAAAATAGAGTAAGGCCTCGGGAAACCTCCACCGTATTAGTTACACAAAAAATACCAGGTTTCCCGGGACTACTTTTGTCCTTTCCTTATCCTTTCCCTCTTTCTACATTCGCTGGAAATAAGCAGCGAGTATGATAACAGACCAACTAATCCGCAACAAATTTATAGCTGATGTCATGTCCCAGGGCATCAATAAGATTTATGAGACACAAGAGAACGTGGTTCGTACTTATCTGAACACTCGTTCCGGAGACCTGGTAGCACACCTTCAGCGTCGGCTTTTCACCTCTCAAGGCACCGATAATAATCAAGTCTATTACATGCGCATCTTCCCGTACCTTCGGTTCCTGGATATCAACTATCGTCGTGGATCCGATCGCATCTCCCGTCACATTCGTAGCAATCTTGCACTTTACAACCGTGTAGTCTGGGAGTTCTCTATCACGAAACTTTTCCGGAGATCAAATACGGCTACACTCAAGAAATCCGAAGCTCCATCCGCCAGGAACTGGAGCAAGCTCTTGAACAACCCTCTAATTAAATCGACATGGCCAAGAAACATCTCTCTGAAGACGAAATCAGGTACATCATATCCGGTGACAGCTCTAAACTGCAGGAAGAGCTCCATACCCTCACTAAGGATACCAAAGCCCTTAAGAAAGAGGAAAGCGAACGCCGCAAGGCTATGGTAGAGCTCGAAGCTCAAGGAAAAAAGAACTCGAAAGAGTACAAGAACCTCTCTAAGGAGTGTAGTGAATACAGTAAACGCATTTCCGAGAATAATAAGCAGATCAGTGCCCTTAACCGTAGTATGAACATCAATGATATGACTATGGGCCAACTCAAAAAGGAAGCCAAGCAACTTACTGCAGTGTTGGATGATCTTTCGGAATCAGCTAATCCAGAAGAATATGCACGCTTGAACTCCAGGCTCATTGATGTTCGCAATCGCATGGGTGAACTACGCAATGCCGGTAAGAAAGTTAATCAGGAATCTGATAAGAGTATAGCCTTGATGTCCAAACTGAAACTTGCCGTCAAAGCCTTTATAGCAGTAAAGCTTGTTGGCTGGCTCAAATCCGCACATGACCAGGCTTACGAAACCCGCAAAGAATTTGCTAAATACGAAGCCGTTCTTCGCAATACTTTCCAGTCCCAAAAGAAAGCCAACGACGCAATGAAGATGCTCCAGCAACTTGCTGCAGACACGCCATCTTCCATGCAGGAATGGACAGAAGCCTACATTAAACTCATTAACCGAGGTCTGAAGCCCACCAGCCAGGAACTCATCAATATGGGTGACTTGGCTTCCTCCCAGGGTAAATCCGTCGATCAGCTTATCGAAGCCATTCTCGATGCAATGACTGGCGAAAACGAGCGTCTCAAAGAGTTTGGTATCAAAGCCTCCAAATCCGGAGAAACCACCAAGTACACTTTCCGTGGTGTTACTACCGAAGTTCGTAATTCTGAAGATGCTATTAAAGACTACCTGCTATCACTTGGCCGCATTGATGGCATTGTCGGTTCTATGGCTGTACAAATGCAGGAACTTGAAGGTATCCAGTCCAACCTCGGCGATACGATGGATGCCTTTTTCAACAAAGTGGGTAAAAAGTTAGAGCCCTTTTGGAAGTGGGCAATGAAACAAGCCAATGACTTTTTTAGTGCTATGGGTGATTTACTTACATCCTATACCGAAACCTATGACATGCATTTCGACAAAATGGTACAGCTCGAAGGTACTCTTCCTGGTTTAGTTTCTCGTTACGAAGAGCTGACCGGCAAGTCTTCACGCTCTGCCGAAGAACAAAAAGAGTTGGCCAGCGTCATTTCACAGATTCAGGCTATGGTTCCCGGTGCTGCAACAGCTTTCGATAAATACGGTAATGCCATTGCCATTTCCAGCGAAAAAATTGAAGAATTCTTAGCGAAACAACGTGCCTTGCTTAAATTCGAAAACCAAAATGCAATCAAAAAGGAGACCACGAAACAACTTGAAGAGTATCGTAAGACCTACGAGAATCTTATTGCACAACAGGAGCAAGGTGGCGCAACTATAACTCAGACCAATGGTCAGTTTGGAGGCAGTACCTCCTATATCGACACCACCACCATGCCGCAGATTGAGGTAAATATCAAGAAGTACGGTGAGCTGATCCAGGGTGCTGAAGAAAAGCTGAAGCAATTGAACGGCCAGACAGTCGAGGATGCCATTCACTCTCAAAAACAAATGCTTGAGGCACGCCAGAACTTCAACAAAATGGAGGAAGTACAGCTGAAAGCCTGGATAAAAAAACAATAAGGACACTTATAAGGAATACGCAGAAGTCGCTCAGGAAATATACAACAAACGTTTTTCCAGAAGAAGATCCGGCAGCCGTAAAAAAGAAAGCGGAAAAAAGCAGCTAAGGCAGCAAAAGCAGCAGCCGATAAAGCTCGGACTGCAGCTGAGAAAGAACAGCGGGATAAAGTATCTACTGAGCAAGCAGCTGTGAAATCCCTCGAAGCTCTCCGCGAAGAAGACTTGCAGAATCAGCAGAAGACGTACAACGATTCTCTGGCCGCTCTGAACTCGGCCCAGTCCACCGGCAAACTCACCAAGCAGCAGTACGAAATGATGCTGTTGGAGCTGAACAAACAGAATGCTGACGCCCGTCTCAAGATTGAGCAGTCCTACTATTCTGATGCCCAATCGATGGCCCTTACTGATGCCAACACCAAAGAAGACATCGTCCGAAAATCCAATCAGCGTGTTATCAATGCTGAAAAAGAAGCCAATGTTACCCGTGCCGCTTTGCAAACACAGTTGAATGAACTTATCAAAAGTTTTAAGGATCAATTCAAACTGACTACTGTCGATGAAGATTATGCTATGCAACTTAAGGTGCTCGAGGCATCCTATCAGGCCCGGAAGGAAATGGCCGAAAAGAATAACCTCGATACCACTGAACTTGACAAAGCTTACTATCGTGCCAAGGAACAACTCGAATCCGAATATCAGCAACGTATCCTGGCTATTCGTAATCAATATGGTCTCACAACTCAGCAGGAACGTCATAATGCAGAGTTAGAGCAATTGAAGCTCGCACGTGATCAGGCACTACCACTGAGGAAGAGTACGAACAGGCCGTCCAGAACCTTAAGCGAGACAGCTAAAAAAACAGTTCGATTATTACGCGAACCTGTTCTCCGGAGCCATTCAGTCTTTGCAACAAGCCGAAATGGACCAGATCGACGCCAAGTACGATGCCGAAATAGAAGCTGCCAAAGGCGATGCCGATGAAGTCGAACGCCTGGAGAATGAAAAAGGCTCAGAAGAAACTCGATATCCAGAAAAAGTATGCCGATGTCAACTTTGCAATCAAGGCCTCCCAGATCATTGCTGATACTGCAGTCTCTATCATGAAAGCCTATGCCGATCTTGGACCTATTGCCGGATCCATTGCAGCCGCACTCATGGGCGTCACCGGTATTGCCCAATTGGCCAGTGCCAAGGCCGAACGCGATAAGGTCAAGAATATGACTCTCTCCGGAAGTACATCTTCCGGAGCTTCCACCGGTGCCCGCGTCGCCACCGGTCGTCAGGAAGGTGGTAAAATAGATGTCCGTCGTGCCCAGGACGGCAAACTCTTTCCGGATACGGATTATGATCCGGACGCTCGTGGTTTCATAGATCATCCTACCGTTATAGTGGGAGAGGGGCCTGCCGGCCAATCAAAGGAATGGGTAGCCAGCAATGCTGCCGTCGAAAATCCCACTGTAGCACCTATCCTGGATATCCTGGATAAATCCCAGCAAGCTGGCAACATCCGCACACTCGATCTTAACCAGGCTATCCGTGCCCGCATGGCCGGTTATGCTTCCGGGGGATCAATAAGTAAGACGTCTTCAACTCTGGATCCGACACCTGCTGGCAACTCAGGCACTGCACTGCCGCCAGAACTCATGGAGAAGTTGGCTCGTTCCATCATCCATCTTGATGAGTATGGAGTACCGGCTTCAGTTGTTCTTTCCGACATCGAGCGGAAGACAGAACTTCGCAATCGTTCTCGTTCCATTGGATCCAAAAACAAGCATCATGAAAATAGTCAATACTAAAGCTGGTCAAGCTTATCACCTCACTCCTGGTACTCAACTTGAAATCGAACGTCCTAACCTCTTTTTCAACGAATGGGGTGAACAATCCTTGCCAACTGATCTTCCAGATACGGACTTGAACCGTCAGCTTACCAACTATCCGGACATGCTTTCTAACCGTAGGAAGCCCGAAACCATTGAGTGCAGCATTCAGAGTGGTGAGTACTGCATGCCCTGTCGGCAGGCCATACTTAGTGCCAAACGGCGTGAAAAAGATTTCCACCTCTTTCTACATGAACGAAGGGGCTTTTCTTGCCAAGATATCCGACATCAGCTTGAAAGACATCTTTGGCGACGAGGTAATCCCTGGCATCACCACTGTTACCGAAGGAATTGAGTTCTGCCGTTCACTTGTTAACGGCACACACTCAGATTATGCCATTTTTCCGGTACTCATAGACAACGGAGGCAGTTCTTATAAGATACTCAACCAATACGGATATATAGGGGACAACGGTGACTTCCATAATGGTTTGTTCGCAGGCAAAAACTCTGATTTCTATCATGCGGTCAGTCGCTCGGAAACGGTTGACGATACGGTTATTTCGGTTAGTCCCGGCTTTTACATCACCCCTTTCATACGTGCCAACTACCTTCTTAAACGCATCTTCGAATATTTCGGATATATTTTGCTTGATAATTTTTTCACTAGAACAAGTCCTTTTCCGGATATGGTCTTCATCAACACTTGTGCCGATACGTTGGTTAATGGAAGCATAAAGATTACCGACTTATTGCCAGATTGCAGTTGCGACGTGATACTTGAGGTATTCCGGAAGAAATTTATGTGTGAGTTTGTGCCGGATGAGGTTCGGCGAACCGTGCAAGTCAAATTGTTCAAAGACTGCCTGAACGAGGAACCCACCACCGATTTGTCTCCCTACCTAACTTCATATCCGGAAGTCTCTTTTCCGGAGTTCTACCAGCAAATAGCCCTTGCTTCAGAACATGTCTTGTCGGACGATGGTAGCGTAACTTCTGAAAGTTCACTTCTTGATTTGGCAGCTAAATATCCCTCGATAGACTATAATCCGACAACTGGCACATTTACAAGAACCGGTTTCCAATATGCCGGCTACAATCCTTTGTTCGGTCCTCAATTTTATAGCCTTAAAGACATTGTGTCCCCTTCTTCAATGCCCTACCTGGAAGGAATCGGCTTAAAGGTCAAAGAAGTCAACATACCAGACATGCAACCAGAATTCAGGGGAAGCATAAACCTCTACTTGTCCGGTACATTAGTAACCGTAGGCTTCTTGTTAGTCGGTACTCCCGTGTTTCTCAATTCGAAAATAGTCAAATCCGGTGAGACTTCGGACAGCAAGACAGACACTGAAACCAATGTTGGTAATACAGGTTTGAAGCCAATGCTTGCCTTTGCCTATCGATACAAAGGATATCCAATGGGTACAGTCACCAACTACAGGATAACGACTGATTACAGCGAGGATTGCCGTCTGTATGATTATTCATTGTGCTACAATGGTCCGGACGGGCTGTACGAGCGATTCTACCGCTCATACGATGACCTATTGCGCAATTCACTGCATGCGGTTAAGGTCGAATTGCTTCTTCCGGAGAATTTAAAGTTGTCCCTTCCGGCCCATCTTCCAGTATTGCTTGAAAATCAAAAGATGCTGATAGATAGAATCATCTATCAGATAGGAGGCGAAAACGAACCGCTGGAATCAGAGTTGTTGACGGTGAACCTGTATGAGCCTGTATCATCGGCTAAGAAATTTGATGAGATTATTCCCACTCAAAAATATAAGTGGAAAATCAAGGCAAGTCACTCTGCTATTTCCGAACAAGAGTATGCTTCATCGCCCTACAAAGAATTAACGTTTGACACTATCTATCCCCAAATAAAACCTAGTGAAGAACTAGTCTCGCCTGAGAAGAGATTTTATGAGCGAACTACCTGTTTGTCATACGGAGGACTGAACGGAGGTATTAAATATGTCCGCGTCAACTATTGGCTCGTTTGCGAGGCTGTAACCACTTGATTTTGTCCTTTCAACACTCCTACTTCCACTCTAATTTTGGCATAAAAAGAAATCAATATGACAATACTCCAGCAACCAGATGCTTTATCGCTATCTAAGAACCTGAAAGAGTTTCGCATCTCTTCTTCTGATAAAATCTCTTTTATCCTAAGACATGGAGATGTTGAAATCCTGTCTCAGCGTTACGTTCCATCTTCTGATGGTGATATTACAATTAACTTACGTGATATCATCCATGCCAGGCTATCATATCAATTGCTCGAGTCCGTACAAGTATATGAGCAATCCTCACTTGCCTCAGATTTTACAGCTGTGATTAATGACACTACATTAACCTTCCGTGTCATCCGCTCCGGTATTGACCGCCTGGCCGATTCTGCCGCCAATTTCCTTACACAGAATTTCCTCACATGGCAGCCATCAATAAAGCCGGTTACCTATTATTCTCCGGAGTTCCTGACTTACTATGCCACAATACCTTGTGTGGCAAAGCTTCGCGCATACTTCACCGATACTTCCGGATCCGTGATATCACAAACCGACTACACAGTTGCTGAAATGGTTACCGGCATCGCATACACTATACCTCTGCAGTATTCTGTAGTTGCCGGTTGGCTTGACCATAAATTGCCAGCCTATTATGATATATGGGTTGAAAACCTAATCGGTCAGCGTCTCACATACATACAGCGTTATTATGCTGAAGACATGCGTACCGAGCAAGAGCAGTGGATCCTCTTCGAAAATTCCCTCGGAGGTCTCGACACCTTCCGTGCCTACGGTACTACAACATTCAGCGGTGAGCATACACATAACCTGGCAGAAATTGACGAAATTTCTCAAGAGTACCGTGTCGATACCGAACGAAAGTTTCAAAAAAACACCGGCCATTTGAATCAGGATGAGCGCAAGTGGTTACTTGGCTTTTTCCCCTCCCAGGCTAAGTATCTTTATGCCGGTAACTACCTGCGTCAGATTGTCGTAACAGAAAGCAATGTCAGCTACACTGACCGTACTCTTCCTTCCAATTACACATTTACATTCAAATATGCTGATGCCCGTCCCTTATTAAACCTCCCCAGAACCGATATTCCAGCAGATGTTCTCAGCATCACTGTTCCTGAAGTCGGTTCTTTTACAGTGCCCCCTCGGCTTGCTGAATTTCCTCGCCTTCCACTTTCCGAGGGGGCACTCTTTCCAATTCAAAACCCATATTCCGAAGAATGGGGTATCACGACCGCTGAAGCTTTTGCCACTTTCGTTGGTCAACAGCTTGCAGAGTTTGCCGGATCCGGAGGTGGTATTGGCCACCAGCACCGGAATATCGACCTCTTGAACCTTCTTAGCTACGTCGCAGAATATCTGTTAGTCAACAATAAGAAGATCAAAGCCGGTTATGCTGATATAGCAGGTGATATCGAAGGTGATAAGTACATACACAAAGATCGAGTTGATCGTACCGATTATCTGCTTCAATTTGGTGAGTTTATCGACTCGCTAATTGCCGGTAAAGGAGGTGGCATATATCCTGATGGACGTGCGCAATTTAACAGCTTGGAGATTCGGGACTCATTGACAGTTTTACGCCTTATCATCAACGAAATTCATGCTATGGCCGGGGATTTCTCTTTCTCTGATTGTGGCGCCATTGAAAAGGTTGAATTGTTGGACGATGGCACTTATCGGCTTACGATGGAGAAACGAACAGATACGGATTGGACCACATTAGAGGAAAACGACGTATTATGTTCTATCGTTAACTCGCTGTTGATCGGAGGTACCGACTACTATACTTCTTGGTTCAGACCAGTATCGAAAAACCGCAATGATAATACTTTGACTGTAGTTCTTTATCCCGACAGCGAAGTACCGGGCGGCAAGAACTACCCACCGGTTGAAGGGTATAATGTGACTCGTAAAGGTAATGCGAAAGTTCCGGATGCTGGTGAAGCTCCGAACGAGCGTGCTCAAAGCTGGCTGATATCTTCCCGTGAAGGCAGGATCATGTTTTTGCAGAATGTATTCAGACCGATTCTCGAAGATTACAACTATGCGTTGACTCTTGGGCGCTTTCCCAACGTAAAGATGATAGAGAAGCTTCCTATCGGCTCTACTGACGTCGGTGTAATGTCGAAGATAGGTGTTTTTGAGAAAATCTATGAAGCTGACTGGAATGGAACGATTATCCCTAAAAAGTGGATCGCGGAGAGTGGTCTTTGACTACAGCTCAAGGTGGTGAGCCTTACCGATTTGTAGACTATGAAACTCTTTTAGAGAATCAAAAGGTGATTACAACCTTGGAACAGCATACTGTTTACCATTATGGCTGTAAATGGGGATGTCTGATCGATAAAACGATTGATGAACCTAAATGGAACTCCGCCGGTTGGGTATTGCTCGAAGGGGATAAGAACTACTACTTAGATTTTATTGCTCCAGGTACTGCAAAACGCGGTCAAGTAAATATGGATATAACTGCATGGATTAAATACGCCAATCGTGACATAACTAATGTGCTGTTAGCAACTACAGGTGTGTCGGTAGAGTGGCTTCGGGATACCGGTAACGTCCCGGCTGATAATAGTTGGAAACCTGTCTATGTTAATAATCAAAAGAATGTGATACACATTGACAACACTGATGAGCATGGAGTAGGATTAGGTTTTGGTTATGATTATCAGAGAGTCAAATTTATCTGCCGGGTGTTCATCCCGGTGGGTGAAGATATGGAAATAGTAGAAAATTATGTTGGATTTAGAATATAAAAAAAAAAAAGATGGCTATACAAACCCAACCCAAAGACGTACAGGTACATATTGATCCTTATTCTTTCCTGGCAGAGATACAGGTTCTATCCGGTAATCCTGTACAGAACTATAACAAGGATACGAACGACTATGAACCGGATCGCTCGCTTATCCCTTGCGTACTCATGCCTTACATTTCGGTTCAGGACCCTGAGGGACTGATGAACGGTAGCCAAGCGATTACCGGTGCCGAATGGTATGAAGGTGCTCCAAAGGCAGACGGTAGCAATCGTATCGTAAATAACGATGATTATGTCGTGTCCGCAACAGGCAAACCTACTTATTCTTTGACGGTGAAAAAGAATGTGGACTACAACAGTCCAATAGAGCTACACTGCATATTCTCGATTACCGATAAGCGAAAGAATACCCAGGAAAAGTTTGAGCGTAGCACTGTACTCCGGACGAGTATTTTTGACTCAAACAATTATTCGCTGAAGATCAACCGGCCAAAAGGATGGACTATAAACCCGCTCGAAGTAATACCGAATAGTAAAGGAGAATGGCTTTATTCGATCACAGCTCAGGTGTATTCTGGTGAAGATATAGTATCTGATGCCAACGCAGCTTATTGGTGGCAGGTTCTTGACGGTACGACGTGGAGAGACTTTTCAGAGGATGAGTTAGATGTATTCGTTTCTGGTAAAAACGCCAATGGTACCTGGGGGAAAACTCTTACACTGGATGCCCGGTTCTTCAGGAATATTTCAGTCCGTGTTCGTGGTGCTTACTATAGCGGTACGCGTCCATCTTCTCCGACTTCGGACGAGATGCAGGCGACGACTTCCATCAAAGTGGAGATGCCAGGGACATTGCGTGCCGACATTCGGCAGACGAAAGGCATCAAGATCAACTCTCGCATGAATACCACTGTAGGTTACGAGTGTATATTATCGTATAATAAGCAATTGATTGACAGTAGCAAGGATAGTCTATTCGTGATTGACTGGTACGCGAAGTCTGCGAAAGCGGGCAGTACAGCAAAGAATGTGGGCCGTGGAAGAACGGTGGAGTTTATTCCTTCTACATATTCATTCGATCCTTTGTATCCCATATCGGTATATGCTGCTGTGAAAATGTATGTAGTAACAGCATTAGTGACTACAAATGATGACAAAGTCTTAACTACGAGTGACGGCAAATTGATTATAACACCTAAATATGAATAGCTTATGAATTATCTGTTAGTGAAACCTGAAGAACTGGACGGGCAGAATTACGATTACAAGTATGCCGAACGGATTCCGGACGGCCGTGTAATCCTGCCACTCAGTGCTTTGAAGGTGCTTTCCAATTTTGCGCCGAACATCCTTTCGGATGACAAGTTGAAAGTGCTGATAAAAGAGCAAAAGGAAAGCGGCCTTTATGATCCTCCCCAAGAAGATGAGGGCAACAATAGTGAAGAACCTGTAACTGGTGGAAGCAGTAATGATAGTGAATCTCTGGAAGAAGATATCACTACTGAAGAATCGGCCGAAAACCCAGTTGAACAGGAAGGGGGTGACGTATGAATCTTGAAGGAAGTTTTACCCTTATTGCCCTGATGGATGGTACTACCATCAACGGAACACTTCGTGTAGAAGGCACTCCGCTTGTACAGAGGTATAATAAAGGAACGGTTGTTTTTATACCGGACTTTACTGCACTACCCGAAAACGGCCGTCCGACTGTCGTTGTTATTCTGCGTGATATTTCTGACGGTAGCATTCTTGTACCCAATACGATTGAGTATCGTTACAATGACTTGTTACTGACATTTGACAATAACGGTTTGTCTACGAACTCCGGTATGGTCGGTTATTTCAAGAAAATAGACGCTTACAGTACTACCATTGGCGGAGCTACTTATAAGGTACCGGCCCTACGTGTAATGAAGAATCTTGTACCCATCTCCGGGTATGACAATGACCGGATCACTGTTTCAGGTACTGTTGAAATCTCCGGTTCCTCTATCGGTTTCAATGCGTTGTCCAAGGAGGTTGTCATTCAGGAATCCACCGGCAACCAGTACGATGCCTTGATTTCGAATAACAAGGGGTCTCAGCTTCTTACGGCCGGGGAGTCGTTAACAGATACAGTCCGTATCTTTAAGGATGGCGTTGAAGTCACTGACTACACCGGCTTTACTTTCCAGTGGGTGAAAATGCTTGGAGCAGGTGACACGAACTGGGGTACATCTCGCACTCAAGTGGTTTCTACCAATGATGTGGATAACGTACTTAAATTGCGCTGTGATGTGAAGAAAGACGGTTCATTGGTTGCCTCCGGCTATGATGAGATTACTGACTTTTCTGATCCCTACTACGCATTGCTCAAGATAACAGGTATCAGTGGAAATGTGGTTAAAAAAGGCGAGACTGCAACAGTCACACCGGTAGCGGTAAAACGTAGCACGGGTGAGGAAGTTCCTTCGCTCATTACAACCTGGACATTCTCTCTGAAAGATAACGCCGGCGCCGCATTCATCCTTACTGGTAAGAGTGCCGCCACATTTACGGGAGCCAATGCGAAGATTACTTTTGAAGACATGGTACGTGCTAAAATGGGCTTGTCAGGCTCTATTAGCGGGACTGCATAAATTGTATGATATGATATTGACAGGAACATTCTATCTAACGGCTGAGACTGAACGTTTCTGGATTAGTACTAATCCAGAAACGGTTTCGCTTAATGCATATAATGTGCAAGCTGCACCTTTGGACATTCGGTTCTGGTCAGGAGAAGGAAGTAATAAAACTGCAATGTCTGCCTATCTCACATTATGCGTAGAAAGTGCATATAGTGAGGCAGTAGCTGAACACTATAGATATGACTCACCGGGACAGGTGAGTTCTTACAGCTATACCATCCCATCAGACAAATACCCGACTGCTAATCGCATCAGTATATATGCCTATGAAGATGCAGCCCGGAAAAAGGAGATTGATAGTAAGCAAGTGAATATCATTGTTGCCAACCCTACACCATTCCCTCGTTCGGAGTCTTGGTCTGCTAAGCTTGTCTTCAAGAACGGTGAATACCTAATGGGGGATAATGATGATGATGATGTCTTATATATGTGGACCAGTCGTGTACCTGGTAATACAACGACTGATCCTAAGACATGGATTCAGAATAACCCTAATAGTGGATTATGGACGCCATATCCTTACTCGACTTTATTGGCCGGCCGGATTATTCTTGGTAAGTTTGGAATGATTGATTCTGCTGTCTTCCAGAATGGATATATGATATCGCAGCAAGGTATTGATGCTTCAGGCAATCCTACCAATGATTACCGGAAATTTGGAACAACCGAATTTACTCCTAATCTTATGCTTGATTTTAAATATGGAGGTTGCGAATTATCTGGTAATATAAAGAGAGGAATATCGATTATTGAGTCGGGGTATGCTCATCGACTGCTTGCTAAAAGCAATATTTATGTGGTGAAGAGCGATAGTGATACTTTGCTTATTCTCTATTTCAGTCCGGGTTCAAAATCATTCGGAACGGAGTTAACCGTAATCAATGGTGGAAAAGGTATTGTTGAAATCGCTTATTTAACTGATTATATATTTTTATATAGAGGAAAACAATACAGCTTTGTCCGTTTGAATAAGCCTGGTGATACTGTAGATTTAATATTCTCACCAATAACTATGAGTGCAGCTCCTAATTTGGGGGTAGCTCTTATTATTAGAAATGGTCCAAATTTCAAAGTCGCTTCCGATGGGGTTACTTTGGAGAGTTATTGATCATACGGCAAAGACCGTCTTTATCAGGATCTCACAATGCTGTGATTTTGTATATAAATTAAACAAAAAGTCTGGATAAGGTCTTTAGAGCCATTTGAAGAATATGAAATAAAAAAGTAAAGATGGAGGTTTAATTTTGTTCAATTCGCATCCTCTGAATTTCCTATTGGAGTTGCTATAATTTACGGCAATACAGGAGGAGTCGTTTTGAATGATGTCTCAGGAGTTAGCTTTTAAGCAAAACGAACGAATTGTTAGTGTGTATAGGAAAGAAAATAATGGGTATATATATATAAAAAAAATAATTTGAGCAATCGAATAAATGTTTATGTAAAATTCATTCCTGACAAATAACATACTTGAAAACCATCACTCTTTTTCTCTCATATCTTCCGCCCGTTAAAAGTAGCAGAATATGGTAATAGAGACAGTGCAATTATCAGAAGTAATGAAAGACTTTACTCCAGCAACAGATATATCGTATATCTATGGAGAAAAGGAAGGCAATCAAGGGAAAATAGATAAAGTTAATTTAGTAAGTAGTCTTGTGGAAAAAGTCGCCTATGGGACTACTGTTGATTGTAATTCCATTAAGAGAACCAGTATTATCACCTCGTCTTCGTGGGAAAATGCACCCATTGATCGACTTGCAATATTAGAGACTTTATTTCATTCTAAAGATTGGATTTTACAACGCTTTTCATCCCCTGCAAGCTATTCCATGTTATATGTTCGTTCATTTCATGATGGTACAACTTGGGGACCATGGAGAAAAATAGAATTTACTGGTTAAAAACATATTTATAGGGGCTATGTGCCCTATAAATATCCAACACACTATTGATAACTGATATAGAAATCATAATTCAATACAAGTTTCCCCATCAATTCTGTACCATAATCGTTTTTCTCCTGTGATAACAGTAGGAAAAAAGAAAGTAACTTTAGCATGAGTAACATTAATTCGGAAAAAAATACCAGCAGAATTTTTGGGGGCGTATTGGCTATTACTTGCTGAAGTATTATTATACCAGCCATAACGACTAATTGTATCATCATAATTAGTTATTATATTATTTCCACTATTGGGTAAATTCCCCATAGGTATTCCTCCTGCAAGTCTCAATAAATCAAATGGAGATATATTCGTACTAATATTTCCTGTTATAGCTCTTATCAAATCAGCCCTTTCAAGTTTTAGAAGTCCACTCTCGTCTATTTTCTCGATCATATCTGTGGTTGATTACAGTTATGGTATGATAGCTCTATGGTCTACTCAAAAAGGATATTCCTCAATCATACTTCTTGGAACCGTGGCTATTAATATCGTTTCTGAAATAAGCAGGATTGGATTTTTATCAACAGTGAAAGATACAACTGGAAAAGTAAATGCATATAAAACAGCTGAAAATAAATTTGTTGTGCAAAATAAGAGGATGATCAGTTTCGATTCTATATCAGCTATCCAATAATGAGATGGATATTTATAGGGCACATAGCCCCTATAAATATGTTAAGCAACGTTGGTTGAATAGCATCTTCAGGCGGTTCTTCAAAGACCATAGGAAATAAAGCATTACCATGTAAAGAAGGGTAATGCATGATGCTATAGCACTAACTATTGAACTCACTGCCCATACAATTATATTTACTCTCTCTATTTTATATGCTGAATTTTGAAGGTTGATACGTTCCTCCCGCTTTCCCGATGAGTTGTTTAAAAATTACATATCCGA
>VOFF01000456.1_pt1 | contig 32000 bp, 33 predicted proteins | sample 5384061 | NCBI WGS metagenome assembly VOFF01 (sample SAMN12384725, study PRJNA508395) | human gut metagenome | isolation source: healthy gut E | host: Homo sapiens | reverse complement strand
GTTTCCACGGGCGTGACGCGCATCGGCAAAAAGTACGCTGACAGCGAACGGATATAATGTCCGCGTCCGTTGCTTTCGCTGCCATGGCTTTGCTCCGTGGCCATGCTGCTGAGCGCCTGCGGCGGCTCCAACAGCAACGCTGCCTCCGGTGACACCGCTGGCTCCAACATCGTCACTGCGTACAACTCCGAACCGCAGAACCCGCTGATCCCGGGCAACACCAACGAAACCGGCGGCGGCAAGCCGGTCGACCTGCTGTTCTCCCGTCTGGTCTCCTTCGACAAGGACGGCAAGGCTTCCAACGAAGTGGCCGAGTCCATCACCCCGAACGATGACGCCACCCAGTACACCATCAAGATCAAGTCTGGCTGGAAGTTCACCGACGGCACTCCGGTGACCGCCGAGTCCTTCACCAAGGCCTGGTCCTACGTGGCCAACGCCAAGAACGCCCAGAAGTGCTCCTCCTTCTTCTCCGCCATCGCCGGCTATGACGATCTGCAGAAGGATGGCCTCAAGGGTGACGAGCAGCTCTCCGGCCTCAAGGTCGTGGACGACACCACCTTCACCGTCGACCTGAACCAGTCCGACTCCGTGTTCCCGATTAAGGTCGGCTACTCGGCCTTCGCCCCGCTGCCCGAGTCCTTCTACAAGGACCCGGAAGGCCTTCGGCGAGAAGCCTGTCTCCAATGGCCCGTACAAGCTGGACCACTGGGATCACAACAAGGAAATCGCCCTCGTCAAGAACCCTGACTATAAGGGTAACGAGCAGCCAAGAACGACGGCGTGACCTTCAAGGTCTACACCGACGACTCCGCCGCTTACCGTGACATTCAGGCCGGCAACCTCGACGTGATGGAATCCGTCCCGGCTGCCTTCACCAAGACCTTCAAGACCGACAAGAAGGTCCAGGCTTACTCCGAGGCCGGCTCCGTCATCCAGACCTTCACCATCCCGTCCTCCCTTGACCACTTCAAGAACGACGAGGAAGGCCAGCTGCGTCGTCAGGCCATTTCCATGTCCATCAACCGTGACCAGCTCATCGACAAGGTGCTCAACGGCAACGCCACCGCCGCCACCGAGTTCACCTCCCCCGAAGACCCCGGGCTACTCCGACTCCCTCAAGGGTGCCGACAACCTGAAGTTCAACGCCTCCAAGGCCAAGGAACTGTGGGCCAAGGCTGACGCCATCTCCAAGTACGACGGCCAGCTCACCTTCTCCTACAACGCCGATGGTGGTGCCAAGCCGCTCTACGATGCTATCGTGAACCAGCTCAAGAACAACTTGGGCATCGACGCGGCCACCAACCCGATCCCGACCTTCCAGGAATTCCGTGACGCGGTCACCAACCGTCAGATGAAGGGCGCCTTCCGTACCGGCTGGCAGCCTGACTACCCGTCCGCCGAGAACTACCTGTGGCAGCTGTACTCCACCGCTGCTGCTGATGGCAACGGCTCCAACGATGGTGACTACAAGAGCCCGGCCTTCGATGACCTGTGCAAGCAGGCTGCTGCCGCTTCCAGCACTGATGACGCCAACAAGCTGTACCAGCAGGCTGAGGAAATCCTCCTCAACGACCTTCCGGCCATCCCGCTGTACTACTCCAACGCCTCCGGTGTGGCTTCCCTCAACGTGAAGTCCGGCTACGCCTTCGATTGGCAGAACCTCCCGACCTACACCGAGATGTCCAAGAAGTGAGTCTGACTCACTGAACGGATACCGTTAGGTAGTTCGGAAATAAAGGGCGAGGATCGCAAGATCCCCGCCCTTTTTTGTGAGAGGGTGCTTGCTCACGCCATCGGGAACCAAGTTAAAGTATCCACTATCCGACCGCAACCATGGACATATCCACCAACATTGCCCAATCTCAAACCTTGCGTTAACGCAAATTTACATATCACAGTCCGGGCATGCGGTAAACTGTCGGAGTATTTATCGACCGGCGGGGGCGTACTATACCCTTTCTGGCCGGTCTAGGAAATAAGGAGCAACCGTATGGGTAAGTATCTTCTGCGACGCATTCTGCAGATGATTCCCGTGGTTCTCGGTACGACTCTTCTGGTATATGCCCTTGTATTCGCCCTGCCGGGCGACCCTGTCAAGGCCATGTTCGGAGACAAGCCCGTCAATGAGGCCGTCGCAGCCCAGATCCGCGCAGAATACCATCTCGACCAGCCGTTCATCGTTCAGTACTTTATCTACCTGAAGAATGCACTGACCCTGAACTTCGGCGATACCTTCGCCGGCCAGCCCGTTCTCGACGAAATCACCCGCGCCTTCCCGGTCACCATCAGGCTCGGCTTGATGGCGTTCGTGTTCGAGGCGATTTTCGGTGTCGTCTTCGGCATTATCTCGGGCCTCAAGAAGGGCAAGTGGTACGACACCGTTATCCTGATCGTCTCTCTGCTGCTTATTTCCGTGCCGACCTTCGTCACCGGCTTCGTCATGCAATATGTCTTTGGTATTCAGTGGGCGATATTGCCGGTGACGGCAGGCGCCGACCCCGGCTTCCTTGATCTGCTCATGCCGGCCATGGTGCTCGGTTCGGTGTCGATGGCCTATATCATCCGACTGACCCGCTCCGAAATCTCCTCCAACATCGCCGAGGATTACGTGCGCACCGCACGCGCCAAGGGGCATGTCGAACGGTCAGGTCATGCTGCGCCACGTGCTGCGTAACTCCCTGATTCCAGTCGTCACTTACCTCGGCCAGGACATCGGCGCCCTGATGGGTGGTGCCATGATCACCGAGCGATCTTCAACATCCACGGCATCGGCTTCCTCACCTACCAGTCCATTCTGAAGGGCGAGGCAAACCTGGTGGTGTCCATCGTCACGTTGCTCATGCTGATTTTCGTAGTGTGCAACCTCGTTGTCGACATGCTGTACGCTGCCCTCGATCCGCGTATCCGTTACGCGTGATAGGGAGGAGTGAGTCACATGGCAAACGAAACCACTGAAAACGAGCTCAACGAGACCGGCGAGCCAGGAACCGAATACTTCATGGAAACCCTGCCCGGTCAGGACCGTTACGTAGCTCCTCTCGACGAGACCCCGTTGCAGGACGTCGATTCCGTCGACGAATCCGCACCGGCCACCAGCATGTGGGCCGACGCATGGCGAACCCTGCGCCGCAATCCGCTGTTCATCATCTCCGGGCTGCTGATCCTCTTCATCATCGTGGTGGCCATCGCCCCCGGTCTGTTCACCAAGCAGGATCCGAACGCCTGCGATCTGGGCAACTCCTTGAGCCCCTGCCTCCGCCGGACACCCCTTCGGCTACGACCTGCAGGGCTGCGACGTGTACACCCGCGTGGTCTACGGCACCCGTACCTCACTGTCCGTCGGCGTGCTCTCCACGCTACTAGTTGTGATTGTCGGTACCCTGATCGGTGCCGTCGCCGGCTTCTTCGGCGGTTGGGTCGACGCGGTGCTGAGCCGTATCACCGACATCTTCTTCGCCCTGCCTATGCTGCTCGGCGCCATCGTGGTGCTTCAGATGTTCAAGACCTCCAAGTCCATCTGGAAGATCGTGCTGGTGTTGACGCTCTTCGGCTGGGTCGGCGTATGCCGTATCGCCCGAAGCGCCGTGCTGGAATCGAAGAACCTCGAATTCAACACCGCCTCCACGGCCCTCGGCTCCACGCCTGCCAGGAATCTGTTCCGCCATATCCTGCCGAACTCCTTGGCCCCGATCATCGTCATCGCCACCACTTCGCTGGCCTCCTACATCGTGGCCGAAGCAACCCTAAGCTTCCTTGGCGTCGGTCTGCCGACCACCACGGTGAGCTGGGGTGGCGATATCTCCAGCGCACAGACCAACCTGCAGACTGATCCGCTGGTGCTGTTCTACCCGTCCGCCGCACTGGCCATCACCGTGCTTGCGTTCATCATGATGGGCGACGCCGTCAAGGACGCCCTCGACCCGAAGAGCCGTACGGCCTGAGTGAGGGGAGTGGAGAATCATTATGACTGACAACACCAACGCCAAGATGCTGGCTATGCAGAAAGAGCATGGTCCGCTGCTCGAGGTCAAGGGATCTGGCCATCGACTTCACCACTGACACCGGCAAGCCGGCATGCGGTGCGCGACGCCAACTTCACCGTCTACCCCGGCCAGTGGGTGGCCATCGTGGGCGAATCCGGCTCCGGCAAATCCACCTCCGCCATGGCTGTGCTGGGCCTGCTGCCCGGCACCGGTCACGTGGTCAACGGCTCCATCAAGCTCGACGGCGAGGAAATCGCCGGCGCCAAGCAGAGCGAGTTCGACAAAAGCTGCGCGGCACCAGGATGGGCCTCGTGCCGCAGGACCCGATTAGCAACCTCAACCCGGTGTGGCGCATCGGCACCCAGGTCAAGGAAGCACTGAAGGCCAACAACATGGACGTGGACCATGAGAAGCGCTCCGCCCTTGCCAAGGCTCTGGCCGGCGACGAGGTCGAAGTCAAGGGCAACGACGACGAGACCTTCCTCGGTGCCAAGGAACTGCCCGAGCTCATGACCGAGGCCAAGAAGGCTTTGACCGAAGCCGGCGTGTCCGGCGAGGCCTTCGACAAGGCCGTCGCCCGCTTCACCAACGAATGGGTTCCGGGCTCCTGAAACCCGTTGGCGCGTGGCCGACGACCTCATCAAGGCCGGCGTGGCCGACGATCAGGCCTGGTACCTCGCCAAGAAGTACGTCATCGGCTCCACAATGGATGACCGTATCGCGGGTCTGCTGTCCGAGGCCGGTCTGCCCGACGCCGCTACCCGTGCCCGTCAGTTCCCGCACGAGTTCTCCGGTGGTATGCGCCAGCGTGCGCTCATCGCCATCGGTCTGGCCTGCCGTCCCTGACCTGCTGATTGCCGACGAGCCGACCTCCGCTCTGGACGTGACCGTGCAGAAGCGCATCCTCGACCACCTGCACATGCTCACCGATTCCCTGGGAACCGCCGTGCTGTTCATCACCCACGATCTCGGTCTGGCCGCGGAACGCGCCCAGCATATCGTGGTCGCGTACAAGGGGCCAGGTCGTGGAATCCGGTCCTTCACTGGAAGTGCTGCAGCATCCGCAGCATCCGTACACCAAGCGTTTGGTCGCCGCTGCGCCGTCCTGGCATCGCAGCGCATCATCTCCGCCAAGGAGCGCGGTGGCGACGCCACCGCGGTCATTGAGCACGCGGTGAACGAGGATTCCCTGAAGAAGGGCGAAGCCATCATCACGGTGGATCACCTGACCAAGGAATTCAAGCTGCCCCGCAAGAAGGAGATGTTCAAGGCCGTCGACGATGTGAGCTTTCTCCATCAAGAAGGGCACCACCACATTGCCATCGTCGGCGAATCCGGTTCCGGCAAGTCCACCGTGGCGAACATGGTGCTGAAACTGCTTGAGCCGACCGCCGGCACCGTCACCTACGACGGCAAAGACATCTCCGGATTCAAGGGCAAGGGAGTTGCTTGACTTCCGACGTCATGTGCAGCCGGTGTTCCAGAACCCGTACGGATCGCTCGACCCCATGTACTCCATCTACCGGTCCATCGAGGAGCCGCTGCGCATCCACGGCATCGGAGACAAGAAGAGCCGTGCCAAGCGTGTGCGCGAGCTCATCGACATGGTGGAATTGCCGGAATCGGTGATGAGCCGTTATCCGAACGAGCTTTCCGGCGGCCAGCGTCAGCGTATCGCCATCGCGCGCGCCATGGCCCTCGATCCGGATGTGATCGTCTGCGACGAGGCCGTCTCCGCATTGGACGTGCTGGTGCAGGACCAGGTGCTGCGCCTGCTCAACGACCTGCAGGCCGAAAAGGGCCTGAGCTACCTGTTCATCACCCACGATCTGGCCGTGGTCCGCCAGATCGCCGACGAGGTTGTGGTGATGCAGCACGGCAAGCTGGTGGAGCATGCCACCACCGACGAGGTCTTCGACCATCCGAAGAAGCAGTACACCCGCGACCTGCTGGACGCCATCCCAGGCGGCAAGCTGCAGCTCGGACTCGACTGATCGCGTCAGCCATCTGGAAAACCTCCCTTCCCACAAGGGAGGTTTTCTTGTATTCCGGCTAGGCTAAGGCGCTATGACGATCACAATCACGACATCGAATGTGAATGGAATCCGCGCGGCGAAACGCAAAGGCATCGAGCAATGGGCCGCGAAGAACACGCCGGACGTGTGGTGCATGCAGGAAGTACGCGCCCCGCAAAACGAAATCGACCCCATCTTCGACGAATTCGGCTTCGAATACGCGACCGCCGGACGCATCGCCGACCAAAGCGGGCTTGATCGCATGAACGAGATCTGCCGTATCAAGGGACGCGCCGGCGTCGGTCTGCTCTCCGCGCTGCCCGTCATCGACAAGCGCTACGGACTGCCGGGACTTGCCGAGGACGTCGATTCCGGCCGTTGGATCGAAGCGGATGTGAAGACCCCGCAAGGGTACACCGTCACTGTCGTATGCGTGTACGTGCACGCCGGCAACACCGACGATCCGGAGAAAATGAAGCAGAAATACCGTTTCCTCGACACCATGCTGGTACGTATGGGACAACTGCGCGATGAAGCGGCGCACGGCGGCAAGCAGGCGGTATTGTGCGGCGATTTCAACATCGCGCACACGCCGCTCGACATCAAGAACGCGAAAGCCAACGAGAAGCACGCCGGCTTCCTGCCCGAGGAACGCGCCTACGTGGACAAATGGCTGGGGGAGTTGGAATTCGTGGATGTGATGCGTTCCCTGTGCGGAGACATCCAAGGACCGTACACCTGGTGGAGCCAGCGGGGCCGCGCCTTCGACAACAACGTCGGCTGGAGGATCGACTACCAGTTCGCCACACCCGAACTTGCCGAAACGGCCCGCGGATTCGTCATCGACAAAGCTCCGACCTACGACCTGCGATGGTCGGACCATGCGCCGCTGAGCATCACCTACGACGTGTGAGTTTTTGCGGCCGCCATCCGGCCAATGCCGGGCAACGGGAGGACACACTCCGATTCCCAGCCCGTATTAAGCATGGGTGCTAGGCTAGTCACGGTTGCAACCGTAATGAAATGAGGAACATCATGGGACTGTTTGGATTCGGCAAGAAGAAGCGTCAGAGCGAGGAAGCCGCTGAAGCCGCCGCCGAAGAGAACGACAAGGCCGATGAGGCCATCTCCGAAACCGCTGAGGCGCCCGCCGGTGGAATTCAGGAAACCATCCTTCCGGAACCGTCCGATGAGTACGACGGCCGTGGCGATGAGCACGGTCCGTGGGACGTCGACGACGAGAACGTGCCCGACTATGACGAATACCTCGACATGGGCGCCTACTATCTGCCGTTCCTCCAAGGCATCGAACTGCGCGTGAAGGCCAACCGCGCCACCCAGCAGGTGCTCGGCACCACCATCACCTACGGATCCTCCAGCGTGGAGATCGAAGCCTTCGCCGCGCCGAAGACCATGGGACTGTGGGATGACGTGCGCGCCGACCTGGTTGAGGCCAACAAGGACGCCAAGGAGACCGACGGCGTGTTCGGCACCGAACTGACACTGCCGGTCGTGGTCAAGGGCGGACGCAAGGTCGTCACCCGCATCGTCGGTGTGGACGGACCGCGGTGGATGCTGCGCGGCATCTTCTCCGGCAAAGCCGCCACCGATCCGGACCACGCCGAAACCAAGGCGCTGAACCAGCTTTTCTCCAACATCGTCGTGGAACGCGGCGAGGACCCGCTGGCCCCGCGTGACCTCATCCCGATGCATCCGCCGGTCGCCCCGGCCGAACGCAAGGCCGCCAAGGAAGCCGCCGAAGCCGAACAGGCAGGCAGGACGATGGACATTCCAGGCCAGCCGAAGGGACCGTTTGACTCCGACCAGCAGGTCGAGGTCAAGACCACGTTGTCGCGTGGACCGATGTTCTCCGAAGTGCGCTGAGCGAACGACGACCACGAAAACACAAACGCATGGCTGAAACCGAAACCAAGAAAAGAACCGGCCTCGGCGCGCTCGCCGACGCCGGCGATGCCGACGATTTCTCCGTCATCGACGCGATCGGCGGTCCGCGCGGCGTCGTCGAATCGATGCTGCCGGGCGTGGTGTTCGTGGTGATGTTCGTCATCACCTCCGACCTGCATCTGACCATCGGCGTATCCGCAGCCCTCGCCGTACTGCAGGTGATCGTCCGCCTATGCCAACGCCAATCCGTCATGGGCGCCGTCTCCGGCCTTCTGGCAGTCGGCATCTGCCTGATCTGGGCATGGAACAGCCACGAGGCGCGCAACTACTACATGTTCGGATTCCTGACCAACGCCTTCTACATCGTGCTGCTCGCCATTTCGTTGATGGTACGTGTACCGGGACTTGGCTTGGTGATCGAATTCATCCGGACACTGCCAACCGAGCATCTGCGCGCATGGCTTGCCGATTGGCGTGGCGACAAGGCATTGAACCGCGCGTACACCATCATCACCGCGTTGTGGATCGGTGTGTTCTCCCTACGACTGGTGGTGCAGGTGCCGTTGTACCTGTCCAACCAGGTCGGCTGGCTCGGCACTGCACGTCTGCTCATGGGCATTCCGTTCTGGGCGTTGGCCATCTGGGTGTCGTACCTCATCGTGGCCACCCCCATGCATCGGCATAAGACGTTGGCCGAACCAAACGCCGACGCGATGGACGACAACAACGAAACGGAGGAACAGCACTGATGGAATCGACCATCCGCATCGAACGATATGCCGACCAAGGCCGTTGCGTCGGCCACATCGACGGACGCGTCGTGTTCGTGCGATTCGCGTTGCCGGGCGAGCTGGTACGCGTCGTGTTGGACGAGCCACATGATCGCGAGGACCGTTTTTGGACTGGCGAAGTGACGGAAGTGCTGGAAGCCAGCGAGGACCGCGTCGAACCCGTATGGCCGTTGGCGGGTCCGCTTGCCATGGGCGGCGGCGTCGGCGGTGCCGATTTGGTGCACGTCTCACTGCCCGGACAGCTTAAATGGAAATCCATGTCCATCGCCGAACAGATGAGACGTCTCGGCCATGTCGACGTTGACGTGCCGATCGAGCGCATGCCCGAGGATGAGGCGGAGCATGGGCTGCACTGGCGTACCCGCATCGAGATGATCGCGGACGAGAACGGCCGACCGTCCATGCGCAGACGCGGCACCCACGTGCGTGTGCCGATCGACACCATGCCGTTGGCCAGTCGCGCGTTGCTTAACGTGGCCGAGAAGGAACACGTGTGGGATGGGGGATTCACTCCCGGATCGCAGATTCGTCTGTCTGTTCCCGAGCCTCGCGGCAATGCCGAAATCGCCGACAACTACGCCGTGCTCGTCGATGGCGAGGTGACGGCGGGCAATCGCGAGCTTACCGAAAAGGTGACGGTGTGCGGACGTGAATTCGAATATGGTGTGGACGCCGGCGGATTCTGGCAGATGCACCGTCACGCGCCGATCGCGTTGACCGGCCATGTGATGTCCTTGGTGCATGGCGAGCTTGACGGCGCCGCTTCCGCATGCCTGTGGGATTTGTATTCCGGTTCCGGCCTGTTCACGCTGCCGTTGGCCACGTTAAGCGCCGGCCGCACGCGCATGCTGAGCGTGGAAGGTGGCAAGACCGCTGTCAAACACGCGCAACGCAATCTGAGGGCCATCCATTTGGGCAATGTCGACGCCCGTGTGGGCGATGTGGCCAAGACGCTTGCCAACGTACGCAACGATTTGGCCAAACCCGATATCGTGGTGCTTGATCCGCCGCGTGCCGGCGCACGTGCGAAGGTATGCAGGCAGATCGCCGAATCCGGCGCGCGAAGCGTCGTATACATCGCCTGTGACCCGGCATCGCTGGCACGCGACACCGCCACATTGGCCTCGCTCGGATACGATCTTGCTGATATTCGCGCATTCGACATCTATCCGACCACCCACCATGTCGAAACGGTGGCGCTATTCAGGAAAGCCACACGATGACCGGTTTCGCGCGGCGTGCCGCAGCCGGTCTCCTTGCAGCCGTCTTCGGCATCTCCATGCTGGCCGGCTGCACGCCGAACAATGCCGCGGTGGGAGATACGCAGTCCGCAGGCGATGCGGTCGCCCACAGCATGAAGGACCGCAACAGTCTCGACGTGGCCATGATCGGCTCCCAAGACGAACAGACCGATCGCCTGACGTTGGATGCCATGGAGGCGGGCGGGCTCAGGCCGGTGTATCTGCCGGTCGCCGGCACGGTCGACATGCAGGACACCGCCCGGCAAGCGGTCGAGGATATGGCGCAACGCATGGTCAGCATCATCGTCATTTCGGGAATCGACGTGTCCGGCGTGAACCATGACGGCTGGTACGACACGCTGACAACCGCAAGACAGGCGGGCATTCCAGTGGCACTGCTCAACCCGATCGCCACGCCGACCGACAGCACGCTGTTCGCGGCGACGCTCACAATCAACGACCGCATGACGGATGCGACGCCGCTCGCCGACACGGTAGCCGGCATAGCCAACAACGACCCGCACGACAGAACAATCCTCGTCACCACCATCAGCCACGGCGGCAAACAGTGAACCGCTCCACGCATTCGGGTGAGTTCGAATCGGTTCGGATGCGTGGCGCTGAACGCACCCTGAGAAAACCCTGAATTTTGCCGGAGCTACGGGAAAAGCCTGCGGGCGCGCATCGCCAAGCGGTATGCTGGCAGCATGAGCGAAAGTCAAACCATGCCTGAAACCAGTGAAAAGGGGCTCACCGCAGCGGAAGTCGCCGCCCTTACGGAAAGCGGGCAGGTCAACGCCGTCAAATCGTCCACGTCACGTTCGTTCGCCGACATCGTGCGAGCCAACGTGTTCACCCTGTTCAACGGCATCATCTTCGCCGCCATGGTCATGGTATTGGTCACGGGATCATGGAGAGACGCCGTGTTCGGCCTCGTCATCCTCATCAACACCGGCATCGGCATCATCACCGAACTGAAAGCCAAACGAACGCTCGACAAGCTTTCCATCCTCGTAGCCTCCGACTATCTCGTACGACGCGACGGCAAGGACGTCGAAGTGCCGCACAACGAAATCGTGCTCGGCGACCTCATGTGGATCCGCTCCGGCGAACAGGTTCCCGCCGACGCGCAGATCGTGCGCACCTGGGGCCTGGAACTCGACGAATCCATGCTCACTGGCGAATCGCGCACCGTGCGCAAGAACGAAGGCGACGACATCTATTCCGGATCCACCGCGGTCTCCGGCATGGCCTTGGTCAAGGTCAACGCGGTCGGCGCGCACAGCTATGCCGCCACCTTGACCGCGCAGGCGAAGGTCTACAAAAAGACCGTGTCCGACCTCAACAAGGGCATCAACACCATCCTCAAATTCATGACCTTCCTCGTCGTGCCGCTGTGCGTGCTGCTCATCTGGTCGCAGGTGCACGCGGTCGGCGGTTGGGACGTAGCCGTCTCCACCGGCCAATGGCGTTCCTCCGTGGTGTCCGCCGTGGCTGGCGTGGTCGGCATGATCCCCGAAGGCCTCGTACTGCTCACCTCGCTCAACTTCGCGCTCGCCGCCATCCGTTTGGCACGCAAGAACACGCTCGTGCAGGAGCTCGAATCCGTGGAGACCCTCGCACGCGTGGACTGCCTGAACCTCGACAAAACCGGCACCGTCACCGACGGCGGCATCATGCTCAACGAAATACGCATGCTGGATGGCATCGGAGCCAATACCGTTGACGAACATGCCGTGAAACAGGCGTTGTACGACCTGTCGAACGAAGGACAGCCGAACGGCACCGGATTGGCGATTCTCAACGGACTGGGCAAGCAGGGATTCTCCGCCGGTCCCGTCGCGGCGCGCGTTCCGTTCTCGTCGGCACGCAAATGGAGCTCGATTGCCGATGACGGCGCGGTATGGACGATGGGCGCGCCGGAAGTCGTGCTGTCCCACTTGGATGGCGATTACGCCGACGTTCTTCGACTGGTCAACGATTCCGCACACGACGGCAACCGCGTGCTGCTGATCGCACGGCATGACGGCAAGGCGCCCGCCGATTACGAAAGCGATCCCGCCATCGACCCCGCATCGCGGCCCGTCGCGCTGGTATTATGCTCAGAACACATTCGCGACGACGCCGAAGCCACACTCGCCTGGTTCCGCGAACAGGGCGTGCGCTGCCGCATCATCTCCGGCGACAATCCCGTCACCGTCGGTGCGATCGCAAGAAAAGTACGGCTCACCGGAGACGAGGAGCCACGCTTCATGGACGCGCGAGAACTGCCCGCCGACATCACGGAACTGGCGAAAGTACTGGAGAACGTGGACGTGCTCGGCCGTGTCCTGCCCGACCAGAAGAAGGCGATCGTCCAGGCGCTGCACCTAGGCGATCATGTCGTGGCGATGACCGGCGACGGCGTGAACGACGCGCTCGCCATCAAGGAGGCCGACCTGGGCATCGCGATGGGCAACGCGGCACCCGCCACCAAAGCCGTCGCACAAGTGGTGCTCGTCGATTCGAAATTCTCGCATCTGCCCGATGTGGTGGCACGTGGACGCCAGGTCATGGCCAACATGGAACGCGTGGCCAGCCTGTTCCTCGTCAAAACCGTATATTCCGCGCTGATCTCGCTCGGCGTGGTGCTGACGCAGATCCCATTCCCATACCTGCCCCGCCATATCACCTACATCGGCGCACTCACCATCGGCATGCCGGCGTTCATCCTCGCGCTTGCGCCGAACACGCGCCGCTACATTCCGGGCTTCCTCAGGCGCGTGGTGCACTTCGCGTTGCCGGGAGGCATCGCCACGGCTCTGTCGATTCTCGCCGATTCGTGGCTGTTGCCGAAGTTCATGGGCTGGGACGCACAGCATTCCGCCGCGCAGCTGGGCATGCTTCGTGGCGTCAACGCGATTATCCTGCTGATGATGGGCATCTTCGTACTGGCGCGCGTGGCCCGTCCACTCAACTCGTGGAGAGGCGGTCTGGTATTGGCGTTCGCCGTGGCGGGCGTGGCCGGCATGTTCATTCCGCCCGTCGCGCGTTTCTTCGCGCTCGTGATACCGTCCGGCGAAATGCTCGCGGCGACGGGCGTCGCGCTTGTGGTGTCCGCCATCGTTTTCGTGCTGTGCCTATGGTGCGTGCCGAAAATGGTCGCCATTTTCTCACGTTTCAAGAAGACACGCCAGTGCTGAAGTAACGTGGCTGTATCGTTGGCAACGGATAATCGGCTGCTGGAAAGTTTCAACCAGCCACAAAAGCTCGGAGGTAGCATGTCTGTGCGCGACGACCAGCTCGACACCCTGAAGGTGGGCGGCAAGGATTACGACTTTTACCGCATCGCGGATTTGCCGGGCATCGATCATCTCCCGTATTCGTTGAAGGTTCTCGTTGAGAACCTGGTGCGCAACATCGATGGCGCCAACATCACGGATGATCATGTCAAGGCCCTGTTGGATTGGGATCCGGCCGCACAGCCGAGCCACGAGATCCAGTTCACCCCGTCCCGCGTGGTCATGCAGGACTTCACCGGCGTGCCGTGCATCGTCGACCTCGCCACCATGCGTGACGCCGTCAAGGAGCTTGGCGGAGATCCGGAGGTCATCAACCCGCAGGTCCAGTCCGACATGGTCATCGACCATTCCGTGCAGATCGACAAGTACGGCGTGGCCGACGCGGTCGAACAGAACATGGACATCGAATACCAGCGCAACGGCGAACGCTACCAGTTCCTGCGCTGGGGACAGCAGGCCTTCCGCAACTTCCGCGTGGTGCCGCCGGGAACCGGCATCATCCACCAGGTCAATATCGAATACCTCGCCAAAGTCGTCATGACCAAGGCGGGGGAGCGCGGTCGCGACCTCGCCTACCTCGACTCCTGCGTGGGCACCGACTCGCACACCACCACCGTCAACGGTCTGGGCGTGCTCGGCTGGGGCGTCGGCGGCATCGAAGCCGAAGCCGCCATGCTCGGCCAGCCGATCTCCATGCTCGTGCCGCGCGTCGTCGGCTTCAAGCTCACCGGATCCATTCCGGAAGGCGTCACCGCCACCGACGTGGTCCTCACCATCACCGACATGCTCCGCCAGCACGGTGTGGTCGGCAAATTCGTGGAATTCTACGGCGAAGGCATCGCTTCCGTGCCGCTGGCTAACCGCGCCACCATCGGCAACATGGGACCGGAATTCGGCTCCACCTGTGGCATCTTTCCGATCGACAACGTCACCCTCGACTACCTGCGTCTGACCGGCCGTTCCGAAGAGCAGATCGCTCTCGTCGAGGCCTACGCGAAAGCCAACAAGCTCTGGGGCGACGCCACCGATCCGGACTACGTAGAACCGCAGTACTCCGAATACCTGGAACTCGACCTCGGAACCGTTGCGCCGTCCATCGCAGGCCCGAAGCGTCCTCAGGACCGCATCAGGCTGTCCGAATCGAAAGAGAAGTTCGAAGCCACGCTGCCGGCGTACGAAACCGACAAAACCGTGCAGAAGCCGATCGCGGTATCCACTGACTTCCGCGGCGACTTCGATATCAAGAACGGCGACGTGGCGATCGCGTCCATCACGTCGTGCACCAACACCTCCAACCCGTCCGTCATGATCGCCGCCGGCCTGATCGCCCGCAACGCGCATGCCAAGGGACTCAAGCCCAAGCCGTGGGTCAAGACGTCTCTCGCCCCGGGCTCCCAGGTCGTCGCCGACTATCTGAAGGCCGCCGGCCTGCAGGATGATCTCGACGCGCTCGGCTACCAGCTGGTCGGCTTCGGCTGCGCCACCTGCATCGGCAACTCCGGCCCGCTGCTGCCGGAAATCTCCGAGGCCATCAACGCCAACGATCTGACCGTCACCGCCGTGCTTTCCGGCAACCGCAACTTCGAAGGCCGCATCAGCCCGGACGTCAAGATGAACTACCTGGCCTCCCCGCCGCTGGTCATCGCCTACGCGCTCGCCGGCACGATGGACTTCGACTTCGAGACCCAGCCGCTCGGCACCGACGCGGACGGCAACGACGTGTACTTGAAGGACATCTGGCCCCAACCAATGCCGAGGTCGCCGCCGTGGTCGGACGGCAGCGTGAGCCGCGAGATGTTCCTCAAGGACTACGCCTCCGTGTTCGACGGCGACCACCGCTGGAAGGGCCTCGACGTGCCGGAAGGCGAGCTGTTCGCGTGGAACGACAAGTCCACCTATGTGCGCAAGCAAACCTTCTTCGACGGCATGAAGGCCACGCCGGACCCGGTCGCCGATATCCACGGCGCCCGTGTGCTGGCCCTCCTGGGCGACTCGGTCACCACCGACCACATCTCCCCGGCAGGCGCGTTCAAGGCCTCCAGCCCGGCCGGCAAGTACCTGACCGAGCGCGGCGTGGAGCCGAAGAACTTCAACTCTTACGGTTCTCGCCGAGGCAACCACGAGATCATGGTGCGCGGCACGTTCGGCAACATCCGTCTGCGCAACCAGCTGCTCGCCTCCGTGGGCGAGGAGGTGACGCCTGGCGGCTTCACCTACGACTTCCTCGCCAAGAAGCCGACCACGATCTTCGAAGCCTCCCGCGACTACATCGACAACAAGGTGCCGCTCGTGGTGCTCGCCGGCAAGGAATACGGCACCGGCTCCTCGCGCGACTGGGCCGCCAAGGGCACGGTGATGCTCGGCGTCAAGGCCGTGATCACCGAAAGCTTCGAGCGCATCCACCGCTCCAACCTGATCGGCATTGGCGTGCTGCCGCTGCAGTTCCCGGCAGGCGAATCCTATGAGTCCCTCGGGCCTCAACGGCACCGAGACCTACGATATCGCCGGCGTCGAGAAGCTTAACGAGGGCGTGACCCCCGAAGACGGTCCACGTCACCGCCACCCACGCGGACGGTTCCACGACCGAATTCGATGCCGTCGTTCGCATCGATACGCCAGGCGAAGCGGACTACTACCGCAACGGAGGTATTCTCCAGTACGTCCTGCGCAACCTGATGCGCTAGGCGTCGGACGGGCTGATACGCGGGCATGGCGAAAGTGACATTGCGGGACGTGGCCGAAGCGGCTGGTGTCTCCATCGCAACCGCCTCATGGGCGGTGAACGACAACCGGGACGCAGATCACGGAATCCACACGCCGCAAGGTGCGCAGGGCCGCTGACGAACTCGGCTACCATCACAACGCGTTCGCCCGCGGATTGGCCCGAGGCTGCTCCGACATCATCGGCTTCATCAGTGACGGAGTGGCCACATCGCCTTTCGCCGGCCAGGTGATCCAAGGCGCGCAGGATGAAGCCTGGCGTTAATGGGAAAAATTCTGCTGGTGGTGGATACCGACGGCAGAAAAGACGTGGAACGCAGAACCTTCTCGTTCATGTTCGAACACCAGGTCGAGGGCATCATCTACTCGAAATGGGTACACGGTTCAATCACTCCGCCGGACGAGCTTGGCAGAATGCCGTCCGTGCTGGTCAACTGCTATGACGAGTGCGGACGGTTCCCCGCGGTGGTGCCGGACGAAGTGCAGGGTGGCGCCACCGCCACACGGCTGTTGTTGGAAGCCGGACACCGGCGTATCGCATTCGTCAACGATGCCGCGCCGTCACCCGCTTCGGTTGGCCGTCTTGCGGGATACAAGGCCGCGCTTGCGCGGTTCGACGTCGATTTCGACCCTTCGCTGGTGCTGTCCGTGACCGCCGATCAGGAAGGCGGTTACGGAGCGGCAGCACAGGTGTTGGCGACGGGTGCGACCGGAGTGTTCTGCCATAACGACCGCACCGCGCTCGGCCTGTACGACGCGTTGCGGGAATCGGGGAAACGCATGCCGGACGATATTTCCGTGGTCGGTTTCGACGACCAGGAAGTGATTTCGGCCCACATGCATCCCGCTTTGACCACTGTTGGCCTTCCTCAGTACGATCTCGGCGTGATGGGCGTGCGTACCCTGTTGCGTCGTTGCGGAGCCGACAATGACGAATCGGAGATAGTCTCCGAACGGTTCAAAGCCGGTTCATGTCCAATGCCCGGCAGTGCCTCGATTCAGTGCGGACGTTGTAGACACGTCAATCGTTTGACATTCCGTTTTTCAATGCTATATCTCGTTTAAGCGTTTAAATCATTTAAGCGCTTAAACGAAGCAATACGAAGCGAAATAGCGTCATTGCGATGACGGTCATGGGTGACTGCCTTCCAAAGGCGCCACACAAAGGAAAGGCAAGGCCAATGAAGCTTTACTACCAGTTCCCCGGCACGTGGTTCGGTGATTGCATGCCGTTCGGCAAGGGCGACGAGTTCTTCCTGTTCCACCAGAGGGACAACCGCAACCCTGAACCGTTCGGCGAGCCGTTCGGCTGGGACCTCGCCACCACCAAGGACTTCGTCGACTACCATGACTGCGGCGTGGCGGTCCCGCGCGGCGGCGACGACGAGCAGGACCAATCCACGTCATGAACATCGGCCTGGAACGGCCCATCGGCCTCGCGGCGGGGCATACGTACCACATCCGTCTCGTCGTCGACGACACCATCGGCACGTTGCACGTGGATGGGGTGGCGTTGAATGCGCATGTACGAGCGTCCGGGCGAGTCGTTGGGCGTCTTCGCCACCGACGGCACGGTCGAGGTGCGCAACGCCTCCATCGCCCGCGGACTGAAGAGGAAGTGAACGTGTCCTTTCCGGCTTGATGACGCAATCGGCTGCGTGTCCTTATGCGTGACGGCGTGGGGCATGCAGCCGATTGTTTTTATTCCTCGGATTTCCGCTTGGTATGCGTGGTTCGGTACGTGATGGGGGTGACGCCCATGAACCGGTGGAAGGTGCGGGAGAAGAAACTGGCGGATGAGAAACCGGTCTGTTTGGCGACCGTGGCGATAGGCAGCGAGCTCGTTACCAGCAGGTTGGCTGCGGCGCGCACGCGCACGTCGTTGACGAATTCGATCGGCGACTGGTTGAGCGATTCGCGGAATATCGATGCGCAAGTGGTGCGTCCCACCGATCCGGCCGATGCGATTTGCTTCAAGGTGATCGGACGCACGTAATATCTCTGCACGTAATCGATCATCTTGCGTAGCGTCACGATGCGGGGGTGCGGCGCTGTGGAAGTCGCGCAATGACTGCCGGCGATCGCCAGTATGTCGCGGACGACCGCATAGAAACAGCTGAGCACCGTCAACGCCTCGGTATTGTCGGTTAGCGTCATATCGTCGGCGGGCAACGGTTCGGCTGACCGCTCTGACCGCTCCAGCGGACCGAATTTCGCCGCATGAAGCTGTCGGATGGTGGCAAGCAGCCGCCGACCGGGGGCCGTGTCGTCGGTGATGACGGCATATGGCATCGTGTTCTCCGCCATCAACGGCGCGATGAAACGGTCGTACACTTCGAATGAGGCGCACATTTTAGCCGGATTGAGCAACGTGCAGGAGAATTCGCAATCGGAACCGTCCTTGGTGAAACCGTAATGCAGCTGACGTGAGTTGACGAAAATCGCCTGCCCCTCATCGAGCCGGACTGTTTCTCCGTTGACGAAATACCACATATGCCCATGGATGATGTAGGTGAGTTCAAGGTCGACATGCCAATGGCATTCCGCACGCATATGGGGGTACTGGTGGAGCAGCGAATGCTCGGTGAAGGAGAAGAACATCGGCGCGTCATACTGCACTATCTCCGAACCATCGGGTCGGCGACCCCAATTAGTGATGGGCATCACCTCACGGGAGGCCCATTCGTCCCGTTCCATCTGTGCTTCTTCATCGGCAGTGTTCATGACTACTCTAATAAACGGTAGATAATGCAAAGAACAAGGATGATTCTACAACATTGCAAGTGCTGCCGTCGATGTTGGTGGTGTTGAATGGTGTCAAAGGACGTCAAACGATTGACAAACAGATTCACAAGGAGCTTTCAATGGCGGAGAATGAAGGTGCGGCCGTTGCCGTGGATAATGCGGCGGTGCCTACGAACGAGTGGGAACGCATGCTTTCCGGCGAATTGTATATTTGCGGTGATATGCAGCGTGAAGCGAACATGCGTAAAACGCCGCTTGGTGCACGCCATCAACACGTCCGCATACGACGCGTTCGAGGAACGTGACAGGCTGTTCCGCGAACTGTTCGGTTTCACTCGGCAAAGGCGCGTTCCTTGAACCGCCATTCAACTGCGATTACGGCTGCAACACGTATATCGGCGACAACTTCTATGCCAATATGGACTGCATCTTCCTCGACGTGGCGAGAATCACCATCGGCGACCGTGTCTTTTCGGCCCGCGCGTCGGCCTGTACACGCCATACCATCCAATCGATGCGGCCGTACGCGCTTCCGGTCCGGAAGGCGCCCGTCCGATCACCATCGGCAATGACGTGTGGTTCGGCGGCAGCGTGGTGGTCTGTCCGGGCGTTACCATCGGCGATGATGTGGTGATCGGTGCAGGCTCCGTGGTGACCAAGGATATCCCATCCCATTCGGTGGCCGTGGGCAACCCGTGCCATGTGATTCGCAAGATCACTGATGCGGACCGTGAATACTGGGAGGGCAAGGCCGCCGAATACCGCGCATGGAAGGATTCGCTGTAAAACCTCGCCCAATATTCGGCCCAACGTCGGATAAGGCTGGTCGGCCTACATATCCCGACGTTTTCGTTTGCCCGTCGTCTGAAACGGGCTTGTATTCCAATGGAGACTATCGTGCGCACCATCATGCCGGACCGGGAATTCCTCGGCCATGTATTCAAATTGGCTTTGCCTATCGCTTTCCAACAGCTCATGCTGTCGTTGTCGTCCTGCGCCGACACGCTGATGTTGTCGGGGGTAGGGCAAAACGAGTTGGCCGCCGTCTCGCTCGCCACGCAGTTCCAGTTCCTGTTCAGCCTGTTCACTGCGGCCCTGACCCTGGGCATGAGCATTCTCGTGGCGCAGTATTGGGGTGCCGGCAACCGTGACGCGGTGGAATGCGTGCTGGGATTCGTCATGCTGTATGCCGGAATGCTGTCGACGGCGTTCTTCCTGGCGGCACTGCTCGTGCCGGAACAGTTGATGTCCATCATGACCAATGACGGCACGCTGATCATGCTTGGCGCGCGATATCTGCGGATTTCGTCATTGTCGTACTTGTTCATCGGCCTGTCCCAGATGTACCTGTGTCTGATGAAGAACACCGGTTCCGCGGTGATGGGCATGACGGTCAGCACGGTTGGCGTGATCATGCACGTCGTGTTGAACGCGGCGCTGATTTACGGTATCGGCAGCCTCGGCATTCCCGCGCTTGGCATTTTCGGCGCGGCTATATCCACGGTGATTTCGCGTGCGATTGAGCTGGCATGGTCGGTCGTGGCGACCCGTCGTGGCCCCCACCTGCGACTTGGCCATGTGCTGCATCCCGATGGGCCGTTGCAGAAGGATTTCTGGAAATACAGCCTGCCGGTGCTTGGCAATGAATTGGTGGGGGATGTGGTTTCACCATGTACACCGTGATCATGGGACATTTGGGTGCGGACGCCGTCGCCGCCAATTCCATCGCCAATATCGTCAAGGATCTGCTGGTGTGCCTGTCCCTTGGTCTGGGCAATGCCGGCGGCATTTTTGGTCGGCAATCTGCTGGGACGTGGAGATTTCCGACAGGCGAAGGCGATGGGCGACAGGATGTGCGTGCTGGTGGCCGTGGTCGGTACCGCGACGGGACTGTTGATTGTCGCGGCGCGTCCGCTGGCTTTGCAATGGGCGAACCTTACGCCCGAAGCCACACGGTACCTGTCGGTCATGCTGTTCGTCTGCGCATATTACGCGGCATGCGGATGCATGACGAATCTGACGATCGCCGGTATTTTTCAGCCGGCGGCGATGCGAAGTTCGGTCTCATGTGCGATGCCATCGTCATGTGGCTGATTGTGGTGCCGGTCGGGCTGTTGGCCGCGTTCGTGTTCAAACTGCCCGTGTTGGTGGTGTATGCGCTGCTCAACACCGACGAATGCATCAAAATGGTTCCCCGTTGTTGCACTACCGCAAGTACCGTTGGCTGCGCAATGTCACCCGATGACTTTTTGCGATTCGGCGGCCGATTTCATGATTGGCTTGTGTGCGACCAGTCTGTGACAGCTTCGATGTGCCGTCGGGGTCGAGCACGAAGGCCGAGTAATACCCGGAATGGTAGGCACGTGGTCCGGGTCTGCCGTTATCCATTCCGCCTGCCGTGATCGCGGCTTCATAAAAGTCGCGTACCGCTTGTTCGTTCGTTGCACGGAAGGCGATATGCGTGGGAATCGGCTGTTGCGTCGGATCGTCCATCGGGGAGATGTAGAAATCCGAACGGGGCGTGCCGTCATCCACGCCGAAACCGATGGTCGGTTCGTGATGGGCTTTTGGAATGTATCCGAGCGGAGACAGAGCTTTCGTATAGAATGCGATGCTGCGTTCCGCGTTCGAAACATGAAGTGTAATGTGGTCGATCATGCTTTCAGCCTAGTCCGATTTCGTCCGGTTCCATCCGATTTGATTGAGAGCCTACGGCAAAGGCGGATGTTCCGTTCCATCGGGACTCGGCCGATGGAACGGAACACTTGGTGATTTACTTGGCCAACTGCGTGGTGGTGGGGGAGGCCAAGGACGGGCGTGTGCGACGGATACGCCCCAATGCCAGACCAAGGCAGATGAACGCCACTGCAAACAATGCCACCAAGCCGACCGACGATGCCCAAGAACCATAATCCACACCGGTTGCGGCCGCCGTGCCAAGCCGAACACGTTGTCGATGGACACGCACAGCCACCATCCTGGCAGCAGCTTGCCGATCATGATCATCGGTTCGGGCATCATATCGATGGGGAATGCCATACCCGACGTGAACATGCACAGCAGACCGAATACGTTGGCGAACGCATTGACCGCCATTTCCGAGAAACCAACCGACCCCAGAAGGAAACCGCAGGCGATTGCCATCAACGTGTACGCCAGCAGCGACACGAACGTCAAAGCCACATTCGTGGATGTAATCCCGTCGAACGGCACTCCTGCGGCCACCATCAAGACCAATGTCGCCGCCGTGTAACCCACGCACACCACCAAGCCGAAGGTGGCGCAGGTGAGCATCTCCTGCATCTGCAACGACACCAGACGCGTCGGCGACGAATACAGGCGGCGACGAATCTCACTGTCATTGAAGGTGCCAATCACCAGGAACGTGCAGATCGGCATGACCAGCAGCAACGGATAGAGTCCCGTTTTGATGGTGCCGGCGAATGCGGATGCCGCCGGCTTGGTATTATCAGTATCTGCGGATGGCGATTGCACCACCGCTATTTTCGACGTCTTGGCATCTGCTTTCGCGGTATCCAACGCCGTCCGCATGGCCGTTTCCATCGACTGTTGCTTCCCGGCTTGACCCAAGTACGCGGTGCGTGTCAATGACAGGAATTCGTTGACTTCCAGCTGCGAAAGGAGCCTGCTCCGGAAGTGTAGCTGACAACGGTTTCGACAGTCGGTTGGTCATTTGACGAACCATCCAGATATTTCTGATAATCCGAAGCGAAGCCGTGCGGCACAATTGCGATCAAATCAACATAGTTCGAAGCGACGGCCTGCTGCAACGCCTCGGAATCGTCGGCAAGGTCCACCATCTCGCCATCCAACGCAAGATAGGAACGCAGCGCGGATGAAATACCATCGGCATCGCCATCACGGTCGATCACCGCCACACGTGCCGTATCGGGATGGAACACCTCATCGCCACCCGTCATCGAGCCACGCATGATCTGCCAGCTGATGGCGAACATCATGATGCCGATGAACCCCAAATAGATGACCAGGTACATCTTGCGCGATTTGAGAATTCTCAGCGCCGTCTTACAGGTATTCATAGCGTTGCCTCCTCAACAGAACGGTCGCCGCAGCAAGGCAGACCAGGCTCATCGCGGCAAGGATGCCGGCGGTGGTGAAGAATGGTTTGAAATTGTCGTAATAGAGGATGTCGTAGAACAGGTTCGTGATCTGCTGCGCCGGATTGAGCAGACTCAGCACCGGTGTGCGCTGGGCGATCAAGTCGCTCAACTGCATGGCGAACGAACCGTACAGTCCGGAGAACAATGACAACGTGCAGGCGATCGCCGTGCACAGCCCCTGCTTGGCGCCGGTTGGAATCTTCGGCAGCGCGCCAAGCAACGTGCCGAATGCGCTCGCCGCGAACGAAGCCATGAGACATGCTCCCACACCAGCCCATTCACGACCGCCCAACGAAATATGACAGACGAACCGGATATACAGCATGGCCACGGTCAGACTCAGGAAACGAACACAGCCAACTGGACAGGAATCCAGCCAGCAGTTGCTGCGATTTCGGAAGCGGCGAAACGGAACGGCGGACACCCAAAGCCGAAAGATTCGCCTGCGTCATCGTCACTACGTTGATGGCGAAGCTCATGGCCATCAACGCGGCCAATCCCAGCAGTGCATAGTAATATCGTGCCGTACCGCTCGGTTTAAAATTCGTCAGCTGGATTTCCTTTGTATAGCCATTCGCCGAACCGATGCTGCCGGTCACCTTGCCATTCATCAGAGCTTCGGGGTTGTGCTTCGCAATGTCCACCACCACATCGGTGTTGCGGTTGTACAGGTCCACGATGTTGCCCAGCACCGTCAGCGAAATATCCAAGCCGCTGCTCGACGCCATCACATCGGACGCGGACGATTGCGTCGACTGTGAGACGGAGAATCGCAATCTGCCGTCATCGATTCGCAGCATGCCTTGCGCGGTGCCGTCGGCCAGCAGCTGTTCCGCCTGCGCAATCGATTCCACCTTGGTCGTGTTGATGAGTCCCGTTCCATTCTTGCCATCGGCACTCACTTTCACGTGATTGTCCGATAATGCAGACGATTCGGATGAAATGCCTTCGATCAGCGTCTGCGCCCCATAGGACGTCTTCCACGCGTTGTCCTCGACCACGGCCACGTCAAGTGTGTGCAATTCGAAACTTTCCGCGATGTTGCCGAACATGCCGTTGAACATGGTGGCCAGGATGATGGGGGAAGGCGAACAGCCAGAACAGTTGCGTTTTCTCCCGCAAATGCAGTTTGAGATTGATCAGTAACGTCTGCCACATGATGTCACATGCCTTTCGATTTGCCACAAGCCTTGCAAGCCAAGTCAGTCGCGTAACGCGGTGCCGGTCAGTTCCAGGAACACATCATTGAGCGTCGGCTGGCGACTGGAGAGATGCCCGATATTCGTGCCCTCGTGCTCCAACAGCTGCAGTACGTCGATGAGATTGTGATCGCCCTGGCGGCAGTTCACCGTCAGCTCATGGCCGTCATAGTCGGCGTTGGTCACGAACGGCAATGCGCGCAATCGCGCAAGCGTCGTATCGGCCGAATCTGAGCGCCCTCCCAGATCATCGGTTTCGATGCTGATGCGTTCGCCGGTGCTGATCATCGTCTTAAGTTCCTCCGCGGTGCCAAGAGCCAGATGCCGGCCATGATCCATGATGAGGATGCGGTCGCAGATCTGCTCGACCTCCTCCATGTAATGGCTGGTGTAGATCACCGTCGCGCCTTCGCGGTTAAGTCGTTGGATACCTTCGAGAATCGCATTGCGGCTTTGTGGATCGACGGCCACGGTCGGCTCGTCGAAAAAGATCAGATCCGGCTTGTGGGCGATGCCGCAGGCGATATTAAGACGACGCAGCAGACCGCCGGACAGTTTCGCCGGACGATAGGTACGGTAATCGCGCAATCCTACGAAATCCAACGCCTCGTCCACGAGCATGCGACGTTTTGCCTTGTCGGAAACATACAGCGAGCAGAAATAATCGATGTTCTCCTCAACGGTCAATTCGTTGAACACGGCCACGTTCTGCGGCACAATGCCGATACGCCGCTTCAACGCATAGCTGGTAGGGCTGATCGGCTCGCCGAACACGCGCACAGTGCCCTCATCGAACGTGAGCAACGCAAGTATGCAGTTGATCGCCGTGGTCTTGCCTGAGCCGTTAGGCCCCAGCAGGCCGAAGATTTCCCCCTGATGCACGTCGAGATCGAAATAGTCGAGCGCCAGCATGTCTCCGTAACGTTTCACCAGTTTCGAGACCTTGACCGCGCTGACCGCATCGGCAGCGTCATTCATGCGTCCACCCATGACGAGCTCCTTTCTCGTGCTCCATGCCTCTGATTCCATTGTCGTGCCGCCGGATGCCCCCCGACATGGTGCGCGTAGTCACAATTGCCGGAATGATGTCACTTTCGAACATGACAAATGTCACCTTCGTTGATGCCGCCGGCTGTGCCATGCGCCATGTGCATTACTCTGGAAGCAAGCGAACCAATCAGACACGAATCGGCGGACGGGAGGCGGCATGAAACGGTTGCTGTTCCAAGCCGTGTTCCTGGCCACGGGCATGATCATGGGCGTATACGCATCCGGAGACGTCGGCCTCGACCTGATGTGCGGCGCGCTTGTGGCGGTGTGTTGTGCCGCGGTGGGGGAATACGCGTCGGGTTCGTGGCTTGCGATGGCGTTGATTGTCATGCTTGACTGCGGCGCATGCCTGGTGCCGGCGTGGTATCTGATGCTTCCCATCGCAGCATTCAACGCGGCATCATCGTCCGCTGGTGTCGATGGCAGCCGCTTCTTTAAAGCGTTGGTGCCGCGATGGCTGTGGCTTCTTCCCATGACGATAGTGATTTTCCGTTCGATTGGCTCGCACGTTCCATCCGACTTGTCCATCATCATATTGATGGTGCTCCAAACGGTTCTGGGATTCGCTGCCGGTCTGCTTTTGCACGCGCTGCGCGAACCTCGCCCGCGAAGTGCGGCGATTGCAGGATTCCCGCCGCGACCAGATTCGCCGCCTGCGCTCGCAGATCGCCGAAAACGACGAGGATCGTGCGTTGGCCGTACGCACGGCGACGCTTGCCGAACGCACGCGCATCGCACGTGAGATCCATGACAATGTCGGCCACATGCTGACCCGAGCCATCATGCAGACCGAGGCGGCGCACGTGGTGGCCCAGGTTGCCGGACAGGAACAATCGGCCCAACGTTTCTGTGAAATTCATGACACGGTGAGCGAGGCTATGACTTTGGTGCGCAAAGCCGTGCATGATTTGAAAGACGAAGGTACGGATTTCGCTTCGCAGATTGAGACGGCCGCGCACAGCATGGACGGCGCCGGCCCCTTGCGGGTGAGGCTGGTCAACGGCATCGATTCAGCGCCGGCGGCCGTGTCCCGCTGCTTCGCCACTGCGATTCGCGAGGCGTTGAACAATACGGTCAAACACAGTCAGGCAAGGAACGTTTCAATCACCCTGCGCGATTTCCCGGCATTGTGGCAGCTGTGCGTGCAGGATGATGGAACCGTGAGAAGATCGTCTGCTGAAGCCGCCGCCATGCAGTTCATTCGACCGAACGATTCCACAGGCATCGGCATTTCGGACATTGAGGAACGGGCTCGTGCGTTGGGAGGCTCCGCGATTTGCGGGCCGTATCACGAGGGTTGGCGCGTGTTCGTATCCATCCCCAAGCCGGCGAGTGGTTCGGAAACGACGCAACCGGAGAAAGGAGCGCATTAATGCGTGTCGCGATCGCAGACGATGATCCAATCGTCTGCTCGTCATTATCCACGATTCTCGAAGCCACCGGCACCGCCGATGTGGCATGGACCGCCAACACCGGCATGGATGCGGTGACCCAATATGAGATGGATGCCCCCGATGTGTTGCTGGTCGACGTGCAGATGCCGGGAATGGACGGATTGCAAGCGTCGGAGGCGATTCTTGACGCGCATCCGAACGCGCGAATCCTTATCCTCACCACATTCGCCGACGAGTCATACATCGCCAAAGCGTTGGAAATAGGCACGAAAGGCTACTTGATCAAACAGGACGTTTCGTCCGTCATACCCGCGGTGCAAGCCGTCATGGCCGGACAAGTGGTCATGGGCGCCGAAGTGTTGAGCAAGCTGCGGGTCAGTCCGCAATCCACGACATCAGACGAATCCTCATCAGTCGATCGCGTTGTGTCGCATGATGATGCGCAGGCAGTTCAAGGATCTCGGAACCCCGATTCCAGCGGACCATCCGAACGTTTCGCCGGCCTTACCGAACGCGAATTGGACGTGCTGGAACTTGTGGCCGAGGGATTGGACAATCGTGAGATCGCGTCACGGCTGTTTCTCAGCGAAGGCACGGTCCGCAACCGCATCAGCGACATACTTGCCAAAACCAACATCTCCAATCGCACCAAACTCGCCGTCGAATGGCTGGCCTGGCATTGACCGGCTGAATCCGGTTGATTGAATCCGGCTGGTTGAGACTGACCATCTGGTCGTTCGGCGTCCTCAGTGCTTGCGCAGACGATACGCCTTCCAAACGTCACTCAGTTTCTGGCCATTCGACGTGCGTTTCCACACGGTAAGACCCGCTGATGAGCCGCCAACGGCACGCGCCGCGGCAGTAGGCGTGGCATACTCCCTGCCGTCATCCATGCGCAGCTTGCCTTCGGAAGTGACGGTCGCTACCCAACGTTCGCCCTTGCGGGGACGCTCCCATACCAAGGTCTCTCCGGCGATAAGCAGCCCGGCTTCCAGCACTTGGGCAATGCTGACGCGTTTGGACGTGGGAGAGGAGGCCGTAGCTTTCACATTGAGCGTCTCCTCGTTCAACGTCGACAAATCCGTATCGTCGGCATCGTAACGAATATTCCAATGGTCGGCGATGAGCCGAACCATCTCATCCTGCCGGTATTGCAGCGTCTGCGGCGTGCATTCGGCGATATTGGCGAGTTCGGCTGTCAGCGGAAAACGTCTGGAGCTTGCCGACAACAGCATGCGGTCGCGCCGCTGCGCATACGTGGCGAGTGGCGCGACTTGGGTTTCGTTGGCCTGACTAAGCACCAAATTGCCGATGCGGTTTGCCCAATGGTCACGCACCGACTCCGGCCAAGCGGCGAAATCGGATTTCGCGCTGACCTGTTCGGGCATGATCGGCAACGCTTTGAGACTGCGCGGTCGGGTGATGCGGTAGCCGGCCTTCTGCTCGTTGGCGCGGATGAGCAGAAGTTTCTTCATGGCGGGACTGCTCTGCAACTCGCCACGTAGATGCGCGAGTGCGGAACGTCGGTCCTCGTCGGTGATGAGGAATCCACGGATCTGTTGGAGGGTATGGCCTTTGTTGAGGTCTCGGATGGCGCTTGCGGCGCGTGTGCGTCGGGCGAGTGGGCTTTGCCGGTTGAGGCTGTCGACGCCGGTGACGCGTTCGAGTGCGGCGAGAACGTCGTGGAGTCTGTCGATGTCGTGTAATTGGAGGCGTTCGTCGTGCGCGTTCGTGGTTTCGTTCCCGATATTTCCGGGTGTGGAGAACACTTGTGCGTTGGCGCTGCCGAGGTTGCGGATGGAGTTGACGAGCGCCCACATGGCCACGGGTTTCCAGTCGGTGGTCTGGTAGTCGGCGAGTGAGACGAGCATGGCCACGATGTCGTCTGGCAGGTTGGCGTCGGTCGGACGGTTGAGGATGAGCCACGCGTTGGCATAAGGGGCGAGCAGATCGTCGATGAAGGAGATGACGTTCTGTTTCTTCACGTATGGTTTGAGCACGTCTTTGCGGAATTCCTCAAGCAGCTGTGTGCAGACGGCCTTGTGCGAGACGATCAGGTGCAGGTCGGAGAAGAACTCTTCGAGCGTGTGCGAGTCATCGCCGAGCGGGTCCATGATGTCGTCCCATCGTGTGGCGTAGGCGTTACGCGCGGCGGGGGATATTTCCGCGATGGTTTTCGCTTTGAACACGTCGGATGCGGTCAGTGGCACGCCGCGCATGTTCATCACGTCGAAGATGCGGTGCGCGCCGGCGAGGTCGTCGGTGGTGACGATGACGAGGGTGACGCCGTTGACCAGGTATGAGGCGAATCGGCGGCGGTCTTTGGCGTCCATGGCGGCGAGCAGGTCGAATGTGCGGCGGGTGTTGACGGCGATGTTGCGTTGCGCGTGCGAGGCGATGTCGTTGTCCCTCAGATCGAACAGGCCTTCCAAATCGCCTTCCTGCACGTACATGCGGAAGAAGTCGGTGTCGCGTTCTCGCAGGGTGAGTCGTGGCTCGGCTTTGATGCCGCGGAGTTTGTCGCCTGGTTCCAAAATGAGGTCGTTGAGGCTGTCGATGAGGTCGGGGTCGTCTTCCAGTTCGCGCAGCACGGAGACGATGATTGACAGGGAGATGAGGCGCTGTTGGCCGTCGATGACCTGGTATTGGGTGGGGCCGTCCTTGACGAGGATGAGCGAGCCGAGGAAGGCGTGTCCGGGTCTGCGCAGGCGTCCTGAAGGTCGTTGACGAGCTGTTCGATGTTCTCCGCCTGCCACGTGTACGCGCGTTGGAACGAAGGGATGGTGAGTTGGTAATCGGAAGTGAACACTTTGCCCAGGGGTTTTTCCGTCGCGCTGATCGCCATATCGACCGCCATCCCTCATTGATAACGTTTGCACCGCAGGTGCGGCATACTGTTTTCTAGTTTATGGGAGGGGGTGCACCGGCGTTTCATGGACGTAACGGAGTCTCCACTGCCGTAGAATCCTTCGCCTCATAATTGGTCCGGCAGATCCGCACGTTCAACCAAACGCGCCATCTGTACCCGGCCCATGCATAATCTGTCTCCCGCGGATGAGATGTGCGCCTCGTCCAACGCTCCTGCCGCCTGTTTGCGAATCTCCTCGGTTTTGTCCGCGATTCGGCTGGCCTGCTCCGGCCAGTTGGCCGGCGTCCAGACTTCCCGCTTCGGCCGCGAGCTTTCTTCGACTCGGGCTTGCAGCGCGCTCGCATTCAACGCCAGCAGGGATAGCGAATGGGCGAGCGTGTCATGCGCTTTCGGCCGCGATTGCGTCGGCCAGCTGCTGACTGTCGATCGTGGTCTTGAGCTGCGCCACCTGCGCGTCCGCCGCGTCCGCCTTGGCCGTTGCCAGCGATGCCAAGGCGCGGGATCGGATATGCAATCCCGCCAAAGTCGCGATGGCCAGCCCAACAATGCCGCAACTATCGCGGTGATGACGATGGTGCGTTCATCGGCGAGCATGACCAGGTCGGTGCCGTATTGGCTGCCGGTATCCGGTTTGGCGAACACCATATGCCAGATGGATGCCTCCGGCGGCCGCAACGCGTCGCGTACCTGCGCGGCAAGCGTGACGAAACCGCCCGCCACGATCGCGCGAACCGTGGTCTTCATGTCATTACGGCGGGCCAATAGCGCGGTCAACGCCATCAAAGCGAGAATGGGATCGTATGGGAAAACCAGCACGACCACACACGCGGCGACGAATGTGGCACGCGGATAACGGGAACGGGCGAGCAGCAGAAACCCGATGGCGAACGCCACCAGCATGCAGAACACCATCCATACGTATACGGCGGAATCCTGGCCGAACTGTTGCGCGGCGAACGCGGTCTGCGCCAAGCACATGAAGCCCGCAGACCACCATCACCATGCTTTTGCCAGTTTCTGGTACGTACCGGCACTTCGATGGGGGTCGGGGGAATTGTCGTCTCGCTCATACCTACCATTATTGGGCCCGTCCCCGAAAGACGCCATTGTTCTTCCGTGCGTTTCGCACGCCCCAAAGTGCAGACGGGAATGACTTCGTCCAATACCGGTCCAGCGCGCGGAATTCCGTACCCTCGAAAGTGTCTCAACCGATCTGAGGAAGAAGGAACGACCGCGAGTGGCTACATTTCCCCGCAGCAACTCCATCCAACCTCAGCCTCCGCTGCAGCCGGTCTATCAGGAAGAGAAGGACTGATTGTGTGCGGCATTGTCGGCGTGGTGTTCGGCGCGCTTGGCTTCGTGCTGAGCTTCATTCCGATTATCAACAACATTGCTGCGATTTTTTCGGTTTCATTGGCGTGATTCTTGCGATTGTGGCATTGGTCGGCACGTTCCGCGGTAAAAAGCGCGGCAAGGCATTGGCGATTGTCGCTGCGGTGCTGTCGGTGTTGGCCATCGTCATTACTCTGGCCATGCAGTCTGCAGCAAGCAAGGCCATAGACGAGGCCACCGGCGTGTCAAGCCACAATCATCCGCAAAGGCTCCGCAAAAATCAGCCGAAGGGCGATCAGGATATGGAAGGCGATTTGAAGACCATGCATGTGAAAATCGTCTCCCGCGGTACGTAGCAACAACGACTATAACAATCAGTTTCACGGTGTTGGTCACATTCGAATGGACCAAACAACACGGATAAAACAATTCTGTTTGCGGTCCTCGCCAGCCCGCAAGTAAAAACCCAAGATGGACAAGCTACCGACACCGCCATTTACAGCGAGAACCCCTGCCGGATACGATTCCAATTTGATTTCGCCGAAGTCCAGCCCGGAGCCACCGGAACCGTGACGATTGGATATACCTTGAAAGACGATTCCGAAGTGACGGTCGACGTCACTGATTTGTTCGACCTGAACGATAGCGCGAAAGTGGTGCACAAGTTCACGGTCTGATTGCGCATTGATATACGGTGCCGGTAGTTTCAGCTCGGCACCGTAAGACGTGGGTCTCATGAAATAGTCAGAAAAGTACCGTACTGTGATGCGTAATCGAGTTAAGGAGCGATTATGACATTCGGTCAGCAGCCCCAAAACAACAACGCTAATGGATTCAACGGCCAGCCGTATGGGCAGAACCAATACAATCCGAACCAGAATTGTACGGGCAGTACAGCCAGAATCCGTACGGTCAGAACCAATACCAGTACGCGCCGCAGAACATGTATGCGCAGGGCGCCCGGCGGCCACCATTCCGGCTCAGGCGACATACCCTGGCGAGCGTGCCGAACATGCTTCCGTCACCCGTGCCACGGTGAGATGACCATCGGCCTGCTCTGTCACCGCGGCTGTGGCTATCCTCACCCAAGCCACTGGTGCTCATCGCGCCATCCAGTCGCTGGCGTCATTGGCGCTTGGGCGCCGTTCGTCGTCGAAATCGTGATCGCCATCTATCTGGCGCCCGCATTGAAAAGCATCAAGCTGAGCACCGCACGCGTCAAGGAAATTTACGTGTATGCCGCGATCATGGGCTTCGCTAAGCACCATTTTCATGGCGTATGATCTTGGCACTATCGGCATCTCCCTGGCGTTGTGCGCCGGCTTCTTC